>WNGJ01000401.1_pt1 | contig 45970 bp, 33 predicted proteins | sample 5400611 | NCBI WGS metagenome assembly WNGJ01 (sample SAMN13153375, study PRJNA577476) | soil metagenome | isolation source: 40 cm soil or saprolite under Garry oak tree replicate 1 | place: USA:California | collected 2016-06-15
GGCGAGGCTGGCCGCGGCGCCGGGTTCAAGGACGATTGCGCAGGGCGCCTTCTCGATCAGCTGAGCGACCTGGCCGACCGAGGCGACGTCGGTGACCTCGGGTATCCAGGCGCGGCGGGACTGCTTGGCGGCCTCGCGCGCGGTCAGGCGCCACTTGGCCAGCGAGCGCTCCCCGCGCGCGCCGTGCCACACCGGGACGCAGCGCGCCGCAGCCCACGGCACGATGCGGTCGACGCCGACCTCGGTCATCTCCTCGACGGCCAGCTCGCCCCGGTCACCCTTGGGGATGGCCTGGACGACGGTGATCGCGGGGTCCGGGCGGGGCACCTCGCGCCTGGCCCGCACGGTGAGCTCGAGCCCGCCGATCTCGTGCCCGCCGGGTCTGGGGTCGCTGGGTCTGGGGTCGGCGACCACGCACTCGGCCACCAGGCCGGCGCCGTCGGTTACGTCGGCGCGCTCGCCCGGGCGCAGCCTGCGCACGGTGGCGGCGTGCCGGCCCTCGGCCCCGGACAGGACGACGACGTCCGATTCCAGCGCCGCGCGGTCGGCCAGGAAGACGGGCGGCTGCGACACTTACTTCCTCATATAAAAGTTCGTGATACGCAAGAACCCGGCTGTGGTTGCTGACCGCGCCACGCACCGGCCGCTCGCGCAGGCCCGGAAGGCCTGCACTCGCAAGCCGGTTTTGCATAACACTCCAAGGGTTTCAGCGCCCGTTGAACGCGTCGCGTAGCCTCGAGAAGAACCCTTGCTGACCGGGGGCGAACCGGCCGGGCGGCGATTCCTCGCCGCGCAGCTTGGCCAGGTCGCGCAACAGCTTCTCCTGGTCGGCGTCCAGCTTGGACGGCGTCTCGACGGTCACGTGGATGACCAGGTCGCCACGCCCGTTGCCGTTCAGGTGCTTGACGCCCTGGCCGTAAAGCGGGATGACCTGGCCGGCCTGGGTGCCAGGCCGGATGTCGATATCGGCCGGGCCATCCAGGCTCTCCACTGACAGCGTGGCCCCAAGCGCGGCCGCGACCATCGGGATCGTCACCGTGCAGTGCAGGTCATCGCCCTGCCGCTCGAAGATGGCGTGCGGACGCTGGACGATCTCCAGGAACAGGTCGCCGGGCGGGCCGCCGCCGGGGCCGACCTCGCCCTCGCCGGCCAGCTGGATGTGCGTGCCGTCCTCGACACCCGCCGGGATCCGCACCTTGATCGTCCGCCTGGTCCGCACCCGGCCGTCGCCGTCGCACTCCGGGCAGGGACGGACAAGCACGGTGCCGTACCCGCCGCAGCCGGGGCAGACGCGGGCCATCATCACCTGGCCGATGAACGAGCGGGTCACCTGGCTCACCTCGCCGCGCCCGCCGCAGATGTCACACGTCTGCGGGTGGGTGCCCGGCGCGGTGCCCTCACCGGAGCAGGTGGGGCAGACCACGGCCGTGTCCACGGTGAGCTCCCGGGTGGCCCCGAACGAGCACTCGGCGAGCTCCAGCTCGATCCTGATCGTCGCGTTGCGGCCGCGCTGCGCGCGGCTGCGCGGCCCGCGGGCTGTGGCACCGCCACCCGCCGCGCCGAAGAACTGGTCGAGCAGGTCGTTCAGCGGGTTGAACCCCGCACCGAACGGGCCGGCCCCGGCGCCCGCCGGGGCCGCGGCGAACGGGTCCACGCCCATGTCGTACATCCGGCGCTTGTCGGTGTCCGACAGCACCTCGTACGCCTGGGTGATCTCCTTGAACCGTTCCTGGGTCTCAGGATCGGGGTTCACGTCCGGGTGCAGTTCCCGGGCCAGCCGCCGGTAGGCTCGCTTGACCTCGTCTTGCGTCGCGTCGCGGCGGACCTTGAGCAGCGCGTAGTAGTCGGTCGCCACTAGGACTCCGCCAGGATCTGGCCGACGTAACGGGCCACCGCACGCACCGCTCCCATCGTGCCCGGGTAGTCCATCCGGGTCGGTCCGAGCACGCCGAGCTTGGCCAGCGGCTGCTCCGCGTTACCGTACCCCGTGGACACCACAGACGTGGTCTGCAGGCCCGCGACCTGGTTCTCCGCACCGATCCTGACGGTCAGGATGGCGGACTCGGTCGTCTCCCCGAGCAGCCGCATCAGCACCACCTGTTCTTCCAGGGCCTCAAGCACTTCCCGCAACCCCTTGCTGAAGTCGTGCGCGGCCAGGTTCGCGGCTCCGCCAAAGACGATCTTCTCCTCGCTCCGCTCGACCAGACTGGCCAGCAGCACCGCCAGCACGGCGTTGGCGTTCGCCCGCTCCTCGGCCGGGATCCGCTCGGCCAGGTCGCCGACCATCGCGGCAGCGTCGGACAGTTTATGCCCGCCCAGGCAGGCGTTCACCACCGCCCGGACGTGGGACACCGATGCGTCATCCCAGGGGTCGGGCAGGTCAACCGTGCACTGCTCCACCCGTCCGGTATCGGTGATGAGCACCAGCAGCAGCTTCTGCGGGGCGAGCGGGACCAGCTCGATGTGCCGGATCGCGGACCTGGTGAGCGACGGGTACTGCACCACGGCCACCTGGCGGGTCAGCTGGACCAGCAGCCTCACCGTCCGCATCACCACGTCGTCGAGGCTGTACGCGCCCGCCAGGAACGTCTCGATGGCGCGCCGCTCGGCCGCCGACAGCGGCTTGACGCTGGACAGCCGGTCGACGAAGAGCCGGTAGCCCTTGTCCGTCGGTACCCGCCCGGCGCTGGTGTGCGGCTGCGCGATGAAGCCCTGCTCCTCGAGCACCGCCATGTCGTTCCTGATGGTCGCCGGCGACACGTCGAAGTGATGCCGGTCGACAAGCGACTTGGATCCCACCGGTTCAGTGGTGGACACGTAGTCTTCGACGATCGCACGGAGCACCGTCAGTTTCCGGTCGTCGAGCACGCGTTCACCTCCTTGGCACTCATACGTCCCGAGTGCTAAGTCTATGGCGTCTAACAAGTTCCCGGCGCGTGACAGCGACGCGAACGGCTGCCCGGTCATGCCGCAGCGTGACTCTCGGTGATGCCGTTCTGGGTATGACCCACAGCAGGATGGTAACCCGGCCGGCACGAGCCGCGATAGCGGCGTGTCGGCAACGGCCCGGCCGGCGTCTCCTCGGCTACGCTTGCGCGCAGGTACGGCTACGCCCGCGGCCCGGCTAGGGATACGAGCGGAGGAGATACCGTTGCGGAGCAGGCAATACGGCGCTGACGTGCTCGTCGGCGGTAAATTGGGGCGACGGCGGTTCTTGGGACCCGGCCACCGCGAGGTGCCGCGGGTCGAGGCGGAGCGCGGCCTGGTGGTCGAGGACTCCGAGGGCCGGTTCTGCGGCGCGGTGGTCGGCTACGAGAAGGGCGCCGTGACGCTGGAGGACCGGCACGGCAAGCGGCGCGTCTTCCCGCTGGCTCCGGCCGCGTTCCTGCTCGAGGGCCAGCCGGTCACGCTCATCCCGCCCGCCCCGGCCGCCCCGGCCGCACCCGGCCGAACGGCCTCCGGGTCGGTGGCAGCGCCCGCGAGTGAAAGGGTCCGGGCTAAGGTGGCCCGCGCCAGCCGGATATACGTGGAGGGCAAGCACGACGCCGAGCTGGTGGAGAAGATCTGGGGCGACGACCTGCGCGACGTCGGCGTCGTGGTCGAGTACCTGGAGGGCATCGACGACCTGCCCGCCATCGTCAGGAGCTTCTCCCCCGCGCCCGGCCGCCGCCTCGGAGTGCTGGTGGACCACCTGGTGGCGGGCTCCAAGGAAACCCGGATCGCGGCCAGCGTGCGCTCACCCGACGTGCTGATCGTGGGGCATCCGTTCATCGACATCTGGGCCGCCGTGCGGCCGTCCGCGGTCGGCATCGCGGCCTGGCCGGACGTTCCGCCCGGGCAGCCGTGGAAGGAAGGCGTGCTCCGCGCCATCGGATGGCCGCCGGAGGTGCCCGCGGCCTGGCAGCGCATCCTGCGCTCGGTGACCAGCTACGCCGACCTCGAGCCGGAACTCCTCGGCCGGGTCGAGGAGCTGATCGATTTCGTCACCATGCCCGGAAGCGCATAGCGTGACGGCAGTACCGGACGGCATGCGAGGACCGATGACGAGCAAGCCCGCGTCTGAGGAGGATCTCGCCCGGGTCCGGGACGGCGACATGACATCGGCGACGTTCGGGTACCTGGGGGCGATCTTCCTCGGCCCCATCATCCCGCTGGCCGTCTTCGCGCTCCGGGCACGGCGGTCGCCGTTCATGCGGCACCACGCGGCCATCGCGGTGAACCTGTCGCTGACCGCCGCGCTCTACGCACTGTGCTGCCTGATCCTCGCCGGCCTGCTCCTGCTGGACAGCGTCACCGTCGCCCTCGTCGTCGTGCTCCCGGTCGGCTTCGCCATCTGGGTATCGATGCTGAGGTACCTCATCCGCGGTGTCATCGCGGCGAACCGCGGCGAGAGGCACGAGGTGCCCGACTGGATCTGCGCGCACATCGTGGACTGAGGCCCTCAGGGTTCGGTCAGCTTTTGCGTCACGGCGTCGGCGAGCAGGCGGCCGCGCCGGGTGAGCACCACCCGGCCGCTGGCCAATGCGCCGGCATCGGCCAGCCCGTCGGCGACCATCGGCTCCGCGTTCGCCCGGCCGGCCGGGCCGAGTATCCCGACCGGGCAGCCCTCGGCGAGGCGCAGGAGCAGCATGACCCGCTCGAGCTGCCGCTCGGCATCGGACAAGATCTCCCTGGCCTGGCCGGGGCTGTTCCCGGCCGCGATCCTCGCGCCGTAGGCGGCCGGGTGCCGAACGTTCCACCACCGGGTCCCGCCGACGTGACTGTGCGCTCCCGGGCCGATCCCCCACCAGTCGCCGCCCGTCCAGTACAGCATGTTGTGCGCGCACCTGGCCGGCCTGGCGGCCGCCCAGTTGGAGATCTCGTACCAGCCGTAGCCGGCCGCGGTGAGGACGTCGTCCCCCGCCAGGTAGCGATCGGCGAGCACGTCGTCGTCCGGGGCGGCCAGCTCGCCGCGCCGGACGCGCGCGGCGAGCCGCGTGCCCGTCTCCACGGTGAGCGCGTACGCGGAGACGTGGTCGGGCCCGGCGGCCACCGCCGCGTCCAGCGAACGCCGCCAGTCCGCGCCGGACTCCCCTGGTGTCCCGTAGATCAGGTCCAGGCTGACGTGCTCGAACCCGGCCGCGCGGGCCCACGCGGCGCACTGGGCCGGGCGCCCGGGCCGATGCACCCGGTCCAGGACGGCGAGCACCGCGGGCACCGCGCTCTGCATCCCGAACGAAACCCGGGTGAGCCCCTGGGCCCGCAGCTCGTTCAGGCTGGCTTCGTCGACGCTCTCCGGGTTCGCCTCGGTGGTCACCTCGGCCCCGGGCGCCAGGCCGAACTCGGCGTCGACGGCGCGCAGAATGGCGCCGAGCGCGGACGGCGGCAGCAGGGTGGGCGTCCCGCCGCCGAAGAACACCGTGCTGACCGGGACGTCCGCGCCGGCCAGCACCCGGCGGGCGAACCTGATCTCGGCGATCACCAGGTCCGGATAGCTGCCGGGTGAGGTCGCGGCGGCCCCGGCCCCGAGTTCGGCGGCGGTATAAGTGTTGAAGTCGCAGTAACCGCAGCGGGTGGTGCAGAACGGCACGTGGACGTAGAGGCCGAACGGCCGCTCGCCCAGGTGGGCCCGCGCGCTATCCGGCAGCGTTCCCGCGGCGGGGACCGGCTCGCCGTCGGGCAGGGCGCCAGGCATGCCAGCCACGCTACCGGGTAATACTGGCCGGAAGACCGATCAGTGCCGGGGCGCGCAGATTGGCGATTCGCGCGCTTAGACTGAAAGGGTCGCGTTTTCGGGAGTCACGAGGCACCAGGGTCGCGTCTATGGGAGGCACCGTTGGCAGGTAACGAGTCGGAATGGCCGGCCCAGTACCCGAGGGACAACTGGCAGGCCGACTCCGAGGGGGCGACTGCGGCCGAAGACGGCCAGCCGACCGCCGCGCAGGTTCCGTCGGCGAGGCCCTACGTTCCGGCCGCCACCCCGTATGTTCCGCCCGCCAATCCCTTTGCTCCGCCGGGCATCCCGTATGTTCCGCCGGGCGCCCCGTATGTTCCTTCGGGCGGGTACCAGGTGCCGCCGGGCGGGTACCAGGTGCCGCCGGGCGGCTATCCGATCCCGCCGGGCGGATACCAGGTGCCGCCGGGCGGCTATCCGATCCCGTCGGGCGGCTATCCGATCCCGCCGGGCGGATACCAGGTCCAGGCCCGGGTCAACCCGGGCATGCGCGCGGCCTCGGCGGACCGGGAACGCGCGGTCGACGTGCTGAAGGCGGGTTTCGCGGAAGGCCGTCTCACCCAGGACGAGTACAACGAGCGGATGGGCCGGGCGTACGCCGCCCGGACCTACGCCGAACTGATGGCGCTCACCGCCGACCTGCCCGCGGGGGCCATGCCCACGGCCTGGCCGGTGACCATGTACCAGCCGCCTGTCACCACCAACTCGCTGGCCAGGGCGTCGTTGGTGCTGGGCGTGGCCGAGTTCTTCACCATGGGGCTGACCGCCATCCCGGCGATCATCTGCGGGCACATGGCCAAGCGGGAGATGCGGCAGACCGGGCAGCGCGGTGACGGGCTGGCGACCAGCGGCCTGGTGCTGGGTTACATGGCGGTCATCTTCTGGGGCGTCCTCATCGCCCTGTCCATCGTGGGCGCCATGATCCAGGCGTCGGGCGGCGGCATCGGCGGCCCCGGCGGCTAGATCACCAGGATTACCTCCACTATTACCTGCTGAGCTGGGGATATAACCAGCCCGGCCACCTTCGCGCGGCTCCGGTAACGTCTTTGTATAGGCGCGACCGAGGACCCCGTTTAGCCCCGGACGACGGCTATCGGGCCGTATGATCGGTCGCGCCAACAGGGGGACAGTGAGGAGCAGGGGACATGTCCGCGTACTACGCTAGCGCCGGCTCGGCGTCGGCCACCGAGCAGTCGACGCCCGCACCGGTACTCGTCGCGTTCGCAGGTTCGGCCCCGCAGTCCCGGCTGACCGTCCTGTTCCGCATCTTCATGGTCATCCCGCAGCTCGTCGTCCTGTGGCTGCTCGGGATCGCGGCCTTGGTGATCACGATCATCGGCTGGTTCGGCGCCTTGTTCACCGGGCGGCTGCCCGTCTTCGCGGCCGACTTCCTCACCGGCTACCTCCGCTGGCTGACCCGGGTGTACGCCTACCTGTACTTGCTCACCGACGTGTACCCGCCGTTCTCGCTGGACGACGCGGACTACCCGGTCCGGGTGGCGGTGATGCCCGGCCGGCTGAACCGGCTGGCCGTCCTGTTCCGGTTCTTCCTGCTGATCCCCTGCTGGATCGTCCAGACGATCGTCTCGTACGGCGCGCTCTCTATCTTCCTGTTCGTGACCTGGCTGATCGTGCTGATCTCCGGGCAGATGCCGGACTCGATCTACCAGGCCCTGGCGGCGGTGACGCGTTACCAGCTCAGGACGCTCGGCTTTGCCCTGATGCTGACCAGCGCGTATCCCGCGGGACTGTTCGGCGACCCGGAGGGCGCAGGGCCGCGGTCGCCGGCCGGGCCGCCGATGGCCGCTCCATACGGCCAGGCCCAGCCGGGGTATGGCGCCCAGCCGGGGTATGGCGCCCAGCCGGGGTATGGCGCCCAGCCTACGGGCAGGACGAGTACGGGGCTCAGCCGGGGTACGCGCAGGCTGGGTACGGGGCGCAACCCGGGGGGATGACCGACCGGTTGTCGTGGCGGCTCGTCCTGTCCGAGACGGCCCGGAAGCTCATGGTCGGGTTCATCGTGCTCGGGGTGCTGATCGCGGTCGGCAACGGCGTGATCGAAGGGCTGACCATCGGTCACGGCGTCAGCGCCGTGGCCGCGGCGGAGGCAGTCTCGACGGACGTCACCCCGGTGCGCGACGCGCTCAACAACTACCCGGCCCACGAGCAGGCGTGCAAGGGCAAGCTGGACTGCGTCACCGCCCTGGACCGCAAGGTGGCCGCCACGCTCAGCACGTTCGCCGGGCAGCTCCGGACCACCCCGATGCCGTCGCAGGCGACCGCGGCCAACGCCGCGCTGGCCGCGGCGGTGTCGAAGACCGCGGGCATTTTCGCCCGGCTGGGCGCGGCCACCTCGGCGAACCAGTACATCAGCGAGGCCAAGGCGGCCGGCTTGCAGCAGTCGGTCGACGGGATCAACCAGGCCTACACCAACCTCGGCACCGCACTCAGTTCGTAACCGAGTCATTGGCACTCCTGGCGGCTCTCGCACGTCTACACTCTTAAGAGGCGTCCGCGGGAGGCTACAGGTGGCATACGGTCCAGGTCAGGCATATCCGCCTTTCCCCGCTGTACCTGCGGGCACCGGGGTGCATCCGGCCTGGCTGGCGGGCAGCGCGGATCGCGAGCGGACCGTGGGGGTGCTCCGGGCTGCTTTCACCGAGGGACGGCTGTCCCAGGACGAACTCGACGACCGCGTCGCGCGGGCCTACGCGGCCCGCAACTACGGCGACCTCTGGGCGCTGACCGCCGACCTGCCGGCCGGGCCGCTCCCCTGCCCACCGGGCCTGCCTTACCCGCAGGGGCCTTACCAGCAGAGTCCCGCCGTGCTGTACAGGGCCGAATCGCCGAGCCACTGGCATTCCGCCGCGGCGCTGGTCATCACCGCGCTGGTGATATTCACGCTGGCCGCGCTGGTCACCGCCATCGCCACCGCCCACGCCCAGCCGATGCCGTTCCCGCAGAGCCCGTTCCAGCAGATTCTTCCGCTGGAGCAGCCGGCTCAGCCCTTCCAGCACGCGCAACTGACCCCGTTCATCACGCGCGCGGGGCAAGCGTATGGGCACGCACCAGGATCGTTCGGGCCCTAATGACCTTTTAGCGGGTTTTCTTGTCCGGCTGGGTGGACAGGGCCGCCACGAACGCCTCCTGCGGCACGTCGACGCGGCCGATGGTCTTCATCCGCTTCTTGCCTTCCTTCTGCCTTTCCAGCAGCTTGCGCTTGCGCGTGATGTCGCCGCCGTAGCACTTGGCCAGCACGTCCTTGCGCAGCGCGCGGATGTTCTCGCGGGCGATGATGCGCGCGCCGACGGCCGCCTGGATCGGCACCTCGTACTGCTGGCGCGGGATCAGCTCCTTCAGCTTCGCGGTCATGGCCAGGCCGTATTCGCGGGCGTTGTCGGCGTGCACGATCTGGCTGAACGCGTCCACCGGCTGGCCCTGCAGCAGGATGTCGACCTTGACCAGGTCGGCCTGCTGCTCGCCGTCGGGCTCGTAGTCCAGCGAGGCGTAGCCGCGGGTCCGGGACTTGAGCTGGTCGAAGAAGTCGAAGATGATCTCGGCCAGCGGCAGCGTGTAGCGGATCTCCACCCGGTCCGCGGACAGGTAGTCCATGCCGATCAGCGAACCGCGCCGGCTCTGGCACAGCTCCATGATCGTGCCGATGTACTCGGCCGGGGAGATCACCGTCGCGCGCACCACCGGCTCGTAGACGCGATCTACCTTGCCCTTCCCCGGCTCCGAGCCGCCAGGGAAGTCGCTCGGGTTGGTCACCCGGATCTCCTGGCCGGTGTCCATGACCACGCGGTAGACGGCGTTCGGCGCGGTGGAGATCAGCGACAGGTCGAACTCGCGCTCCAGGCGCTCGCGCACGATCTCCATGTGCAGCAGGCCGAGGAAGCCGCAGCGGAAGCCGAACCCGAGCGCGTCGCTCGTCTCCGGCTCGTACAGCAGCGCGGCGTCGTTCAGCCGCAGCTTGTCCAGCGCGTCGCGGAGATCGGGGTAGTCGTCGCCGTCCACCGGGTACAGGCCGGAGAAGACCATCGGCTTGGGGGTGGAGTAGCCCGCCAGTGCCTCCTTGGCCGGGTGCGCGGCGCTGGTCACGGTGTCGCCCACCCGGGCCTGCCGGACGTCCTTGACCCCGGTGATCAGGTAGCCGACTTCCCCCGCGGCCAGGCCCTCGCTCGGTGTGGGTTCCGGCGAGATCACTCCCACCTCGAGCGTCTCGTGCGCCGAACCGGTGGACATCATCAGGCTGCGCTCGCGTTTGGAGAGCCGGCCGTCCATCACCCGGACATAGGTCACCACGCCGCGGTAGGTGTCGTAGATCGAGTCGAAGATCAGCGCCCGCGCCGGGGCGTCCGGGTTGCCTGACGGGGCCGGGACGAGCCGGACGATCTCGTGCAGCAGCTCCTTGACGCCCTCGCCGGTCTTGGCGCTTACCCGGAGCACCTCGCCGGGGTCGCAGCCGATGATGCCGGCGAGTTCGGCGGCATAGCGGTCGGGCTGGGCGGCCGGAAGGTCGATCTTGTTCAGCACCGGGATGATCTTGAGGTCGGCGTCCAGCGCCAGGTACAGGTTCGCCAGCGTCTGCGCCTCGATGCCCTGGGCGGCGTCGACGAGCAGCACGGCGCCCTCGCAGGCGGCCAGGCTGCGGGAGACCTCGTAGCTGAAGTCCACGTGGCCGGGGGTGTCGATGAGGTTGAGCACACACTGGGTGCCGCCGCTGGCCCACGGGAGCCTGACCGCCTGGCTCTTGATGGTGATGCCGCGCTCGCGCTCGATGTCCATCCGGTCCAGGTACTGCGCCCGCATCTGGCGGCCTTCCACCACCCCGGTGAACTGCAGCATCCGGTCAGCCAGCGTCGACTTGCCGTGATCGATGTGAGCGATGATGCAGAAGTTCCTGATCACCGCCTGCTCGGTATGGGCAGGCGCCGGGCGGGCGTCCTGGCTCGGCCGGTTCTTCTGGACCGGCTGGCTGGCGGGGCTAGGTGGTGACACACGCATCCGTTCGGGTAATTCGCCGGCTAGCGGCCTGGGTGTTCCATGATCCCATGTCCGGCCGAGTGCCCTTGCCGGACTCTTGGTTTGAGCGCAGGGGTCCGGCTCGGATAAGCTTCTACGTCGCGTCACCCACAGACAACCCTGAAGGACTCCCACGCGTGGCCAACATAAAGTCTCAGATAAAGCGCAACAAGCAAAACGAAAAAGCGCACCAGCGGAACAAAGCCGCGAAGTCGTCGCTGCGTACGTCCGTGCGTAAGTTCCGCGAGGCCGCGGACGGAGGGAACCTCGACGAGGCGGGGACCGCGCTGCGCGCCGCCTGCCGGCAGCTGGACAAGGCGGCCAGCAAGGGCGTCATCCACAAGAACCAGGCCGCGAACCGCAAGTCCGCGATCGCCAAGCGCTACGCCGAACTGGCGGCCAGCTAGGTTCTCGCCGGTTCAGCCCGGGTCGTCGCCGACCCGGGCCGTCTTCGGCCTGCCTTGTCTTCGCCCAGGTCGTCTTCAGCCCTGGGTGGTCTTTAGCGTGCGTTGTCTCTAGCCCGGGTTGTCTTAAGCCCTGGGCCGTCTTTAGCCTGGGTCGTCGCCGGCCCGGCTGGCGACTATCCGGCGCACCGCTCGCTCCAGCGCGTAGGCCGCGCTGGCCGCCTCGCCCTTGACCTGCGCGTCCGCTTCGGCGACCGCGTGCAGCGCGCGGGCGATGCCGTTCGGGTGCCAGCCGCGCAACTGCTGGCGGACCCGGTCGATCTTCCACGGCGGGGCGCCGACCTCGGCCGCGAGCGCGGCGCTGCTGGCGCCGCGCGGCGCGGATCCGACCCGGCCGAGCAGCCGCACCCCCTGCGCGAGCGCACTGCAGATAAGCACCGGGGACACGCCCACCTCCAGCGCCCAGCGCAGCTGCTCGAGTGCCTGCGCGAGGTGCCCCTCAACCGCGCGGTCGGCGACGTTGAACCCGGTCGCCTCGGCCCGGCCCCGGTAGTACCTGGCCACGACCGCCTCGTCGATGCTGTCCCGCGAACCCTCGGTGTCGGCGCCGAGCTGGTCGCAGGCGGCCGCGAGCTCCCGCAAGTCCGAACCCACCGCGTCCAGCAGCGCGCGGGCGGCGCCGTCGTCGGCCCGCCGGCCCGCCCGGCGGAACTCCGCCCTGATGAAGTCGAGCCGCTCGGCGAACCTGGTGACCTTCGGGCATTCGATCATCCGGGCTCCGGCGGCCCTGGCGGCCGCCAGTAGCTCCTTGCCCTTGGCCCCGCCCGCGTGGGTCAGGACGAGGACCACGTCGGGCGCCGGGTTCTTCGCGTACCTGGCCAGCTCGGCGGCTACTTCCTTGCTCGCGTTCTGGGCGGACCGGACCACCAGCACGCAGCCGCCGCCGAACAGCGAGGGCGAGGTGAGCGACTCCAGTTCCCCCGGGCCGAGCTCGGATCCGTCCAGGTCGTGGATGTCGCCGCCGAGCCCGGCGCCGCGGGCGGCGGCAATCAGGTCACGGACGGCGCGATCGACCAGGAATTCCTCCTCGCCGACAACGAGCGTGACGGGAACAACCTCTGTGGCGGGCGGGTTTACGGCGGTGCGTGCGGCCATGACGGCAGCATGCCATGTTGGCGGGACGCGTAGGGCTAGCTCGCCGCGATGGGCTCGCCGCCGAGCCAGACCCGGCGGGGGGTCAGGCCGTAGGACCAGACGAACGCGCCCTCGTGGTCGGCGTCCCACAGGACCATGTCGGCGAGCCTGCCGCGGACCATCGCGCCGCGGTCGGGGGCGCGCAGCGCGTGCGCGCCGCCGATGGTGGCGGCCCGGAGGGCTTCCTCGACACTCATCCCGAAGTAGGACACGGCCAGCGAGATGACCAGCGCCATCGAGGTGATGCCGGCGCCGCCCGGGTTGTGGTCGGAGCCGAGCGCGACGGCCACGCCCTTGTCCAGCATGGCGCGCACCGGCGGCCGGGCACTGGTCTGCAGGGCCGTGCCGGGGCAGACAACCGCGGCCACGCCGGCCTGGGCGAGCACGGCGACGTCGTCCTCGGTGGCCTCCTGCAGCAGGTCGGCGGACGCACAGCCCATCTCGGCGGCCAGCCGGGCCGCGCCGGTGCGGGAGTCACCGCAGGCGTGCAGCCGCGGCAGCAGGCCCGAGCGACGGCCGGCGGACAGGATCCAGCGCGCCTCGTCCTCGGAGAACCGGCCTTCCTCGCAGTACACGTCCACGCTGTCCGCGCCGACGGCGGAGGCGTCCGCGGACCAGGAGCTGACCGCGTCGATGTAGTCGTGGCGGCGGCCGAAGAACTCCGGCGGCACGGCGTGTGCGGCCAGGAACGTGACGTGCACTCGCGGCATGCCCGGCTCGCCCTCGAGCCCGCGCAGCATCCTGACGTCGGCCAGCTCACCGTCCCTGGTCAGGTGGTATCCGGTCTTGGCCTCGAGGGTCGTCGTCCCGGACCGCAGCCAGCGGCCCAGCCGCGCGCGCACCCCGTTGCACAGCGTCCAGGGGTCGGTGCCACGGGTCACGGTGACGGTGGACGAGACGCCGCCGCCCGCAGCGGTGATCTCCGCGGCCGACGAGCCGTTGGACCGCATGGCGAGCTCCGCCCAGCGGTTGCCCGCGTACACCGGGTGGGTATGGGCGTCGATCAGCCCGGGCGTGACCAGGCCGCCGCCCAGGTTCTCCACCTGGTCCACGTCGACGATGTCGTCGACCACTCCGGGGATGCGCTGGGGCAACTCGGCCGCGGGCCCGACCCAGGCGATCCGGTCGTCGCCAGTCACGATGGCGGCGTTGCTCAGGATCTCGGAGCCAGTCCACAGGCGACCGATGTTGGTCAGCAGCCGAACAGTCACCGGCGGTCCCCCCCAGGACTGGTGATCCCATGCGCCATGAGCGTTCACCTGCCATGACACGTACACGCCGGAAGGCCCGGCGGGTACTGGACGAGCTACACTGCGCACCACGCGACGGCGACGGTGCCGATCGGTACGGGCCGAGCGGGTGCGGCAGCCAACATATCGATCCAGACACGCTATTGCACCGCTACCACCGCAGACAAGCCTTTCGGCAAAATGCAGAACCTTATCCGCTTGCGTGGTTAAAGCGCCCTTGGACGGCGAGAAAATGCCGGTCAAACGTGACTATCACGCTTGGACTTGGACACAATCGTCCAGCACCGCGTCGAGTTGCGCGGCCAGGCCGGGCGGGACCCGCGCCTCGAGCAGCGTACCGTCCTCGACGTGTTCGGCCGCGAGCACCTCCCCCTCGGCGTGCGCCCGCGCGACCAGATCGCCGCGGCTGTACGGCACGGTGACCTTGACCTGGATGTCGAGCCGCGGCAACGCGGCCTCGATGGCGTCGCGCAGGACGCCCAGGCCGGCCCCCGTCCTGGCGGAGATGCTGAGGCCGCCCGGCTCCTTCGCGCGCAGCCCCTGCAGCACGACCGGGTCGGCCGAGTCGATCTTGTTGACCACCACGAGCTCGGGCACGTGTCCCGCGCCGATTTCGGCCAGCACGCCGCGAACGGCGGCGATCTGCGCCTCGGGCTCGGCGTCGGACCCGTCCACCACGTGCAGGATGAGGTCCGCCTCGGCGGTTTCCTCGAGCGTGGACCGGAACGCCTCGACCAGCTGGTGCGGTAGGTGCCGGACGAACCCGACGGTGTCGGTCAGCGTGTAGCCGCGCCCGGACGGCGTCACGGCGCGCCTGACGGCCGGGTCGAGAGTGGCGAACAACGCGTCCTCGACCAGGACTCCGGCGCCGGTGAGCACGTTGAGCAGGCTCGATTTGCCCGCGTTGGTGTACCCGGCGATCACCACCGACGGGACGTCGTGGCGACGGCGCTGCCCGCGCTGCACCTTCCGGCCCATCGACATGTTCGTTATGTCCTTTTGCAGGCGGGAGATGCGCGCCCGCAGCCGCCGCCGGTCGGTCTCCAGCTTGGTCTCGCCCGGGCCGCGGGTGCCGATGCCGCCGCCGCCGGCCACCCGGCCGCCTGCCTGCCGGGACAGCGACTCGCCCCAGCCGCGGAGCCTGGGCAGCATGTACTGCAGCTGGGCCAGCTCGACCTGGGCCTTGCCCTCGCGGCTGCGCGCGTGCTGGGCGAAGATGTCCAGGATCAGCGCGGTCCGGTCGACGACCTTGACCTGCACCACGCTTTCCAGCCGGCGCAGCTGGCTCGGGCTGAGCTCGCCGTCGCAGATCACGGTGTCGGCACCGGCCGCCACGACGATGTCCGCCAGCTCGCGCGCCTTGCCCGAACCCACGTAGGTGGCCGCGTCGATCCGGCTGCGCCGCTGGATGAGGCCGTCGAGCACCTCGGAGCCCGCCGTTTCCGCCAGCCGGCTCAGCTCGCGAAGCGAATTCTCCGCGCTGGCGAGGCTGCCCTCGGCCCACACCCCGATCAGCACGACCCGCTCGAGCCGCAGCGCCCGGTACTCGACCTCGCTGATGTCCTGCAGCTCGGTGGAGAGCCCGGCCACCCGCCGCAGCGCGTGCCGTTCCTCCAGGTCGAGATCTGGCTGCTCGTCAAAGACCGTGCTCATTGTCCTCCGACATTCGTGGTTGCTGGTCCCCCGATGGTGCCACGCGGCGCGCGGCGCCGCACTTTAATAACACCCCGACCGCGCCATATGTGCCCGCCGCGGTCCCGGGTGTATTCGGCCGCCGCGACGCGGTATGACGCTTCCGGGCACGCCATCGGGCGGGTTACCCTCGCACCATCCCCTGATTCTGCGCAACCTTACGCCGGGATGGGTGTCTATGGGGCATGGCAGACCTACATGCGGGGCTTGATCCCGGAGACCTGGCTCAGGCCGTCAGCGGGGCGAGGGCGGCCAGGTCCGCGAAGGCGGCCTCGGTGGCGGAGCCGGGGGCGGCGCAGTAGGCGATGAGACGCTGGCCGGTCTCGGCGATGTGCAGCACCTGGCATTCGAACTCCAGCGGGCCGGCCAGCGGGTGGTTGACGTGCTTGAGCATCGGGCCGCGCACCTCGACCTCATGTTCGGCCCACATGCCGGCGAACCGGGGCGAGAGGGCCAGCATCTCGGTGACCAGGCTGTCGATGCCGGGATCGCCCGGATAGCGCGCGTAGGCGGCGCGCAGGTCGGCGACGGTGGACCTGGTGAAGCGGACGAAGTCCGCGTCGGCCCAGACGGTCTCCTGGGCCGCCCGCAGGAACGTCCAGCGGATCATGTTCCGGTCCTCGTACCTGGACAGGTCGCCGATGAAGTGGGTCGCGAGCTGGTTCCAGGCGAGCACGTTGGAGGCCGCGTCGACCACATAGGCCGGGGTGCCCGGCATGCTGTCGACCAGGTGCCTGATGCCCGGCGTGATCTCCCGGCTCGGCTGGGGCACCGGCGGCGGGGACTGCCCGGCCATGCGGAACAGGTAGTCACGCTCGTCCGCGGTGAGCATCAGCGCCCGGGCCAGCGCGGCCAGCACCTGCCGGGACGGGTGCGGCCCGCGGGCCTGCTCCAGCCGGATGTAGTAATCCACCGACAGGCCGGCCAGCTGGGCCACCTCCTGGCGGCGCAGCCCCGGCGTGCGGCGCCTCCCTGGTGTGCCCGCCTCGGGCAACCCGGCCTGGCGCGGGCTCAGCCGGGCGCGCCTGGCCCGCAGGAACGCCGCCAGCTCGGTGCGGCGGGTCGAGTTCATGTCTTTCATTCTCGCTCCCGGCTGGTTCGGCGTGGGTGGTACTACCAGTCCCAGGCACAAGAGGTCTCTCCCGCCGGGCCGCCCCGGTTACTAGCGTCGGCCGCATGGCTACGACAATCGCCCTGATCACCGGGGCTAACAAGGGGATCGGCCTGGAGACCGCGCGCCAGCTGGGCGCGCGCGGCGCCACCGTGCTGGCCGGCGCGCGGGACGAGGCGCGGGGCGTTGCGGCGGAGCGTGCGCTGCGCGACGGCGGCGCCGAGGCCCGGTACGTCCCGCTCGACGTGACCGACGCCAAGTCGGCACAGCAGGCCGCTGACTGGATCGAGGAGGAGTACGGCCGTCTGGACATCCTGGTCAACAACGCGGCAATTGCCCGCGGCGGACCGCCCAGCGAGACGGATCTCGACGCGATGCGCCAGGTCTACGAGACCAACGTGTTCGGCGTGATCATCGTGACCAACGCGATGCTGCCGCTGCTGCGCCGGGCGCCCGCCGCGCGGATCGTCAACGTGTCCAGCGAGGTCGGCTCGATCACCTCGATGACCGACCCGGCCAGCCCGCTGGCCCAGATGCCCGCCGGGCTGGCCTACCCGTCGTCCAAGGCCGCGCTCAACATGGTCACCGCGATGTACGCGAAGGAACTGCGGGACACCCCGATCAAGGTCAACGCGGCCAACCCGGGCTACACCGCCACGGATCTCAACCGCCACAGCGGGTTCCGTTCGGTCGCCGAGGGGGCCGAAGCCAGCGTGCACCTGGCCACTCTGGACGCCGATGGCCCCAGCGGCATCCTCTGGGGCCACCTGTGGACCGCCGACGGCCCCGACGACACCTACGGCACCCTCCCCTGGTGAGGCGTCTTCAATGATCCCGAAGACTTCACAGTCTGTCGCATAACTCCTTGCCCTGGTTTGTCAAGGGGCGGCGCGTCGGCGGGTTTTACGTGTTCTGAGCTGGGAAAAGGCTGTCACGGGACGGCATTTCACGATGGCTGGACCGGGCGGGTCACGGGTTTTTGATGCTGCCCGATGCCCGGGATGGGCGGCCACCGTGGCAGCTGGCGCGGGCGGTGCCGGACCTGACGGCACAGGTGAACCCGGCGGCGTTCGAGGGCCGCTAGCGGCCCGGCCCAGAGGGAACACCGCCGCAGCCACCTCAGCCGCTGCCAGCACAGCCGCAGGCTCGCCGGAGGACGCTCACCCCGGGAAAAGGGGCCACGCCGATGTGACATCGAGGTGGCCAGGGCAACACCGATGTGACATCGGCGTGGTTGCTGCCGCCGGCGTGGGTGGCGGCGTGGCCGGCCTCGAATGCGGCGCGGAGCCAGGCCGAGCTCATCGAGCGCGAGGGCCATGCCGGCCGAGATCGTGCCGCGCATGCCGCCGCCCTCGATGGCCAGCGCGATCCGGTACCCGTCGTCGCGGGCTCCGGGCTGGCTGCCCTCCTGGGCGCGGGCCGCCAGCACCCGCAGCACGTCATGCATCGGCGTGCATCAGCGGGCGAGACGATGCAGCGAAGGGGGCAGGTCGCCGTCGTGCACGACGGTGAGGCGGTGGGTGGCGCGGGTGATCGCGACGTACAGGTCGTGGCCGCCGGCGGGCGACTGGGCCAGGATGCCGGCCGGGTCGACCAGGATCACGCGGTCGAACTCCAGCCCCTTGGACTGGCCCACGGTCAGCAGCGCGACCGGCGAGTCGAGCACCTCGGTCCGGTCGCCCGGCACCGCCGCGGGGATCTCCCGGGCTAGCTCCGCAACAAGCGCCCCGGGCGCGATCACCGCCAGCTTGCCGTCGTCCGCCATCTCGGCGAGTTCTTCCTCCACCGCGGCTGCGGCGCCAGTGGCGAGAGGGGAGGGTGAACCTGGCGGGGAAGATGGGGCTGCGACGGCTATGGCGCGCGGGGGGACGCCTTCCTCGCGGACGGACTCGGGCGGGCGCTCGCCGGGGGCGACGGCGGCCAGCACGTCGGCGGCCACCGCCATGATCTCGGCGGGGGTGCGGTAGTTGACGGTGAGCAGTTCCTCGCGCCAGCGGCCCTTCACGTAGGGGTCGAGCATCTGCGCCCAGGAGCGGGCGCCGGCCGCGCTCCCCCGCTGCGCCACGTCGCCGACCACGGTGAGGGACCGGGTCGGGATCCGGCGCATCACCATCCGCCAGGCCATCGCGGAAAGCTCCTGCGCCTCGTCCACGATCACGTGCCCGTAGGCCCAGGAGGGGTCGGCCCAGGCCCGTTCGGCCGTGGTGAGCTGCTGGCCCGAGTCGCGGTTCCAGTCGGCCAGCGTGGTCGCGTCCACGAAGCCCTGCCCGGCCAGGCCGGTGATCTCGAGCACCTCCCTGGCGTACCTCTCCTCCAGCCGCCGCTCCCGCTCGGCGGCCCGGCGCCGGACCTTCTCCGCGGTGTCGTCGGTGCCGAGGAGCTGGGCGGCCTCGTCGAGCAGCGGCACGTCCGCCACGGTCCACGCGTCGGGGGCGCCGGGGCGTAGCACCGCGGCCCGTTCGGCCGCTGAAAGACCAGGAGCGGCCCGGCGGAGGGCACCTTCCTCGGCCAGCAGGCCGGCCACCAGCCGCTGCGGGGTGAGGAACGGCCACAGCCCGTCGAGCGCGGCCCGGACCGGCGGTTCGTCCCAGAGCCTGGCGCGGGCGTAGGGGACGTCCTCGGAGTCGAGCGGGCGGCCCAGCGCCCGCGCCTCAGCCTGCGCGAGCACGCCGAGCAGTTCGGTGATGAACAGCTTGCGGGCCACGTTGTGCGGCTTGCGCAGCCCGCGGGCCCGGTCGCGGGCCCGCAGGACGACCTCCCCCGGCACCGTCATCGTCACGCCGTCCGCGGTGACCCCTAGGTCGCCGGGCGGCACCTGCTGCAGGTTGCGCACCGCGCGGCGGAGTACGCCGACCATCTTCTGGTCGCCCTTGACCACGGCCGCCTCCGGGTTGTCGTCGGGCCCGGCCTTGACCCCAGGGAACAGCTCGGCGATCGAGCTGAGCACCACGTCGGTCTCGCCCAGCGACGGCAGGACCTGGCTGATGTAGCGGAGGAAGGTGGCGTTCGGGCCGATGACGAGGACGCCGCGGCGCTCGAGCGTGCGGCGGTGGGTGTAGAGCAGGTACGCGGCGCGGTGCAGGGCCGCGACCGTCTTGCCGGTGCCCGGGCCGCCCTGCACGACCAGCACGCCCTGCAGGGTGGCGCGGATGACCCGGTCCTGTTCGGCCTGGATGGTGGCCACCACGTCGCTCATCCGGCCGGTGCGGCTGCTGGTGATGCTGGCGATCAGCATGGCCTCGCCGGACAGGTTCCTGCGGTCCGGCTCGGACAGCCGGTCCAGGTCGAAGACCTCGTCGTCGACGCCGGTGACGGTGCGGTTCCTGGTGTAGATGTGGCGGCGGCGGATCAGGCCGTTCGAGTCCTTGGGGGTGGCGGCGTAGAAGGGCTGGGCGGCGGGCGCGCGCCAGTCGATGAGCCGTGGTTCGTGCTCGTCGTCCCGCAGCCCGATCCGGCCGATATACAGGGTGCCCGCGCGCTCGGCGGTGGGCTCGGCGTCGGTGCGGCCGAAGCACAGGCCGTGCTCCACCGCGTTCAGCTGGGCCAGCCGCCGCGCCTGTTCGGCCGCCATGATGTCGCGCTCGACCCGGGCCTGGAAGGTGCCCCCGGTGCCGCCACTGCCGTGCGTCTCGGCGAGGGCACGCTCGGTCCGGTCCCGTGCCTCATCGAGCAGCCGGTAAAGCACATCAAGATACGCCTGCTCTTGCCCTATGGCCGTGGTCCCGGCTGAATTAGTTTGACTAAGCGTCATATTTCTTGGTACACTTTCCTTAGCATTGATCTGGCGCGCAGGCTGTATTGTGCGGGTATAAAAGTTTATCATCCCGGCCGGGCTCTCGGTAGCCCTGGTGCCAGTCAGTCAGCAAGTCTCTGAGTCAGCCTGGCGGCAAGCGGCGTCCGTAAAAGGCCGTGAATAACCGTTACGGGTACGCTGAATTCCCCATCCGGCGGAAAAGCAACCGCCATTATCGCGACCCGGCCGGGGAGATTTCGGCGGGCGATATCGCAGGCCCCGCCCAATCACCCCCGGGCACCCTGCGCTGAGCCGGACGGCCCGCCTAGGATGTAGGGCAGACTTGAGGAGGAGCTTAGACATGCCGGGAACCGAACGCGTGGAAATCACAGGTCCGTACGGTGATCGCTACGACGAGATCCTTACGCCGCAGGCCATCGACCTCATCGCCGCCCTCCACGCCGAACTCGGCCCGCGCCGGTCCGAGTTGCTGGCCGCGCGCCGCCGCCGCCAGGCCGAGCTCTCCGGCGGCGCGATGCTCGACTTCCTGCCCGAGACGCAGGACATCCGCGATGACCTGAGCTGGCGGGTCGCCCCGCTCGCTGCCGGTCTTGTCGACCGCCGGGTGGAGATCACCGGCCCGACCGACAAGAAAATGACGGTCAATGCCCTTAATTCCGGGGCTAATGTCTGGCTGGCCGATTTCGAGGACGCCAATACTCCGCTCTGGGACAATATGATCAGCGGTCAGCTCAACCTCAAGGACGCGCTCGACCGGACGATTGATTACACCAGTGCCGAGGGAAAGGAATACGCGCTGCGGCCCGATGACGAGCTGGCCACGATCGTGGTCCGCCCGCGCGGCTGGCACCTGGACGAAAAGCACATCCTCATCGACGGCGTGCGGGCCTCGGGCAGCCTGGTCGACTTCGGCCTGTACATGGCGGCGTGCGCGCAGCGGCAGATCGAGGCGGGCAAGGGACCGTACTTCTACCTGGCCAAGAACGAGAGCCACCTCGAGGTGCGGCTGTGGAACGACGCGTTCAACCTGGCCCAGGACGCCCTCGGCATCCCGCGCGGCACGATCCGGGCCACCGTCCTGATCGAGACGATCCCGGCGGCGTTCGAGATGGAGGAGATCCTGTACGAGCTCAGGGAGCACTCGGCCGGGCTGAACGCGGGCCGCTGGGACTACCTGTTCAGCGTGATCAAGAAGTTCCGCACCCGGGGCCGCGAGTTCGTCCTGCCCGAGCGGAACTCGGTCACGATGACCGCCCCGTTCATGCGCGCCTACACCGAACTGCTGGTCAAGACCTGCCACCGGCGCGGGGCGCACGCGATGGGCGGCATGGCCGCGTTCATCCCGAGCAGGCGCGACGCCGAGGTCAACGCCAAGGCTCTGGCCAAGGTCAGGGAGGACAAGACCCGCGAGTCGCAGGACGGCTTCGACGGCTCCTGGGTCGCCCACCCCGACCTGGTGCCGATCTGCAAGGAGGTCTTCGACGGCGTCCTCGGCTCGAACCCGAACCAGATCGCCAAGCTCCGCGAGGAGGTCAGCGTCACCGCCCAGGACCTGCTCGCGGTGGCCAAGACGCCCGGCGTGATCACCGACGCCGGGCTGCGCAACGACATCAGCGTCGCGCTCCAGTACCTGGCCAACTGGCTGGGCGGCAACGGCGCGGTGGGCATCTTCAACCTGATGGAGGACGCGGCCACCGCGGAGATCTCCCGCTCCCAGGTCTGGCAGTGGATCCACAACGACGTCACCCTGGACGACGGCACCCTGGTGACCAGGGACCTGGTCGAGCGGCTCATCGACGAGGAGCTGACCAAGATCCGCGCCATGACCGGGGAGGGCTTCGACGCCGAGCGGTACGGCCAGGCGGTCGCGCTGTTCACCGAGGTCGCCCTGGCCGACAACTTCGCCGACTTCCTGACCATCCCGGCCTACGAGCGGATGCCGTAGCTGGTTTCTGTTCACCGGAGCAGGAAAGAGGGACAATCACCACAGGCCGGCAGCGAGGCGGTGTGACATGAGCGGGCTGGAAGCGCTGGTGCCGGGGATGCGGGACATCTGCGGCGCGGGCAACGTCATCACCGATCCGCTCGAGCTGCGCACCTATGAGTGCGACGGGCTCACCTCGCACCGGTGCGTGCCGGCCCTGGTGGTGCTGCCCGGCTCGGCGTCCGAGGTGGCCGCGGTCGTGACGGCATGCGCGCGGGCCGGGGTGCCGTTCGTGGCCCGCGGCAGCGGCACCGGGCTTTCCGGCGGCGCGCTGCCGCATCAGGACGGCGTGCTGGTCGTGATGTCCCGGATGCGGAAGATCCTCGAGATCGACCCGGTGAGCCGGCGGGCCGTGGTCGAACCCGGCGTGACGAACCTGTCGGTGAGCACGGCCGCGGCGCCGTTCGGGCTGTTCTACGCGCCGGACCCGTCGAGCCAGGTGGTCTGTTCTGTCGGCGGCAACGTGGCGGAGAACTCCGGCGGCGCGCACTGCCTCAAGCACGGATTCACCGTGCACCACGTGATGGGCCTGGAGATCGTCACGCCGTCCGGCGAGCTGACCTGGCTCGGCGACGGCACCGGCGTGACCACGGACTACGACCTGCTCGGCGCGTTCACCGGCTCGGAGGGCACACTCGGCATCGTGACCAGGATCGTGGTCAAGCTGATGCCGCTGCCCGAGGTGGTGCACACGCTGCTGGCCGCGTACGCCACCACCAGCGAGGGTGGCCGCGCGGTGTCCGACATCATCGCGGCCGGCATCGTGCCCGCCGCGATCGAGATGATGGACGCGCTGTCCATCGAGGCGGCCGAGGCCGCGGTGCAATGTAACTACCCGGCCCGGGCAGGCGCGGTACTCATCGTCGAGCTGGACGGCCCGGCCGCGGAGGTCGAGGCCGAACTGGCCACGGTCCGCCTCCTGTGTGAGGCCGCGGGCGCGACGGAGATCAGGGCGGCCGACGACCCGGCCGAGCGCGCGGTCATCTGGGCCGGCCGCAAGTCGGCGTTCGCCGCGGTGGGCCGGATCAGCCCGGCGTTCATCGTCCAGGACGGCGTGGTGCCGCGGACGTCGCTGGGCGCCGTGCTGGCGAAGATCGCGGCGCTCTCCGCGGAGGCGGGCGTCCGGGTGGCCAACGTGTTCCACGCCGGCGACGGGAACCTGCACCCTCTGGTGCTCTACGACGACGCCTCGCCCGCCGAGACGATCGCGGCGGAGGAGCTGTCCGGCGCGATCCTGGACGCGTGCCTGGAGCACGGCGGCTCGATCACCGGCGAGCACGGCGTCGGCGTGGACAAGTCCAGGTACATGCCGAAGATGTTTAACGCCGACGACCTGGACACCATGCAGCTGGTCCGGTGCGCGTTCGACCCGGCCAGCCTGTGCAACCCGGGCAAGATCTTCCCCACCCCCCGGCTGTGCGGCGAGGTACCGGGCCACCGGCGGGCTGGGCATCCAGGGGTGGTGCATCCGGCCGTAGCGGCAGGACAGGCGGAGATCTTCTTATATGGATACCGAACGGGCCGTGGTTCCCGCCGTCCGGCAGGCGCTTGCCGCCGCCTGCCCGTCGCTGTCGGAGGGTTCTGCGGCCGACGCCGTGGCGGGCGTGGTGCCTTCTTTCGTCGCCTCCCCGGCCAGCACTTCTGAGGCCGCTTTGCTGTTGCGGGCCGCGGCGGCGGCCGGCCTGGCGGTGGTACCGCGCGGCGCCGGGACCGGGCTCTCCTGGGGTTGGCCGCCGTCTCGCTGTGACCTGGTCCTGGACCTGCGCTCGATGGACCAGGTCATCGAGCACGCGGCCGGCGACCTGGTGGCGCGGGTGCAGGCCGGCGCGACGATCGGGCAGCTGGCCGCGGCGCTAGCGGCGGCCGGCCAGCAGCTGGCGCTCGACGCCCCGGCCGACGCGACCGTGGGCGGGGTGGTCGCCACCGGCACGGCCGGGCCACGGCGGTTCCGCTACGGCGCCCCGCGCGACATGCTGATCGGCCTGACCGTGGTGCGGGCCGACGGGGTGATCGCGCGCTCCGGCGGCAAGGTGGTCAAGAACGTGGCGGGCTACGACATCGGCAAGCTCTTCTCCGGCTCGCAGGGCACCCTGGGGCTGATCACCGAGGCGACCTTCCGGCTGCATCCGCTGCCCGCCGCGGTGGCGTGGGTGACGGCGGAGTTCGGCCCGGCTGATCGTGATGGCGCCGTCGCGGCGGTCGCCGCGGCGGCGGGCTCGCCCCTGGTGCCTTCGGCGGTGGAGCTCGACTGGCCGGCCGGCCCGCCGCAGTCCCCGCGCCCGCTGCGGGTCGGCGTGCTGATCGAGGGCACCTCCTCGGGCGTGGCCGAACGGGCCAAGCAGCTGTCCGAGTTGCTGGCGGCGGCCGGCGGCTCCGCGGGTGTCTCGCAGACGGCGCCCGCGCGGTGGGGTGTGCTGCCGTCGGCTAGTACCGTGATCCGGGTCTCGTTCTGGGTCAGCGCGCTGGGCTCGGTGCTGGATGCGCTCGCCGCGGCGGGCGCGAGCGCGGGGGTCCGGCCCGCGGTGACCGGTCCGGCCGGCGCGGGCGCCCTGTACGCCTGCCTGGCCCCCTTGGCCCGTCAGGATCCGGCGACCGAGAACGAGGCCGACGTCCGGTTCGTCACCGCGCTGCGGGAGCGGCTTTCCGGCCCGGAGGGCTCCGCCGGTCCCCGGGGCAGCGTCGCCGTGCTGGCCGCGCCGCCGGCGGTGCTGGCGGCGGCCAGGGACGCGACGGTCCCGGGTTCCGCCCTGATGCGGGCGGTCAAGGACCAGTTCGATCCGGACCACCGGATGTTCCCTGGCCGTTTGGCTGTGCTGGCCGGGGGGGACGACCCCCCCATACCCCCCCGCGACTGGGGGGACCCATCCCCCCAGACCCCCCTTGCCCCCCAGACCCCCCTTGGGAGAGGCGACTGATGCAGGACGAGAACACGCTGCGCGAGGTGGCGAAGGACTGCGTGCACTGCGGGTTCTGCCTGCCGGCCTGCCCGACCTACCAGCTGTGGGCCGAGGAGATGGATTCCCCGAGGGGCCGGATCTACCTGGTGAACCAGATCCTCGACGGGGCTACGCTGTCCGATACCGCCGCGGAGCATTTCGATCGCTGCCTGGGGTGCATGGCCTGCATGACCGCGTGCCCCTCGGGCGTGCAGTACGACCAGCTCATCGAGGCGGCCCGGGTGTGGACCGAGGAGGCGCGAACCGCCGCGCCTGCCGATGCGCCCGCCGCTGGGGCCTCGCCCAGGACGGTGCGGGAGCGGGCCGCGCGGGCGGCCATCTTCTCCCTGTTCCCGTACCCCCGCCGGCTCCGCGCGCTGACCGCGCCGCTGCGGGCCGCGCAGCGGACCGGGCTCGACCGCAGGCTGGCCCGGTCCAGCCTGCCGGGGCGGGTCTCCCCCGTGCTCGGCGCGGCGTTGCGGCTGGCACCGCCGAGCGTTTCCGCGGCCTCGGCGCGGCCGCTGCCCGGGCGCGTGCCCGCGCTCGGCACCCGGCGGGCGGTAGTCGGCATGCTCACCGGATGCGTGCAGTCGGTGTTCTTTCCGCGGGTCAACGCCGCGACCGCCCGGGTGCTCGCGGCCGAGGGCTGCGACGTGATCATCCCGCGCGGGCAGGGCTGCTGCGGTGCGCTGTCGCTGCACTCCGGCCGGGAGGCCGAGGCAGCCGCGTTCGCCCGGCGCACGATCGCCATGTTCGAGCAGGCCGGCGTGGACGCGGTCGTGGTCAACTCGGCCGGCTGCGGTTCGGCCATGAAGGAGTACGGACGGCTGCTGGGGCGGGCCGACGCGGGGTGGGCCGAACGCGCGGCCGAGATGAGCGCCAAGGTCCGGGACCTGGCCGAGTTCCTGGCCGAGCTCGGGCCGGTGGCGCGGCGCCACCCGCTGCCGGTCACCGCCGCCTACCACGACGCCTGCCACCTGGCGCACGCGCAGCGGATCACCAGGCAGCCGCGCGAGTTGCTGCGTGCGATCCCCGAGCTCAACCTGGTCGAGGTGCCCGACGCGGGGACCTGCTGCGGTTCGGCGGGCGTGTACAACCTGCTGCAGCCCGCAGCGGCCAGTGAACTGGGCGCCCGCAAGGCCGAATCGGTACTGGCCACAGGCGCGCCGCTGCTCATCTCGGCCAACCCCGGCTGCTCGCTGCAGATCGTGTCCGCGCTGGCCGAACGCGGCCGGGACATCGCGGTCGCGCACACCGCCGAGGTCCTGGACGCCTCGATCCGCGGCCGCCCGCTCTAGCCGTCCGGGCGCGTGCCGCAAGTCCCTGCTCGGGTCACGTCCATGGCCGAGTTGGGTCGAAGAAGCCGGCCGACGGTTGGCGGAAAGCCGGTTCTCGGTCAACTGTGGCCTCTGTGGCGGCCTCAGCTGCGACCGCCTCCTGGTCAGCCTAATCACGGGAGAACAACAGGCTGGCCGCGCGTGCATCGAGCTCGCGCTGGATGCTTTCGGGTTCGCCCGCGCCGAGCGTGCCGGGCAGGACGCGGCGCAGCAGCGGCTTTATCAACTGCTTCAGCTTGTCGAACAGCCAACCCAGAGAGATGACCTTGCCGACCGCTGCGGTGCCCTTCTTGGCCAGGTTAACGGCCCCCTTGACGAGGGCCTTAACCTTGTTCCACAGGCCGCCCAAGAACTTCTCGAACGCGGGCGAGAGGTGTTCGAAGCTCGGCTGCATCGATTCGAAGAGCCGATCAAGCTCTCGCTCACTCAACGTGCTGATGTCATGCTGGGCGTCCTGCTCCGACAGCCTTCCGAACAGGCCTTCTGCCTCTGCCGCCAGCGGTGCCATGTATTGCTCGAGGAGTTGCCTGCGCTCGGCTGAAGACTCGGTCTCCCACGAGCCCAGCTGTTCCTGGACTGCTGAGGCTGCCTCGGCGGCGACCTCGTAGAGGGCCTCGCTGAACTCAGGCTCGTAAAGACTGGCAACGAGGTTCTCGAACTCGGCGCGCTCCTGACCCCCTCCACCTCGCCCGCTGTTCATATGGCCTCCGACCGGAACGGTGACTCAAGGCCCGGCGCCGATGACAAGCTCTGGTAGCCGACTGCGGTGTGGCGCGTCACGACAGCCTCGCATGGGCACCGTGAGTTGGAGTCGCGGGTCGCGGCACAACAGCGCGCATGGGGAACCTGGGCAGCCTGGCCGGACCGGGCTTCGGCTCAAGTAGGAAGCGCATCGAATCGGATGGCTCGACGCCGAGCTCTTCCCACAGCAGCCGCCGACAGCGCTGGAATTGGCGGTGAGCCTCCGACCTGTTGCCTTCGGCTAGGTGCATCTCGATAAGGGTGCTATGGGCGCTCTCCCGCAACGGCTCCAGCCTAATGGCGGCTAGCGCGGCCTGGATGGCATCGGCGTGACGGCCGGATGCACTCAATCCCCGCGCAAGGCTCTCAAGCGCGTGCAGCTGCGTCTGGCGCAGCCCTTCTCGCTCGTCTTGCAACCAGTCGTCATACCAGTCAGGCAGGAGTTCGCCAACCAGCATAGCCAAACCTACAGAATCCAGGTCAGCGATCTCGGACGGCGTCTCCGCCTGGGTGAGCCGGCGCGCGAATGCGACCAGATTACGCACATCCACCTCGACGTCGGCATCGAGCCTAAGGAAGGACGGAGTGGCAGCGATCACCTGCTCGCTGGACTGGTTGACCCGCCAAAGCGCGGTACGCAGGTCGGCGAGTGAGCGTTCCATCGGATAGTCCGCCCAGAGGGTTCCGGCCACATGAAGCCGCCCCACCGGGCGATCCCTGAGGGCTAGCAGCGCGATCAGGCGCTGACCGCTCGCGGCGACACCGAGCTCCTCGGTGCCCCGCCAAAGCGCGAAGCTTCCTATTAAAGTGAGCCGCAGCGGTATTACTGAAGACATATTTTCCTCGATCGGCCAAGTCCGGAGTTACTGCGTTCCGTCGCCCGGGACGGTCGCAGTAGTCACGATGCCCGTGGCGATTTGTCCAGGTCCCAACCCGACCGGGCCTCTAACTGGCAGTCTTCTCCCGGAGTAGAGAAAGTCAACCCCCAATAGGAGTTTCATCCCTTCCGCGTCACCGCACCGTCACCGTCGTCGTCGCTGGCGCCTTGTGCCTGCAGCGATTGCAGCCAATTCCGAACGGCGCGGCATGTCTCATCGATCGAGGTAGTGACCACTATCGGGCGCTCGCCACGCTCTGGAGGAATCTCGACGACGCGGACCCTAAGGTGGGGAACTCCAGGCTCAAGCCAGGCCCGGATCGTCAGCGACCTCATATCTCCGCTCCATGGGATGGCTCCGGGCGCAGCCGGGCTCATGGGGTCGTCGGGCATGGGATTCTCCAGGCTGCCCTGGACAAGAGCCAAGTCGAGGTCGGCGTGACCTTAGAAGAGCCGACCGGAAGGCTGGCTCCAGCCACCGTGGGTTCCGAGCTGGCGCCGCAGCGCGCGAGAGGCTTGCCTGGCTTACGGCTAATAGCGTTGGTCCGCATGCCTCCAGCTTGACCGCTGGGTGTCACCTCTCCATTACGGCGGCGTCACCCAGTTCGCGGCGTAACCGGATCTGTTCCCGTGCTCGCTTCAGCGCCCCGCGCTGCCACGGCCGTTCGGAGGCCTGGCCTGATGTCATGCCTGCGGTTTCGTGACGGTGACGCGCTCGTGACGGGTCTTTTCTTACGGTCCCGCTAAGGAGGCGAATTGTGAGACGTCTGGATGAGAGAGACATTTATCCCGCTGATAGTGCCTTCACTGGTGGGGTCGGCTGGACTGAGGGCCTAGACGCCGAGGACCTCACCGGCGTACTGCGGTCCGCGTTGCATGAGGAGTATGCGGATGCCAGCGACGAGGAGATGAGCGACGCCCTGGCGAACATGCTGGACTCAATCAGTCCGGCCGAGGCGGTCAGCTTCGCGTCTGCGCTTAACCAGATAGGGAAGGGCGCTAGCCAGCTGATTTCTGATCCCGCCTTCGCCGCGGTGGCGCAGGTTGCGCTGCCAGTCCTCGGCGGAGCGGCGGGAACGATGATCGGCGGCCCAGTCGGCGCCGCCTTGGGCGGCAAGCTCGGCAGCCTCGCGGCGAGCGCCCTGCCCACCCGGCCCGCACCAGCCCAGGCAACTGCCCGGCCGGTTGCTGCCGTACCTGCACCGACCGCGGCGGTAGCGTCCCCAGCAGGCATCATGGCCCCCGCCGCGGTAGTGGCCGCCGCGCCCGCACCTAGCGCCCCAGCGATCATTCCGCCAGGCATCCCACCGCCTGTGCCGGGCTCCGCGTCACCAGTGGCAAGTGGCTCGGCCGCGGCGGCGCAGGGTCTGGTGCTCACGCAACAGCCCGATGTGCTGAGAAGCCTGCTGGCTACGGCGCTGGGGCAGCACGGTACTCAGACGGTAAGCGGTGTTCCTGTCGCCCAGGTGCTAGGGCTGCTGAGCCAGGTCTTCGGGAAGGCGGCAGCCGATGCCGATGAGCTCATGTATCTCGATCAGCAATCGGACGCCGCGGAGAGCGTCCTTGATGCCACTGGCGATTCGGCCGGCTGGTTGTACGCCGATCTGATTGGCGCGGACAACCTCGAGCTAGCCGAGGCGACCGGATGGGACTGGCTGGACCGATGAGCGCTACCGAACTCGAGGAAGTGCAAGCCTTGCTCGAACGCGTACTTCCCGATCCCAGAGGATTCGCCGGACGGCTACTGCAGCAAGCCGTAACGCAGTACGGGCAGTTCGCTGAGCCCGCCGCATCCGCCTTTTACGCGGCCGCCACCGCGGAAGATGTCACGGCGAGCGAGACCGTCATAGTGGCCGACCAGTGGGCCGCGGATCAAACGCCGATCGATACCAACATGCTGCTCGCGGCGGCGCTCGGGGCATGTGAGTGCTGGGGACTGCAGGCTGACTGCGACCTCTGTCACGGCCAGGGCTCGGCCGGCTGGACCCAGCCGGAACCCGAGCTGTTCGAAGAGTTCGTCAGGCCCGCCATCGAGAGGCTGCCCGGCATGTCGGCCCGTCGTCATCAGCAGCGTGGCTCGGTGAGAACCGGCGAAGACAGCGACAATCATCAAACCGCGCAAGGAGAGAACGCATGAGCGAGACATGGGTGGACGCCATGGACGCAGAGAACTACGAAGTCAGCGGAGAAGGCATCTACGACAGCGAAGTCAGCGGGGAAGGTATCTACGACAGCGAAGTCAGCGGGGAGGCTGCCTACGCAAATTACGGCGAGGAGTCGAGATCTGACCGACGCAGGAGCGAGCGGCAGCGGCAGATCATGCTTGAGCGGCAGCGGCAGCGGCAGGCCCAGATGCGCCAACGGCGACCGTTGCCAGCGCAGAGACCGTCGCCAGCGCAGAGACCGGTCCGGGCACCGGGCCCGAGCCCGCGGCAGACCATCACGGCGATCCGCTCGCTGGACCTCGAGACGAAGGTGGACCTGGATTCCCTGCGCCGCACACTCGAGGAGTCGAACCGGCGAGCGAAGCGCGCTACCTGGGCCGCCGTCGCCAGCGCGGCCGTGGACCAGGGTATCTCCTCGTTCGGCGATGACCTCAAAAACCATCAGTATGTGGCGGCAGGCGCGCGGTTCGCTCCCCTCCTCTTCCTCTCGCCCGAGAAGAAGAAAGGCGGAGTCGAGGGGTTCGCGACCGACCCGAGGGTCATCGGCGGTGCGGCGATCCTCGGCATCGCTCTTCTCGGCAACTTCAGAAACAAATCCCACGAAGTGAGCACCGTCACCATCGTCCCGCCAGGCCGAATTACTAAAGCTGGTATCCTAACCGCGGACGCACTTGACCGGAACGGCAATACCGTCCCCAATACGTCCATCGCCTGGACATCCTCGGATCCAGGCGTACTGACCTTCCCCGACACGTCATCCGGCGCATTCACGCTGGCAGCGGGTAAGACAGAGAGTCTGCAGGTAACGGCCAAGGCTGACGGGATCACCGGCAGGATAAACGTGAAAGTCAAGTCGCCATAAGCGTGAACGACGAGTGACGAGCGCGTTGTGGATCCGGCCCTGTGGGAATTGTTGCGGGCTGAGGCAGGAGCCGACGGCGACCGGTTGATTGAAGCGATCATCCGGCTCGCCCAGCCCGGAACCGAAATTCCCGACATCCGGATCGTCTCCCGCTTCGGGACAATAGCGACCTGCAGGATCCGCGCGCGGGACATTGTGGCGGTACGGGCGCGGCCCGAAGTGGTCAGCCTCAAGGCGGCGCGCGGCCTGAGTCCCGGATTCGAGCCGACCGCCGACGCGACGGCACAGGCTTTCCCGCAAGCGAGTTTCATCCCGACTGACATCCGCCGCCGCCCGGGACTCGCCCTGACCGGGAACGGTGTGGTGGTAGCGTCCGTCGACTGGGGCGTGGACGTGGACTCGGCCGCGTTCCGCTGGCCCGCCGGGCCGGCAACGGCCGACGGGGAACGCGAACCGGGCAGCACCCGTTTCCTCTCGTTCTGGGACCAGCGCGACCAGGCGCCCGGACCGCGCCCGGATCCGTATGGATATGGGACGGTTCACGACCGGAAGCAAATAGACCGTGCGCTGCAAGATCCGCGGCCCTACGAACGGCTGGGCTATCACCCTGCCATCGCGGATCGGGGAGGGCACGGGACGCACGGCACCCATGTCCTCGACATCGCGGCCGGAAACGGCCAGGCGGGCGGCCCAGTCGGTATCGCGCCCGGCGCGGACCTCATCTTTGTCCACCTCGCCGATCGCAACACCGGCGGGCTGGCGAACTTCGGCGACTCGGTGCGACTGCTCGAGGCGGTCGACTTCATCTCCCGCACGGCCGGGTCACGGCCTTGTGTCATCAACATAAGTGCGGGCCGCACCTGCGGACCTAAAGATGGCACGACGCTGGTAGAACGCGCACTGGATGAACTGCTTGGTGCTACGCCCGGACGCTTCGTGGTCAATAGCGCAGGCAACTACTTCGGCTGGCGTACACACTCCTGCGGCGGCATCGCGCCGGGGGAGGCACGCTCGCTTACCTTCGTCATCGACCCAGCCGACATCACCCTCAACGAACTCGAGATCTGGTACGACGGCGCGGACGAGTTCACCGTCCGGATCGATCCGCCCGGGTACGCCGGAGGCCGGGCCGTTCGCCTCGGTGAGCGATCTGACCTCCTCATAGAAGGCCAGACCGTCGGCCGGGTGTATCACCGCAAGCATGACCCGAATAACGGCGACAATCACATCGTCGCGTATATCGATCCCATCGGCCAGGCGGGGAACTGGACGGTTACCCTCGAGGCCCGGCGGGTCAAGAGCGGCCGGTTTCACGCCTGGCTTGAGCGCGACGATACGTGCCGGGGCTGCCAGGCCAGATTCACGCCTGGCGACAGCAACCCGATCACGACGATCGGCACCATTACCACGAGCCGACTCCCCCTGATCGTCGGCGCCTACGACGGCCACGATCCGGCTCGGCCGGTCGCGCCCTTCAGCAGCAGCGGCCCTAGCAGGGACCTCCGCCCTAAACCTGACCTAGGCGCCCCGGGCGTGGGCGTGCTCGCAGCCCGGTCAGCTTCGATCATCGCCAGTCATAACTCCGGCCTGCTTGTCCGCAAGTCAGGCACAAGCATGGCGACACCTCACGTGACCGGCGCGGTCGCCCTGTGCCTCGAGGCGGCGGGTAACCGGCTCAGCGCCCAGCAGGTCCGCTCGCTCGTGCTAGGCAGCTGCGATCCGGTTCCGGACCCAGATGAGCGGTACCGCCTCGGCCATGGGTACCTGAATATCCCCCGCATGATTTCCGACCTGCAGCTGATCCTGACACCGCCAGCCAGTGGGCCGCGCGCAAAGGAGCCGACCATGGACACCGACGACACCATCATGCTGCTCGCGTCAGCACCCGCTACGGCATACCGGGAATACCTTTACCGTCCGCGCAGCCAGTTCGCCCGCTGGATCGACAAAAAGTTCGACCTCGTGGCGGGGCCAGGTCAGCGCATCGACCGGGCACTGCAGCTGGGCGACGTGCTCCTTGAAGTCGCCCTCGGACAGCTTGGCCCCGGCCGATGCATGGTGCTCAAGGCACATGACCCTGAGCTCGAGGTCTCGCCGCGAAGCCTGTCTCATGGCCAGCTGCTGCTGCGGCCGCGAAGGCGCGTGGAAATGTCCGACCCGCTGCCCGTCGAGCCGACCGTGGCAACCAAAGACAGGCGACCCACCATATCCGGCACCGATGACGAGGGTGCGGCCGAGCATGAGTCCGGCGAGGCAGCCGCCGCACCGCTTCCGGCCGGAGGAGGAGCGGCAGGGACCGCGTTGAAGCTGCCGCCGGCCCCTTACTCCGCGATGCCCCTCGGCGTTGACCTCAGCGACTACCAGGCCGCCACCGACACGAAGGGTCACCGCGTCCCGCTACAGCTGGCCGATTTCCAGCGGCTCGTCGCTCTCGGAAAGGTCTTCGCCGTCATCAAGGCCTCGCAGTACATAGCCGAGCATACCTTTAGCGCCCACTCCCAGCGGGCGCGCGAAGCGGGGCTCATGTGCGGCGCGTACCACCTTTTCACGGAGCGTCCCGTGGCGGATCAGGTGCGGCTGTTCCTCAGGATGGTGCCCCGCCTCGGACCCGGAGAGCTGCCTCCCGCTTTCGACGTGGAGGACCCGGACAAACTGCACTTTCCGCTGTTCAGGCACTACCTCTACACGCGCGGCAAGCAGGGCACACGGGCGGGAACCAATGCGCTGCTGGATGCCATGCAGGACTGGCTCGATCAGGTCGAAGCGGCGCTGGGCCGGACTCCTATCATTTACACCGGTGTCATGTGGCGCGATGACCTCCGCTCCGCCCGGATGTCGCAGTACCCCCTGTGGGCCGTCGCCCGCCCGCCCAACCGCCCCTTCGGGGGCTGGGCACGTGTCGAGATGTGGCAGTACGCAGAGGACGGCGGCAAATGGCTCGGCCAAGCCAGTTACAGCGAGCCGGGCGTCGGCATGGGCGGGATCGACTACGACTCGTATAACGGGACGACCTACGGGCTCCGGGGACTAGCCGACCTCGGACGGGTGGGCGTAGGACTGACATCCCACGGCGCGGTCATTGCCCATTGCGAGGTCGACCGGCACGTCCATCTGCTGCGCGAGAGTGCCATGCAGACGTGGACCGGTAGCGACCTCATGAGCGGTGCCCTTCCGTCTCTGGGCGGTGACCCGGGCGTCCTCTGTGCCGGTTTGACGGTGATTCTCTACTTCCGCAGCGACGGGAGAGTGGTGGAGGCTGTCCAGCCCGGCGGCTCTGCCGCGTGGGACGTCGCGGATCTGTCGAGCATCGCCGGTGTGAAGGGGGCGCACGATCCGCGTGCCATCCAGGACGGGGCCCGGCGGTTCGTCGTCTTCTCGGGCGATGACGACGACTGGCACCTACTCACGCGGCAGCCGGCCGGCAGCTGGACCGTCTCGCACCTCCTTTCGGAGGCACGCCGGGCGGGGGGAATGGCAGTGCCCGCATCTTCAGGCCAGCCCAGCCTGTATGTCGTCGCTGGCTCCGCGAACCCCCGCGTAGTCGGCCGTGCTGGACCCGCGGGTGACCTCCTCGAGCTGGCGATGGGCCAGCGAGGATGGGAGGTGACGAACCTGAACGGCCTCGTGGCCAGCCCGACCGGCACGCCACCAGCGGCTACGTACTCGCCAGCCATCTATCAGACTGCGGCCGAGACGTTCATCGTCTACCGAGCCGTGCGGGGCCAGCTGTGGCAAATCGCCCGCGGCGCTCGCCTTGCCATCAACCTCTCCGCGGCCGCGGCAGGTAGCGTGCTCGCGGCTGGGCACCCGACTTGCTTCGTGCTCCGCAACGAGCCCCATGTCGTGTACAGAGGCATCGACCAGGGCATCCACGACCTTAGCTTCCGTGGAGGTACGTGGACCGCTCGCCGGCTTCCCTGCAGCGGGCCGGCGGCTTCGGATCCGACCTGCACGGCCGATAGCCCGACGGCGGTGGTCGCCTTCCGCGGAACCGATGGCATGGTTAGCGCCCTGCGGTTCGACGGGTCCGCGTGGACCTGCGCCGACACCGTTCGCAGCCCGTCGGTGCCGGGAGGTACCCGGATCGAGGACACTCCCGCCGCCCGTCCGGGTTCAGCGACCGCCTCGTCCGCCCCGTCGATCTTCGACATCCTTGGTGACGCCGCCGACCGGTTCCGGGAACTTCTCGCCGCGGGGAACGAGGCTCTGGCCGTCAGGCTAGCCAGTCAGCGCCACGCGCAGAACGTAGATCAGCTCACGGACCTCGTGTTCTTTGGCCGTCACCCCGAGCTCGGCGGCCAACGACTCCGCCCTGGTCAGAGCCAGCTGGCCAACGAGTGGATCTCCATCAGGGACACGGTGGTCCGGCCGACCGTCGACTCCGCGGCGCGGGCGGCTCTGCCGGCCCCGCAGCCGATAGCCGGACGCGAAGACGCTGTACCAGCCGATGTCGCCGATACCGTGGGCACGCGAGTCATTGCTGCGCCTCCGAAAGACGCGAACATTAACCACGCCGAACTCTTTGGCAAGCCGGAACTTCTCCGGAGAGTGACGATCCTCGACTATGCCGTCCCCGTTGATGCGGCAGGTGATGCCGAGAGGGTCCCCCAAGAGGATGACGCAGAAGCGGCTGTGCGTAGTCCTTTCACCGCGGTCAGCGCCGCCTACGCGCCCGCGGCGACGCCTGCGGCCAAGGCCACGGTCCTGCAGTCCGGTATCGACAGCGCGACGGCTTGGCGGGAACAGTTGCAACATCTGACCGCTCACGGCAAAGGACCCATCCCGGCGATCAGGGTACGGATCCGCGGGGAGACCGGAGTCAACGCCGACCAGAATCCCTACGTAGGAGTGAGCGGGACCCGCGTGGAGCAGGCTTACCGGACATTCGCTGAAGGCGCGGTGCTGGAGCCCTGGATACTGCTGGCCCTGTGGGTAAAAGAGGGCCCCGCCAGACCGCACGTCTTGGTGAACCAGGGAACGACATCCGAGAACGCGCGTGCCCTCTGGCGGTCGTACTACTACTACTGGAACATGGGCCTCGATCACTTCGCGTACACGACGGCAGGGACGGGCGACAACGTGCTGCCGCTGAGCGATGCCGACGCCGGCCGCCACGAGGCGGACTTCACCAGCCGGATTGCCGAGCAGGTGAAGGCGGGCCGCCTAGCGCGAGATATCTCGGCCGACATCAACGCCGAGCTGGCCGTGGCGCCGGACCCGGCGGCACCTGGACGCTACACCGTTACGCCGTCCTCGCGCTTCTATACCCTCTCGCTATTGCTCGCCGATGCGTACTACCGCGAGAACCAGGCCGCGGTGGAGGCCGATCCGCGAATCGGCTCCGGTGCCGATCCCGGCCTGGTCTACGCCCGCTGGAACATGGGCGCGGGGCGATTCGCCCACCTGGTCACTTCGGCCGAAGCGCACCGGATGGAACCGGGATACACGATGGCACGAGGTACGCAACCCTCGATCGCCCAGTGGGCGTTCGAACGGCATGTGGCTTCAAAGGAGTACGGCGCTCCGCGTGAGAACGCCATACGGTTCCGCTACTACCTGGAGGCGTATCGGCTCGTGTTCGAGGGCTTCGGGTCCTGATCGTCCGCGGCTCCGCGGCTGGTCAGCGCTAGTCGGGTTCAGGGTGCAGTTGATGTACAGCGCGCCAAGGTCGTCGTAGGACGGGCCGGTCATGGTGCTCCCCCCTGAGGTGTTAGTGATCGGGATGGGACGGAGGTACGTCCAGGGCCGGGTTGCGGTCGAAGAACCCGGACGGCTTGAGCCAGAACGAGACGATGTCCGACGGCATCACCGGCCAGTCCTCCGGCCGGGTGATGTGGTGGATGCCGAACACGTACCACAGCACGACGTCGGTGTTCTCGATGTTCCTGTCGGCCGCGGTCCAGACCGGCAGGCCCGAGTCGTGCTGGCTCAGGTTGGGGAAGTCGCCGCAGGGCCAGCGCTCGTCCTCGCGGTAGGGCGTCACCCAGAGCGTGTGGCCGATGACCTGGGCCCGCTGGAAGGCCGGGGAGGCGGGGTCGAGCAGGGGCGGGAACGCCGCCGAGGGCACGAGCTTGTAGCCGACTGGAGTACCCAGTCCGTTCGGTACCTTGTCGTTGACTACCTTCCAGCCGCGCTGCGTGCCCCAGTCGTAGTCCTGTTTCCCCTCCGCCTCGGTGCGCAGCGGGGTGTTCCTGACCACCAGGCCCAGCCCGTACGGGTCGTCGCCGCCCGCCGACGCCGGCTGGGAGTCGGAGGCGTAGACCGTATTGGCCGTCCCGTCCACGTCGAGGTCGAGCCGCGCGACGATGAAGTGCTGGTGGAACGGCGCGTAGGTGCCCTGGTCCACCAGCGTCCCGTTGCCGGGCCGGCTGCCCGGCGCGTCGGCGTGCGAGGTGACCAGGATCCCGGTCGCGCGGACCTCGCACTCGATGTTCCCGTCCTGGTAGAACCGCCAGTACACGAGGTATTCGTAGTTGGCCACGGTGACGTGGAAGGAGACCACCAGCCGCCGGGCCCGCCTGACCTCGACGCCGACCCGCTCGTCGACATGCTTCCACAGGACCCCGCTGTCTTCCTCGTGGATGCAGATCGCGTTCGGTATGGTCCGCGGCTCCCCGCGGGAGTCGTGCATCACCGCGTCCAGGTAGGTGATCTCGCCCAGGCAGTCACAGCCCAGGGCCAGCGAGGTGGTCATGAAGCCCAGGCCCCACTCGCCGATGTCGAAGGCGGTCCGCCGGTAGTGGTCCGGGCTGGCGTCCCGGTACGGCACCACCATCTCGGCGAACGAGAGCCGGTGCGCCACAGACCGCCATCTTTCCCCGTCGCGGATGGCGACCTGATTCAGCACCAGGCCCTCGCGGTGGTTGAAGCCGATTCGCAGCTGCCAGTTCTGCCAGTTCAGCAGGCGGCCTTCGAGGGTGAAGCCGACCCCCGCGGGCTGGCTGATCTCCAGCGGCGTCACCTCGCGCAGCGGCATCGGGATGAGCCTGGGCAGGTACTCCCCCATCACGTTCGGGGGTTCACCTGCTTGGTAGCTGTCCTCGAGTTCCAGCAGCGTCATGGTGTTCAGGTCGACGACGGGGTGCAGGCCGGTGACGTGATGGGCGTACGGGTTGCCCTGCTCGCCGGCCCGGTACCAGACGTCGGACCAGCCCAGCCGGAGCCCTTTGTAACGCTCGGGCACCAGCGCGGCGCCGTAGGCCCACATGTCGGTCAGCACCAGGGACATGTCGGTGATCCCGCGCCGCGCCAGCGCCTCGGCCACCGCGGGGTGGGCGCGGAGCATCTCGTCGCACTCGTGCCACTCGTCCACGGTCATGTTCGGCTGCTGGCCGGGCAGGTGCTCCCAGCTCGTGACTTCGTCGCCGGTCAGGGACACGGTGGCCCGATACGCCTGGCCGTCGGCGCGGTCCCAGCCGACCAGGATCGCCTCCCGGCTCGCCTGCTGGCCGGCCTGCAGGGCGGCCTTGGCCGGCTCCCGGAGCTCGATCGAGGCGAACCGCCAGCTGCCGCCGACCCCGCGATCGCGCCGCAGGATCGCGGTCGCCTGCCGAATCTCCTCCGCGGTCAGCGGGTCAAGCGGATATGAGTTGGTCACGATCGTCCTTCCGTTCCCGCGGGCATGCCAATCTTGGCCGATTATCGGTGGCCAGGCCACCACCTGGTTCTTGCGGCGGTTCTTGCGGCGCGTGTGGCGCAGGCTCTACGTTTCGGCCATGCACAGTGTGGATCCGACAACGGAGTCGATGATCAGGTCAGTGCTCGCCTACGCGGAGAACCGGCTGCGGCTGAACCCGGTCCCGCTAGACCAGGGCTCCCGGGACCCGACCGAGCTCGACGCGGCCCTGGCGGGGCTGCCCAGCGCCGAACCGCACAATCCCGACCAGGTACTCGGCGTGTACACGTCGGTCATAGCGCCGGCCGTCATCTCCGCGGACAGCCCACGCTTCCTCGGCTTCATCCCGGCCGCGCCGACCAAGGCCTCGCTGCTGTTCGACATGCTGGTCTCCTGCGCGTCGATCCAGGGCATCTCCTGGCTGGAGGCGGCGGGCGCGATCCACGCCGAGAACATGGTGCTGCGGCTGATCGCCGACCGGGCCGGGATGCCGGAGACGGCGGGCGGCTGCTTCGTCTCCGGGGGTTCGGCCGGGAACCTGTCCGCCCTCGTCGTCGCGCGCGAGGTGGCGAAGCGGAAGGCAGGGCCGGCGGCGGTTAACGGGTCCGGGCGGCGCTGGCGGGTGGCGGTCAGCGAGGACGCGCACTCCTCGATCATCAACACGCTGCGGATCTGCGAGATGGACCCGCTGGTGGTGCACGCCGAGGACCACCGGCTGACCGGCGCAGGCCTGCGGGCGGCGATCGGCGCCGACGGCGACCCGGCCTCGCTGGCCGCGATCGTGGCGACGTCCGGCACCACGAACGCGGGCATCATCGACGACCTGGCCGGCGCGGCCGCGGTGGCGCGCGAGCACAACCTGTGGTTCCACGTGGACGGCGCCTACGGCGGGGCCGGCCTGTTCGCGCCGAGCGTCCGGGACTCCTACGCCGGCATCGAGCACGCCGACTCGTTCATCGTGGACCCGCACAAGTGGCTGTTCGCCCCGTTCGACTGCGCCGCGCTGCTGTACCGGAACCCGTCGGTAGCCCGGTCCGTGCACAAGCAGGACGCCTCCTACCTGGACGTCATCCACCGCCCTGGCGAGTGGAACCCGACCGACTACGCCTACCACCTCACCAGGCGGGCCCGCGGACTGCCGCTGTGGTTCTCGCTGTCGGTCTACGGGGTCGACGCGTACACCGAGGCCATCGAGACGGCGATCGAACTGGCCCGGCAGACCGCGGACGAGATCCGGGCCCGGGACAACCTGGAGCTGATCCGCGAGCCGGAACTCGGGGTGGTGCTGTTCCGCCGTCGCGGCTGGGACTCCGGGCAGTACACGGCGTGGGCCGACCAGCTGCTGCAGGACCAGGTGGCCTTCATCCCGCCCTCGGCGTGGGAAGGCGAGACGGTAGCCCGGTTCGCGTTCCTGCACCCGCACACCCCGATGGACCTGGTGCGCGAGGTCCTGGACCGGATGGGCTGACGGGCCTCAGCGGGACCGGGCGGCCGCGGTGCCGGCCTTAGCGGGGTCGGCCTTTGCGTGGTCGGTGGCGTCCTGGTCGTCGTCGTGGCGCTCAGCCAGGCCCCAGGCGACGCCGGCATACCGGCCGCCGGTCGGGTGCGGGTCAGGGCTGGTCGCCTGCTCGTCCTCGGCGATTTCCAGGTCCAGGTCGGTGACGCACATCGGAACTTCCTTTACCGGGCGGGGAGGGTGAAGGTGACGGTCTGCTGGCTCTGCTGAGTGATGATGGTCCCGATGCCGGTCACCACGTTGCCGGACGGGGCCAGCGCGTCGATCTGCCAGGCTTCGGATCCGTTGAGGCCGCCGGACTGGGACGGCTTCCAGCTCGCACCGGTCGCCGACGTCCACACGGCCACATCCTGCTTCCCGGGCTGGCCGAACAGGCCCGCGGCGGTGAAGCCGGCCGCGTCCGCGGTCAGCGCGGTGAAGGCGGTGTCCGGTCCCGGCGAGCTGAACGGCACCTGCTGCCAGGTCGCGCCGCCGTCCACCGATAGCTCGGCGAACGGCACGGTCCCGGTCGCCGTGCCGGTCGCCGTGCCGACCGCCGGGCTGGTCCCGGTCGAGGCCTGGCCCAGGGCGACTACGCGGTCGCCGTTGATCGCGACCTGCTGGAGCACGGCGGTCGCGGCCCCGTCCGGCACCGGCAGGACGATCGTCTTCCAGGAACGCCCGTTGGCGGTCGTCCATACCGCCGGCTTGCTGTCGTGCGAGCCCACCGAGACGAACCCGTGCGCGCTCGCCGCCACCGCGAGCACCTGGCTCGAGCCGGTCGTGTCGTTCACGTCGTGCGCGCGGGTCCAGCTGGTCAGGTTGGCCGACCGCCAGACGTCGGCGACGCAACCGCCGCCCGCCGCGACCAGCTTGCCGACGATGACGTACCCGGCCGGGCCGGAGGTCGCCGCGACGGCGGAGACGCCGGTCAGGTCCTGGGTGATGTTGCCGCCGGCCACCCCCCAGATCGCGCCTTCGGCTGAGGTCAGGACGACGGGCCCGGGCGTGCCCACGGCGAGCCAGCCGGCCGGCCCGTGCGTCACGCTGGTCAGCGCGCGCAGCCTCGGGTCGGCTGTGACCAGCGCCAGCGAGGACACCAGCGTCCAGGCGCTGCCGGGGGTCCTGCGCCACACCGCCGGGTAGCCGTTGGCGCTGCCGACCGCGATCTGCAGGCCACCCGCCACGGCGGTGCTGTTGATCTTCATTTCGGGGATGGCGGCCCCGGCGATGCCGGCTAGCGAGAGCGGCCGCACGCTCCCGTCGGTGCTCGCCTCGACGAAGACCGGCTGCTGGCTGATCCTGCTGGCGGCCGTGTACCCGATCGCCACGATGGTGCCGCCCGGGGCGACGGTCGCGCCGACTACCGACTCCGCGGCCGCGTTGCCGAGCGGGCCCGTCGGCAGCCAGTTCGTGCCGGTGCCGGTGCTCGTGTAGCCCACGAGCTGGCCCGCGGCGCTGGCGCCGGCAACCACGAAGCCGTAGTCACTGCCCTTCACCACGCCGGGGGTCCAGCCGCCCGCCGGGTCGATCGTGGCCGCGTACTGCCACGTCTGCCCGTTCGGCGAGAAATAGGCGATACCGTCCGCGGCGCCGCTCGCGGTCCGGCCCGGCCGGACCGCGATGAGCCCGGAGCCGTCGAACCCCAGGCCGCTGATCGCGGCCCCGGCCCCGTGGTCGGCCGGGATCGTAACCCGGGTCCACGCGGCCCCGTCGTTGGTGCTCACCCACGCGGCGCCGTACGATGTGCTGCCCCTGGCCCCCGTGTTTGACACCGTGCCGGAGATCACCGTGGCGTTGCCTCGCCAGGTGGCGTAAGAGATGTTCAGGACGGTTTCGCCGGGCCCGGCCAGCCCCAGCTGCGCCGCGGTCATCCGCTGCCAGGTCACGCCGTCCCGCGACGTCCAGATCACCGCGCCGTGATTGCTTGTGGTGGCGCTTGCGCCCGCGGCCAGGTAGCCGTCGGCGGTTTTCGTGATCACCCACACCGAGTCGCCGGGCAGCTGCGGGCTGATCCCGTGGCTGGCCGCGAGGGTCCAGGTCAGGCCGGTCGGGCTGGTCCAGATGGCCTGCGGGCCGACCGCCACCCAGCCGCCCGGGCCGCCAGCCAGCAGCGTGGCCGGGTGACCGAGCGCAGCCTGGCCGCCGCCGGGCGCCCGGACCGGGGCGAGGTGCCAGCTGGCCCCGGCGTTCGTCGAGACCAGGAACTGCTGGCGGACCGTGCCGTCGCTGGCCTGCGAGCCCATCGTCACGATGGTGTTGCCGGCCGAGACGACGCGGTTGATGGTCTGGAAAACCCCGCGCTGCTCCTGTCCGGGATAAGTGTCGAAGGTGACCGCGCCCATCGGCAACCGCGGTGCGACGGTGTTCGGGGTCTTGTGCTGGTTCGCGGTGAGCGGGCCGAACTTCGGCCCGTGACCAGTCAGCAGCGCGAGCGCCAGCACGGCCACGGCCACCAAGACGATGGCCGGCACGGCGATCGTCGCGGTGCGGCGGCTGATCCGGCCGGGACCGGGCGGGCGGGAACCGGGCGGCCGGGAACCGGGCATCCGGTGGTCGAGCAGGAGGGTATCTTCGGCCCGCGTCTGCCTCGGCACACGGGGCGCACGGGGCTCGCGGGGCGAGCGGGGCGCGCTCGGCGCGGCCGGGGGCAGCAGACCAGGCGGGCGCTCCCAGATGGGCGGCTGGTCGTCGCCCCACCGGTCTTCCTGGATGGGGCCTTCGTCCTCGTCGACGCCGGGGTCGGAGAACACCGGCGCGCCGAGCGGGATCCGCATAGGCCCGGGCCAGCCGGCGGCGGCTGGTTCGGGGGCATAGGAGCCCGGCCTTTCTGAGGCGTAGGGCCCCGGCCTGATGTGCCGGCCCGGGGCACGCCGCGGCGGCGCGGGCGGGGGTGCCTGGCGTGCGGTCACCGGCCTAGGGTGCGGCGGCTGCGGGGCAGGCCGCTGCTCCCACTTGATGCCGGCTTCAGTCCAGAGCTGGTGGGACCGCTGCCACGGGGAAAGGCCCGCGCCTTGGGAGCCCGCGCCCTGGGAGCCCGCGCCTTGGGAGCCCGCGCCTTGGGAGCCCGCGCCCTGGGAGCCCGCGCCCTGGGAGCCCGCGCCTTGGGTGCGCGGCTGGCCCGAACGGACGGGCTGGAAGCCGGGACCGCCGGCCCGGCCGTACCGCGCCTGGGTTGGGCCGAGGGCCCGGGGCGCTGGCTTCGGCGTCACCGGGGAGGACCAGGATCCGTCCGGCTCGCGGATGGGCGAGGGTACCGGGCTGGCGTTCGGCCACGCGCCGCCGGTCGGCCAGGGGCTCGCAGTGGGCCGAGGGCTGGCGGGCGCGGCGGGGGCGTGCTCTGGCTGGGCGGCCGGCGGCGGTTCGGGGGCACGCTCTGGCTGGGCGGCCGGCGGCGGTTCGGGGGCGTGCAGGAACCATCCCGCGGGGGGTGCGACGCCGGGCCAGGAATCGCCGTCGGCGGCTGGCGCTGCGACAGCCGGCTCAGGGCCCGGCACCGATGGCGGGGCACCGGCTTCCGGCTGACGCGGGTCAGGAACCATCAGGCCCGGCGGCACGGACCAGGGGGGCATGAGATTTTCCGGATCATCCCACCGGTACAGGCCGGTACGCTGCCGCTCTTCCTCTAGCGAGGCGTCAATATGACGATTCTCACTCGACTGGTTACTTTCTGTACTCATCGCAGACCCCAGTCCAGGCACATTTCTGGCAAATGCCTTAGTATGCCGATCCTCACACTTTCTGGTTCATACGGGGTAGCCCGCGGTTTGATGTTACCGATTGAGAGCGAGCGTGTACAGAGGGCAATTTTCGGAGCATGCCAGACCAATGCCGCGACCTTGTTCTGGCTGGCTGGCCGACCTGGTTTAACGCGGGGCGCGGACCGGCTCGGCCGGGATCTGGCGGGCCGCCGCCCAGAACCGGCGGCCGGCTTGCGGTTTCCTGACCCTGGATCAGGCCGTATCCGATCGCCTGACCGGTGGTCAGCGTCCGGCCGCGGCGTGCGTCTTCGCGGATCTCGTCCACCTCGCGGCCGGTGACCTCGGCCAGCCTGAAGTACAGCGTGTCGAGCATGCGCGTCATCTGCTGCTCGCGGGCGGTGAGCGCGGTCACCGTGCCGCCGAAACGCAGTCGGGGCTCGGTGAGCACAAAAGTGGCGTTCGGGTAAGCAGACCGGCGCGGGCAGGAGGCGAGCACGCCGAGGGCGGGGCCGTTGATCTCGCCGCTCACGCAGGCGCGCACCGGCACCCGCAGCACGTCGAGGATGCCCATGACGGTGACGACGGCGGACAGTTCGGCCCGCAGGTTCTGCAGCTCCAGGCGGATCGGGTCCTTCTGCTCGGCATCCAGGGTGAGCAACTGGGCCGAGAGCCTGGCGGCCGCGTCGTCGTCGAGAAAGCCCGAGGCCAGAACGATCCGCTTGGCCAGCAGCCGCTCGTACAGCGAGTTCTTCCAGTCGGCGTGCGGATCGAGCCACACGCGGGTCGGCGGAACCGGATCAGCGGGCGACGGCGGCGAGGACGGCCAGTCCGGGGTGCCCGGGGTGAGCGGGGTGCCGGGGATTGACGGCCTGGGCGGCCAGCCCGGCTCCCCCGGCCGTGGCGGGACTCCGGGAATGTGCGCGCGCATCGTGGGCTGCCGGGCTGAACCTTGCACTTTCGGTGACGTCATTCGCTAGCTCCTTCCCCGGGACGGTTGAGCGTCCAGGTGATCTGGCCGCCGACCGCGGCCGCGTAGCGCTCCAGCGTCGAGGCGCGCACGTCCACGGCGCCGGACTCGAGCCTGGCCACTGCGGACTGCGAGGTCCCCATCCGCGCGGCGATCTCGGTCTGCGACAGGCCGGCCGTCTGGCGCTGTTCGGCTAGCTCACGGACGAGCCTGCCGCGATCTTCGGCCATCCTGGCCGCCTGCTCGTCCGCCGGGCGGCGCAGCGCCATCTCCCGGAAGCCGGGCATGACCGGTAGCGACGCGCCGGGATCAGCATCGGCGGGCTCCGGCTTCACGGCAGGCTCCGGCGCTTGGCGCCGCTTGATGTTCATACCTCAAAGGCTATCTCATATTTGAGATAGTCCCTCTCGTGACGCGGCGGGCTGTAACCCAGCCCGGCGCCTGATCGTGTCGCTCGGTCCCAAGTAGCGAGCGCAAGGATGCGTGAACGACGCCTGTAATTGTTGAGGCTCATGGTGCGAGGAAGGCAGTCATCCGCGGCCGCCGCCTACTGTAACTTCCATCACAATTCGAACAAAAGTCGCATAACGTGCCGAGTGAAACCGATGGTTGTGGCAACGTACCGATTCTTGTACGCGCCGGCGAATAACCCGTCGACCCACAGAGGGGCGGCGCTGCTGAGGCAGCTCGGAGCATACGGCTTGTTTCGCTGCGACTACTTTTGCGCAGGTTGTCACAGCCATGAGAAAGTGCGGCGGCGCTAGGAGGCGCCGGCGTGGTGCTGGTGAGGCAGCTGGTGAGTTATGGCCGATACCGAATTGACCGAGGGCAGTCATTGAGCGCATACATTCACATCGTTGCGCTCGGGAACTCACGAGAGCCGCACCAGGGAGGGTTTCGGGTGGCAGAGGACTCACCAAGCGGGCGCGTCAGCGGCGGAAGGCATCGAGGTGCTGGGGCGAGGCGTGTTAGCGAGTGGCGGGGGCGTAGGCGCGCATGAAGACGGCTATGCCGCTGACGACGATGCGGTCGGCCTCGGAGTCGGTGAGCTGGATGGTGCCCATGATGGACTTGTTGTTGACCTGGCCGAGCGTCAGGGCGGACAGCTGCTCGGCGGCCTGGGCGGGGTCGTCCGTGTCGAGCAGCC
>WNGJ01000267.1_pt1 | contig 45902 bp, 32 predicted proteins | sample 5400611 | NCBI WGS metagenome assembly WNGJ01 (sample SAMN13153375, study PRJNA577476) | soil metagenome | isolation source: 40 cm soil or saprolite under Garry oak tree replicate 1 | place: USA:California | collected 2016-06-15
CAATGGTCTGCAAAACCATTATCGGCGGTTCGATTCCGCCTCGCGCCTCCAATCTTTCATTTTCCTCTTCGCTCTTCGCAGTCCCCCGTTCCCCCTGTTGCTCCCATGGAACGCGCTGAGACCGTTTCCCCTGACATTGCCACGCAAAACCGTTCCAAAATACGAACGAGCCCAGCAAACCCTGCCCACATGCCATCCTCGGCCGGGCTCCAATTGCAATGCTTGCTAACGCCCGAAAGGACTTAATCGTATGAAAAAGCTCATCTTCTTGTCGCTGGCATTTTCCGTTTTCGTCGTCCCTCGCACGCCCAGTCCGTCGACGCTTCTCTCAGCTACTCCTACTTCCGGCTGGGAGGTTCCGGCGGCATCAATCAGAACGGCGTCAGCGGTTCAGTCGCCTATAATCCCAATCGCTGGCTCGGCATCGTCGGCGATTTCGGCGGTTATTATGCCTCCCCTTTCGGTGTTTCCTTGAACACCTACACGTATCTCTTCGGCCCTCGCCTGACTCTGCGTAACCCCTCCAGAATCAACCCATTCGCGCAGGTGCTTCTTGGCGGCTCGCGCATCACTGTTGGATCGGGTGGCGGCTCTGCCAACCAGTTTGCCTATAGTATTGGTGGGGTGTGGACATCGGGTGCTGCCTCATCTGGCCTTCCGTCCCCAAGTGGACTACATAGGCCTTGAAACCTCCGGCTCGCGCACCAATTGCACTCGCGTCTCTGCCGGATTCGTCGTCCATTTCTGGCAAACACCACAAATCCCGTAATTTCGACGGGAGGGGGCCCGAGCCTGGTCGCAAGGGACTGATTGGTGCCGTGAACCCTAGGCACGGGCCAGTTCCTTCAGCAGCGCCTTGCCCTTCCGGAACCACGGCCGTTCCCGCCTCTGCATGTACCGCGGGAGCGTGCGCTTCTTTGCCTCCAGCTTCTGCAGCCACTCGCGCGCCTCTTCTCCGCGGTTCGCGGTTTTTAGGAAACTCGCGTAGTTGTAAAGCGTTTCCGGAGTCGTCGAAATCTGCGTAACCTCTGCGAAAAGCCGGTCCGCGCGTTCCAGCTGTCCTGTTCGCGCGTATGCATCCGCCAGCAGCCCGGCAGCCCGGTAATAATCGAATTTTCTCTCCGCGGCTACCACGCGCTCCAGGTCCGGAATCGCGCCTGCCAAATCGTTCAGCCCTAGCGACGATTGTGCGCGCGAATAGAAGGTGTAAATCGAATCGCTCCGCGCCGCGATGGCACTCGTGAATGCTTCTCGTGCTTTCTCAAATTGTCCCTGATCTTTGTAGAGTTCACCCAGCTCTTCGTAATTCGCCGGAGAAGGATTATCTATAATATCGCTTTCGACCTTTTGAATGCGTGACCGCCGCCCAAATCCCTGAAACACGCCCCGAAGCAATCCCAGATCTGGCAGCACCTCCGCAAGAATGTACACGGCGGCGCCAGGCGGCCCGAGAAAAAAGATGACATAAAACCAATAGTTTTCCGGCCGGCGCCTGATGAAGTGCACAATCGCCAGGCCCTGCACGAGAAAGCCCCAGGGATAAAAGAGATGGCCGAGCCCAAACATGGATAACCGCCTTGCCAACAGAATCGCTTTCCTTCACTTGCTGGTCAAACGGAAACTGCATTCAATGCATGCGAAAGTTACTGCCTGATGGGACGATTTTCCCTTGCTATGATAGTGCCAAATGAATCCTGTCGAAACTCTCGGTCTCGCGTTGGGAGCCGGGTTTTCTTCCGGCCTCAATCTCTACGCGACTGTCGCGACGCTTGGCCTTCTTCAGCGTTTCGGCGTGCTCCATCTTCCGCCGGGATTGCAGCTTCTGGCTCATGCCTGGGTTCTCGGAATCGCCATCACGCTCTATTTGCTGGAATTCCTTGCGGATAAGATTCCCTACTTCGACACCGTCTGGGATGCCGTCCACACCTTCATTCGTCCGCCTGCCGCGTCACTGCTCGCATACGCAGCAGCCGGCGGGGCCGCTCCCGAATGGCGCTGGGGCGCCGCACTCATCGCCGGTGGAGTCGCCCTCACCTCGCACGGCACTAAAGCCAGCGCGCGCGCCGCTGTGAACGCGAGTCCCGAACCTTTCAGCAATTGGGCGCTAAGTTTTGGTGAAGACGTCCTCGCCGTTTGGCTGACTTGGATGGCAACAGTTCATCCCCTTGCAGCCACTATCATCGTCGCCGCGCTCGTAGCGCTCTCAGTCTTCTTGCTCTGCCATCTTTTCCGTTTTGCGCGTCGCGCCCTGCAGCATCTTTTTTCCGCTGGCTAAAGCATTGGCTTCATTTCCACCGCAGGAGCTCGGAACGGGACCTTGGCAGTCTGTTCAACACTAGGCCACTTGACTTATCTCTTCCCTGGAAGTAAGAAATAACCTCCCCGCGGAGCTCCAGTCGTCCTATTACGGAGGAGTCCAACCATGAATCGTCTTTTAAAGACTGCCCTGCTGCTAACTGTGGCTTGTGGGTTCTTTTCGCAGCAAACTTTTGCACAAAACAGCTCCACGCACAACCCGACCTGGTGGGCAAAATACCAGTATCTCGCGCACAACGCTTCCTCGCCGGGTGGCGGTTACAATTCTTCTCTCACTGTTGGCAGCAACGTCGACGTCTCCAATGAGTGCGGTCCCCAGAGTGAGACTTTCATAACGATCAATCCGGCATCCTCGAAAATGCTCGCGGCTGGGTCCAATGAAATCTTTCGTGATCCTATGCGCGGTTATTTTTCCACCGACGGTGGGTCCACGTGGGGTGGCGTAGACGCCCCGCTTCCTCCACCGCTACAGGGTACGAACGACACGCGCTTCGGTTCGGACCCCTCGTTGGTTTTCGATTCGCGCGGAAATCTTTTCTATAGCTACATCGTAGTGTATTTCGGCGGAGGCAATGGTGTTGATGGATCGCAGATGGCCGTGGCGCGCTCGATCGACGGAGGCAAGAGCTATCAGCAACTCACCTTGTTTGGATTTCAGAGTGGCTCGAATCACTTCAATGACAAGCCCATGATCACGGCCGACGCGAATCCGTCGAGCCCCTTTCGCGATCGCATTTACGTGGCATGGGATGCCTCCAGTGGCGGGAACGCCATCGACGGCGGCATCCGTCTCGCTCGATCTTCGGACGCCGGATCCACTTTTGCCGTCACGCGCGTCGATAATCCTTCCGGGCCAAGCCAGGGTATTGGTGCTGTTCCATTCGTCGGGCCCAGCGGGGAAGTCTATGTAGCCTGGAATGATTACAAAAATAATCTGATTGTCTTCAATCGCTCCTTTGACGGCGGCGTCACGTGGGATGCGCAGCGCACCGTCTCCCTGAAGACAGCGGCCTTTGATGTCGGCATCCCAGCAGAACTGTTTCGCCGAGCGCTTGTTTACCCGGCATGCGATGCCGACCGCTCAACGGGACCCCATCGGGGGCGTCTCTACTGCTCGTGGATGGATCTCACTCCCGTCGGAGTGACCGACATCTTGGCTTCCTTTTCCGATGATCGCGGGCTCACTTGGACCGCTCCGCATCCTGTGGCCGATCAACTCCCGCAACTCGTAGATCGCTTCAATCATTGGATGGCTGTTGACCCTGTCACCGGCGACGTCAATGTGTCTTTTTATGACACTCGCAACGACACGACGGGCTTCCGCTATATGACCGACACTTTCTTTACTCAATCGGTTGATGGCGGGATGACGTTTCGCTCTCCGAATGTGCGCGTGAGCTCTGTCAGCTCCAACGAGCACGACTGCAATGGGATTTTTCCGTGCTCGGCAATCGACTATGGCAACCAGCAGGGCGATTACGAAGGTTTAGCCTCTCGCGGAGGCGTCTCTCATCCCATTTGGACGGACAGTCGCCGGCAACTCGAATCAGCGGCTGGCTGCCGGACGAACCTGTTGATGGAGGAAGCGTTCACCGCCACGGTAAAGTGAAGATGAGAATTTCCGTTGGAGACGGCGGCTCGGGGTTCGCTCCCTGCGGCGAATGTTTACTTCATGTACGTCGCTAGCCATTCCAAGAACGTCTTGTACCAGAATTGCGCGTTGTGCGGCTTTAGCACCCAGTGGCCTTCGTCGGGGAAAACGACCAGCTTCGACGGAACTCCCTGCCGCTGCAGCGCATTGAAAAATTCCAGCGATTGCGTGTACGGCACGCGATAGTCTCGTTCTCCACATATCACCAGCGTTGGCGTCTTGAATTTTCCCAATTCGCCCGCGTAAGTCACTGGCGCCCATTTCTTGTAACTCTCCGGATTCGACCACGGCGTGCCCTGCATGTCGTGTTCCTCAAACCAAAGTTCTTCGGTCGCGTACATCGCCACTTTGTCGTATACGCTCGCATGGCTGATGATCGCTTTGAACCGTCCCGTGTGCGTGGCAATCCAGTCCGCCATGTATCCGCCATAGGAACCGCCCGCCGCGGCCATGCGTGAGCCATCGACGAACGGATATTTTTTCAGCGCGTAGTCCACGCCATTCATCACGTCGATGTAGGGTTTGCCGCCCCAGTCATTCGTGATTTCATCGGTGAACTTCTGGCCGTACCCGGTCGAGCCCCGCCGGTTGATCATCAGCGTCACATAACCAGCGGTGGAAAAAATCTGCGCGTTCCACCGGTAGCCCCACGAGTTGGACCACATCGTCTGCGGCCCGCCGTGCAGCAGGACCAGCAATGGATATTTTTTCGTGGCGTCAAATCTCGGTGGCCGAATCAGCATCGCCTGCACTTTGGTGCCTTCGGCGCCGTCGAACCAGAATGCTTCCGGCGCGTTCATCTCCAGCGCTGCGAGCATCGCATCATTCTGATGTGTCAGTTGCCGCACGCCGGAACCGTCGCTCGATGCCGCGAAAATTTCCGCAGGAAGCGTCAGGCTCGTGCGCTCAAAAACCAATGTTTTGCCGTCTGCGCTGAACGAAATCGCTGTATTGTAAGTGTCGGAGATAATTTGTTTCGGTTGCGCACCGACGCGCGCCGCCATCGCGTACACCGGCTTCTGGGTTTCGTTCTCCGCCGTGAAATAGATTGTCTTGCTGTCCGGCGACCACGCTAGTTCGTCCGCGCTGCGGTCAAACGCTTCCGTAAGATTCTCGATTCTTCCCGCCGCGCGGTCGTACAGCATCACGCGCCAGCGGTCCGCTTCATATCCTGCGGTAAGTTGGGCGTGATACGCGATATACTTGCCGTCCGGCGAATACACCGGGTTCCCGTCAAATCCTGGTTGTCTAGTGACGCGTTTGGCTTCGCCGCTGGTCACGGGAACGATAAATAAATCGCCGTTCGTGCTGATCGCTTCCATTTTGTCGGTCACCGCCGTGAAGCAAATTTCTCTCCCATCCGGCGAGAAATTAATGTCTGCCGGGCCACCGCGCTCATCCGGTGGAACATCGTAGTCCGCCCCGGCAGTGAGATCGCGCGGCGCAGCGCTGCCATCGGCTGGAATTACAAACAGGTGGCCGCGTTTGCCTTCGTTCCAGTGGGTCCAGTGTCGGTAGAGAAGATGCTCGGCGACGTGCGCTTTTACCTTGGTTTTTTCTTTTTCTTCGTCTCGTTTCTTATTGCATTCATCGTCGTTGTTTAGGGCAGCCGCAGAGCGGCTGACACAATCGGGGTAAACGGAAGACGTAAACGCAATCGTCTTTCCGTCTGGCGACCACTTCACCATGTCCGCGCCGGTCGAGAGTTTCGTCAGCGGGTGCGCTTCGCCGCCCTCCATCGAAAGCAAATAGACTTGCGAATCGCCGCCGCGTGACGAAAGAAAGGCGAGTGTCTTCCCGTCCGGTGACCACACCGGCGAAGAATCGTGCCCGCTCTGCGTCAATTGCATCGCCGCTCCGCCCGCCGTCGGCACGACCCAGATGCTGCTCGCGCCGCGGTTCGCGTCCATGTCCGGAGTGGAGACGGTGTATGCCACCCACTTTCCATCCCGCGAAATCTGCGGCTCCGCGATGCGGTGCAGCTTGATCATGTCGTCAAAAGTGATGGCGTGTTTCGACGATTCCTGCGCAGAAATAGCTGGTCCAGCTCCCAGCAACGCGCTCACGAAAACGCACTGCAAAATAACGCCTTTCATTCGCTTCTTCTCCCTGTGAAACGCAATGAGTCGCAACGGTGCAGGCAGAATCGTGCCATGCAGAATCACACGACGCAGGACCACGGATGATGTCACGTTTCGCCGCCGAATCCAATACCCCGGTTCGGATCGCAGCCGCGCCTCGCTCTGTGAAAGATCATCCCGATGGCGCTGATGCCGTTCTCGACTCTGCTACAATCCTTGGCCGGATATCTCATGCCGACCAGCAGCGGACTTTTCCCCCGCCATTTCAAGAAGATCTTTCCCGTCGCCACTCGCGGGGAAGGTTGCTGGATTATTGCCGACGACGGGCGCCGATTTCTTGATGCTTCCGGGCAGGCTGCCGTGGTGAGCATCGGTCACGGCGTTCCGGAAATAGGACGCTCGATGGCCGAGCAATCGTCAAAGGTTGCTTTCGCGCATACTTCGCAATTTCACACTGCGGCGGCGGAAAAACTTGCCGAGCGCTTGCTCGCGATGGCTTCGCCGAATTTTCGCAACGGCGGACGCGTCTATTTCACGTCGGGCGGCTCGGAAGCGACCGAAACCGCCATAAAACTCTCGCGACAGTTTCACCTCGAATGCGGCCAGAAGGACCGCTATCGCGTTCTTTCGCGCCGCCAGAGCTATCACGGCAGCACTCTCGGCGCGATGTCCGTCAGCGGAAACGTCGCGCGCCGCGCGCCGTACGAACCACTTCTCGCGGAGTGGGGACACATCGCTCCCTGTTTCTGCTATCACTGCCCATTCGAAAAAACTTTTCCGCAATGCGAGCTCGCGTGCGCTGACGATCTCCAAGTCCTTTTAGGCGGGCAAGGGCGAGATCAAGCTGCCGCGTTTATTTTCGAGCCGGTCGTTGGTGCGACGCTCGGCGCCGCCGTTCCGCCCGAAGGCTACATCGCGCGCATCGCGGAAATCTGCCGCAAGAACGGAATTCTGCTGATCGCCGACGAAGTCATGACTGGCATGGGTCGCACTGGAAAACCCTTTGCCGTTCACCACTGGGGCGTCGAGCCGGACGTGATTCTGGTCGGCAAAGGAATCGCCAGCGGTTACGCGCCGTTGGGCGCCGTTCTCGTTTCCGCTCGCGTCATCGAAGCCTTCGAGCGCGGCTCCGGCGCGTTCGTGCACGGCTTCACTTATCAAGCCCATCCAGTGACCACGGCCGCGGGCAACGCCGTTCTCGACTATCTCGAAACGCACAAACTCTTTGACCGCGTGAATGCCGCAGGGCAAGAACTGCGCGACGCGATTTCTCTGCTGCAATCTCATCCGAACGTCGGCGATGTTCGCGGTCTCGGGCTCCTTCTTGGCATCCAGTTTGTTAGGAACAAAGCTTCTCGCGAACCTTTCCCGACGGAACAGCGCGTCGCCCAGAGAATTCAACAGGCCTGTCTGGAAGAAAATATACTGACTTATCCAACGCAGGGCTGTGTTGACGGCTTGCGCGGCGACCACATTCTTCTCGCGCCCCCGTTCACGATTTCGTCCCAGGAATGCGCGTTGATCGCTCGCGCGCTCCAGGCCGCGGCGGCGAAAGTGTTTTCAACTTGATGCAGAATGGGGCCAAGTTTCTTCGTTGCAACCGGATTGCTGTCCTTCTGGAGAACAAAATAAAAATGCGGTTTCCCTTGCGCACTCTTGCGACGTCATTTATTTACTTGCTCTTCTTGACCCTCGTGCTTTCTGCTAAGCTCAAGCAGGAATCTCCGCAAGCGTCTCCCATTCTCGGCTTTTCTCCGTCGCACGCTATTGCGGAGCACGCGCTCGAATCCACGTTTCAATCCATTCCCTCGCCCGAGAAAGCGCGCGAATGGCACCGCACGTTCACCGCCGAACCGCATCCCGCCGCCTCCGAGCGCAATAATCAGCTCGCAGACTTCATTGCGGGCGAATGGCGCAAACAGGGATGGGAAGACGTCACGCTCCGCCGCTACGACGTTTTGCATTCGCACTCGCGCAGCGTCTATCTCGAAATGACGGAGCCCGTCCATTTCACCGCGTCTCTCCGCGAAGACGCTTACGATGTCGATCCCGACACAAAAAACCCCGCCGCCTCAGGTTCCTACTTTGGTTATTCCGCGTCCGGCGACGTCACCGCCGAAGTCATTTACGCACACAGCGGCAATCCCGAAGACTACGATCTGCTGCGCAAAAACGGGATCAGCGTAAAGGGCAAGATCATTCTTGTCCGCTACTCGAACCCTTACAGCTATCGCGGGTTCAAGGCGCTCACCGCAGAACGTGAAGGCGCGGCTGCTCTGCTCATTTATTCCGATCCTGCCGAAGACGGCTCCACGCGCGGCAAAGTTTTTCCCGACGGTCCTTGGGGCCCGGAGAGTCACATTCAGCGCGGAGCAATCACTTACGATTACATTGTTCCCGGCGATCCTACTACGCCGGGATGGGCCTCCGTGCCAGGCGCAAAACACATCGCTCCGGAAGAAGCGCAGTCGCTGCCAAGGATTCCCGCGCTCCCTCTTTCGGCGCGCGACGCAAAACCGCTTCTCGAGAATATGAACGGCCCCGAAGCCCCAAAAGATTGGCAAGGCGCTTTGCCAATCACGTATCGCTTCACCGGCGCAGTGAAAGCTCATGTGAAGGTCGACATGGACACCAGCATGCAGCCTTACACGGTCGTCGAGGGGCGCATTCGCGGCAGTGAGTTGCCTGACGAGTGGGTGCTGCTCGGCAATCATCGAGACGCTTGGGTGTTCGGCGGCGTGGATCCATCGAGCGGGACCGCCTCGATGATGGAACTCACGCGCTCCCTTGGCGAGCTCAAGCAGCATGGCATCCGGCCGCGGCGCACGATCATGGTTTGCAGTTGGGATGGCGAAGAATACGCGCTTACGGGTTCGACGGAATGGGGCGAGCAGTTTGCCGACGACCTGAAGAAAAAACTCGTAGCCTATCTCAATGTGGATGAATCCGTCGCGGGAGCCGCCACCACGGCTGGTCTCGAAGGCCTGAGCTTCTCGCCTTCCGCCGTCGCTTCGCTTGCGCCGATGCTCGTGGAAGCTTCGAAGGACGTTCGCGCACCGACTGGAAAATCACTCTACGAAGCGTGGCGCGTCACGTCGATGCGCGATTCGAAGGCGAGCGCTCCGCCGCTCGACAGCGCACTCGTGGAAACACGAATTGGCAGCGGCTCCGATCACACCGTGTTCCTCAATCACCTTGGCCGGCCGGTGATCAACCTCGATTTCATAGGTGACTACGGCGTATATCACTCCATGTACGACGATCACTACTGGATGTCGCACATCGGCGATCCCACGTTCGAATACCACGTTGCGCTGACGCGCATCTGGGGCCTCGTCGCGCTTCGTCTCGCGAACGCGGACGTTCTCCCGGTTGACTTCGGCTTCAACGCACGAGCTCTAGAACAATTCCTGTGCGAACTCGAGCGGCAAAATAGTTTCAAGCGACACCTCTCATTGAAACGCCTTCACGCGCGTATCACTGAATTCGAGAAAGCAGGCGATCTTCTGCGCGCCGCAGCCGCACACGATCTCTCGTTGGAAACAACTGTCGCGCCGGAAAAGATTCAACGTCTCAACGAGCAGCTTCTTCAGGTCGAATCCAATTGGCTTGATCCTGCGGGCATTCCGGGCCGACCGTGGTTCCAGCATCTTCTTTATTCTTCGCGCTACACGTACGCGCATTTGGAATTCCCCGGCCTCACCGAAATGGTGGAAAATCAGAATTGGAAATTGGCTGAGCAGCAAGCGGGCTTGCTGGAAAAGGCGTTGAGGAAAAACACGGAATTATTGCGTTCGGCTCGATCCTCCTGGGAGAAAAACACTAAATGATTCGTCTACATTATTTTCGCGTGCTCGTCGGCCTTTTTTGTTCGCTGATAATTGCATCATTTTCCCCAGCGCAGAACAATCCGCCAGCCAGACCGCGCGCTCGCGATCACCGATGTTTCCGGCGTGACCGTCGGGCACACGACGCTCAATTTCGGCGAAGGGAAATTGCAAGTTGGCAAGGGGCCGGTTCGAACGGGAGTCACGGCCGTCCTTCCGCGCGGAAAGGACTCCATGAGCAATCCCGTCTTCGCCGGCTGGTGGTCGCTGAACGGCAATGGCGAAATGACCGGCACGACTTGGGTCGAAGAGTCCGGCTTCCTCGAAGGTCCCGTGATGATCACCAACACGCACAGCGTAGGAGTGGTTCGCGATGCCGTCATTCAATGGCGCGTGAATCACGGCCAGCCAGATCCGACCGGTTACTGGTGGTCGCTGCCGGTCGTCGCGGAAACGTGGGACGGCTGGCTCAATGACATCAACGGTTTCCACGTGAAACCCGAGCACGCTTTACACGCCATCGACAGCGCAGCCTCCGGCCTCGTTCCAGAAGGCAACGTTGGCGGCGGCACGGGAATGGTCTGCAATGGCTTCAAGGGGGGAATTGGCACGGCTTCCCGCAAGCTGGACCCGAAAGATGGCGGCTACACGATTGGAATTCTTGTGCAGTGCAACTACGGCACGAAGAACAATTTGCGCATTGCCGGAATTTCCGTGGGAAGGGAAATTTCCACTGATGTTCCTTACGCTGGAGCTTCCTTCGTGAACGACGACCACGGCTCGATCATTGTCGTTGTTGCGACAGACGCGCCGCTCGTTGCGCATCAGCTCAAGCGCCTCGCGCGCCGCGTTCCACTGGGGCTCGGCCGCAACGGCAGTATCTCTGGCAACGGCTCCGGCGACATTTTCATGGCTTTCTCTACGGCAAATTCAGGTGCGGCGGCCGCCGACCACATCGTCGATCTGAAAATGTTGCCGAACGACAAGCTGGGACCCGTTTTCGCCGCCACTGTGCAAGCAACCGAAGAAGCCATCATCAACGCCATGATTGCCGCCGAAACTATGACCGGCATCGAGAATCACAAAGTCATCGCATTGCCCCACGACAAGCTCCGCGAAGTGCTCAAGAAATACAACCGCCTCGAACGATGAATGAAGCTAGAGCCTGGGTAGAGGGAACCGTTCCGTTGACCACATTCTCTCCCATTCTTCTTTACTGTAGTTAGCCCATGGATTCTTGGCATCGTGAGGAGTTAGGTCTTCTCTATTCCACGCCAGTACTTCCTTTAGTCTATCTTCCAGAACTTCGCCCAACTTAATACTGGTCATGAGCAATTCAGTGCCTTCCGCTGATCTCAAGTAGTGTGTGAAGCCTTCATATTCATCCACAAACCACGAAGTGTTTATCCGAACTGTAGATTCCCTCAACCGCTTCACTTCAATCCCGCCTACACCTCCTTTGGGATGGCGGAAGCGAAATGTCCACGATGGCGAATCGTGGTAATACTCGTCAATCGCTAAGTTATGTGCGAGAGCAAAGGCTAGAAGTGCGCATGAAATCTCCTGAAAAAAGGCTCTTATCTTCGACCAATCATCGCGAGATAAGCTGTAATCGCCATTTGGCATGGCTCTAAATCACCGGAACCGCTGTCTTGCGCGCAGGATTGAAAAACGGCATAGGCACCACTTTTGCGGAAACGGTGTGGCGCACCGCTTCTACGGTCATCTCGATGCTCAACGTCGTGCTCACCTTTGAGCTGTCGCGGCTCACGCAAGCGAGCGCAATCATTTTTTTCAATGTGGGCGACCACGTCGTTGACGTGGCTTTGCCGATTTGCCGCCCGCCGCGATATACGGGAACCGCCACGCGCGATGCCATGCTTGGCACCTGTGGCGCCATCTTCAGCTTGTCGTAGAGTGCTTCGACTTCGTTCCAGTCGATCTCTAGCCCCACGAGCGCCCGCTCCGCGCCTCTCTTCGCTTCCTGCGCCAGCGCATCGCGTCCCACGAAATTTTCCTTCTTCAAGTCCACCAGCTTCCCCAGCCCGATTTCCGCCGGAGAATACTTCTGCGATTCAATCAACGCTTTCTTGCTCGAAATGTAATCCACGTCAATCAAAATCAGCCCTGCTTCGATTCGGGCGATGTCCAGCGCAATCATGCCCGCGGGGTGAATATCAAACGCCTTGCCTTTGGCAATCAGTGCGTCCCACACCTTGACGGCGTCGATCCACGGCATCCAGACCTCGAATCCCAGGTCGCCCGTGTAACCCGTGCGCGAGATGTCCACCGGCACGCCCGCGATTTTTCCATGCGTCACGCGAAAATATTTCAGGTTCGTAATGTCCGCGTCCGCCGCTTCATGCAGCACTTTTCCGGACATTGGCCCCTGCAGCGCCAGCGCCGCAGTTTGCTCCGAAATATCTTCAATCGTTACGTTCAGCGCCAGCGCATTTTGCCAGAACCACCGCAGGCTCGGATCCGCGGCCGTCCAGCGATATTCGTTTTCGCCCAGCCGCGTGATCGTGCCGTCGTCGATCACTTTCCCTTCGGGATCGCACCAGCAGCAGTAAATCACTTGGTCCACGGCCACTTTATTGATGTCGCGCGCAATCACGCGGTTCACAAACTTAGTGGCGTCGCGGCCCGTCACGCGGTATTTGAAGAGCGGAGAAATATCGATCAGCGCCGCGGAATTGCGGATGGCGTTGTACTCGTGCTCGTGATGCATCTCGTAGACGCTGACGGTGTAATAGCCCGACCATTCGCGGTAGTTCAGGCTTTCGCACAGCGCCAGCGTTCTTTCATGAAACGCGGTTCCGACAGGCAAGAATCCTCCTAATGCGCACGCGGCACATGCAGCCGCGAAGACACTGAATTATAGGTGCGAACTCGCGGCACTCGCAAGGTTCGCCTCCTGCACAAGGAAAAGAGAAAACGCTGACGCCGCTTTACAGCGGGTCGCGGCTAGCCCTATAGTCATTCGACGACCACCTTCGAACACTGCATGCGAAAAACCCCTCTCATTCGAACTGCGCTGCCTTACTGCCTGCTCTTATTCAGCGCATGCTTCTGTACAGCGGAAGACATCAAGAAAATTCATCCCACGGGTTATGTGAGTGACCTGGCCGGAGTTATCAGTCCGGAGGCCAAGGCCAGGCTCGAGGCGTTATGCGCGGAGTTGGAGCAAAAGACCGGTGCGCAGATGGCGATTGTGACCGTCCAATCGCTCGAAGGCGAAAGCGTCGAGAATTATGCTGTTGGCCTGTTCAAACAGCTTGGCGTGGGAAGCAAGAAGGACAATCGCGGCGTACTTCTCCTTGTCGCTCCTAACGAGCGCAAATACCGCATCGAAGTGGGCTACGGGCTCGAGCCGGTGATCAATGATGCGCGGGCAGGAGACGCGGGGCGCGCCATGGTTCCCTACTTGCGCCAAGGCGATTACGGTAAGGCCGCCGAAGTCGCCGCCTGGCAATTAGCCAAGTACATTGCGGACGATGCAGGAGCAACGCTGAGCGGCCAGCCTCCCGCGGTTCGAAATCAGAATGGCAGAGGGAATGTCGGATTCCCAATATTCTGGGTCTTTCTTGGCTTGATTATTTTCTTTCGTGTTATCGCAAGTCTCTCTCGCCGAGGCAGAGGTGGACCTGGTACAGGTGGATCGCGCGGCAGCGGTTGTCTATGGTTTCTGTTAGGAATGCTGGCAAACAGCGGCGGCGGGAGGCGCTCGGGGGGCGGAGACTGGGGCGGCGGTGGCTTCGGCGGAGGTGGCGGAGGGTTTGGGGGATTTGGCGGCGGCAGCAGCGGAGGCGGAGGCGCTTCGGGAGGCTGGTAGCCTGGCTGAAAGGAAAGGAATGGTCGGGAAATGCTCTCAACGGAAACGAAACTGGTGGAACTGGTCAAGAGGCTGAAGGAATTTGCATCGGCAAACCTCGAATGCGTGATTCTGTTTGGCTCGGCGGCGCGGGGGGATTTTCGCGAAGGACACTCGGATCTCAACGTGGTTTGCGTCCTTCGTTCGTCGAGTGTCGAGGAGTTGGGGCGCCTCGCGCACGTGGTGAAATGGTGGTGCGTCGAGCAGAAAGAACCTGCGCCGCTTTTCTTCACGAAAGAGGAGCTGAAGAACGCTGCGGATGTCTTCGCCATTGAGATTCTGGACATGAAGCATGGCCGGCGTGTGCTCTATGGAACCGACGTCGTCGCGGAAATTGAAGTACCGATGAATTTGCATCGCGTGCAAATTGAGCATGAGTTGCGCACGATTCTGCTAAAGTTGCGCCAGCATTATTTGCGCGCGCCGGGAGATGCCAAAGAACTTGTGCCCATCTTGAGAAAATCGTTTTCCGGAGTCCTGACGCTGCTGCGCCATGTGGTGATTGCTTTTGGAGAGGAGCCGCCGGTGCACGCGCATGATATTGTTGCTCGGTCGGCTGCGCTGACGGGTTCGAGCGCGCAGGCATTTGACACCATGCTGAAGCTGCGCGACACGGGCGAATTGCACGGCGAAATTATTCCGGTGTACGGCGCGTATCTAAAGGGATTGGAAAAAGTCCTGGATGCGCTGGACCATCATTTTCCCAAGCGGGAATGGCGGCGCGTGAAGAACGCGCATTCGTAAATTCGAGTGATTCGAGGTGGATATGAAGAAGGGTCTGATCGTTTTGGTTGTTTTGGTGGTGATCGCGCTGCTGCTGGGAAGTTCATTTGTCAGCCGCAGAAACGAAATGGTGAAAAAGCGCGAGGCGGTGAATGCCGCGTGGGCCCAGGTGGACGTCGTCCTGCAACGGCGGGCGGACCTGATTCCGAATCTGGTGGAAACCGTGAAAGGCTTTGCGGCGCAGGAACAAACAGTTTTCGGCGACATCGCAAAGGCACGCTCCGCGTTGCTCAGCGCGCATTCTCCCGCTGAAAAAATCGCGGCAAACGGACAATTGGATTCGGCCTTGGGGCGCTTGCTGGTCGTAGTTGAAAATTATCCGCAGCTGAAATCCAACGAGAATTTTTTGCGTCTCCAAGACGAGCTCGCGGGCACGGAAAACCGCATCGCCGTGGAGCGCCGCCGCTACAACGAGGCAGTGCAGGATTACAACACTTACATTTCGCTCTTCCCGAACAGTTTGGTGGCGAGCCTGAGCGGGTTCACGCGCAACGACGCCTACTTCAAGGCGGATGAAGGCGCACGGCAGGTTCCGAAGGTGAATTTCGGGACTCCTAACGCACCAGGCGCGCCGGCCGCGGTACCCAAGCAAGCGCCTGCAAAGCCCTGAGGCTTTGTTTCAGGAAGCCGCGCAATTCAAGGTAGCGCGAGCCGCTTGCGGATTTCGGCGACGATTTCCTCCGGGGACTTCGCGGCGGCGATCGTGATGGCATCGTCAGGTTCCTCGAGATCGGCGAATTGCCCAGCCAAGATGCCTTCGCCGGCGAAATGGCCGTGGCGGTGGCGGATTCTTTCGGCGAAGAGAGCGTAATCCCCTTTTAGATAAATAATCTTTACTTCGGGGCTGGGGCGAAGCTCGTCGCGATATCCACGCTTGAGGGCGGAGCATGCGAGGACGACGTTCTTGCCGGCAGCAATCCATTCAAGGATGGCTTTGCGCATCGCTTCGAGCCAGGGAGCACGGTCAGCGTCATTGAGTGGGATACCGCGGGACATTTTTTCGATGTTGGCGGGCGGATGAAATGCGTCGGCGTCAGCGAATTCCCAGTTTAGCTGCGCGGCGAGCATCGTACCGATGGTGGTTTTGCCAGCACCGGTTACGCCCATAATGATGACGACCACAATTCCCTTTCGTGGAGCTTGCCGTCAGACTTGCCCGAAGAATTCGCCGAGCAGCATGTGGAAATGGTGAACGCCATTTTCACGCTTGACGGAGTAACGGCCGCGGTCGTAGGTCGATGAGCGCAAACCACGCTGAACGTTTTCACAGAGTCCGATGTCTTCCTGCTGCACTTCGTCGCTGAAGGCCACCGCGCGTTTGATGCGTTCCTGATTTTTCTGCGAAGCCACATCGTGGAAAAACCACTCGAAGATGGTGAGGGTCTTTTCATGTGATAGAGGAACGATGACGTTGGTTGAAATGTTGTCCGGATAAATGTTGAGCATCAAGTGCGGAAAAATCCAAAAATACAGCGCTTCTCGGAGACCCGCACCGGGGGCGTACATGCGTTCGCCAGCGTCTCCTTCTTTCATGGCGCGAATCGGCGCGAACTGCTGGGAATAATAGCGGAAAGTGTCGGTGCGATACTGCGCGTAATCGATTTCCTTCATCAAGCCGGGATGGGCGATTGGGATGTGGTAGCCCTCAAGATAGTTGTCGACGTAGACTTTCCAGTTGCAATCGATGACGTAGTCGCGGCGCTCGGCGAATTGCAGACCCTCAAATCGAAAAACGCGCGCCTGCTGGGGAATTTGGCCAAGATAAGTTGGTAGCGGTTCAGCCTTAAGATCGAAATTCACAAAAATAAAGTGTTCCCAGGTTTCGCAGCGAAGCGGGACCATGCCCATGGTGCTGCGGTCGAAGAATTCAACGCCGTCGACGTCGGGCGTACCAATCAGGCGGCCATCGAGAGTGTAGGTCCAACCATGATATTGGCAACGCAGAACATTCTTGCAGCCGCTGCCAAGCGCGATCGGACCAGCACGATGGCGGCAAACGTTGCTGAAGGCGCGCAACTCTCCCTGTTTGTCGCGAACGACGATGATTGGCTCGCCGGCGACATCCGCGGTGAAAAAACTTTCTGGGTCGGCGATGGTGCGCTTCACGCCATTAACTTCTCCGCAGGATTGGCTGAGAGTTCCGACGAGTTGCCAGGTGCGCTGAAAAATGCGCGACTTCTCGATCTCAAGAATCGCCGGATCGGTGTAAAAGCGCGAAGCGAGCGTTTGCGCACACTCAATCTGTTCGTGAACGTCGAGATGAAGAGGTTTCGTCAACATGATCAAAACTTGCGGGTTTCCTGGCGCGACCAGCGCTCGACGACGATTTTGGATTCGGTGAAGAATTCGACGGCGTCACGTCCCTGGCCGTGAAGGATGCCGAAGAAACTTTCCTTCCAGCCACTGAAAGGGAAATAGGCCATGGGGGCGGCAACGCCGATATTGATGCCGATATTCCCCGCGGGAGCTTCGTAGCGGAATTTGCGCGCGGCGGAACCGCTCGTAGTGAATAACGAAGCCTGGTTGCCGTAAGGACTACGGCGAAGAAATTCCATGGCTTCGTCGATGGAATTCGCGTGAATCAAGCTCAGGACAGGGCCGAAGATTTCCGTGTTGGCAAGCTGGCTGTTCGCAGGCAGGCCGTCGAGAACCGTGGGTGTGAGGAAATTTCCTGATTCGTATTTCGGGATTTTGGTGTTGCGCCCATCGAGGACGGGCTTCGCGCCTTCACCGACGCCCGCGGAAATCAGCGATTCGATACGCTGCTTGCTTTCCCTGGTGATGACCGGGCCCATGTGGATGCCGGCTTCGAGGCCATTGCCAGTGCGAATCGAAGAAGCGGCGTGAGCGATGGAATCGCGAAATGTTTTTTGCGCTTCGCCGATGGTGACGGCGACGGAAACCGCGAGGCAGCGCTGGCCGGCACAGCCAAATGCACTGTCACTTATGATTTGCGTCGCGAGCTCCATGTCCGCATCGGGCAAAACGATGACGTGATTCTTCGCGCCGCCCTGGCACTGCATGCGTTTGCCGCTGGCCGCGGAACGAGTGTAAACATGCCTGGCGACCGGAGTCGAGCCGACAAAACTGATGGCGCGTACTTGCGGATGATCGCAGAGCGCGTTGACCACTTCTTTGCCACCGTTGACCAGGTTCGCGACACCCTTGGGCAGGCCGGTCTTTTCCAAAAGCTCGAAGGCGCGATGCATAGAGAGAGGAACGCGCTCGGACGGCTTCAGAATGAAAGTATTTCCGCACGCGATGGCGTAAGGCAAGAACCAGTAGGAAACCATCGCCGGGAAGTTGAAAGGCACGATGGCGGCGACAACTCCGAGCGGCTGACGGATTTGCATTTCGTCCACGCCAGGAGTTACGTCCTCAAGGTTGTAACCCTGCATCATCATGGGGATGCCACAAGCGACTTCGACGTTTTCGATGGCGCGGCGAAGTTCGGCGCGGGCTTCAGCGAAGGTCTTGCCATTTTCAAGGGTGATGACGCGGGCGAGATCATCAAGATTTTCTTCGAGGAGATTTTTCAGCTTGAAGAGATATTGGACGCGCTCGCCAGGAGGCGTGCGGCGCCATGCCGGGAAGGCATCGGCGGCGGCTTGAACGGCAGCGTCAACATCAGCGGAAGTCGAAAGCGGTGTGCGCGCCAGAAGTTCGGAAGTAGCAGGATTGCTGACGTCGAAGTATTCGGTGGCTGCGGCGCGGCACCAGGCGCCATTCACGTAGTTTTGAAGGTCGGTTACTTGCGTGGTTACGGCACTACTCATGACACCCTCCCTGCCCTCACAAACCTGATCATATCATGCGAGCGACGAGGCCAATTATGTGCACGCTTCGGCCAGGGACTCCCATGCTCCGGGCGTCGGCTAGGTTGTGGTGCGCGATGCGAGGGCTGCGATGCGCCGAGTCATGGGCGAACGCTATTTGTCACTGGCGGCGAGGGCTTCGTAGGCGGCGCCGAGGAGCGGGGCGGATTCGTTGAGGACAATGGAGACGGGGATATTGCTGAGCAGGCCTTCGAATTTCCACTTGTCCTTGAAGGCGTGGAAGAAAGTGCCGTCTTTCATTTTTTCGAGGATTTTGACGGCGATGCCGCCGGCGACGTAGACGCCGCCGAGCGCCAGAACTTTCAGCGCGAGATTCCCTGCTTCCGCGCCGTAGATGGCGGTCCAGAGATCCAAAGTGTCCGAGCAGACGTGGCAGGACTTGTCCAAACCGCGACGCGTAATTTCCGGAGCAGGATCGGCGTCGGGATCTTCGAAGGTAGCGTGTGTCACTTTCGGCGCGAGAAATTCATGAATGGTGCGGAAGCCGCGGCCGGAGAGAATGAGTTCCCAGCTTACCTGAGGATAGCGGCGGCGCATGAAACGCAGGAGCTCAATTTGCTGCTCGGTATGCGGGGCGAAATCGGAATGGCCACCTTCGGAGGGCACAACGCGGTAGCGGCCGCCGTCCCACACAAGAAACGACTGGCCAAGGCCAGTACCTGCAGCGATCAGCGCCCGCGTTCCACCGGGCTCTGGATTGCCTGGATTCAGGACGCAGAAATCCTGCGGCGGAAGGTGCTCGATACTGTGGCCCGTAGCGCCGAGATCATTCAAGAGAACAACGTGCGGGACATTGAGCTCTTTGACGAGAGACTTGGTGTCGACAATCCAAGGAAGATTCGTCGCCCTAACGGTGCCATTGATCACGGGGCCGGCGATGCCGAAGCCGGCAGCAACGATGCTTTCCTTACCCAGGTGGTCGGCCGCCTGGCGGGAGAATTCCTTGACGATGCGCTCGAATTGCGCAAATTCCTTGCTTGCGAAGCGCTGCTTGAAGACGGGCGTGAGGGTGCCGCCTTTTTCGGAAAAGAGCGCCAGATTACACTTCGTCCCGCCAACGTCCCCTGCAAGGATCACCAGTTCCCCCTACCGTGGCTGCTAACTTTAGTTTACGTCAGGTGCTGCAATTACGGGTTGTACCAATGCCTGCCATCACGTTCGAGCAGAAGATCGGATTCTCTTGGTCCCCAGCTTCCGGACGGATATTGTGGCACGTTGGCGCTCTTGGCGGCGCTCCAGACGTCCAGAATAGGATCGACGAGCGACCAGGCGGCTTCGACGCTATCGCCGCGGTCGAAAAGCGTGGCATCGCCGCGGACACAGTCGTTCAAGAGCGTGGCGTAGGCGCTGCGCGAGACATCTCCAAAACTTTCGCGATAGCAGAAATTCATGGTGACGTTGCCGATGCTCATCTCCGTCCCTGGGCGTTTTGCGCCAAAGGAAACGGAAATGCCTTCGTCGGGCTGGATGTTCAAGATGAGGCGGTTGGGCTCGACGTCTTTTTCGCGGAAAACGATATGCGGGGCGCTGCGGAACTGGATCATGATCTCTGTGCTGCGTGTGGCGAGGCGTTTGCCCGTGCGAAGATAGAACGGAACGCCGGCCCAGCGCCAGTTGTCGATCAAGAGTTTGCCGGCGACGAAAGTCTCGGTCTTGGAAGCGGGATTCACGTTGAGCTCTTCGCGGTAGCCGGGCACAGGCTTGCCGTCGAGTTTTCCAGGAGAATATTGCCCGCGAACGACTTCCTGGGCGACCATCCCCAAATCGAAGGGGCGGATAGACTGGAGAACTTTCAGCTTTTCATTGCGGACGGCGGTGGCATCAAAGGAAGCGGGAGGCTCAACGGCTACGAGCGAAGTCAGTTGAAGGACGTGGCTCTGAATCATGTCGCGGAGCGCGCCCGCGGTTTCATAAAAACCACCGCGGCGCTCGACGCCAAGCGTTTCCGCGGCAGTGATTTGCACGTGGTCGACGTAATTGCGGTTCCACAGAGGCTCGAAAATCCCATTGCCAAAGCGCAGGACAAGCAGGTTCTGCACAGTGTCCTTGCCCAGGTAATGATCGATGCGGTAGACCTGCTTCTCATCGAAAACACTGAGGACAATTTGATTCAAGGCTTTGGCCGAGGCCAGATCCCGGCCGAAGGGTTTCTCAATGATGATGCGCACCCAGGAATTCGGCGAAGAAGGGTGAGAGAGTCCGGCGCGGCCAAGCTGCTCGACGATGTCTGGATAAACTTCAGGTGGCGTGGAAAGATAAAAGAGGCGGTTGCCGCCGATATTTTTTGCGGATTCCAATTCCGCGAGGCGCTTGGCAAGCTGGGCGTAAGATTCCGGATTGCCGTAGTCGCCCGGGGAGTAATAAAGATTCGCAGCGAACGTGTCCCACTGCTTCGGATCGATGGGCCCGACCTCGGAGATGCTTTTGGCCGCTTCGCCAAGCGTGGCGCGGAAGGCGTCTTCGGCCATGGGCGTACGAGCAAAGCCGACAATGGCGTAGCGCGGTCCCAGGCCATTGTGAATCGCGAGGTCGTACATGGCAGGAATGACTTTGCGCTTGGCAAGATCTCCCGAAGCGCCGAAGAGAACGACGGTGCAAGGCTCGGCGACGTTGCCGTAAACTGAACCGGAACGCCCCGAATCCCCAGCCATTGTCACGCCCTCCGCAAGTTGCGCGCTGTTCAGGTAGCTGATGCAGCGTTCAAAACTATACCTCAACCCCAAGTTTTCCAAGCTCCGAACGCAGTTGCTCCGCGTTCTGATGCCGAATGGTGTTCATCCCAAGGCGACGCGGGCTTTCCAGGTTGAGCGGCCGGTCATCGATGAAAAGACATTTTTCTGCAGGGCGCTGCGTTACTTCCAGAGCGATGCGATAGATGGTCTCCTCGGGCTTACGGGAGCGAACGTAACAGGAGCTGAAGAAAACGAGGAAATTTCGGCGAAGATCGAAGGCCTCAATGCGGTACTGGTTGAGTTCGAGCGGCTCGTTATTGATGGCGCCGACAAAGTATTTTCCGGAGCGCGAGACTTTGTCGAGAATGGCGCGCGTTTCCGGATATTCCTTGGACTGCGCGAACATGAACGCGATGAACTCCTCGCGGGTGAAGCTGCGCGAGCGATAGAACAAAGTGCGGTCGAGATATTCATTCAAAGTGATTTGGCCGGAGTCGAAGGCCGGAAAGGAAAGATCGTGACGGTCCTGGAATTCTTCCCAATCGAGGTGGAATGCCGCGGCGGCCTCTTTTCGTGAGCCGCGGTCCCAGCCATTTGTCAGGATGACGCCACCGATGTCCCAGAAAAGCGTGGTGATCTCAGCCAAGGTCGCAGCTCCCACGGTCCATCTGTCTATCGCGGACCTACCGTTTGATGAACGAGAACGGGAAATGATGCACTATTTCACGGGTGCTCGCCAGCGACCGAGGGATTCGAAATCACTGGGGGCATGCAACTAGGAATTTCGCCGAGTTTGCAGTAAGGTGAGAAGGAAGAACGCGCGTGAGGAGAAGAACATGGCGGATGAGTCTTGCGGTCCAACACCGGCAGCCAGCGAACCAGTGAAGCCCGGCACGCGCATGGTCCATTGCGTGAAATTTGACAAAGAATTGCCTGGGCTGGACCGCATTCCGTGGCGAGGAGAGATTGGAAAACGCGTGTACGAGAGCGTTTCCAAAGATGCCTGGAAGCTCTGGCTGGAGCATTCCAAGATGGTCATGAACGAGTACCGGCTGAACCCACTCGATCCCAACTCGCAAAAAATCATGGAAGAGCAGATGGAACAATTTTTCTTCGGCGAAGGCGCAAAATTGCCCGAAGGATACGTTGCGCCGAAGGCAAAAGGTTAATTCCCCTGATTGGTCATTCGACGCGTTGCAGGATGTTCGACTGGCAGACGCGGCGTAATCTTAAACGATAATTTTTCATGGGCTTGGCGGAGCGATTGCTGGACATTTTCCGGTGTGTCGCCCCTCGCAAAAAGAAATCCAAGATAGCTTGAACCCTCGGGCCAGGCGGCAATAGCGTCGTGCAATCGTGCGGTGATCGTCAGTTCGGTGATTCCTGGAATTGAGCGCGCGGCATCTTCTCCAGAGACTGCTTCGAGAACGCCGCTCTTGGGGACAGGAATCATCATGACGCCGGAGGCAATTCGCTCGCGCGGCGAATTCCGTCCGAGGAGCTCCAGGGCGTGACGAAGCAGCAGCTCTTCGAGCCCGATAGGTCCGCTTTCTCCTTCAAATGAAAATCGCAGGGCGCGCGCGCAGAGACCACCGATCGGCCGAGGCGCCACCTCGAGCGGCCATACACCATCGTCGTTGATGCGAAACTCCGCGTGGACTGGGCCGTGGGAAAGTCCCAACGACCGAACTGCGTCTCTTGCGCATTTCTCGATAGCGCGCTGCACGGATTCGGGAAGACGCGAGGGTGTGACATAGATAGTCTCTTCGAAGTATGGGCCCTCGAGCGGATCGGGCTTATCGAAGATGGCCAGCACGCGCAGAGTGCCATCCGTAAGAAGTCCTTCGACCGCAACCTCCTTGCCCGGAATGTAACCTTCCACAAGCACTTGATCGAGATTCGGCTCGCGATTAGCGAGAATCTCCGGTGATTTGAGCAACCGCCGGACACGCGCGGCGGCGGCGAGAAACTCTTCGCGATTGTTTGCTTGCACTACGCCTTGGCTTGCCGAAAGCGAAAGAGGTTTGAGTACGCAGGGATACGAGATGCCAAGTAGCACCGGCTCAGGCGTTGGATCGGCGGGAAGATTGCGGAACCACGGGACACTTAATCCCGCATCGCGAAAGACTTGTTTCATGCGCAGCTTGCTGCGGCAGGCTTCCACCGCTGCAGGATGGTTGTACTGGACTCCCAGGCCACGCGCGGTGTAAGCGGCAGCGGCAGCGGGCCGGTCGCCGAGAGCAAGAATCCCAGCGACTTCCTGGCCGCGAAGCGCTTCCATGACGGCGTAAGCAGCTGTTTCCGGCGATTCGAAATGCACGGCGATGGCTTGATCGCCCCAGGGATCTTCTAACTGGTGGCATCGATCGGTGACGTAGACAAGCTGAACGTCGAGCTTGCGCGCGGCATCTTCAAAACTGCGTGTTTGATAACCCATTTTCGCGGTAAAGAGCAGCAATCGCTTGGATGTGTTCGCCATGTTTGGTGCGTTTCTGCGCGGGGATCAAACAAAACCGTCGGCGCTCGCGACGGCATTTTTCGCAAGCGGCTTCGGCGCGCCGATGGAAACCAACTGGTCGCGGGTTGGCTCGGCGCAGCAGTACCAGGGTTCGCTAAGGAACGGAACGCCAGCTTGAGAATGCGCCGGTAAGCTGACCTTCGCAGCGGGCATTCCGGCTGCGGCGTGAGCAGCATTCCAGATGCGTTCAAATGTAGCCGACCGCGATTCCTTTTGCCGCTCGGCCGCCGCGGCAATTTCCTGAACGGTTTCGCTGAGGGCGTCCAGACGCGGATCGGCATTTTTCCAAGGAAATGCCAGAGACTCCGGATCAAACAGCCCGACCAGTCGGCGTACCTCTTCCAATTCCAGCATCCGCGAGCCTTCCGGGATGAGCAAACGAATGCCTAGCTGGATGGGCGCGACGTTTTCGATCACACCTTGTTCGGCGATCACGCGCAGCAAATCCAGGTAGCCATCCAATGTCGTCCAGGGAGTGAAAGGCACAAATGTCGGATGGAGAGTCATGCCAAGTTCACGGAACGTTTTGACGACGCGGAGGAAGTCTTCTCGTGTATGTCCTTTGTCCAGAAAACCCAAAACCGCGTCGTCCACGGATTCGACGGCGCTGATCACAAAGAGGCAGCCGGTGTCGCGAAGCGTGGGCAAATGCTCCTTATGCTTGAGCAAGTGCTCGATCTTGATGGTCACGTCGTAGGTGATGGACGGAAATTCTCGATGAAATACCTCCACGAGGTCCATCGCATGACGAATGCCATTAAAAAAATCCGGGTCGCCGAAGGTAATGTGTTGCGCCCCTGCAACCACCTGGCGCCGAATGTCTTCTAGCACCACGTCGCGGCTGACAATTCGAAAGATTCCTTTGTAAACGGGCACGATGGGGCAATGGCGGCAAAGATGCTTGCAGCCGCGACTCGCTTCCGTCGAGCCAACAATGCGGAAGCCATTCCCGGGGATGATGAGATGCGCGTATTTCTCCATCGCGGGCATTCCGGATCGATCGGGGACTTCGAACTGCAGCCGGGCCATGGAAATCATAGACTCCGGGGACTGCACAATTGCCGTTCCATCCGTGCCGAGCCGCTCGGCCAGATGCACGAGTCCTTCTTCGAATTCGCCGCCGAGAATCGCGGAGACTCCGAGCGCGCGCAGATACTCAACGTTCATGGGAGCGTACAGGCCGTAACAACAGAGATGCGCACCTGGATTCAACTTGCGAAGCCGGGGAATGAGTTGCGCTGCGAGCCGCGTGGCGGTGTGCATGGGCAAATAGATGGCGATGAGCCTGGCATCGGCAATCAACGCGTCATCCAGGGACCGCCGGGCAAGGTCGAGCACGGTGACACTGTGGCCGCGTTTGCGAAGCCATGCCGCGGGCGAAGCCAGGCCGAAGGGCTGCCTCCCCAGCTCGTACGTCGAAATGAGAACGATGGTCACGCTCTTAACAGTATAGCTGCGCGGCGCGCGGATTCAATTTCGGCTATGATAGAGGGCTACGCACCATAGCGAAAGGACTGTCAGGATGGCCATCAACGCGGGCAATTCTTTCCGCACTCGCGACAAGCTGAACGTGGGCGCCCAGAGCTTCGATATTCACCGCCTCGAATTCATGGAAAAGCAGGGCGTCGCGGACCTGGCGAAACTTCCCTTTTCACTGCGCATTCTTCTGGAGAATTTGCTGCGCTGCGAGGATGGCCGGTTTGTCCATGCCGAGGACATTCGCGCGCTGGCCGGCTGGCGGCCCGGCGCTCCGGAAAAAGAGATTGCTTTCATGCCCGCGCGCGTCCTCTTGCAGGACTTCACGGGAGTGCCCGCGATCGTCGATCTCGCCACCATGCGCGAAGCGGTGCAACGCATGGGGGGCAGCCCGAAGCGAATCAATCCGCTGTTCCCTGCTGAACTTGTAATCGATCATTCGGTGCAAGTGGATAATTTTGGCAATGTCAACGCCTTCGGCTTGAACGCCGAGCTGGAGTTTCAGCGCAACGTCGAGCGCTACGCGTTTCTGCGGTGGGGACAGACGGCCTTTCAGAATTTCAAAGTCGTTCCGCCGGACACCGGCATCTGTCACCAGGTAAATCTGGAATACCTCGCGCGGGTTGTCTGTGCAATGCCTTACGGCAATCGGTTTGAGGCGTATCCCGATTCGGTCGTGGGCACCGATTCGCACACCACCATGGTCAATGCCCTTGGCGTATTTGGCTGGGGCGTTGGCGGAATCGAAGCGGAGGCGGCCATGCTGGGGCAGCCTTCTTCGATGCTCATTCCGGAAGTCATCGGTTTCCGGCTGCACGGGCGCTTGAGCGAAGGCGCTACGGCGACGGATCTCGTTCTGACCGTTACAGAAATGTTGCGGAAAAAGGGCGTTGTCGGGAAATTTGTGGAGTTCTATGGTTCGGGTCTATCAACGCTGAGCGTTCCCGACCGCGCGACGATCGCGAACATGGCTCCTGAGTATGGCGCGACTATGGGCTTCTTCCCGGTTGATGCGGAAACGCTCGCTTATCTGCAATTCACTTCGCGTTCCGCTGAGCAGATTGCCCTTGTCGAAGCTTATTGTAAGGAACAAATGCTCTTCCGGACGGACCAGACGCCCGCGCCGCTCTTTAACGACACGCTGGAACTGGATTTGGGAACGGTTGAGCCGACTGTTGCCGGCCCCAAGCGTCCGCAGGATCGCGTCGCGCTGCGCCAAGCGAAGTCTTCTTTCACAAAAGTTGTGGAAGGAACTCCGGCGAAGCACGTTGCGGTTCGAAACAACGGCGACTCGTTTGATCTTTCGAGCGGCGCCGTGGTCATTGCCGCCATCACTAGCTGCACGAACACTTCGAACCCTTCGCTCATGCTCGGCGCGGGGTTGCTGGCGAAGAAGGCGGTTGAGCGCGGCTTGCACGTCAAGCCATGGGTCAAGACGAGTCTCGCGCCAGGATCGAAAGTCGTGACCGACTACCTGCAAGCTGCGGGATTGACGCCTTACCTTGAAAAACTGAACTTTCATCTGGTCGGTTATGGGTGCACGACTTGCATCGGCAACAGCGGTCCGTTACCGGACGCGATTGGCGCCGCCATCAAGGATAACAATCTGATCGCCGTCGCCGTCCTCAGCGGCAATCGCAACTTTGAGGGCCGCATTCATCCGCTGGTTCGCGCGAATTATCTGGCCTCCCCGCCGCTGGTCGTCGCTTACGCGCTTGTGGGCCGCATGGACATGGATCTGACAACCGAATCACTCGGCTGCGATTCAGCGGGCAAGCCGGTCTATTTGAAAGACATCTGGCCGACGCCGCAAGAAATCGAATCAACGGTTCGCACTTCTGTTTCGTCATCGCAATATAGCAAGCAGTACAGCGAGGTGTTCGAGGGCGACGCGCATTGGAAGTCCATGCCCATTCCGAAGGGCGATATTTACAAGTGGGACGCGAAATCGACCTACATCAAGATGCCGCCGTATTTCGAGAACATGCCCAAGACGCCGCCGCCGCTAGCGGACATTCATAGTGCCCAAGTGCTGGCGATTCTTGGCGACAGCGTAACGACCGATCACATTTCGCCTGCTGGATCGATTCCCGTGGATTCGCCCGCTGGGAAATACCTGATCGCCAACGGCGTGAAGCCGCATGAGTTCAATTCCTACGGCGCGCGCCGCGGCAACCACGAGGTCATGATGCGCGGCACGTTTGCGAACATTCGCCTGCGCAACCAGCTCGCTCCGGGCACGGAAGGCGGCTGGACGCTCTTTCTGCCGGATGGCGAGAAGATGTCCATCTACGACGCGGCCGTGAAATATCGGGAGGCGGGCGTGCCGCTGGTGGTGCTCGCAGGCAAAGAATATGGCTCCGGCTCATCGCGCGATTGGGCTGCAAAGGGCACGCGGTTGCTCGGCGTGCGCGCGGTCATCGCCGAAAGCTACGAACGCATCCATCGCAGCAACCTGGTCGGCATGGGGGTGCTTCCGCTTGAGTTCAAGGCGGAGGAAAACCGCGAATCGCTCGGCTTGACGGGTCACGAAATTTTCGAAATCGAAGGCGTCACGTCGCTCGCTCCGAAGAAACAGATCACCGTGCACGCTAAATCGGGGGACGGGCGCGTCAAAACCTTTTCGGTGATTGCGCGCGCCGATACGCCGGAGGAAGTTTCTTACTACCATCACGGCGGCATTCTGCAATACGTTTTGCGGCAGATGCTGTAGCGCGCGCAAAACCTGCGAGCCATCAAGTCCCTGGAAGAAATGATCAGGCAGATTTCGATTGCAGATTCGAGCTGGCCTTGATTCGCCAGAAGAGAATCACACCCAGGATGATCGACAAGAGGCTCGCAATCTGCGCGTTGGGCATGCCGAAGTACAAAGTCTCCTTGATGCGGTTGAGGCGGATGAACTCGATGAGGAATCGGGCCACGCCCGTCAGGATCAGGTAGACGCAAAAGATCTCTCCCTTGGGCCGCGCGCCAATTGCTGCTTTCTTCCCCATTTGCCAAAGGATCGCCGCAATAACCAACCAGATAAAGAACTCATAGAGCGGCGTGGGATGTACGCGCTCCATCGTAGGCACAACGCCGTTGGGAAAGCTCATGCCCCAGGGCAGTGTCGTGGGCACACCGTAATCGCCATCACCGGAAAGCAGGCAGCCGATGCGACCGATGGCATAACCGACCGCTGCTGCCGGGGAGCACAGGTCCATGAATTCAAGCGCCGGAATCCCAAGCCGTCGCGCCAAAAACAGCAGCGCCACAAATCCGCCAACAAAGCCGCCGAACCACGCAAATCCGTAGCGACTGAATAGCTCGGCCTTCCACGTGGGTGGGTCTTGGAGGGCATGATAGAGTTTCGCCCCTACCAGGCCAGCGAGCCCCGCGATGCCAATGATGAGAAACCCTTCGTCGTGATGGCTCGCCTTGCCGTTACCCTTCAGATAGCCGCTCTTCACGAATTGTTCGCGGCGGCGGTCAAAGTCCGCCTGCAAGAGGTACGCCGCGGCCAACAAGCCGGTGGCGACCATTAAGCCGAACGTTGGGATTGTGAGCGGACCAAAGTGGAGAAAGGGAATCATCGATGGATTGAGTCAGGCTCCCTTGTGAGTATACATAACGACTGGCTGCCGCTCGAACGCCGCTCTATCTCCGCACGCGCAGGACGAAGCCGAGAGCGACCCAGACGCCGAACGCGATCCATTCGGCCGGAGAAAAGTGCCCGGGGAATGCGGGCAAAACTTTCATCAGGAAAAGCAGCAACGAAACGGCAATTCCCAGACCTGTCACGATGCGCATGGAGGCCCGCTTTTCCACGAACCAGAAGGAGAGGCATGCAGCGAACCATCCCAGCGCCGACGCCATCGAGCCAACTTCCGTCACCGGAACAAGCAGCGCATCGCCGAGAAAGAGTCCGACGAGCGTTCCTGCGGTAATCCCTAGTACCGCAACAGACGGCGTCAGAAATACCGGATGAACCGTTCCAAAGCTCTCATGGATTGTCCGGCGACGGCCATAGGCGAACAGCAGGCGGCTGGACGCAACGAAATTGCCGTTGAAACATTGGAACAGCCCAAAGAGGGCCATGATCACAATCAACCGCACGGGCCACTGTGCTCCCAGGGCTTGTTCGAACGCGATCGCGGTTGCGAATCGCTTTCCCACTAGACTTTGCCAGGGGGCAACGTAAGCCACCGCCGCCACAGCAAACACGTAAAAACCCGCACCGACTAGAAGCGCCATCACGATCGCGCGAAAAAATCCCGCCGAACGAAATCCCGGATGAGCCTCTTCCGCCACTTTGGGCACCGACTCGAATCCGGTCATGAAATAAGGCACGATCTGAAGCGTCAGAAGAATCGAAACCAAGGGAGTCGCGCGAAATGCCGGGCGAAAATTGCCGGGAACGCCGCGAGTGACACTAATGCCCAGGAGAATCACGAGCAGAAAGAGCACTATCCCCGTCGTCCAACTTTGAAAAGTGGCGCTCCAGCGGATTCCCCGGTAGTTCAGCACTGCAAGAAACACCGTAAGCCCCACGCCCAACAGCAAACGCGGAAGAAAAACGGGTTGCTCCGCCACTCGGTACAATTCGAACGAATTCAGCGAGGGGAAAATGTACGCCGCAAGTTTTCCGACCGCCACGGCTTCCCACGGGCACACGATGAAGTACGCCAGCAGCATCATCCAGCCGGTAAAATAACTCACGATGGGCGGAAAGACCCGAGCCGTGTAGGCAGCCTCGCCAGCGGCGTCCGGAAGCCGCTGTACCCATTGGCCGTAAACATAGCCGACGGGCAGCAGCAGAACGCCTCCGATCGCAAAACCCAGAATCGCGCCGAGCGGCCCGCTGCGCCCGAGCCAGTCGTCCATTAGTACTAGCCATCCCGCGCCGATCATCGTTCCAAATGCCAGGGCAAAGTAATCGGTGATGCGGAGTTTGCGGGCGAGTGTAGTCATGGCTCCCGTAGCGCGCCCCGATTCTATACAGCTTCCCCTTTTGCGCCATCAGTTTTGATGCGGCGTTAACGTACTGCTAACAAATACGGCTTAGAACTTCATGCGCAGGAAAATGGGCTGAGACGACTTCGAGTCAGCGCCTCCCCGCGAGCGCGTCCGGCCTTGGTATTTCAATTTGCGGTTCAAGACTGAGAATTCCAAGGAGAGATTTTCTATGCATCAGTGTTTTACTAAGGGTCTAGCGATTTTGGCCGCTGCAGCCATAACGCTCTTGCCCGTGTGCCCGGCATCGGCAGAGGACAAAGACGGTTCTTCGACGAAAACGCCCATCAAGCATGTTGTGGTGATCTTCCAGGAGAACGTTTCGTTCGATCATTACTTTGGGACTTATCCGCACGCCTTCAACCTTCCGGGCGAGACTCCCTTCCGCGCCAAGGAGGACACACCGGAAGCGAACTCGCTCTTGTCTTCCGGGCTGCTGACTCACAATCCGAACAAAGCAAATCCGTTCCGCATTCCTCCGAGCGTGCCAGTGACTTGCGACGAGGACCACAATTACAACGATGAACAAGCGGCGGTAGACGGCGGCCTGATGGACAAGTTTGTGGAGAAATTGAGTTGCAACGATAAGGTTCTAGGGCCCGCCAGCACCATGGGCTACTACGACGGCAACACTGTTACCGCGATGTGGAATTACGCCCAAAACTTCGCTATGAGCGACAACTCCTGGGGCACCACGTTTGGGCCGTCCACTCCGGGAGCGCTCAATTTGGTGGCAGGAAATACTTTTCCGGGAACATTGTCTCCAAAACGGCCAAACGGTACCCCCGCCAGTGCGTCGGGCAATATTGCCAACGCGGCGACAACCGGAGCGGTGATTGGCGACCCGCGGCCATTGCTCGACGATTGCGTGGCATCTAATCCGAAGTTCCAAACCGTTAACCAAATCACGGTGTCGGGCAAGAACGTGGGCGACTTGCTGAATGCCAAGGGCATCGCCTGGGGCTGGTTTCAGGGCGGCTTCGCGCCGACCGACGTGGACGCTCAAGGACGTGCAGTATGCGGCCAACATCACGCGGGCCTCGCCGGAGACGATGCGGTCGTCAACGCTGGCGACTACATCCCGCACCACGAGCCGTTCATGTATTACCCGCAAACGACCAACCCGCATCACGTGCGACCGAGCAATCCAAGGCTCATTGGAACGTCGAGCGACGGCGCAAACCATCAGTATGACCTGACGGATTTCTTTGCTGCACTGAATCTGAATCGCTTGCCCGCAGTAAGCTATTTGAAGGCCGGTGCCTACCAGGACGGCCACGCGGCTTATTCTGATCCTATCGACGAACAGATTTTTGTCGTGGGCGTCATCAATGCTCTCATGCATAGCCCGGAGTGGAACGAGACTGCCGTTATTATCGCGTGGGATGACTCCGACGGCTGGTACGACCACCAGATGGGGACGATCGTGACTCAATCGAACGTGTCGGATGATCAACTGCTTGGTCCTGGTAATTGCGGCTCGCCAAGAGCGAATGATGTGAGCGGCGGAACAGAGAATGGCCGCTGCGGCTTTGGTCCGCGTTTGCCGCTACTGGTGGTTTCCCCCTGGGCAAAACAGAACTTCATCGACGACACCATCACGGATCAGTCTTCCATCCTCCGTTTCATTGAAGACAACTGGGACCTTGGCAGGATCGGCGGAGGTTCAACAGATGTAATCGCGGGCACGCTGAACAATATGTGCGACTTCAGCGGCGGCCCGAAGGCAGGAAAGCTCATCCTCGATCCTGCTACTGGGACAGTCGTTTCTCAATAACCGAGCCATGCGCGGAATCGTTCCGCGCCAACCATTTTCACACAAACTCCCCGGATCGTCTCAATTCCGACAAGGCGATCCGGGGCCGTCGTTTTCGGCGCTCCTTCGCTAAAGCCTCTTTCAGGCCGGACAACCCCGCGGCCACGGCAGTCATCCGTCCACTTGTCCTCCTCGGTGCAAGGAGCGATGCCGGTGCCTAGTCTCGCAAACGCGTTTTGCTTCGGAGTGCTTCTGGTATCTGCAGCGCCTGTCTTGGCGCAAGTTCATGGCCTGCCGGAACAAATACTCGCCGAGCAGGTGAAAGCGCCAGGAACTCCAATGCTCGCCGAGATTCGCTTCACCGGATTGCGTCGCATCACGCCCGCAGCCGTCGCCGCCCAAATTGCCACGCATCCCGGCGATCGAATTGATCCGTCGACGCTTGACAAAGATGTTCGAGTCCTCGCGCGGTTGGGATGGTTCGAATCAATTCAAGTGGAAGCAGCGTCCTCAGCCGAATTCCCTCCACAATTGCCTGAAAACTGCAAATGCGTAACTTTGATTTTTCATCTGCATGAATTCCCTTTTCTTTCCAAAGTGGAGTATTCGGGATCTCGTCTGCTCTCACAGAAACAGATCGAAAAATTGCTGGAGGACAAGAAACTCATGTCTGGCTTGGGAAAACCAGCCGATCCGGTGGCGCTTCAACGCATCGCTTTCGCAATTCGCAACAGTCTAAATGAGCTGGGCCATCCACGGGCACGCGTCCGAGTTGCGCGTGAGGAAGCGAGCAACGCCACCGTTGCCATTCGGTTCCAAATCGACGATGGCCCTCTGTTGCGGGTGCGGCGCGTCAATTTCGACGGTCACCCTCTAGTCTCGATAAGACTACTCCGCGCGCAGATGCGCAATGTCGCGCCGTGGAAACCGCTGGCCTCATGGCGCGGCAAGAATGCCTACACCCGCGAGGCGTTTGAGGAGGATCGTCAGCGTATCGTCACCTATTACCAGAACCATGGCTTTCCGGAGGCGCGAGTCGGCAGCGCGATAGTCGCCCGGTCCGACGAACCATCACACCGTTGGCTCCCCTGGCCGCACGAGTCAGCGCAAGCGGGGCTATCCATCTCCATCCCGGTGGAGGCAGGGCCTTTTTATCGCTTCGAATCGATCGGATCCACTGACGCTCTCCGGCAAGCCGCGAAAGATCGAGGCCAATTAGCCATCAATGCCGGTGACTTGGATGAAGCCAGCGCCTTTTCGCCGGAGAAGATAGACAAGTTGCAACGATTATGGACGGCGCGCATTCAGTCCAGGAATTTTAAAGTGGATTCCCTTCCCTCCCATTCTGTGGACGTCATCCGAACCTTCGACCCGGAGAATCACACCGCGCGAGTTACTTTCGATCTGAGCGACTCCCCGGCGTATCGTGTGCAGCGCATCGAATTTCTTGGCTTGCACAAATTCAGCGACCGCTACGTGCGCCGCAGAATCCTCTTGCGCGAAGGCCACCCAATCGATGAGCGCGCGCTCGAAGGCGGCCTCCTGCGCTTGGCGAGGACGGGCTACTTCAAGCCGATCCACAAAGAAGATATTCAAGTCCAACTCGATGAAGCCACTCGCACGGCCAACGTCTCGATCCGCCTCCAAGAAATTGGCCAGCAGCGCGCCTCGCTAGCAGGAGGCACTGGCCAATTCGGGAACACGCTTGGCATCGTCTACACCGTCTTCGACCTGCTGAATCACGAGGAACTTCTTTCCGCGCAACTCGATGGTGGTCCAGAGACTCTGCAGGTCATGCTGGGCGTGGCAAGAGAAGGAATCTTTGGCACGCGCGCCTCGCTGGCCTTCTCGGTTTTTAACAATGTGATTCGCCCGCGGTTCGCGACCAGCGCGCACGGGCCATTTTTCTCCGCGCACGGCGAAGGGATCAATATTCCGTGGACCTACCCTTTGAACAACACCGACTCTCTCGGCGTGAATTACACCCTATCGAGCACAACTACGGAATATCCGCCTGCCTCTATCAACCCGGTGCCTGGTGTGACGCTCCGCGACGTTCGATCAAAAGCTTCCAGCCGCTCGCTCGGAGTCGGCTGGACCCACGAAACGGGAAATGAGCGCGTTCAATTTACGAATTCCGCTTCCGGAGGATGGCTCGGCGGCAGTGAAAACATGGTCCGTTCCTCCGCTGAGTACAGCCGCATCTTCCGCGACCCGATTTTCGCACCACAAGGCGGATGGGCCTTTCGAACTACATTCAGCGGTGCAGGCAGCTATCGCGGCGACATGCCATTTTATGCGCGACTATTTTCAGGTGACGACCTTGTGCGCGGGCTTCGTCCCGGCGAACTCGGCCCGGACGCCGTGACCGCCAGCAGTGCGGCGGCTGGCACGCTCATTTATTCCGCAGCGCCTGCCGGCGCAAATCTTGTCACCGCATCTAGCGTCGAATATCGCTTCCCTTTCAGAGGAGGCACGGAAGCCGCCGGCTTTTTTGACTTCGGATCCGGCTGGCTGCTCCCCACCTGGCTTGGCCCCACCAAGCTGCTGCTACTCGGCGCAACAAATGGCGCCCTTCACGGTTCCGCTGGAATCGAACTTCGCTGGACTGTGCCCGGCGTCCAGGTTCCCGTTCGCGCTTATTACGCTCTGAACGTTCTGCGATTGAATCGCGTCATGCCTCTCTCCAGCACATCCAGCTTCCTCGCGCACAACCGCTTCTCGGCCTTCGGATGGGGGCTTGGGTCGCTGTTCTGAGCGGCACGTCTGTACTACACTTCCGGAACCATGAAACACAGGAAACAGGTGAAGGAAGCGAAGCGCATCGTCGAAAAGTACTGCGTCACAAAAGGCGAAAAATTCCGGCTGAAAGACTACGATCCCTCCGACACGGATGGGGTCAAGAGCAAACAACACGCTGAAGACATCCTAGAGAGGCGTGTAGGCTTGCTCAGTGACATGCAGGAAAAACTTTATGCCCAGGATCGCTGGGCGCTCCTGCTGATTTTTCAAGCCATGGACGCTGCCGGGAAAGACGGCGCCATCAAGCATGTGATGTCCGGTGTAAACCCGCAGGGCTGCGATGTCCACGCGTTCAAGGCGCCCAGCAACGAAGAACTGGACCACGACTACCTCTGGCGCGCCCACAAATGCATTCCGTCTCGCGGCAAGATTGGCATCTTCAACCGCTCCTATTACGAAGAAGTTCTCGTCGTCCGCGTGCATCCGCCGTTTCTGAGGGCGGAGAAGCTCCCCGACCGTTTGATCACCAAACACATTTGGGACGAGCGCTATGAAGACATCAACGCCTTCGAACGCTACCTGACACAAAATGGCGTCGTAATCCGCAAATTCTTCCTGCACGTTTCAAAAGAGGAGCAGAAAAAAAGGTTCCTCGAACGTCTCGAAGATCCGAAAAAGAACTGGAAGTTCTCTATGGCCGACGTCCAGGAGCGCGCTTTCTGGAAGGACTATCAAGAAGCCTACGAGGAGATGATTCAGCACACCGCAACGAAGCACGCGCCCTGGTACGTCATCCCCGCGGACAATAAGTGGTTCACGCGCCTGGGTGTCGCCTCGGCGATCATCGAATCGCTGGACGGGCTCGATCTTTCCTTTCCCGAAGTTGACGAAGAAAAGAAGAAGGAATTGCAAGCCGTCCGCGCGTCCCTGCTTTCACAGAAGGATTAGAACCAGCCCTTAGTACTGTAGAGTCGGCTTTACGCGCCCATCTTGCACGCTTCTTAAGAAAATGGAAGAAGTTTGGAGCGGGCTACCCACCCTCTTCCGAAGGCAGGCGTCCCGCTCCACCACAGAACCAAGGAATCGCCGCAAAGCGGCTGCCACTTCCCCGCCTTCTGTGCGAAAACTCAAATCGTTGCATCGAAATCAATTAGCCACGGCTCACCAGGACCTGTTTGCGCCAGCCCGCATAAATTATCGAAACCTATGGAGTCTTCATATGGAATTCCGGCGACACTACCCGAGATTCTCATCACACTTCAAAATCAACCTCGATCGGGTCAATGAGCGGCATCAGCCATTGCAGTAAGTCCTGGTGGACAGGATGCCCTTCGTAAGCGTTTAGCGTGGCTCGGTCTGCGAATTTCATCACGCCGCCAAGTTCGTAACCCTGCGACCGCGGAGAGATGTTGACCCCCACCCAAGTCTCGAGCAGCCCGGGAATTTGCCCCTGCAGATTACGAATCTCCGCGACCGCGCGCATCTTCTGTCCCTCGCGCACATCTGCCTTCCATCGAAAAGCAAAAGTATGTACGACCATGCCAGCATTGTAACCAACGTGTCCCAAATCTGATGACAATTTAGTCGCCAGCTTGGGCGGCGAGCGATGGATTTCCCTCCGAATTTTTATCGACCTCAGGGCGCCATCAAAGGATACAATTCCGGCAATTTCCGATGATCCGTTGAGCAGGCGGAGGAGAGCGTGATGCAGAAACAGCAATACCGTGGGATCGGCTCCGCAGCCGTCGCGGCACTTGTACTTGTATCGTTTGCGATGAGGCTCAGCACTGTGGCGGCAGGGCAAAGCCAAAGCAAAGCGCAGACTCCGACCGCGGAAAAAACACAAACTAAGGTGGTGCTTCTCGGGACAGGAACGCCGCGGCCGTATCCGGACCGCTCCGGACCGGCGACCGCGATTGTGGTTGGCGAGCGGGCCTACCTTGTGGACTTTGGACCAGGCGTGGTGCGGCGCGCCGCGGCTGCTGCGGAAAAGGGCACGCCGGAGCTGGAATCGACGAATGTGAAGACTGCCTTCCTCACACATCTGCATTCGGACCACACCGCCGGTTATCCAGACTTGATTTTGACGCCGTGGGTAATGGGACGCACGGAACTGGATGTCTACGGGCCGGATGGTCTCGAGGAAATGACCAAACACGTACTTGAGGCGTGGCGCCAGGACATCGAAATTCGTACCAAGGGCCTGGAGCAGCGGCGCGCCCTCGTGGTGCGCGCGCACGACGTCAACCCGGGCGTTGTCTACAAGGACGACCGCGCGACGGTCACCGCCTTTCGCGTGCCACACGGCCAGTGGCCGGAAGCGTTCGGATACCGTTTCGATACGCCGGGAAAAAGCATCGTCATTTCCGGTGACACCAGCCCGAGCGAAGAGATTGTTGCGCATTGCCAGCCTTGCGACGTGCTGATCCACGAGGTCTATTCGCCGGAGAGTGTGCTAACCATGCCCGACTACAAGACTTACCGTGCGAAGTACCACACCTCGACTAACGAATTGGCCGAAATTGCCAACCGCGCCAAGCCGGGAATTTTAGTCGTCTATCACACGTCTGGGCGCGGACCGAATGGCCGTATCCCCGACGACCAACTGCTCCGCGAGATTCAGAAGACTTATCGCGGGAGAGTGGTGATTGGCCACGATTTGGAGGTGTACTGAACTCCTTCGGGCGAGAATACCTCCGGTACTCGGCCCTTACTTCCACTCGAATGTTTGTTGGAGTCCGCCAATTCTCACGTCGAAAACGCCGGGCTCGACGACGCGCTTGTTGTCGGCCCCGATGAAGGACAAGTCGTCGGGCGTCAGTTCGAACGACACCTTTCGGCTCTCGCCAGGCTGCAACAATACTTTCGCGAACCGCTTGAGTCGTTTCAGCGGGGGCGTCACGCTCGCAAACCGTTCGTTCAAGTAGAGTTGAACGACTTCCTTACCGGCGCGCTCGCCGCTGTTCTTCACCGTCACATCAACGCGGACAGTTTGGCTCCTGGAAGCGGTAGACGGAGCCACATGCAAATCCGAATAGGAAAAAATCGTATAGCTCAATCCATGTCCAAACTCGAACTGTGGCGGAGCCATTGCTTTCCCTTCTCCCCAATCCTCCCCTGAAAACATTTTGTGGTCGTAGGTGAAAAGGTGGTTCGCCGCGCGCGGATAAGTGATGGGCAGCTTGCCGCTGGGATTCACATCACCGAAAAGAATCTCCGCAATGGCCTGTCCGCCTTCGTTGCTCGGGTTGTAAGCCATGACGATGGCTTTCGCGGAATCCGCAATGCGGCTGATGATGCGCGGGCGCCCTTCAGTAAGCACCAGAATGACGGGCTTTTTCGTTTCTATCACTTTCATAGCAAGGTTGAGTTGCGCGTCGGGCAAGGTGAGGTCGGGAATATTCCCCGGCGTTTCCGCGTAAGCCCATTCTCCAAGGCAAATCACTACCGCGTCTGCGCTAGACGCTGCTTCTGCCGCTTTGGAGATGTCGCCTTCCTTGTCGTAGGTCGCTCCGGGAACATACGTCACGTTGGCGGCGCCGATTTTTTCCTGAATCGCTTTGAGAATCGTCGCACGATCCTTCGGGTACATGCTCGCCCGGTTGCCTTGCCATGTATAGCTCCAGCCGTTATTCAATGGAATCAGGGAGTCGGCGTCCGGCCCGGTCACGAGAACGTGAGCGGTCTTCGCAAGCGGCAAAGTGTGGCCTTCATTTTTCAGCAGCGTGATGGACTGGCGCGCAGCTTCCAGACTGACCTGCCGCGATTCCGGTGAGCCGATTACGGTCTTCGCTTCGATACCGCGCAGCGGATCGTCAAAAAGCCCCAGCTGGTACTTCACCGTAAGAATCCTTCGGGCCGCCTCATCGATGCGGCTCGCCGGCACTTTCCCTTCTTGCGCCAGTTCGAGCAACAGGTCGCTGAAGCTGTAGTCGCTTGGCACCATGCTCATATCGACTCCGGCAAGCACGGCAATACGCGTGGCTTCCTTCTCATTCGCCGCGATGTGATGTGTTGAGACGAGTCCTTTGATGTCCATCCAGTCGGAAACGACGAATCCCTGCAGGCCCAATTCGTCGCGCAAGACCTTTTTCAAGAGGTAGCCGTTGGCGTGACCCGGTGTTCCGTTCACTTCGCTCGAGTTCACCATCACCGTGTGCGCTCCCGCTTTCACAGCCGCGGCAAACGTTGGTAGAAAATATTCGCGCAAGGTATTTTCCGGAATGAGCGCGGGGCTGCGGTCACCGCCGGTCGTGGAATAGCTATACCCGACATAGTGCTTCAGCGAAGCGGAAACGCTGAATGGGCTCGAAAGATCACTCCCCTCATACCCGCGAACCGTGGCCACGCCCATCACCGTCGCAAGATAGGTATCCTCGCCGAATGTTTCCCACAAGCGCGACCACAGGGGCTGCCGTCCGGCGTCGAGTACCGGCGAAAAAGACCATGGAATACCGGCCTTGCGCGTCTCTGCCGCAGCGATCTGACTGCCCCGCAGCATCAGCTCGGGATTCCACGTCGCAGCCATCGCCAGTGGCTGTGGAAAAAGTGTGCCCTCAACAATGTAGTTTGGCCCGTGAATGGTATCGATGCCGTAGAGCACTGGGATGTGCAGCCGGGTTTTCTTCGCCTCTTCCTGGATGGCGCGGATAATCTCGTGCCATTTCTCCACGGATAAGGCTTCGTCATTCACGTTGAGAATGGAACCCACCCCGTATTCGCCGACGGCCTTGTGGAGCTTCTCAGGATTGATTCGAATGGACTGGTCTTTTCCGTCAGTCACCATGCCGATTTCCAATTGCGTCATCTGGCCGATTTTTTCTTTCAGCGTCATCTGGCCGAGCAGTTTTTCCACGGCTGCGGCGGAAGCGCTTGCAGGCGGACCCGCGGGAGTCATATTTCGGTGCAAAAATAACTGGCTATCAACTATTACAGAAGTGGCATCATCGGCGCCTGAAGGCACCGCGACGACTGTGCAAACAGCCAGTAAAATAACGATATGCCAGAGCTTCTTTTGTGGGGTGGTCAAGGGTGTCTCCTTGCCAAGCATCCTACCTCTGGAGGCCGGATATTCCAAACTTTGGTTTCTTGAATTTCCAGCGGTCGACTTGGCAAGGACAGGATGCCTCGCAACCCGGGTGGAAAATAGCGATACGGGAGATCTTCTGCAACGAACTTCAGCCCCTCAGTTAGGGGGAGAGTATTGGTAACGCAAGCTGGGCGGCATACGTTCCGAGCGCGCCCGCGTGTTGTACTCCAGTTGGTAACCCAGATGCCCCGCATCGGCAGGATAGTCTCGACCCTTCGGATACGGATACGGCAGAACCGAATGCCGCGGAAGAGGCTCGACAGTAAATGCATGCGCCGCATAGAAATCGAGATCCTTTTCGAAGCCGTCGGCGTAAAAGAAATAATCGCGAATCCATCCAGCTGGCAGCGCTGGAAGCTGCCGTGGATCAAAAACAAGTTTCAGTCCTTCGCCTGAGCCAAAAACGACGAAGCGATCATCGGAAGCTTGCAACAAATCGAACACGTCGCCGTAGCGCGTGTAATTTCCGGCAGCGCGCGCATAAGGGCCGGTCATGCTCCGGTGCGAATAGGAGTAGATCGTGTCGCTCGCCGGCTTCAGTCGAATCTCGCGCGGATATCCGACAAAATCCAACGCCGCCTTGGCCAGAGGCACTTGCGCCACGCGCACGTCGCGCGCATCCGGTGTTTGATCGATTCGAATCGCGTCCCAATAGATTTTCAGATTGTTGACGATGCGAATCCGCCGGGTGCCTGCGGGAAGCTTGCCGGTCAAATCCGCAATCATGGTTCGTTCGAGTCCTGCAGGAAATCCCATATCTTCCATGACGCGCACCCACCTGCCTTGCGCATTGAGTGCTTCCACGTACGGCGGAATCACTTTGACTCCCGCTTGATCCGCCGCATACATCGAAGTCGCGGTGAAGTAATCCGTGTAGCCATCGATGATCAATCGCAACGGTTTTTGTGCGTCCCATACACCGAGATCAAGTTCAATCCAGTGCAACTTGGCGAATCCCGCAAACGGCAACTCCTCAAAATCTGTGACGTACTTGCGATCGCGCCTGGAAATCAGAGGGAGCACATCATTCCCCTTGTCGTCCCAAGCACCGATGGGCGCATGCATATCACGGCTCGCGATCACGCGAAACTCCGGAAATGGCGGAGCGCTGACGAATCGCTCATTCGGAAAAACCTCGAAAGCCGGTGGATGATCGATGGCCAGCAGCCGCACCTGGTCGAGATATACGGTCTCTTCCATAGGCTCCATGAAGCGGAAGCTAAGCAGGCCGTTGCGGGGCTTCACGCTGCGCGCAGCCACCTTCAAGTACTCATGCGGATCGGGAACGTCCCTTTTCCCCGGCGCAACCCAGTGGCCGACCACGCCAGGCCCGATCATGTCCGCGATGAATTCATACTCGCGGCCATTCCAGGAAAACAAAATGGGGCACGAACTCCCCCGCCGGTCGAGTTCCGTGATGCTGTGCACTTTCTTCGCGGCCAGGTTGATTTCATCCTGCGGAACGCCCGTAGGCCAAAGCAGACGAACAACTTCAGCGCTGCGCTCCGAGCCGAGCCCGGCAAGAATCGGCGTGGCGTTCTGCCCCAGGTAGCCCGACGCGCCAACCACTTCCCATTTTTGATACAGCATGCCGGCGTAAAGCTCGACCTTTGTCCCGATTCCGTTCTTGTTGTCATTCAGCGCTTTGAGGTCGATGCTCATCCAGTTGAGCTGATTGCCGCCTTCATTCCGCAGAACAAGTGGCGCGCCTCCCATGTGCGTCACTACCAAGTCTGCGTCGCCGTTTCCATCGATATCCGCAACCGCAATCGCACGCGGTTGGTTCAGCTTAACCGCATCGAGATGCACATCCTTTGTGACGTCGGCCCAGCCCTTGCTGCCAAGATTTCGCAACAGCCGCAACTCCCCTCCATTGCTTGACTCGCCTGCAGCGACCAAATCCAACCACCCGTCATTGTCATAATCGAGCGCGGCAATTCCCCAGCCTTTTTGCCAGCCCAAATCGGGGAGCGGAACGCGCTCCAGCCGCTTTCCTTCGACATTCCGCCACAGGCTGATGCCGGGTGCGCCAGCATGCGTGAACGCCAAATCCATCCAGCCATCCTTGTCGAAGTCGAACGCTACGACGCCCACGGCAGGCGGCAACTTCTCTTTATTGAAATCGATGCCGCCGAGCGGCATGAATTTGCCCTCGCGCGGATTGAGATAGATGGAAGCCCCGGCCTGCCCGCCGGCGATTACAAAATCCACGGCACGGTCATTATTGAAATCGGTGGTGACGACGCCTGCGCCGCTGGCTGCAAAACCGAGCGCCGTTTCCGTAGACACGTCCGTGAACGTGCTGTTCCCATTGTTGCGCCAAAGAATATTGTGCGGCGCCGTGCCCGGCGGACCCGCATCGGGCGCCGTTGTGATATACAAGTCCAAGTCCCCGTCGTGGTCGTAGTCCACAAAAGTCACACCCACACAGCCTTTTTCCCTTCGAATGCCTGCCGCTTGTGTCACATCCTCAAACTTGCCGTCTCCCTTGTTGCGTAACAGCCGGACGCCGTCACTCAGACAAACCGCCAAATCCGTATGACCGTCGTTGTCGAAATCGCCGGCCGCACAGCCGAGGCCGCTTGCTGCTAACTCAATTCCCGCTTCCTTCGTCAGGTCTTCGAATCGGCCGTCGCCAAGGTTGCGTAGCAGGCGGCTGGCTCCGTCCGCGGTTCCGCTGACCAGGAAAAGGTCCGGCTTTCCGTCGCCATCGTAATCGAAGAAGCATGCCCCAGTGCTCGGCCCAATAGCAGTGTGAATCGCGCCTTTCGAAACAAACGCATTCGCCTCCGGCACAAATCGCACGTGAATCGCGGCCGGCACATCCACAACAGAGTTCAGCGGCAACTCCGCGAGCGAGTAACGGCCTTGATCGCCATAGCCTGCGCCGAACGGCGTTCCGAGATGCTCCGTGGTGATTTTCTGGAAGCGCGCCAGATGTTCGCGTGCCCCCGCAACATCGCTCTTTCGCTGAAGCGCGCGCGCAAGGCCGAATTCCGACGAAGCGTGAAAAGCGTTTAGAGCCAGCCCTTTCTGAAACGACCTGATGGCTTCGTCATACTTCTGCAGCTGCGAGTACAGGTAGCCGGCAAAATAATAGGCGTCTGCTTCGTTGGGCGCGATCTCCGTGACGTGCTGAAAGGCGGCGATGCCCCTCTCCGCCTCCCCGAGGTCTTTGTACACGAGTCCAAGGTTGTACCAGGCGTAAGCATCCTTAGGAAGCTGCTGTGTTGCCGCTTCAAGCGCTACGCGAGCAGGCTCCAGCTTCTGCTGCGCAAGCAGAGAGATACCCAGGTTCAACCGGGCCACACCAAACTTGGGATTCGCTTCAAGTGCTTGCTCAAAATATTTTTGCGCATCCGCGGGGCGCTGCTGGTTCATGTACGCCACACCCAGCGTATTCAAGCGATAGGCGTCCGCTGTACCGCTGTTCGACGGCCCAGTCTTCTTTGTCGCAGCAGTTTTCTCCTGCACGGGGGGCCCGCTGGAACGCACCAATATCGCAGCGCAGCAAATCAAAATAGAACATGTGAATGTCAGCCTCACTGCACGCCGATTGGTTGAACGCATCAACTATTTTCTTCCTGTGCGCGCCGGTCGCAAGAATTCCGCGCGCGACCTATCCCTGCGCAATTTAGGATTCTCACGGCTGCCCAACGCATCGTCAACCGTTATTATGCGCGCTGATTGTGCGCCCGCCGCCGCTTGACCTTCGCTGCTTGTACACTTACTCTCGCGCATCGACTATGAGCTGCTTCCCCTACGGCACCTTAGCGGAAATTGTCCAAGAAATTCGATCGAAGAAAATCTCTCCTGTCGAAATCATTGAACTCCATCTAAAACGCATTGAGCAGCTGCAGCCAAAATTGAATGCGTATGTCCATCTGGACGCCGAGGGAGCCCGCCGACAGGCGCGCGTAGCGGAGAGTCTACTAACTCAAGGTGCGCAAGTCGGCCCTCTCCATGGTGTACCGCTCACCATGAAGAGCTGCATCGATGTCGCCGGTTGGCCGTGTCCCGCCGGTTCTCTTCTCCGCAAAGACTATGTTCCGAAACAGGACGCTCCGCTCGTTTCGCGGTTGAAGGCCGCAGGCGCCATCCTTCTCGGCAATACCAACACTCCCGAATTTTTGATGGCCTACGAAACCGACAGCCTGCTCACTGGAAAAACGAGCAATCCGTGGAATTTGGCGCACTCCTCCGGCGGCTCAAGCGGAGGCGAAGCCGCCGCGATTGCCGCAGGCTGCTCGTTCGGCGGCGTCGGCAGCGATGGCGGCGGTTCGATTCGCGTTCCCGCGCACTTTTGTGGAATCTGCGGACTGAAGCCCACGCCCGGCCGCATTCCTGCCACTGGACATTTTCCGCCAGGTTCCGGCGCCTTTTCCTGGATCGGCGTTGTCGGCCCCATGGCTCGCACCATCGCGGATGTGCGTTTGCTCTTCCAAGTGATCGCTGGACCGGACGCCGGCGATGCACTCTCCGCTCCCGTTCCTATGCGCGCGTATCGCGAAGGCGAGCTTCGCGGCATGCGCATCGGAATTCTCGGGAGCGACGCCCTCGGGTTGGCAACTCCGGAGACTCACGCAGCCGTTGCCCAAGCCGCAAAATCACTCGCCGAGCGCGGCTTCACCGTCGAACCCTTCCATCTGAATGGCCTCGATCGCGCGCTCGATCTGTGGTGGTTTTTCTTCGGCCCGGTGATTGGCAATTTGATCCGTCACAGCTTCGCTGGCCAGGAAAATCAAATCAGCCCGATGCTGCGCGAGTATCTCGCTTTCGCAACTTCCGGAGATCCAATCACGCTCGAGCGATTTATGAAGGTCTGTGCGGACCGGGATTTTCTCCGCGCCGAAATTCTCCCAATGGCTGAACTTGACTGGTTTTCCCGGCGCGTCCGTCCCCGTCACCCTTTCGAATGACGGACTACCCATGGGTGTTCAGGTCATCGGCCGGCCGTTTGAAGATGAGTTGGTCCTGGCCGTCGCAGAAGCCATTGAGCAACCCCGCGGTCCCTGGCAAGCACCAATGCTGGAAAATGCATGACGCCGCCCGGTGCCCTACGGCTCAGGCTCGCGCACCAGCTCCGGATTCGGCACGCGATTTTTTTCGCGCGACTCCCGCTCCTTGCCTAATTGAGTATCCAGTTTCTTCTGCGCCAGCGCTAACTCCGCCTTGGCCTCGTTCGGCCGTCCAAGCTGTGTCAATATTCTGCCCCGTAAAAAGTGCCCGCCTGCGATATCCGGCGCAAGATGCAGCGCCGCGTCAATCATTTTCAAAGCCGGCTCCAACTTTTGCTGCTTCTGATAAATCTTCGCCAATCCGGCGTAAGCGCTAGCCATTTTGGAATCCCGCTTCAGCGCTTCGCGAAACGACATCTCCGCATCCTCGTCCCTGCCCATCCGCATGCATAGCGCGCCGAGTTGGTCGTAATTATCCGCCAGATCTGGCTCGAGTGCGATATCCCGCCGAAACTCCGCTTCCGCCCGCTCGTCCGCTCCCGCTCGCATGTACGCAACTCCCAGGTTCATATGAATGAAAGGGAGGTTGGGGTTCAGCATCGCGGCTTGCTCCAACTCGGACGTTGCTTCCGGAATTTCATCCCGATTCAAATAGGCCTTTCCCAGTATCAAATGAAATTCCGCCGTACCGCCGCCGACCGCGATCATGCGGCTAAGGATTCTCTCGTCGAGACTCTTTTGGCCGGATTCCACGGCGGCGATGTCGATCAGGTAGAGGTACAGCACGTCATTGGACTTTTCCTCCCACAGCGGTTCGAGTACCGTCACCGCCTCCGCATATTTCTTTGTGAAGACTTGACAAAGTCCCAGAAGGTAGCGCGCCTGTTGCGAGTCCGGCTGGTCTCGCAAGACGGAGGTGAAAGGTGCGATCGCCGCCGCATAATTGCCGCGCCGGTATTCGGCCAGACCAATATTCAGCCGGATTCCCGCTACTCTTGGTTCGAGCTTCTCGGCTTTTCGCAACAGCGCAATCGCGCGGTCCCATTCCTTGCGCCGCATCGCGATGACGCCAAGATTGGCATAAGCGGAACCGGCCCGCGGGTCAACCGACAGCACCCGACGAAAGGCCGCTTCTGCTGCTTCGAGGTCTCCCGCCTGAAGTGCTCTCTGCCCTTTGGCGAACCATGCTTGCGGATCCATTCCTTTCTCCGCAATGGCCGGCGAAGGAGTGGATTGCGGCGTTGCGCCACTTCTGGTTGCGGGCCGAGCATCAGCCGGCCCAGCAGCAACCAGCGCGAGACCCATCGCCAGAACGTATTTCTGTTTGCGAC
>WNGJ01000694.1_pt1 | contig 45826 bp, 48 predicted proteins | sample 5400611 | NCBI WGS metagenome assembly WNGJ01 (sample SAMN13153375, study PRJNA577476) | soil metagenome | isolation source: 40 cm soil or saprolite under Garry oak tree replicate 1 | place: USA:California | collected 2016-06-15
TCCAGGGACCCGCGAAGCGCTCGGGTACCTTACCCAGTACGCACATATCTAAGAAAGGATTTATCGATGGGATACGGCAGGGTTTCCAATATCACACTCAGCAAGAGTGACACAATCATCCTCGATGTCGAAGTCGAGGATTTCGAGGAAGGAACACTGGTCGAGATATCGGGCAACGCCACCCAGGCCAACGGCGCAGTCCTTACGTTCTACAGCGTCCAGCCAATGCCCGCCAGTGGCGGCGACGGCGCGACCCTTGTGGTGGAAACGCCGGTCCCGTCGAATACATTCGTGGCGGGATTGGCCATTACGGTAGTCGCGCGGGCAGCGGAGGTATGGATCACCACGCTGGAGGCAATCATGGACCCCACGGCTCTCGAGAAAATAGGGTCGCGAACGGGTTCCGCTCCGCTGATCGCCGCGTGGAAGAGGAACAATTCGAGTCAGGCGCTGTACCTGCCCGCGCCGCAACCCCAGTCCGCACCGCAGTCCCAGGCCGCGCCCCAGTCCCAGTCACCCGAAACCGCACCAGCATGACCGCGCCGCCGGAAGAGCCCGAACCAGAGGGCCAGGATGATCCCGAAGAGAACACGGGAATACCGGCGGCCTATACCTATCTCGGACAGTTCACCGACCATGACCTCACCTTCGACCCCATTTCCCACCTGCGTGAGACCCTGACCCGGGCGCGACTCCGGGCGCTGGTGGATTTCCGGACCCCCCGGTTCGACCTAGACAATCTGTACGGACGCGGGCCCGACGACCAGCCTTATATGTATAAGAAAGACGGGATCCGCGTGCTCCTGGGCGAGCGCATGTCGGAAACCCCCTTCGACCCGCGGGCGGTCCAGCTACCCCGGGGGCCGAACGGCCGGGCGCTCATCGGCGACCCCCGCAACGACGAGAACCGCATCGTCGCGCAACTGCACGCCATTTTCCTGCGGTTCCACAACAGGGTCGTCCATCAGCTACGCGAGACGAACAAGCACGTCAGCTTCCAGGATGCCCGCGACCAAGTCCGATGGCATTACCAGTGGGTCCTGGTCAAGGACTTCCTGCCCGCAATCCTGGACAAGCGGACATACGAGAGCGTCTTCCCGGATCCCTTCAGTTTCGTCACGATGATTCCCAGGCTCCAGGAGGATGACCTGGAGCTCATGCCCGTGGAGTTTTCGGTGGCCGCTTACCGCTTCGGGCATTCCATGATCCGTCCGCGGTACGAGCTCAACCCGGATATCGAGCGTCCGATCTTCGGCGACGACGGTGATGATCTGGGGGGATTTCGTTCCATCCCGGCCGGCTGGGCCATCGACTGGCAGCTCTTCATCGACCTTGACCACGACGCCGGACCAGCGCCGCAATTTTCCTACAAGATCGATACCTCGCTGGCCCATCCGCTCGGCCACCTGCCCGGCCGAATTGCCAAGGATCCGTCGAGCCTGGCGCTGCGCAACCTCATGCGCGGCGCAGCCTTCCAGTTGCCTTCTGGGCAGCAGGTGGCCGCGGCCCTCGGCATCCCGCCGATCCCCGACGAGGAACTCATGATCGGTCCGGCGACCACCGGCGCTAATCAAAGGCCAATTACCAAGGTCGTACCCGGCCTGGCTGGCAACGCTCCGCTGTGGGCCTACATCTTGTCCGAGGCACAGGTGATGTCATGGAAGAACGCCTCCGGTCCGGTCTCGGATAAGACCCCCATCAGGCTCGGACCGGTGGGAGGCCGGCTGATCGCCGAGGTCTTCGCCTCCCTGCTCCGCGGCGACCGAACGTCCTACCTCTACGCCAAACCTACGTTCAAGCCGATCCCGGACTTCACTCGCGGCGGAACGTTCGGGCTGGCCCAGCTGATCAACGTCGTACTGGGCCGCGCGCCGTAAGCACGTGTACCCGGCCGACACGGCACCCGGCGTGGGCCGGGTTCGCGATGCGGACAGGCGTGCCGCGCATACTGGCGGCATGCCTGTCCAACTCCATCACATCGTCGTTGACGCTTACGATCTGCCCGGCCTGGCCCGGTTCTGGACGCAGGCGCTGGGCTGGAAGGTCCTGTCCGAGCGGGAGAACGAGATCGTCATCGGGACCGACGAGAACGCACCCGTCGGCATGTGCTTCATGCCCGTGTCCGATCCGAATCTGCGTCGTGCGCCCGAAGGAAACGCTCATCGGTTAAGGCGCCCGCACAGGCCTGCGTCAGGCGTTCGCCGGGGTGTCTGCCGTGTGGCGGTCTGAGACGATGCTGATGTGAGCGAGGGTCCGGGTGCTGCGTCAAGCGCCGTCGAGGGTCGGGTCGGGGCTGGGTTTCAGGCCATGGCGACCGGGGACTGGCGCGGCGCGCGCGATGCTTTTTCCGCTGTCCTCGAGGTGGCCGAGGTGCCCGAGGCGTTCTTCGGTCTGGCGAACGCGCTGTTCTGGCTGGGCGACCTGGCGGGCACGATCGCCAGCTGCGAGAAGGCGTATGGCGGCTTCCGCCGCCGCGGTGACCCGATGCTTGCCGCCGGCGCCGCCCTGTCGCTGGTGGGCTATAACAAGGGGTATCTCGGCAATACGGCCGCGGCCCGCGGGTGGCTGTCACGTGCGGCACGGATCATCGAGAACGAGGTCCCGGAACTACGCGGGGAACTCCTGGGGGCCACCGCCTATGTCGCCGATGACCCGGTCCAGAGCGAGGCGCTAGCGCGGCAGGCGGCCGAGATCGGGCGGGCGAACGGCAACTCCGATCTGGAGCTGATGGCGATGCATGCCGTCGGGCAGGCCCTGGTGCAGCAGGGCCGGACCGACGAAGGCATGTCGCTCCTGGATGAGGCGATGGCCGGCGTGATCGGCGGCGAGTGCGGTGATCCGCTGACGGTCGCGCAGATGAGCTGCATGACCATGGTGGTGTGCGGCAGTTGTTTCGATCTGGAGCGGGCGACGCAATGGGTGCAGTCGCTCCAGGGCTTCATCGACCGGTACGGGTGCCCGTTCTTGTATGCGGAGTGCCGCACCTACTACGGCCGGGTCCTGTTCGAAAACGGTGACTGGGGCGCCGCCGAGGCACTTCTCACCGATGCGATCTCGATGTCGCAGGGTGTCTTCCAGGCGCCGCACGCGTTCGCCTCCGGGACGCTCGCCGAGCTCAGGCTCGCGCAGGGAAGGGTCGAGGACGCGGCCAGGGTGCTGCGCGGCGTCGAGGGGCGCACCGAGGCCGCCGCAGCGGTCGCCTCGGTGCGCCTTCAGCAGGGCGAGCCGTCGGCGGCGGCGGCCGTGTTGCGCCGCCGGCTCGCCGCGACCTGCCCGGACCGGCTCGATGTCGCCGCGGTGATCGAGTTGCTCGGCGAGGCAGAGATCGCGCTGCGCGATAGCGGCGCAGCCATCGAACGGGGACGTGCCCTGGTCGCGCTGGGCGCCGTCAACAACTGCGACCTCATCGTCGCGCACGGCGAGCGCCTGCTCGGGCACGCGCTCGCGGCGACCGATTTCCCGGCCGCATGCGCGCATCTGGAAACGGCGCTGGCGGCGTTCGTCCACGCCGGGATTCCCTACCGTGCCGCGCAGACGCGGCTGCTGCTGGCCCGGGTGCTCGGGCCCGGCGACCGTGAGGTGGCCGGGGCCGAGGCGCGGGCGGCGCTGTCGGTCTTCGAGGACCTCGGGGCCGGCCGCGACGCGGACGCCGCAGCCGCGCTACTGCGCGACCTCGGCATCAAGGCCGCAAGAACCGGACCGAAAAACGTCGGACGGCTCACCAGCCGTGAGCAGGAAGTGCTCACCCTGCTCGGCGAAGGGCTGTCCAATCCCGAGATCGCCGGGCGCCTGTTCCTCTCGCGCAAGACGGTCGAGCATCATGTGGCGCGTATCCTGGCCAAGCTCGGCCTGCGCCGGCGGGCCGAGGCCGCGGCGCTCGCCGCGCGGGGAGCTCCCTGAGAATCACCCCCGCCGCTAGCGGCCAGTCCTGGTCGCGACGCCTTCGTGGCATCCGGCGACCGCCAGGACAACGGCCAGTGCCACCAGCACGATCCCCAGCGGCGGCAGCCCCGGCACGGGCGCCGCGGCCAGGTACAGGGTCCCGGCGACCGCGATCCCGGCGACGGTGGAGAGCTGGTTGACGGTCGCGAGCACGCCGCTGAACGCGGCGGCCCGGGCGGCGGGAACGCCGCTCGCGGTGCGGTGGACGAGCGCGTCGAAGCCCGTGCCGTGGGCCGCCCCGGCCACCGCCAGCAGCACGGTCGCCGGCCACGGCCACGCGGCGGGCCAGGTCAGGGCGGCGAGGGAACCGCACACGAGGGCGAAGACGGCGAACGCGGCGGCGGGGAGCCGCGGCTGCCAGGCCGCGGGGAGCCGGGTCCAGGTCAGCGAGGCGGCCGCGAATCCTCCCGCGTAAGCCGCGAACGTGAGCCCGGACTGCAGCGCACTGCGGTGGAGGGCATGCTGCAGGAACAGCGCGGTGGTGAGCAGCAGTCCGCCGTAGCTGGCGTGCAGCGCGAAGATCCCGGTCAGCCCGGACCGGACGCCCCGCGTGGTCAGCAGCCGCGGGTCGATCAGCGGATCGCGGGACGAGCGGGAGAGCCGGCCCTCGTACCGGACGAACCCGGTCAGCGCGGCGGGGGCCGCGGCGAGGACCAGCCAGGACCACACCGGCCAGCCCAGGTCCGCGCCGAACGTGAGCGGCACCACGAGCGCGAGGATGGCCGCCGCGAGCAGACCCGCTCCGGTCAGGTCGAGCCGTGCGCCGCGCGCGGCGGATCCCGACGGCAGGCGCCCCGCCGCGAACGCCAGCACGGCCAGCCCGGCGGGCACGTTGACCAGGAAGATCGGCCGCCACCCGGTGCCGAGGAGGTCGGCGCTGACCAGGACCCCGCCGAGTAGCTGCCCGGCCGCGACGCCCAGCGCGAGCACCATCCCGTACAGGGACATGGCCCGCTGCCGTGCCGCGCCCGCCGGGAACGTGACCTGCAGCAGCGACAGAACCTGCGGCACCAGCAGCGCCGCGCCGAGGCCCTGCGCCACGCGCGCCGCCACCAGCATGGGCAGGTTCAGGGCCAGGCCACAGGCCAGTGAGCTGAGGGTGAAGGCGACCAGGCCAGCGGTGAAGAACCGGCCGTAGCCGTAGCGCCCGCCGAGCCGCGCGCCGGTCACCAGGGCGACCGCGAAGGCCAGCAGGTAGGAGAAGATGGCCAGCTGCAGCGCGGGCCCGGACAGGCCCAGGTCACGCTGCATCTGCGGGCCCGCCACGTTGACGATAGCCGAGTCGAGCGAGGCCATCGCCTGGCCCGTCAGCACCGCGGTCGCCACCGCCCAGGGGGCGAGCGGACGGCGGGCCGGAACCGCGGCGGGCGTGGCTTGCGGCGGCGCGACTCTGAGCGGCACGTTCACGGGGAATGATCCTCTCGCTGTCGTCAGTTTCTACTAATAGATTACTACTGACGACCTCGATCTGCCAGTAGCATTCAGCGAGAAGCAACTGACGACGTGAGGGCCGCATGAGCACCGCACCGGATCCCGCCGACCACGACCTCGACCTGGCCGTCGAGCTGGTAAACACCTACTGGGTGCTGGCCAGCCCGCCCGACCGGCTCACCAGCATCGGGGCGTACCAGCGAATCCTGCGGGAGGCCGGCGAGGACAACCTGGCCGGCCAGCTCGGCCCGGCGGACCTGCCCGGGCTCCGCGGGCTGCGGGACAGCCTGCACCCGGTATTCGCGGCCGGCCCGGCGGCCGACGCGGTGGCGCTGGTCGACGCGCTGCTGCGCGAGGCCGCCGTGCCCGCGCGGCTCACAACCGCCGCGCGGGCTGAGGACGGGTCAGCGCGCTGGGACTGGGGGGCCGGGCAGCAGGGGCTCGCCGCGCTGCGATCCCGCCTGGTCGCCGCCTTGGCCGCCCAGCTCATCCGCTCCGGAACCAGCCGCCTGGGGGTGTGCCAGGCGGCCCCGTGCACCTGCGTCTACGTCGATCGCAGCCGGGCACGCACCCGCCGCTACTGCTGCGACCAGTGCAATGACCGGGCCGCGGCGGCCGCGTACCGGCGACGTCACCTGTCGACGTGATCCGCCTTACAGCTCGGTGTCCTCGTAGCCGACGGGGCTGCCAGGGGACATCGCTATGGAGCATGCGCACGAGGCGGGCGCCGCGGCAGGCCGGCGGCGTTAGAGTGGTCGGCGGACATTTCCGGCCTAGGTAGGGAGATGGACGCTCATGGTGACGGACATTCACGCGGAGCACGTCGGCAGCATGCTGCGGCAGCCCTGGCTGCTGGCCGCCCGGGCCGAGCATCAGCGGGGCGAGCTGAGCGAGGCCGGGCTGCGGGAGGCGGAAGACCGGGCGGCGGCGGAGAACATCGCCCTGCAGCGCGAGGCGGGCATCGAGGTCTTCACCGACGGCGAGGTCCGGCGGACGAACTGGATGACTGGGATCCTCGAGTCGACCGGCGGGATGAGCGTGATCGAGACCCCGTCGGTGACCTGGCGCCGGGCGGACGGGGAGATCCCGCCGACCGACGAGACCGACTTCGTGATGACGGCGGCCACCGCCACGGTGTTCCGGAAGAACCGGCTCACCAACGTTGAGGCGGAGTTCATGGCCCGGCAGGTGCCCGGCCAGTTCAAGATCACGATGATGAGCGCGGCCATGGGCGGCATGGTCTGGCGGCCCGAGGTCAGCGCGGCCGCCTACCCCTCCCCCGCCGACCTGGTGAAGGATCTCGTCGCGCTGCAGGTCGAGGAGATCGGGGACCTGATCGAGCGCGGCACCCGCCGGGTGCAGCTGGACTCGCTGTCCTACAACCAGGTCTTCGACGATGAGTTCCGCGCGGCGACCGGCAACGCGGCGGTGGACCCGCGGCTCATCCTGGAGGGTTCGGTGGCCGCTGACGCGGCGGTCGTCCGCGCGGTGAAGTCCGCGCACCCGGAGGTCACCGTGGGCATGCACATCTGCCGCGGGAACAACCGCAGCGCCTACATGGCCAAGGGCGGCTACGAACCGGTGGCCGAGCGCCTCTTCGGTGAGGTGGAAGTCGACCGGTTCCTCCTGGAGTACGACACCGAACGGGCGGGCGGTTTCGAGCCGCTCCGGTTCATCCGTCCCGGCACGGTGGTCGTGCTCGGACTGGTCTCCTCGAAGGTGCCGGAGCTCGAGTCGCAGGACGACCTGCGGCGCCGGATCGACGAGGCGGCCCGGTTCGTGCCGCTGGAGAACCTGGCCCTCAGCCCGCAGTGCGGGTTCGCCTCCACCTCGGCGGGCAACGTGCTGACCGTCGAGGTGGAGAAGCGCAAGCTCGAGCTCGTCGTGGACACCGCGCAGAAGATCTGGGGCTAGGCCGGGCTCCGGCTCGGGATCAGCCCGGCCAGCAGGATCTCCGCGGTCCGCCGCAGCCGGGGGGCCAGGTCGACGCAGGCCTGGGCCAGCGCCGGATCGGAGGCGTACAGCTCGGCCAGGGCGGGCGCCGGGTTCGCGATCTGCCACAGCGAGCCGGCCAGCGAGGCCAGGGTGGCGACGAACTCCCTGGCCTCGGCCATCCTCAGCGCGGGCAGCGCCCGCTGCACCAGGGCAGCCGCCTCGTCGACCACCCCGAGCGAGGTCAGCTTGTAGCGGCGCACGGCCTCCGGGGAGACGTTGCGCTCCAGGTTGAGCGGCGTGTGCGCGATGAGGTCGCAGAACAGCGGCCGGTCCGCGAAGCCGCGGGCGAACACGTCGGCGACCAGGGCGGCGTCGCCCGTGGCTGTGTCGCCCGTGGCTGTGTCGCCCGTGGCGGCGTCGAGCCCGGCGTGCAGCGCCTGCGCCCAGTCCCGCCAGGCCTCGGCGGTCAGCTCCAGGAAGATCTGCTCGCGGGTCTCGAAGTAGCGCAGCAGCGCCGACTTGTGGATGCCGACCTCGGCCGCGATGTCGGCCAGGCTCACGGTGCGCACGCCGTCGCGCCGGGCCAGTTCGCGCGCGGCGCCGAGGATGGCGTCCCGGCGTTGCACTTTCTGCTCGGGGCGGCGGGCCCGCTGGAAGGCTTCGGCGGTCGTCATACCGGCTACGCCAACCTCGCGTCGGTCGAGGACATGACGCTGGCCGACTTCCGGGCGCAGGTCGACGCGAACCTGTTCGGCGTGGTGAACGTGACCAAGGCGGCGCTGCCGCTGCTGCGCGAGCAGGGTGGCGGCCACATCATCCAGGTCTCCTCGATCGGCGGGCGCCTGGCCACGGCGGGCTTGTCCGCCTACCAGGCGGCCAAGTGGGCGGTCGGTGGTTTGTCCGAAGTCCTGGCGAAGGAGGTCGGCCCGTTCGGCATCAGGGTCACCGTCCTGGAACCCGGCGGCATGCGGACCGACTGGGCCGGGTCCTCCATGCGGGTCCCGCCTATCAGCGAGCCGTATCAGCCCACCGTCGGCGCGATGGCCAGGCTGCACCACGATCTCGGGAGCACGAACGCGCTCGGCGACCCGGCCAAGGTGGCCAGGGTCGTCCTCGAGGTCGCCGGGATGGCCGAGCCGCCGCTGCGCCTGATCCTGGGCAGCGAGGCCTACGCCTACGCGACGGCGGCCGCCCGGGCGCGAGCCGAAGCCGACGCCGCCTGGCACCACCTCACCGTCTCCACCGACCGGGACGACGCCACGGCCGCGGACCGCGATCCCCTCGGCGCGGTGTTGGCCGAATAAGGAGAGGCCCGGCCTGGGCGCCCAGGCCGGGCGGTGCCCGGCACCCTGGGGGGGAGTGGGGTTACCGGGCGGTAGCTAGTCTACCTATGGTCCGATATGCCCAAGCCGGTACGCCGTCGGCGCCCTCAGCCGCCGCAGCCGATGATTTGTCTGCGGTTTCGGGTGCTATGACACCCGAAACCGCAGACAAGCCAGATGGGAAGGGCTGCGTCGGGAAGGGCTGCGTGCGGAAGCGCGCGGTCTCAGCCGCTGACGGCGGCGGCGAGGACGCGGCGGAACTCGACCGATACCCGGTCGGCCCGGGTGTGCAGTTCGGCGGCAACGTCGAGCGGGAACTCCAGGCCGGACAGCGCCCGCCGCTGCAGGTCCAGATCCTCATCGAAGATCGACATCTCGTACTTCGCGGTGCTTTCGGCCTGTTCCGGGTCGGTCAGGCCCGGGCCGGTCACCGTCTGGTACACCCGGCAGGTGCGCTCGTCCTCGGGCGCTACGGTGAAGGTGAGGAACTGCCACCCTTCCGCGTCGAGGTACTCCAGCAGCAAGGTCGCGGTCAGCGGAGCCTGGTACCGGTAGGTCATCCGGCGGCGCTGCACCGCCGGCCGGACGCCATCACGTACCGCGGGGTCGGTGAGGTTGGTAAACGTGTGCTCGCGGACGGCCGTGAACGACAGGCCGCGGCGGGCGACGTCGGCCCGCGGGATGGGTTCCGGACCGGCGCCGCCGATCGTGGCCGAGTGGACGAACGGCAGGTGCGCCTCGTCGAGGAAGTTGTCGATGAGGATCGCCGCGTTGGCCTCCACCGCCAGGACCGGGAGGATCACCGTCGCGACGCCGTCGCCGCCGAGCGGCACACCCGGATGCAGGTCCGGGATGGGAGTGCGCGGGGGTTCCGGGGCGAGCCACACCATGCCGTCCTGCTCGGCGACCTCGGCCGGACGGTGCAGCGTGGCCCGCTCCGGTATCGCCGCGTTGTCCTCGAGCGCCGGGATATTCACGCAGCTGCCGTCGGGGGTGAACTGCCAGCCGTGGTACGCGCACTGCAGGGTGCCGTCGGCGATCTGCCCGGCGGACAGGCGCGCCCGGCGATGCGGGCATGCGTCGGCGAACGCCGCGATGCCGCCACCGAAGCGAGCCAGCGCCCAGCCCCGGCCGCCGAGGCGGCCCGCGACCGGCTCCTGGCCGACCGCGGAGGACAGCGCCACCGGATGCCAGAACCGCGCGAGCGCCGGATGCCCGTTGGTGAACTCCTCAGCTGTCATGTCGCTATCGTCGCGCAGAACCACTGCGGATGGCGGTCTGGGCGAGACAATGCTGCCATGGCAGCGTCCGGACCGTCCGCCGACGGCCCCGCCGCCCTGGCCGAGGGACGGTGGGAAGACGCCCGCGCCGCCTTCGAGGCGGCGCTGGCCCGCGGGAGCGCGAGGTGCTCGCGCTGGTCGGCGCGGGACTGTCCAACCCCGAGATCGCCAAGCGCCTGCACATCAGCCGCAAGACGGCGTCCCACCACGTCAGCAGCATCCTGACCAAGCTGGGGCTGCGAAACCGGGCCGAGGCGGCCGCGCACGTGGGGCGGCAGATGGGGCAGCTGCCCGATGCTGAACGGCCGGGCGGGCCGGCAAGATCGGGGTCATGACTAACACCCAGCCTGCCGAGGCTTTCCAGATCCCCATCGAGGCGGCCGAAGCCTACGAGGCGACGTTCGTGCCGGCCTTCTTCGCCCAGTGGGCACCGATCCTGTGCGACGCCGCCGGCATCGGCCCCGGCCACACGGTTCTCGACGTCGCCTGCGGGACCGGCATCGTCGCGCGCACCGCGGCCGAGCGGGCCGGCGCGGCGCGGGTGACCGGCGTGGACCTCAACCAGGCCATGCTCACCGTGACCCGCCGGGTGCGTGCCGACATCGACTGGCGCCACGGCGACGTCGCCGCCCTGCCGCTGGCCGACCGCTGCTTCGACGCCGTGCTGTGCCAGATGGCCCTCATGTTCTTCCCCGACCGGATCGGAGCCCTCCGCGAGATGGCCCGCGTCGCGGCCCCGGCCGGGACGGTCGCGGTGCTCGTCCCGGCCAGCCTCGGCGCGCAGCCCGCCTATGGTCCCTTTGTGGACATGGCCGCCCGGCAGGCCGGACCCGAGGCCCGATCCCTGCTCGACACGTACTTCGCCTGCGGGGACCTCGACGACCTGACCGGCCAGTTCGGCCAGGCTGGCCTGCGCGTGACCGGCACGGAGACGCACTGCGGAACGGCCCGGTTCGGATCGGTCGACCTGTTCGTGACCACGGAGGTGGAAAGCACCCCCTTGCGGGAACGAATCAGCGCCGAGGTGTACCACCGGATCAAGCGGGGTGCCCGCGAGGTCCTCGCACCGTTCACCGCGGCCGACGGCACCCTCGCGGCGCCCTTCGAGGTCCACGTCGTGGCGGCCGGGCCGGCCGCAGACGACGTGCGCTAGCCGTCCGGGCCGCCCGGGCCGGCCGGCCCCGGCCCTCAGAACGAGGCGACCTGCTGGGCGGTGTTCATCGTGACCTGGGTGGCCGCGCCGGCCCCGTTGGTGACGATGCCGGTGACCGGCTGGGCCAGGCCGAAGTTCTGGCAGTTGAGCTCGTCGAACGACCCGGCCAGCCGGCTCGCCAGGAAGGTGTACAGGGTGTCGCCCGCCGTGGGTACCGGCGAGGGCGCGGCGGCGAACAGCCGCTCGTTGGCCGCGATGAAGGGCGTCTGGATGTTGATCAGGTTCTGGCAGAACATCTGCGGGCCGCTGCTCGCCTGGGTCCGCTTGTTGACCAGCGGCTGCCCGATCTCGGACCGGTAAAGGTTGGCCTTGGCCAGGTCGATGTTGCCGCCGATGTCGGTGACCATCCCGTCGTTCTCCGGGATCAGGGCCGCGTTCTTCGGCTCGTTCCTATCGGCGAGCAGCTCATCGAGCGCCTGCGACGTGGTCATCACGCCGTGGTTCCCCAGGTCCGGCGCCTCCAGCGGGGTGCAGCCGAGCGCCGGGTCGAGGAAGTCGTCGATGAGGGCGTTGTCGCTGCCGTTGACCAGCATCTCGGCGTGCGGCATGCGCGCCTTGTTGCCCGCGGTGGCCTGCGCGGTCCGGCCGGTGGCCGGGTTGAGCAGGTACGCCGTGGTCACGTTGTCGCTCGGGTCCTGGTCGACCATGTCGAAGTTGCGCACGGTCGGGCAGGCCCGGCCGGTTCCCAGCGCGCCGCCGGTCACGACCATCTTCCTCGAGATCCCGGCGGACGGGATGACCAGGCGCCCGGAGCGCTCGAGGGCGAAGGCGGCCTTGAAGAAGCTGGGGCCGTTGCAGAACGACACCTGCCCGAAGGGCGAGCCGGGTTCGCCGTCGGTGCACCTGCCCTGGCGGAGCGCGCCCGGCGTCGCGCCGACCTGGCGCAGGATCTCGCCGTTGAAGCCGATGTCGATGGTGACGACGGCGTGGCTGGGCAGCTTCGGCACCACCGGCGCGACAGCCGGCTTGGTTCCCTTGGTGACGACCAGAGGGTCGTACACCGACAGCGCCCCGGTCCGCGTGTCGAGGATGGTGGCCTGGACGAACGCCCCTAGCTTGACCGAGTTGATCATCTGGCAGCCGGAGGCTCCCGGTGAGGAGTCGGCGTGCCCGGTGAGCTGGTACGGCGTGGCCAGCCCCTTCGCGGTCAGCGGGTGCGCCGGGACGATGATGTCGCAGTCGGTGATGACGGCCCCGGATGTGACGCCCTGCGAGGAGGAGGCCGCGGCCGCGTGGACCTTGGCCGGGCCGCCGCCCGAGGATGCCACGAAGATGCCGACGCCGAGGCTCAGCGCCACCGCCGCGGTGACCGGGACCGCGATGCGCGCCGCGCGATTGTTCCGGCCGCGACCGTTCTGGCTGCGACGGCGTACGGGCGGCTGACCGGTGACAAGCATGTGACTCCACCTCCGTCGGAGGCGCCCCGCTGACGCTCCGGCGCTAACCGTAGACCCGCGCTAAGGCCCAGGTCAGGGACGTCACAGGATTGACATTTTTGTCCGTTCTCGAAGGCCGGTCGAGGCCGAATTCGCGGCAATTTTCTTGCGAAGATATTACGTCGCAGGTCACAGGCATTACCGGACCGGGATACGAACCGCTGAACCGGGGCGGGTAAGCCGGGCCGTTCGGTACTCAGGATTGAACGGTTCCGCCGTCAACGTTGATCGCCTGCCCGGTGACGGCCTCGCTGGCGACGCAGAACCACACCGCGCCGGCCACCTCTTCCGGCGTGATCAGCCGTCCGATCGGCTGCCTGCCCGCCAGCGCCGAGCGGGCCTGATCGCCGGTGCGACCGGTCCTGGCCACGATGTTCCCGATCGTGGCGGCCGTCATCGGGGTGTCCACGAAGCCCGGGCAGACCGCGTTCACCGTGACCCCGGTGCCGGCCAGTTCGGCGGCGGCGGCGCGGACCAGCCCGAGGACCCCGTGCTTGCTAGCGGCGTACGCGGCCAGGTACGGTTCCCCGATCCGCGCCGCGGTCGACGCGATCACCACGACGCGACCGTACCCGCCCGCGCGCATGCCGGGCACGGCCCGGCGCAGGCAGCGGAACGGCGCGGTCAGGTTGAGGTCGAGCATGCGCTGCCAGTCGGCATCACCGGTCTGCTCGATCCGCGCCGAGAAGCCCGCGCCGGCGCTGGCGATCAGGACCTCGACCGGACCCCAGTCGTGCTCGGTGCGGTCGAAAAGGCGGTCCACCGCCGCCGGGTCGGTGACGTCGGCCGGGATGGCCAGGGTCGGGCCCGGACAGGCCGCGGCCGTGGCGGCCAGGGCAGCGGCGCCGCGGGCCGCGAGCACGACCCGCAGCCCGGCCTGGCTGAGCCTGATCGCCACGGCCCGGCCGATGCCGCTCCCGGCGCCGGTGACGAGGGCGATCCGGTCCATGGCGCCAGGGTAGGGCACAGTGGTCGAGATCCTGGCCCGGCGCGCAGGTGCCGGGCCCGCCGGTCGATGATGGGCGGGTGACTGGCGGGCAAGTCAGGGACTTCGACTTCCATCCTGACGAGGCCGGGGTGCGCGTGTTCGTCGCGGAGCCCGGCGGGGTACTGCGGTTCGGGCGTGATGTCTACGTCACCGCGGCCCGCTACGGCGACGTGATCTTGTGGCACTACGCCTTCGCCCGGCACTGGTTCAAGGTCAACCTCACCACCGACCTGGCCGGGCGGATCGTGGAAACCGGCGGTGACGACGAGGGCGGCCGCTTCGCCGTCAACTGCGACATCGCCACCCCGCTGCGCCGCCTCCGCCGGGCTGTCTATGCGATCGACCTGTTCGCCGACGTGCTGGTGCGTGCCGACGGCGCCAGCTACCGGGTAACCGACCTGGACGAGTTCGCGCAGGCGCGCCGGGACGGGCTGATCCTGCCCGGCGAGGCGGACGGAGCCGAGCGAGGGCTGGCCGAGCTCACCCGGATCATCGACCGCGGGGACCTGCCCGCGTTCTTGTCCCGGGCCTGGCCCGTCGGCCCGCTCGACCCGCCCGCCGCGGCCCCGCCGGGCCGCATTCCGGTCGCGCGCGTGCCGCTGCTCAGCTGGGAGAACCGGGCCGCCTGGCTCCAGCGGCACGCCCGCGCGGCGGCGCGCTGAGTCTCCATCGGTCTCCTCGATGCCGTGCTCACCGGGATCCCGCGCGCCGCCATCCACAACGGCGGGCGCCTGGCCTTCGGGCCGGACGGCATGCTGTGGGCAACCACCGGAGAGCACACCGGACCCGGCATCTCCCAGGACCGGGATTCCCTGGGCGGCAAGATCCTGCGGATGACCCCGGACGGGCGCGGTCGGCAGGCCCACGGCGCATTTCACCGGCGAGTTCGGCCGGCTGCGGGAGGTCGTGCGGGCGCCGGACGGCTCGCTGTGGGTCACCACGAGCAACCGGGACGGCCGCGGCAACCCAGGGCCGGACGACGACGAGATCCTCGTTATCCGGCCGGGCTAGCCGGTTCAGGGGAACCGGCGAGGGCCTTGACGGTCAGGACCGGATTCCCGGCAGCACCTTCGACGCGATCAGGTCAATCTGGCGGCGCTCCGCGCCGAGCGGCCAGAAATGCACCCGGCGACAACCCGCCTCGGCGAATCCGGACAGCATCTCGGCGCACATCCCGGCGGGTCCCACGCACACCCTCCCGCGCAGCGTCCCCGGATCACGCTTGAGCAGCGGCGCCAGCCGGCCGGTAAGGATCCGCTCGGCCTCGGCGCGATCCTCGGTTATCCACGTCCACATCGTGACCAGTGCGTGCGGGAAGCCGTCAGCCGGCCTGCCCGCCGCCGCCAGCTCCTCCCGCAGCAGGGCACCGGCCGCGGCGAAGCCAGCCGGGGTGATGTTGTACGCCGACGCCAGCCACCCGTCGCCCAGCCGCGCCACCCGGCGCAGCCCGGCGGCAGATCCCCAGCTTCCGATCCACAGCGGAACCGCCCCGGCCCGCCGCGGCACCGGCAGCAATCGCGCCTCCGGGACGGCGAAGTGCCTGCCTCCTGCCGGCGGCGTGGCCCCATCCAGCAGGGCCCTTAGCAGGGTCACGGCTTCCTCGAAACGCTGCCACCTGGATTCGAAGCCGACGCCGAGCGCCTCATAGTCGCTCCGTGACGAGCCCGGACCCACGCCAGCCACCACGCGACCACCGGAGAGAATGTCCAGCGCGGCCAGCGCCTTGGCCACGGGCACCGGCCCGCGAAGCCCCGGCAGTGACACCGTGGTAGCCAGCGTCATCGGCCCCGATCGCTCCGCCACCGCAGCCAGAGCAGTAAGCCCGTCAAGCCACGGCGCGCCGTACAGGAAATGATCATTGACCGACACCGCCACGAACCCGCTCTCGCGCGCGGCATCGACCGTGTCCGCGAGCCGCCGCAGGGACAGCCCTTCTCCGGCGAACTCAATCTGCGGCAGGTGCACACCGGCCTCGATGCCAGCCATGCGCGCGCCCCCCTCCGCAGCAGGCCCGTCTCAATGGGCTGAGACTACTCCGGGCGGGTCCGCGGCGGTATGCCGATGTGGCGCCCGGCCCGCGCCGGACGGGGCAGGATGGACTGCCTGGCGGCCAGCACGGCGACCGACCGCGCCGCCCCGGCCGACATCGGCGTCACCCGGTCGTCGGTGACGTGCAGGAACATCAGCTCGCAGGTGGCGGACAGGACAGCCTGATTCGCCTCTGCGGTCATCTGGTGGAACACGTGCATCCGCTTGGCGTCGTGGCCGAGCAACTGGGTCCGGTAGCTCAGCGCGGTGCCCGCGGTGACGCCCGACACGAAGCACAGATGGCTTTCCGCGGTGTAGATGCCGCTGCCGGTCCGCGCCCGGTAGCTGGCTCCCAGGCCGACGTGGTCCAGGAAGGCCTCGGTGGCCTCGGTGAACGCCATGAAGTAAAAAGCGTCCATCATGTGGCCGTTGTAGTCGATCCACTCCGGCGGGACCACCCGGCCGCCCGTCGGCAGCAGGCTCATTGAAGGCCGGGGACGTCGGCCAGCAGCTGGCGGGTGTAGGCGTGGCTCGGCGCGGACAGGACCCGGGTGACCGGGCCGCGTTCGCAGATCTCCCCGGCGCTGATCACCGTCACGTCGTCCGCGATGCTGCGGACCAGCGGCAGGTTGTGCGTGATGAACAGCAGCGCGAGGCCGCGTTCGGCCTGCAGCCGCAGCAGCAGCTCGACGATGGCCGCCTGCACCGACACGTCGAGCGCCGAGGTGACCTCGTCGCAGACCAGCAGGTCGGGATCGAGGACCAGGGCGCGGGCCAGCGCGACCCGCTGCCGCTCACCGCCGGACAGCTCGTCGGGATAGCGGGCGGCGAACGACTCCCGGAGCGCGACCGAGGTCAGCGCGTCCCCGATCCGCTGCCGGTGCTCCGCGCCGGAGAGCCGGCGGAAGTGGGCCAGCGGCGCGCCCACGATCTGGCCGACGGTCTGCCTGGGGTTGAGGGAGGAGTACGGGTTCTGCGAGACGAACTGGATCCGGCGCAGCTGGTCCTGGGTCCGGCGCTTGACGCCGGGAGGCAGCTGCTGGCCGGCGAACGTGATCGCCCCGGTCCAGTCCTTGTGCAGCCCGACCACGCACCGGGCCAGCGTGGTCTTGCCCGACCCCGAGGTGCCCACGATGGCGACCGACTGCCTGGCCCCGACCACCAGGTTGACGTCGCGCAGCACCGGCTTGTCCGTGTAAGAGACCGACACGCCGCTGATGGTGAGGACCGGCTCCTCGGGCGGCGGCGCCGGGCGCGGGGCGGCCAGGGTGGCGGAGCCGGACAGGGCCCTGATCTCGACCGCGCGTATGCAGCGGGCGGAGTGCCCGGTGGCGGATACGGTGACCGGCTCCGGCATGCGCCGCTCGCACTCGGCCACCGCGAACTCGCACCGCGGCTGGAAGAAGCAGCCGGGCGGCCGGTTTCCCGGCCGCGGCGGGCTGCCGGCCATGCCGTGCAGCTGATGGGTGCTCTCCAGCACGGGCACGGCCCGCATCAGGCCGCGGGTGTACGGATGGGCCGGGCTGGCGAACAGCTCCCGGGCTGGGCCGAGCTCGATCAGCCGGCCCGCGTACATCACTGCCACGTGGTCCGCGATCTCGGCCACCACGGCCAGGTCGTGGCTGATGTAGACGGCGGCCACCTGGTAGGACCGGCACAGGCCGCGCACGGTGTCCAGGACGCGGCGCTGGGTGGTGACGTCCAGGCCGGTGGTTGGCTCGTCCAGCACGATCAGCCGCGGCCGGCAGGCGAACGCCATGGCCAGGCCGACCCGCTGCTGCTGGCCGCCGGACAGCTGGTGCGGGTAGGCGGCCAGGATCGGATCGGGGTCCTCCAGGCCGGCCTCGGCCAGGACGTCGGTGAGCCGGCCCGGGTCGGCGCCGTGCACGATGAACACCTCGCGCAGCTGGGTGCCGACCTTCAGCACCGGGTTCAGCGCGCTGGCCGGGTCCTGCGGGACGTAGGCGAACGTCCGGCCGCGCAGCTTCTGCAGCTCGTGTTCTGGCTGCGAGAGGATGTCCTGCCCGTCGACGAGCACCCGGCCGCCGCCGAACCGCAGGCCGCGCTTGACGTACCCGAGCAGGGCCAGCGCCACGGTGGTCTTGCCCGAGCCCGACTCGCCCACCAGGCCGAGTACCTGGCCCGGCTGGACGCTGAACGAGATCTCGTCGATGACGTCCGCGTCCGGCCGCCCGCGCCCTGTCATCAGGATGCGCAGGTCCTGCACCTCCAGGCGCGGCGTGCCGGTCACATCCGCAGCCGCGGTGGCCGGGATGTCTTCCGACGGGGCGGTCATCGCGGTGTCTCCGCCGCCGCGGTGGCCAGCTCGAGCACCGGATCGGTCTCGGTGGCGCCGCGGCCGACGCCGAGCGAGGCCCGGGCCACCGCGTCGGTGAACGTGTTCACGCCGATCGTCAGCAGCGCGATGAGGATGGCGGGCATGAGCACTCCCCAGGGATTGGCGATCAGGCCGACCCGGTTCTCGTTGATCATCAGCCCCCAGCTGGCCGCGGGCGGCTGCAGGCCGAAGCCGAGGAAGCTCAGCCCGGCGATGACCAGGATCGAATAGGTGAGCCGCAGCCCGATCTCGACCATGAGCACCGAGGTCAGGTTGGGCAGCACGTCCCGGCGGATGATCCGGCGGCCCGGGATGCCGAGGATCTGCATGGCCTTGACGAAGTCACGCTCAGAGATGTCCAGCGCCGCGGCGCGGGTCACCCGGGCCACCTGCGGCGCGTGCGAGATCGCCACCGCCAGCACGATCAGCCAGATCTTCGGGCCGAGGATGCTGACCAGCAGCAGCGCGAACACCAGCTGCGGGAAGGCCAGGATCACGTCGACCGCGCGCATGAGCACGCTGTCGGTCCAGCCGCCCGAGTAGGCGGCGACCACCCCGATCACGGCACCGACCGCGACCCCGAGCGCGGTCGCGGCCGCCGCCATGAGCAGCAGCTCCCAGCCTCCGTCCAGCGTCCGGCTCAGCACGTCCCGGCCAAGGGTGTCCCCGCCCAGCAGCGCGGCCGCCGAGGCCCGGGAGAACGGCTTGGTCACGAACTCCGAGCTGGAGTACGGGGCGATGGCCGGGCCGATCGCGGCCACCAGGATCACGCAGCCGGCGATGGCCAGCCCGGCGGCCCCGCGCGGGGTGCGCACCGCCCGGCCGAGTACGGCGAACGCTTCGGGTCTGCGGGCCATGAGAGCCTCCCTAGGACCTGGGCAGCCGTCGCCGCGGGCTCACGGCGAGGGATATCACGTCGGTCGCGATGTTTACCGCCACGTAGAAGGCGGCGAGGACCAGCACGATGCACTGGATCTGCGGGATATCCCGGTCCGAGACCGCCGACACCAGCGCCTGGCCGAGGCCCGGGTAGTTGAAGACGTACTCCACCACCACCACGCCGCCGGCCAGGTACAGGAAGTTCAGCCCGATGACCTGGATGGCCGGCGCGATCCCGTTGGGCAGCGCGTGGACGAGCAGGATGCGCCACTTCGGCACGCCCTTCAGCTGCGCCATCTGCACGTAGTCGCTCTCCAGCGCGTCGATCATCGAGGCCCGCATCATCCGGAACAGGTACGGCACGATGACGATGACCAGGGTCGCCACCGGGAGCACCAGCCCGGACGGATTCGACCACGGCGCGGTGCCGGGCACGAACACCGAGACCGCGGGGAACAGGTGCCAGATCACCGCGGCGAAGATGACGACCAGGATGACCGCCACCACGAACTCCGGCAGCGCGGTGATGGCCAGCGCCCCGACCGAGAGCACGTGGTCGAGCACGCTGTCCCGGCGGGCCGCGGCCAGCACGCCGAGGCCCACGCCGAGCACCGTGCCGATCACGCCGGCCAGGATCACCAGCACCGCCGAATTCACGATCCGCCCGCCGACCAGGGTGCCGACCGACGTCCCGTTGGCTAGCGAGGTGCCGAAGTCGCCGTGCAGGATGCCGGTCAGCCAGGTCCAGTACTGCTCCACGGCGGGCCGGTTGAGGTGCAGCTGCGCCTCCAGCGCGTGCAGCCGGGCCGGGGTCGCGGTGTTCAGCAGCACGGCGTCGGCCGCGTTGCCCGGCAGGATCTGCGTCGCGGCGAAGACGAGGATCGAGACCAGCACCAGGGTGAGGACGCCGATCGCGCTCCGCCTGATCAGCGTGTTCCTGATGGGATGGGGCCGGGCGGCCTTGGACGGCGGACCGACGCGTTCGTGTGCCTGAGTCGCAGTTGTCACGATAGCCACACATTCTTGAAGTTGTAGGCGTTCAGCGACAAGCCGATCCTGGACGGGACCAGGCCACCGACGTTGGGGCCGTGGCCGTCGATCACCGGCGGGAAGAACGGGATGATGTAGCCGCCCTGGTCGTACTCGAGCCGCTGCATCTCGCGCGCCAGCTCGGTCCGCAGCGCGCCGTCCACGGTGGCGATGGCCTGGTTGTACAGCGAGTTGTACCGGGAGTTGTCCCAGTGCGTCTCGTTGAACGGCGCGGTGGGCAGCGTGGCCAGCGACACCTGCGGCAGGTAGAAGTTGTAGAACCAGTAGTCCTGGGCGAACTGCCACTTCAGGTAGTTGTCGCCGTAGAAGTCGTTCACCGTTACGTCGTTCACGCTGATCGTGATGCCGGCCGCCGAGGCCTGCTGGGCGAGCACCTGCGCGGCCAGCACGGTGCCCTGCGCGATGTCCGCGGTGATGAGCTGGACGTGCAGGTCCTCGGCCCCGGCCGCCTTGAGCAGCGACTTGGCCTGGTCGATGTCCTGCTCGCGCTGGGGCAGGCTGTGATCGTACTCCGGCGCCCAGATCCCGAACACGTCGTTGCCCAGCGTGCCGTATCCGCCGAAGACCAGGTCGAGCATCTGCCTGCGGTCGATGGCCAGCCGCAAGGCCTGGCGGACGCGCACGTCGCGGAACGTCCCGGCGTCCACCCGCATGGTGAACGGGTTCCAGCCGCCGCCCGACGAGACCAGGACGTTCTTGCCCTGGCCCTGGACCTCGGAGATCACGTCCTCGCTCAGCAGGTTGACCACGTCGACCTGGCCGGCCAGCAGCGCGTTCACCTGGCTGGTCTGGTCGTTGTAGTCGGTGATGACGATCTCGTCCAGATATGGCTGCCCGGTCTGCCAGTAGTCGTCGTAGCGGACGAAGGTGGACTGGGTGCCCGGGCTGAAGCTCTTCAGCCGGAACGGGCCGGTGCCGGCCGGGTTCTTCGGGTCGAAACCGGCCGGGATGATGTCGGAATAGCCGGGGATGGCCAGCGCCTGGTGCAGCGTGGCGAACGGCTTCGAGCACGGGATCCGCAGCGTGTACGGGTCCAGCTTGGTCAGCTGCTTAGCGTCGATCGAGGCCAGCCCGGCCGCGGCGGCCGCCGGGGCCTTCGGATTCAGGATCTGCCGGAACGTGTAGATGACGTCGTCGGCGGTCAGGTCCTTGCCGTTGTGGAAGGTGACGCCCTGCCTGATCCGCAGCGTCCACTCGGTGGCCTTGGCGTTGGGCGTGAGCTCCTCGGCCAGCACGAACACCGGCTGCGCGTCCGGGGTCAGCCCGATCAGCGGCTCGAAAAGGTTGTCGATCCGGGAGAAGTCCACGTTGGTGATGGCGTTCAGCGGGTCCAGCGTGTCGGCGGTCGACCCGCCCGTGAGGCCGGCTCGCAGCGTGCCGCCGCGGCGGGGCTTGCCCGCGGTGGAGGCGGTGAACGCCTTGACGGTGTTGCCCGTCCCGCAGCCGGTGAGCAGTCCGCTCGCCCCGGCGGCCCCTAGGGCTCCGAAGGTCAGGCCCGTCTTGAGGAAGTCCCTGCGGCTGAACGTCATATTTGCTCCCGGCTGTCGCGAAGCGGTGGCCGCCTTGATTCCGGATGCCGCGGTGTGCTGGGGAGTTCGCGGGTGGCCCGGCCCGCGGGGCGCGTCCCGTCAGGCCGTTCGGCTAGTGTTCACGATATGAACATAGTGTGCATAATGTGATTTAGGCTGATCGTAAGGACGGGCGGCGGGCCGTGTCAAGGATCAACTGTGCCGTGGATCACATCACGGGACCGCGGTGGCGGCCTCGGTCTCCGCCTTCAGCGCGTAGCGGTCCACCAGCACCAGCAGTTCCGCGAGAAACTCGTCGCGCAGCCGCTCGAGCTCGGCCACCGGCCGGCCGCCGGCCTCGCGCAGGCAGCCCTCGATCATCCGGTCCCGCAGTTCGGGCGTGAGCGGCGGGGCCTGCAGCCGGGTCCACGGCTCGAGCAGCGCGGCCCCGAAGTGGTCGAGCATGTGGCCCATCCCGCCGCTGCCCCCGGCCAGGTGAAAGGTCAGGCAGGGCCCCATCAGAGCCCAGCGCAGACCGGGGCCGAAGGCGATCGAGGCGTCGATCTCCTCCACGGTGGCCTCGCCCGCCGCCACCATGTGCAGCGCCTCCCGCCACATGGCCTCCTGGAGCCGGTTCCCGACGAAGCCGGGCAGCTCGCGGGACAGCCGCAACGGGCGCTTTCCCGTGCTCGCGTAGAAGGCGGCCAGCCAGTCGACCGCGGCCGGATCGGTCCGCTCGCCGCCCACCACCTCCACCACCGGGATGAGGTACGGGGGGTTGAACGGATGCCCGACGACGCAGCGTTCCGGATGCTCGCAGTCGGCCTGCAGCATCGTCATGGCGAACCCGGACGTGCTCGACGCGATGATCACCCAGGGCCTGGCGACGCGGTCGATGTCGGCCAGCACCTGGCGCTTGACCGGCCCGTTCTCCGGCGCGTTCTCCTGCACCACGTCGGCGCCTGCCACCGCCCCGGCCAGCTGGTCGTGGCAGCTGAGCCGGTCCGGGCTCGCGCCCTCGCGCAGCCCCATCCGCTCCAGCAGCGGCCAGCTCGTCTCCACCATCCGGAGCAGGTCGCGGCGTGCGTCCGGGGCCGGATCGTACACGTCGACGTCGAACCCCGTCCGCAGGTAGTGCAGGGCCCACCCGCCGCCGATCACCCCGGCTCCGACGATGCCCACCCGGCGGGCCGCCTCCGGCCGCACGGCGGTCATGGCCCGGTACGCAGGTCAGTACCCGACATGGTCCAGGCCCTTGAGGCCCAGAGTCTGGCGTGCCTCGGCAGGCGTCGCCACCTCGAGGGAGAGTGCCTCCAGGATGCCCCTGATCTTGCTGACCTGGCTGGCGTTGGACTCGGCGATCTGCCCCTTACCCAAGTAGAGGCTGTCTTCCAGGCCGACGCGGACGTGCGAGCCCATGATCGCCGCGGCCGTGACGATGCCCATCTGATACCGGCCCGCGCCGAGGGTGGACCACTGGTAGGCGTCCCCGAGCAGCCGGTCCGCCGTGCGCTTCATGTGCACGATGTGGTCGACGTCCGGGCCGATGCCGCCCATCGTCCCGAAGATCGTCTGCACGAATACCGGCTCAGGGACCATCCCCTGGTCGAGGTAGTAGGCCAGCGTGTACAGGTGCGAGGTGTCATAGGCCTCCGCCTCGAACCTGGTCCCGGTCCGCGGGCCGACCACCTTGAGCATGTACTCGATGTCGGCGTAGGTGGAGACGAACGGCTCGGCCCGGGTCGACTCCAGGTAGGGCTCCTCCCAGTCGTGCTTGAACTGGCCCTTGTAGCGGTCGATCATCGGGAAGCTGCCGTAGTTCATCGTGCCGAGGTTCAGCGTGCACAGCTCCGGCTCGAGGTCGAGCACGCCCTTCAGCCGCTCCTCGACGCTCATCCCGGTGCCGCCGCCGGTGGAGATGCTCACGATCACGTCGGATCGTTCTTTGATCCGCCTGGCGTACTCGGCGAACAGGGCCGGATCGGCCGACGGGCTGCCGTTTTCCGGATTCCGCGCGTGCAGGTGCAGGATGGCCGCGCCCGCCGACGCCGCGGCCACGCCCTGCTCGACGATGTCGTCGATCGTGTAGGGCAGGTGAGGCGACATTGACGGGGTGTGCCCGGAGCCGGTGAGGGCGCAGGTAATGATGACCTTGCCTGCCATCGTGCCACCTCCTGGTGTTCACGATACGAACGACTTGTTACTACTGTGCAGAGTAACCGCCCCCGCTGGCACGGGTCAATGGTGGCTTCCGGTCTCTGGGGCCCGGCCGGTCAGTCGAGCAGGTCGCGGATCTCGTCGGCGGTCTGCACGGCGTCGCGGCCGATCTCGCGTAGCCGCCGGACCGTATTCCGCGGCGCCGGCCCCCACACGTTCACGACCGCGATCGGTGAGCGCCGGGAGCTGAGGACGGCGGCCGACGCGCCCGAGGAGAACTCCTCGTACTCCCGGTCGCACAGCGCGAACCCGGTCCGCCGGACCTCGGCGAGGTCGCGCTCGAGCTGTTCCCGGTCGGTGATGGTGCGCTCGGTGTAACGCGGCAGTTCCGGGGGCAGGATCGCGTCCCGCTCGTCCCGGCCCAGCCAGGCGAGGAACGCCTTGCCGCCGGACGTCGCATGCAGCGGTAGCGGCTTGTCCAGCCAGTTCGGCGCCATCATGTTCGGCGGCTCCACCTGGTCGACGTACACCAGGTTGAACCGCCGGGCGACGGCGAGCGTGACCGCCTCGCCGGTGCGCAGGGTCAGGTCGGTCAGCAGCGGCCTGACCCTGCGGATCAGCGCGTCGTCGGTCACCGCGGAGGCCACCACGGTCGCGCCGTATCCGACCGTGTACCGCTGGGTGACCACATCGCGGTCGACCAGCCCATGGTGCTCGAGCGTGCGGAGCAGCCGCCACGCGGTGGCCCGGTTGATGCCGCAGCGGCGCGCCAGCTCGAGCACGGTCGGCGGCGTCGTGCTCGCGGCGACCGCCTTCAGCAGCACGATCGCCCGGTCGACGGCCTGAATGCGCTGTACGCCGTCGGCTGCCGTGCCAGGAAATTCCGCGGCGTCGCCCACTGGGCGTGACATACCGTGCAGCATAGCCATGACCGGTTCGGCACCGGGCCAAGGGAGATCCCGCCATGTTCGGCAACCGCATCACCCGCCTCGCGCATGACCTCCGGCGGTAGGGTCGGCCCGGCCGCGGGGAAACCTGCGGCCGGGGCGCGGATCGAGATGATCGGGGTGCCGTTCGACGGCATGGGCCGCTCCCCCGGCCAGGCCGGGGCGGCCGAGGCGTTGCGGGGTGCGGGACTGCCGGCGGCGTTCGGCCCGGACGTCGTGATCGAGCCGGATCTCGTGCTTCCCGGCCCGGTCGCTCAGCGCGCCGACGGCTCGGGGCTGCTCAACGAGCAGGCCCTGCTGCGGATGATCGACGCGCTGTACCGCCGGGTGCGCTCCTCGCTGTCGGCTGGCCGGTTTCCGTTCGTGTACGGGGCCGACTGCTCGGTACTGCTCGCCGCCGTTCCCGCGCTGCGTGACACCACCGGCCGGGCGGGCCTGGTGTTCGTGGACGGGCACGAGGATGCCACGCCGATGGAGCTGTCACTCAGCGGCGAGGCGGCGAACATGGAGATTGCCTTGCTGCTCGGCCTGACCGGAGAGCGGGCACCGCAGTCGCTCCGTGACCGGCTGCCGGCCCTGAACCCGGGCGCGCTCGCCATGCTTGGGCCCCGCGATCACCCTTTCCGCCAGGCCGCGAACGTGCCAACGGTCGCGGGCCGGGTGTGGCTCCGCTCGGCCGTTGAGGTGTCCGCCGACCCCGCAGGCCACGCCCGCCTGGCGGTCGAGCGGGTCGCGGCGCTCGGGTCCCGCTGGTGGCTTCACATGGACCTCGACGTCCTGGCGCGCAGCGAATTCGCCGCGTGCGGCGCTCCCGGCGAGGTCATGCTGGCCGGCGGGCTGACCTGGCAGCAGCTTACCCAGCTGGGCGTGGAGGCGGTGCGAGGTGGCGGCTGCGCCGGCTGGAGCCTGTCGATCTACAATCCGGATCTGGATCCTGATCGCAGCGCCGCCCGGAGCATCGTCGAGTTCGTCGCCCGGATCGCTCCGTCCGTTCGCCTCTAGACGCCGGCCTGCCATTCATCCAGTCGCTGGCGGTAGAGATCCATGATCATGTCATATTCGCCGCCGAGCAGGACCCGACGTGGTGGCTTCGGGTTGTTGACTATGGCGACTATCGCCTCGACGACCCGGGCCGGATCGCCGAACGATGCGTGGGCATAGCGTTCCATGAGGGCGGCCCTGACCGGCTGGTAGGCGTCGGTGAATTCGGCGAACCGCAGGGTGAACCCGGTGGCATGGGCTCCCGGCTCGACCAGGGTGACGGTGATGCCGAACGACGCGAGTTCATGCCCGAGCGACTCGCTCATGCCCTCGACGGCGAACTTGCTCGCTGCGTACAGGCCCTGGGTGGGCAGGCCGGTGAGCCCGGCGATGCTGGACATCTGCACGATGTGTCCAGAGCGCTGGGCTCGCAGATGCGGGGCGACGGCCTGGCAGGTCCACAACGTGCCGAAGAAATTGGTGTCGATGATCTCCCGCGCGGCGTCCTCGGTGATCTCCTCCACCGCCCCGGTCAGGCCATATCCAGCGTTGTTGATCACGATGTCCAGCCGGCCGAACGCGTCGGCGGCCGTCTCAACGGCTGCGAACACCGCGGCCCGGTCGCGGACGTCCAGCGGGAGAGCGACCAGCCGGCCCTCGGACCGGGCCTCCAGATCTTCCAGCTGCCCGGGCTGCCGGGCGGTTCCCACCACCATGTCGCCGCAGGCCAGCGCGGTCTGGGTGAATAGCAGGCCGAAGCCGCGCCCGGCGCCGGTGATGAACCATACACGTTTCCTATGAGTCTTGGTCACCCAGGCAAGCTAGCCCCGGCTGGCTTCATCGTGACTTCACCGCTGTTGATGCCGGGGCGTCCGTGCGGGATCTCGAACGCGAAGGCCTGACCCGGGTCAGGCCCGGCGGTGCCGGATCAGCACGACGGTGGCGGCGGCGAGCGCCACGGCGGCCAGCAGGGTGCCGCCGGCCAGGATGAGCTGGAAGAGCCAGTACCGCGACCCCGGCTGGTAGGTGACCCAGAACGTGTCGTGCAGCCGGGTCAGCCACCCCGGCCCGGTGCCCGCGTGCCTGGCCAGCAGAGCGTTCACGGCATCGTCGCTGAGCCGGCGCCCGTCGGCGCCGGTGTACCACCCCTGATCCAGCCAGGCTCCGGCCGGGCCGGGCCCAGACGGCCGAACGGTCTCGTGGATGTTGATCGGGCCGGCGCGCGGGATCGCGAAGTTGGCGTTCACGCCGAGGGCCATGTCACGGGTCAGCCGGAGGCCCTGCCCCAGCAGCCAGTAGTGCATCCGGTTGTAGGCGAGGTAGGCGACCGTGATGGTGCAGGCGGCGGCGACGGCTATCGCGGCCACCACGCGCCTGATCAGCGCGCCGACCAGGACGCCGATCGCGAACGCCAGCAGGGCCGAGGTGGCCGCGGTCAGGACGCTGCAGTCGAAGAACCCGGGTTCCCAGCGATCGGCGAACCGGCTCGTCTGCGCGGCCACCGGCTGCACGGACCATTGGGTGAGCAGCCCGAGCAGGCTGGCGACGACGGCCACGGCGGCACCGAGCAGCCCGAGCGTCGCCACGGCCCACCGGGTCCGGCCGATGCCCTGGGTCCAGGCGAAGCGGACGGTGCCGGACGCGTACTCCCGGGCCAGCAGCGGCGCCCCGAGGAAGACGCCGATGATCACCGGAACCGCCTGCATGGCCAGCATGACCAGGTTGGCGTAGGTCTGCGGCCAGCCGAAACCGATCGTGTTCTGCAGCGGCCTGCAGGCGTGCGACCAGGCCGACGAGCCCAGGCAGCCGTGCCGGATCTCGGCGGCGTAGAGCTGGTGCAGCTTGATCCCGAGGCCGAGCATCGTCGCGCCGAGCGCGAGCAGCAGCGCGCCGAGCCAGGTCAGGGCCGGACGATGCTGCCGCCAGACGACCCAGGCCATCGACGTCACCGACGCCGGCAGCGGCCTGCGCCACCGGCCGGCCTGCCGTACACCGGACGTGAGCGCGGTCATGAGATCACCACGGGCTCGGGACCCGGCAGCGTGGAGGCTCCCGGTTCGCGCAGGTAGCCGAGTATGAGCTCCTCCAGCGTCGCCGGGTGAGCCTGCCAGCCTTCCGGCGGCTGGGAGGCCGCGCTGCGTCGCCGGACGAGCAGGTGAACCTGGGAGAGTCCGCGCTGGGCGTGCACCATGTCGAACTGCCCGCCGACGGTCCCGGCGCCCGCCGTGGGGCCGGTCAGGATCTGATGGCTGGCCAGCAGGGTCTCCACGTCCCCGGCGACCTGTACGCGGCCGCCGGTCAGCACGACCAGGTAGTCGGCGGCCCGTTCGAGTTCGGCCACCACGTGCGAGGAGAACAGGACCGACGTGCCGTCCTCGGCCGCGGTCTCCATCACCGCGGCCAGGAACTCGTGCCGGGCCAGCGGATCCAGCCGCGCGAGCGGCTCGTCGAGGACCAGGAACTCGGGCCGCCGCGCCAGCGCGATCGTCAGCGCAACCTGGGCCTGCTGGCCCCCGGAGAGCTTGCCGATCTTGCGGCGGCGCGGGATGCCCAGGGCGGCGAGCCGCTGGTCGGTCCGGCGCTGATCCCAGTGGCGGCCGTTCAGCGTCCGCGCCACCCGCACCATGTCCTCGACCGGCAGGTGCTGGTACAGCGGCACGTCCTGGGCCACGAACGCCATTCGCTTCAGCGCCTCGGGCGACCCGGCGGCCCGGCCGCCGAGCACCGTCACCCGGCCCTCGGTCGGGGCGATCAGGCCGACCGCCATATGCATCAGCGTGGTTTTCCCCGCCCCGTTCGGCCCGGTCAGAGCGGTCACCCGGCCCGCCGGGATCGCCAGCGTGCAGTCCCGCAGCGCCCAGGTCTTCCAGTACCGCCTGCCGAGCCCGGCCGTCTCGATGACGTTCATGCCGTCCGGCCCACCTCGCCGCGCGGCGCCCCGGTAGCCGCGCGGCGCTCATGGAAATCCCGCAGGGCGGCGGAGAACAGCGCCGTCATCCCGTCCGAATCCAGCCCGGCGGAATCCGCGGCGCGCAGCCAGGTGAGCAGGCTCTTCCGCAGCCCGTTCAGCTCCGAGAGCGGAACTGTCCCCGGCTCGGCCTGGACGAACGTGCCCTGACCTGGCCGCCCGGCCGCGATCCCGCGGTGCTCGAGCTCCCGGTAGGCCTTCAGCACCGTGTTGGGGTTGATGGCCAGCGTGCCCACCACGTCCTTGACCCGCGGCAGCTGGTCGCCCTGGGCCAGGTAGCCCACCCGCAGCGCCTGCTCCACCTGATGCACCAGCTGGAGGTAGGTCGGCACCCCGGACGCCGGATCCAGCCGGAAGGTGATCCGGGACGGCGCGTCCGCGCCGTTCCCCGCCGGATTACCCTGTTTATCTATATCCATAGTTAAAGAGAGTAAAGGAGCATGCCCGGCGAAGGCAAGGGGAAAACCGCGCTCTAGTCGATCTTGGCGGGAGCGGTCTCGCCGGGGCGCTTGATGAGCCGGTCTCCGGGGTTCAGCGTGCGCCACAGGGCCCGCCGCACCCGGACTTCCTTGCTGCTGCCGTCGCTGAGCGTGACGGTGATCCGGTGGTACATGTTCTGGCCGTCTGGCGATGAGCGCTTCTTGCTGGTCACGACGCCTTCCCAGGCGTCGTTCCTGGACCGCCCCCGTTTGAACATCGCGTCCTCCTCACTGGCTGCAGGCCCAGCATGCCCGAGCCCGCGGCCCGGGGACATCGACCGGCTGGCTGGTTTCCCGCCGACAGACGGATGAGCCGGCTGGGATCATGGCGTGGTGGAGTCCTCAGGGGTGGTTCAGCTGGTCCGGCCCCGGTCGGGGCACTTCGATCTGAAGACCGGGTACCACGGGGACCTATGGCTGGACCTTGACGCGCTGTTCCTGCGTCCTGCCCTGCTGCGGCCGTACGTCGACTGGCTGGCCGAACGGCTGAGGGAGCACTCGCCAGACGCGGTGTGCGGCCCGCTGGAAGGGGGCGCGTTCCTGGCCTATGCCGTCGCCGACCGGTTGGGGGTCGCCTTCCTGGCCGGGTATCGCTCGCCCGGAGTGGCGACGGGGTATCACCTTCCGCCGGTGCCGGGCGGGATCGGCGGCTGGCGAGTCGCCGTCACCGACGACGCGGTCAACGCCGGCACGGCCGTCGCGGCCTGTCTAGAGGAACTGCGCGGCCGGGGCGCGGTCCCGGTCGCCGTGGGCGCGGTCATCGCGCTGGGCGAGGCGAGCACGAGGGTTCCGGCCAGCCTGGGCGTGCCCTTCCACACGGCCAGCACGATGCCGAGCCGGGCGTGGCCCGCGCAGGAGTGCCCGCTGTGCGCCGACGGCATCCCGGTCACGCCGGGCGCAGACGACGGCCGGTCAGCGCCACCAGCCGGTCGATGACCGGAGCGTCTGCGCCGACTTCGACCGGCGCGTCGAACATACCGGCGGGCGTCCGGTCGACGACGGCCTGAGCCAGCGGGTAGATAGCCGCCACCGCGTCGACGGGCAGGAGCCCGGGGTAGCCGATCGCGACGCCGAGGTCCCAGGCATGCACGATCAGGTCGAGCACCATCTCTTCCAGGTACTCCGCCGCCGGAACCGAGCCCCGGGTGATGGCAACCGAGCCGGTCAGCGCGCCGTCGGCGCGGAACGCCTCGGCTGAGGTGGCCGCGGCCCGGTCCCACGCGCGGACGAGGGCGGCTCCGTCCCCGCCCGCCGGTCCCAGTCCGGCCACCGCCGTCCCGGCGGCGTCCATATCCAGGCCGGCCAGCAGCGGCGCGGCCCAGCGGTGCTCGTCGACCAGATGCCCGACCAGGTCGGCGACGGTCCACTGTGCGTCCGGGGTGTCCAGCTGCCACTGGCCCGGGGCGACGGCGTGCACGCGCTCGCCGAACGCCGCCTGCGCAGCGCAGAACGTCGCGATCAGGTCGTCGGCAAGCATCTGAGTTCCCTTCGTCGTGCGTGGCGTGACTGGGCCGCGGCGTGGCACGCTGGGAAGCCTAAACGGTGCGTGATCGGATAGCGAAGGCGACGATGGACAACGAGCGGGCGGGCCGTGAGCGGAGCGCCGCGGCCGGGAAGGCGGCCAGGGGGCGCGTTCCGCTCGACTCTCACCGGGACTTCGAGCCCGGGCCGGGGCGAGACCCGGTGACCCTGCTGCTCGAGCAGGCCGAGACGCGGATCCCCGAACTGGCGGACTTCGGGGTGAGCTACGCGGACCAGACCGAACGCGATCACGCCGCGCTCGCGGAGGCGGTCGCGTCCGGCCGGGCGCAGGCCAGGCCCGGCGTCTGACCGTGCCCTCCCGGGCTGCGGGCTAACTCCGGCACGGTGGTGCCCGAGGGCAAGCTGGCCCGCGCGGGCCACGGCGTCAGGCCGCGGCAGCGCAGGCGAGATACCGCGCCAACCGCATGAATGCTTCCTCACCAGGCTATAGGTGAGACCGCCCGGATAGCCGGTGACGGTTTCCAGAACATATCAAATGAGACAAGCGGTAGCACCTTGACACTTAAGCGCCGGTTCTGAATGATAAAAATTGTGTCATCTCGTCGCCCCTTCTTGACTGCAATCATGACAGCAAGTTTGATTGCAATCGTGGGGCTGGTGATTCTCTCGCCCTTCGCCCTGGCCACACTAGATCATTTTAGACACGATTGGCAACAGCTATCTAATATCGGGCAAACCTATGGCGCGGTATCCGCAATACTCAGCTCCCTCGCGCTCGGCGGCATCCTTGCATCACTGCTCTATCAGGCGCGCAGTAACCGAAACGCCTACGAGCAGATAGTGCGAACGCTTCAGCTCGAGCTCATTAAAATGGAGCTGAAAGATCCGTCTCTCATGACTGCCATGGGAGCACCATGGGACGTTGACATTCCGTCCGAGAGCGAATCCATTCGCGAGTTTCTCTACGTCCAATTGTGGGTGTCTTTCTGGGGTGGAAACTACACCATCGGCGAGCTACCCGAATCGGCGGTACGGCATTTCGCCACGCATGAACTCTTCCGCGGCCAGGCAGGCCGAACCTACTGGGCAGCGGTCGGCCCGCTGCAGATCGCGAACAGCAAGGGCCGCCTCAAGCATTTCTTCCGCCTTCTTGACGACGAGTACCAGAAGGTGATATTCAGCGGCACTCCGGTCGCAAGCCCTGTACGGGTAGACGATGATCTGGCGGAGACCCGGACCGCGTCAACGATCCGCGCGAGGCGTGTTCAGCAAGCCTGTATCGTTGCCGCCGCGACAATTACGGGCGTGTCGGCCGGACGGCTTTGGCGATGCAAGAGAGCGCGGTTACCGGTGACTCAGCCAACCGGCGGGACTACAGGCTGTCCTTGACGTATTCAATGAACGATTCCCATGCTTCCATGGTCAGCCTGAGCTGGGGGCCCGCGACCGCCTTCGAGTCCCGCACGAGAATATACTGTCTGGCGCAGCCGACCTCGATGCAATGCCCACCATTCATGCTCCAGGACGACCGCCGGAACGCGTAGTCACCCGAATGGGTCTGTATGTCCGCCTTAATACCCTCGTGGAACTCCGCCATGCGAGCGACGCTACAGGATCCGCGTGTCCGCTGTTAAGAATCTGACGAACTTTACCTAGGGTTTCCCGCGTGGACGAGAACAGCTTATGCGGAAATCGTTGCATATATGTAGCCAAGAGTTGTCCCCAGTGTGCCGCGGGGCCACCGTCAGCCCAGGGCCAGGACGATGGCGTGCAGGATCAGGCCTACGCCGGCGCCGACCACGGTGCCGTTGATGCGGATGTACTGCAGGTCACGGCCGAGCAGCAGTTCCAGCTGGTTCGACGTCTCGGCGGCGTCCCAGTGCTCGATCGTCCCGGTGACTAGGCCGGCCAACTCGTCGTGGAAGCGATCGACGAGGGCCCGGACGCCCGACTCGATCATGCGGTCCAGGCCGTCGGCGAGGCGGAGGTCCGAACCGAGGCGCCGGCCGGCCGCGGCCAGCACGTCAGCCAGCCGGCGGCGCAGCTCGGACTCCGAGTCGGCGGCCTGGGTACGCAGCGCGTCCTTGACCTTCTGCCACAGCTCGGAGGACCAGTCCCGGAACAGCGTGCTGCCCAGCACGTCGTGCTTGAGGCGCTCCCCGCGCTCGCGCAGCTCCGGATCGGTCTCCAGGCGGTCCGGGAGCCCGGCGAGCCACGCGTCGAACTGACGGCGGGTCTCGTCATCGGGGTCGGCGGCCATGGCGACCAGGCGCTGGCGCAGCCGGGAGTACAGCCGGTCGAAGACCCGCCGGTAGACCCCGGCGGGCACCCAGCGGGGGGCCTCGCCCTCGAACAGCTGGCGCAGCTCTTCTTTATGATCGCCGAGGTAGCGGTCGGCGGCGGACATGAACGTGCCGAACAGCTCGGCGTGGTGGCCGCCCGCGATGACGACCCGCAGCGTCCGCCCGGCCAGCGGCGCCACCTCGACGGTGTCGATCACCCGGGTCAGTTCGGCGGTGAGCACGCGCTGGACATCCTCGTCGCGGAGCGCCTCGGCCACCGTGACCACTGCGTCGGCGGCGTGGCCGGCGACGCGCGCGGCGTTGGCCGGCGCGGCCAGCCAGGCCGCCAGCCGGGGGACGAGGCGAGCGGCCCGGATCCGTTCGGTCAGGACGTCGGCGTTGAGGAAGTTCTCCTGCACGAACCGGCCGAGGGTGGCGGCGAACTGGTCCTTGCGCTCGACGATTAGCGCGGTGTGCGGTATCGGCAGCCCCAGTGGATGGCGGAACAGCGCGGTCACCGCGAACCAGTCAGCGACTCCGCCGACCATCGAGGCCTCGGCGCCGGCCTGCACGTAGCCGAGCAGGGTCCCGTGGGCGCCGGCCGCGGTCACCGCCACGAACAGGACCGTGACGGCGGCGAGCAGCGCGGTGGCCCGGCGGCGCGCGGCGGCCAGCTGGCGCGCTCGCACCTCCGCCGACTCGGGCTCGGCCCTGAAGGCCGGCGAGGAGTCTGGCAGGACGGGCGTGACCGCTCGCAGCAGGACGGCGTGATCGCACGGCGCCCGGGGCGAGGTCAGGCGCGGGGGCGCTGCGATTGGGGGTCGTAGAGGGGGCGCAGCGAGGCGTCGGCGGGGATGCGCTGGCCGGCGACCTCGATCTCGTAGTCCCCGGCGGTGTACCAGGAGGGCGGCGTGCCCGGTTCGGGCGCGGTCACGTAGCCGAGCGCCATGGTGCGGCCGAGGGTGTGGCCGTAGGCGGCCGAACTCACCCGGCCAGCCAGCGCGCCGCCGCGGTAGACCGGCTCGTCGTGGTAGGCGAAGGAGTCCGGGTCACGCAGGGCGAACTGGACCAGCCGCCGCTGCACGCCGGCTTCCTTCTGCCGGAGCAGGGCGTCGCGGCCGGTGAAGCCGCCGGGCTTGTCCCAGGCCACGGCGAAGCTCAGGCCTGCTTCCAGCGGGGTGTCCCCGGCGGAGATGTCGTGGCCCCAGCTGCGGTAGGCCTTCTCCATCCGGAGCGAATCCAGGGCGTGGTAGCCGGCCGGGCGCAGCCCGTACTCCTGGCCGGCCTCGGCGATCGTGTCGTAGACGTGCACGGCCAGGTCGGCCGGGACGAGCAGCTCCCAGCCGAGCTCGCCGACGTAGGTGATGCGGGTGGCGCGGACGAAGCCGCAGCCGAGGTCGATTTCCCGGGAGCTCCCGTACGGGAAGGCCTCGGCGGACAGGTCGGCGTCGGTGACGGACTGCAGGAGCCGCCGGGCGTCCGGCCCCATGACCGGGATCATCGCCAGGGCCTGACTGATGTCGGTGACGGTGGCGAACTCGTCCGGGCCGATGTGCCGTTCCAGCCAGTCCCGGTCGCGGGCCAGGGTAGCCGGACCGGAGAGCACCAGGAACCTGGTCTCGGCCAGGCGGGTCACGGTGACGTCGGCCTCGATGCCGCCGCGGGAGTTGAGCCACTGCGTGTAGACGATGCGGCCCGGCTCGACCGTCACGTCGCCCGCGCTGACCCGCTGCAGCACGGCCGCCGCGTCCCGGCCCTGCACCAGGAGCTTGCCGAACGAGGACGTGTCGAACATGCCGACAGCCTCGCGGACGGCGCGGTGCTCGGCCGCCGAGTGCTCGAACCAGTTCTGCCGACCGAACGAGTACTCGTACCCTCGCGGCACGCCGGGCGGGGCGTACCAGTTGGCCCGCTCCCAGCCCAGCAGCTCGCCGAAGGTCGCCCCGGTCGCCATCACCCGGTCGTGCAGCGGGCTGCGGCGCAGCCCGCGGGCGCTAGAGCGCTGCTGGTAGGGCCAGTGGATCTGGTACGCGAGGTCCAGGGTCTCGGTGACGCGCTGCTCGAGGAAACGCCGGTTGGTCTCGTGCGGGGCGACCCGGCGCGGATCGGTTTCGGGCAGGTCGAGCGGCGAGCACCCGTCCACGATCCAGTCGGCCAGGACCGAGCCGGCCCCCGGGCCGGACAGGAAGCCGACCGAGTTGAACCCGGCGGCGACGAAGCAGTTGCGCAGCCCGGGGGCCTCGCCGAGGTGGTACAGGCCATCCGGGGTGAAGCTCTCCGGCCCGCAGAAATTAAGCCGGATACCGGTGTCGGCCAGCACCGGTAGCCGCTTCATCATGTTCTCGTAGAACGGCCCGAGGTGGTCCCAGTCCTCGGGCAGGCGGGTGTACTCGGCGTCGGCGGGGATGCCGCCGGAGGCCCACGGGTAGCTGCCCGGCTCGAAGAAGCCGACCATGAGCCCGGCGCCCTCGTTCTTCACGTAGGCGAAATCCGGGGCGCTCTTGATCGTCGGCAGGCCAGAGGGGAGGCCGGGGATCGGCTCGGTGATGACGTAGTAGTGCGCCAGCGCCTGGAGCGGGATGCCGACCCCGGCCAGCACGCCGAACTCGCGTCCCCACATACCGGTGGCGGCCACCACGTACTCGGCCTCGATGTCGCCGTGCTCGGTGGTGACGCCGACGACCCGCCCGTCGCGGCGGATGACCCCGGTCACCCTGGTGTTCTCGACGATCCGCACGCCGTGCTGGCGGGCACCCGCGGCCAGGGCCATGGTGGTGTCGGTGGCGTTGCCCCGGCCGTCGTCCGGGTAGTAGACCGCCCCGGCGAGGTCCCCGGCGTACAGCGGCGGGAACAGCTCAACCGCCTGCTCCGGCGAGACCGGCTCGGCGGTGATCCCGTTGGCCCGCGCGGCCGAGGCCTGCCGGAGCAGTTCCTCCAGGCGTTCGGCGCCGTCGGCCAGGTGCAGCGTGCCGGTCCGCTCGAACCCGGTGGCGAAGCCGGTCTCCTCCTCTAGCGAGCGGAAGACCCGCAGGCTCCGGCGGACGATCTCCCGGGTGCCGTGCGTCGGCCTGGCCTGGGTGATCAGGCCGGCCGCGTGCCAGGTAGTGCCAGAGGTCAGCCGCTTGCGTTCCAGCAGCACCACGTCGGTCCAGCCTCGTTTGGCCAGGTGGTACGCGGTGCTGCAGCCGACGACGCCGCCTCCGACAACGACGACCCGGGTCCGGGCCGGCAGCGCATGCTTCACTCCGGCAGCGTAAGGATGCCCGTCCTAGCTGGTCAATTGGTACGAGGTCAGGGACTTCCGCCCATCTGGCTTATCACCTCGTCGCGGGAGATGTTGTACCGGTCGGCGAACTTCTCGAGCTCTTCCCGAGAAACCGGATCTGGCAGCGTTTGCGCCGCTTCCTCGGCCGCTTCCGTGTAACCCAGGCGGCGCAGCGTATCGACAAACCACTGCCTGTCCTGCGACATTGCCCCACCTTCGTCTCTGCAGTCGCTGCTTCTCCCATCGAGCCTAACCGAGGAAGATTGGGCCATGATGCTGCTGTCAGAGGCCGAACGGGACCGGCTCCTCGTCTTCCTCACCGCCGAGCTCGCCCGGGCGAGACGCCGCCGCGGCCTGCAGCTGAACGTGGTCGAGGCGACGGCGCTGGTCGCCGACGCCGTGTGCGAAGCGGCCAGGGACGGCGGGCGACCAAGCTGACCATCAACCCGGCGGTGGCGCACGGGCTGGCGCACGAGGTGGGCTCGGTCGAGGTGGGCAAGCTGGCCGACATCGTGCTATGGGACCCGGCCTGGTTCGGGGCCAAGCCGACGCTGGTGCTCAAGGCGGGCGTGCCGGCCTGGGGCGCGACCGGCGACCCGAACGCCGCCGTCGACACCGCCGAGCCGCTCGTGCTCGGCCCGCAATTCGGCGGGTGCGGCACCACCCCGGCCGAGATCTCGGTCATGTTCGTGGCCCAGGCCGCGGTGGACTCCGGCGCGAGGCGGCCCGGCGTGCGCCGCCGGGTGCCGGTGCACGGGACCCGGCACCTGGGGCCCGGGGCGATGACCCGGCACGGGCGGCTCGGGCAGGTCCGGGTCGAGCCCGGTACCGGCCGCACTACGCTCGACGGCGAACTGCTGGCCGCGCCCGCGGCGGAGTCGGTGCCGCTATCTCGCCTGTACTTCCTCTGATTCCGGCATAGGCGGGCATTACCTGGACGGCGATGCCGGCGCCTACCAGCAGCGCGACACCCAGCAGCTGCGCTGGGGCCGGCAGCTGGCGGAGCATGACGGCGGCCAGCAGGGTGGCGGCGAGGGGTTCGCACAGCGACAGGACCGCGGTCTGGGTTGCCCCGACGCGCCGCAGGCCCGCCAGGAACAGCAGGGGGGCGGCCGCGCCGGCCAGGGCGCCCTCGAGCAGGAGCAGCGTGGTGAGCCAAAGGTCGGTGACGGGCACCAGCACGGTCGCCGGCCGGGTCACAGCCGCCAGTACGCCGAGCCCGGCCGTCGCGGTCGCGACGATCAGGAACGTGGCCGCGCCGTCGCCGATCTCACCCCACCCGCGGCGGCCGAGCACGATGTAGGCGGCGTGCAGGACGGCAGCCAGCAGGGCCAGGAGCAGCCCGGCGGCGGGGACCGAGACCGACCGATCCGGGCGGATCAGCAATACCAGCCCGATAATGGCCACCGTGGCCAGGCACATGCCCATACCCTGGCCGATCACGCTCGTCTGGCGCGGCCGGGAGGCGGCCTCCCAGGCCGCGACCAGCATCGGGTAGCAGCCGAAGGCGGCCACCGCGACCGCCACCGGTAGCCGGGCGAAAGCCTGGAACAACGCCAGGTTCAGGCCCAGTCCGGCCGCGGCCGCCAGCGCCAGCCTGATGACGGCCGCCCGGTGCATCCGCCGGATCGCGGCGAGGGTGCCTGACCGCGCCCGGGTAGCCAGGAAGCCGCCGAGCACCAGCGCCCCGGCGCAGGCCCGCCAGAACCCGAACGCGGCCGGGTCCAGGCCTTTCTGGTATGCGGCCCGCGCCACCGGTCCGTCCAGCGCGAACGCCAGGGCCGACCCCACGACCAGAGCAGCTCCGATTGCGGCCGACCTCGTGGTTAGCCGGGCCGGGTCGATGGCGTACAAGCCGGCGGCTCGCTGATATCGCCAGGTCGCTAGCGTTGGCAGCTGCATGGTGATGGCCCCCTGTCACTCCCTGCCCGCTATCGGAGGGCAGGCGCACAGCTGTGATACGCACGTCAGGGGCGAAGTAGTTCTCCGCGCGCCGCGGGCCAGGGTCCGGCCAGCCGCGCGGACCCGGTCGGCTCAGGGCGAGAACGCGCCGATCAGGCTGCGATGATCTGCCGGTGCAGGTCCAGCAGCGCCGGGATCTCATCGGTGTTCACGCGGCCCATCCCGCACTCGGTGCAAATGCCCCAGTCGCGGCGGCCGCCCGGGCTGGCGGCCAGGGCCGCATCGATCAGCCGCACCTGATCACCGGTCGTCCCCGCCGCCTGCTCGGCGGGGTGATACGGCACGAGCGCGAAGTTCAGCTCGGTGCCCGGATCCGCGGCCAGCCCGCCCAGCGGCGCGAAGTAGCTCTCCTCGCGCTGATACTGCGGCACGGTAAAGGACACGAAGCTCACCGGCCTCCTGGCCGCCTTAATGACCGCGTTCAGCACCCGGACCTGCGAGGCCAGCGAAGCGGGCTGCATGAAATGCTGGTGGCCGTTCCGGGACGATGTAGCCGCTGATCGAGGCCAGCGGCGTCGGATACTCGACCTGGAATCGGACGCCGGCCGGGATCACGCCGCCGGCGCGCAGCCCGGCAAAGACCCGGTACGACTCCAGGTAGGCATCGGCGTAGCCGAGGTCCGGCCAGGTCACCTGGCCCGAATCGGCCCCTTCGGCCAGCCGCAGCCGCGGCAGCTGCTCGTACTCCCCGTCCGCCGCGCCCAGCGGCCGGTCCGGCGTCAGCCAGTGCAGCTGGAGGAACTTCTGCAGCTGGAAGAAGATCCAGTTGCCCCGGTCCCCAGTCTCCCCGTCCGGGATGCGGCGCAGCCCGGACGGGACCCGCGCGGCGATCTCGCGCATCACCGACTCGGCATCGGCCAGGTTGACGCTGCCGTTGAAATGGACGTGGTCCGCGGGCATGATGGCCCTCCCCTCCCACGACTCCACCGAGCCGCCGTGCTGCACAGCCTCGCAGCCCGACCTCACCTGTGTAAATACACGACGGCGGGGAGCACGTGCTGCGCCTTACGCTGGTCAAAGAACGCGGCCCAGCAATTCCATGGCGTTACCGCCGAGGATCTGGTGGATGCGGTCCAACGGGAAACCGCGGTCCAGCAGCAGGCCGGTCAGGTCGCCGAGCTGGTGGTAGCTGTTCAGGACCGGGCGGTAGTTCCCGTCCAGGTCGGTGCCGAGGGCCACGTGTGCCGGTCCGGCCACCTCGGCCAGCCGGATGGCCTCGGTGCCGAAGTCGGCGAGGGAGCGGCTGGTGATGCCGCAGGGCCAGGCGCCGACCAGGCCGCCGGCCTCGGCGACCGCGGCCGCGTGCTGCGCGGTCATCAGCCGGGGGTGCCCAGTGCGGGAGTGGTTGGTGCCGGGGTAGCCGAGCTGGCCGTGCGAGATGATCACCGGCTGGCTGGATGCCGCCAGCACGGCCATGGTCGTGGCGAAGCTGGCGTGCGCGCAGTCAATCACGATGCCCAGCCGGTTGCACTCGGCCACCACGTCGCGGCCGAACCGGCTCAGGCCGTCGTATACCGGCGCCTCGGTCTGCACGTCGCCGATCTCGCTGACCCGGTAATGCACCAGGGTGAGCACGGTGAGGCCAGCCGCGCGGGCGCGTTCGAGCCGCCGCAGGTCGCCCTCGAGGAAGTCGCCGCCCTCGCAGCCGAGCAGCACCGCGGTGTGCCCGTCGCGGACGGCCCGGTCCAGGTCGGCCGCTGACGTGGCCACCTCGGCGCCGGCTTCGGCCGCGGCCTCGCGGATCCCCGCCAGCTGGCGTTGGTAATCGGCGTACGCCTCGCCAGTGCGGAAGTCACGGTGCGCGCGCAGCCCGGTCGCGGGGTCGGGCCGCAGCACCGCGAAGTCGGCCACGGCGGCAAGGACCAGCGCGGTCATACCCGCGGCCCGGGCAGTCCGCACCGCGCCGACGACCGATGCCGCGCCCAGCGTCGTTACCAGGGAATGCCCGGCCGGCAAGCCCGCCAGGAAGCAGCGGCCGGCGTGGCTGTGCAGGTCGATCCGGGGTTCGCGGTCGGTGCTCACCTGGCTATCATGCCGCCATGAGCACCGGCCCGGGCGTGTGCCCGAACTGCGGCGCGCCGTTGGAGTTCGACGAGTCCGGGCACTGTTCCTGGTGTCACGCCCGGGTCCGGGCCGAGGCACCCGCGGCCCGTTACCAGGGTTACTCCGGCGGGCAGAGCCTGGTGCCCGACGACGTGGACGACTGCGGCACATCGGCGCCGTTCATCTTCCTGGCGCTGTCGGTGCTCGGACCAGGGCTGAGCACCGAGCCGGTCGTGCAGGAGTACCTGCGCGGGAACCCAGGGCTCGCCCGGGACATCCAGGCGCTGAGCGCGGCGGTCAGCGCGGCCGGCGTCCGCGTCCGGGACGCCGGCCTGCTGAAGGACAGCTTCGACGAGAACCTCGCGGTGTACACGCCCGCTGAGATCTGGACGTTCGACCTCGCCTTCGACGTGATCGCCATGCTCGGCGGGCTCGAAGGCCTGCCCGGGAAGGCACGGGCCATGGTCACCCAGGACCTGAGGTCGCTTGACCAGACCGCGCACAGCCATACCTGGAAGAAGGACCTCAAGAAGGCGGGATCGGGCCCGGAGGAGTTCCGGGAGTTGCGCGAGAGGATTCCCCGCCATCCGCGCTAGGTTCGTGAAGCCGACCGGTGGGGGCCGGACTGCGCCACCTTCGTCACCGCGGCGTGCAGGGGAACGGACTTCCGTCGCATTCGTTTCTGCAGCACCGGGCCGTACAGCATGGATGCCGCGATCATGTCGCTGGGACGCGTCGGAAATAACCCACGTCGTTGCGGGTTGGGCGCCCGCATCAGGTGTCACAGGTGTCACGGCGTCGGTGATTGGGTGTCGTGATACCCCTGATACGGGGTATTTCGGCCCACGATGATCCGCTAGCCCCGCCGCGGCCCGCCCCGGCAGGACTGGCGTGACTGCTGATGCGGCCCGCCAGGCGGCAGTAAGGGAGCGATCCCCGATGACGCGATCCCGGAGGACCCGCCGATCAAGCCCACGGGTTACTCGCCGACGCGTCCCCGGAACGACGTGAACGCGGCATTCCGTCGTATGGCGAGGCCGCCGGCCTGCCAGTGGCCGCCGAGGCGTCGGCCTGAGCGGCGACCGGCGCCGGCGTGGCTACGGAGCCACGGCCCGGACCAGCCAGACCGCCGCGCCCAGGTGCACGCCGTCGGCGTCGGCGTGCGGGGTAAGCGCGGCGCGGACCGACGCGAGCGCGCGGTCGGCGGTGGCGGCGTCGGCTCCGGCGAGCATCGTCCGGCCCTGCGTCGCGGTGCGCAGGAACTCGACCGTGTCGTCGACGCTCCCGCCGCCGCCGACCAGGATCGACGCGTGCTCCGAGGCGATCTCGACGTCGCGCCATCCGGCCGCGGCCAGGAGCGGGCGGAGCCGGTCCGGGTCGGCGAATGCGAACATGCCGGGCCCGTCACCGGGGCCGGGGTCGGGGGGAGGCAGGTGCTCGGCCAGGGCGGCGCCGGGGACCAGCATCCACTGGTTGGCGGCCGGCGGCTGCCAGCACGCGAAGACCAGCCGGCCGCCGGACCTGGTGGCGGACCTGATGTTGGCGAAGGCGGCGACCGGATCGGCGAAGAACATCACCCCGAAGCGGGATATGACGGTGTCGAAGCCGGCCGGCCCGAGCGGGTACACCTGCGCGTCGCCCTGCTGGAACACCGCGTTGGCCAGGCCAGCCGCCTCGGCGTCGGCCCGGGCCCGGGCCAGCATCGGACCGGACAGGTCCAGGCCGACCGCCTGGCCGGGCGCGACGAGCCGCGCGGCCGCCAGCGTGGTGCCGCCGCAGCCGCAGCCCACGTCGAGCACGTTCCCGCCGGGCCGCAGGGCGGCGGCGGCGAGGATCAGGGCGGTGAACGGCGCATGCATGCGGTCGTAGCGCGCCTGGTTGGCGACCCAGTGGGCAACGCCGGGGCCGGTGTTCCAGTGTTCGGCCTGGGCGGTGTTCGCGATGCTCATCCGTTGCCTCCTCGCCGGTGGATCGTGCCTGCGGAGTCCGCGACCGCACCCACCCTTACCTCGTCGAGCGCGGCCAGGAGCCGACCGCCATCGCGGGCGGCGCCGGCGCGCTCGGCCAGCGCCGCGCCGAGCCGGTCCGCCAGCATGCTGGCTGCGCCCTGGAGCAGCAGGGGCCGGCCGCGCCGCAGCCGGTCCGCCAGCTCGCCGGCCCGGCCGGCGGCCGTGACCGGCTCCCAGATGCGCTCGACGATCAGGTCGGCCAGCTTTCCCGCCAGCGTATCGAGGTCGCCGGTGAGCACCCCGATCAGGTCGAGAGCGTGGTCGAGCGGGACCCCGGCCCGGACCCAGTCGGCCACCAGGCCGAGCAGGGCTGGGCTGCGCACCAGGAAATGGTCCTCGCCGTGCGGGCGCACGAGCCCGATCTGGCCGGCCCGGCTGAGCGTGGCCTCCTCCAGGGCCGGCAGCCGCTGGAGCAGCTCCGCCCGGGTCAGCCTGAGCGGCGTCTCGTCAAGCGCGGCCTGGCTCTCGTCGACGCCGAGCAGGGTTACCAGGTCCGTTCCGTTCTCCCACGCCCCGAGCAGGTCGCGGATCCCGGCCAGGGAGTAACCGCGGTGCTGCAGGCGGATGATCAGCCGCAGGCGCTGGACGTGCCGGTCGTGGTACAGGCCCAGGCGCCCTTGCCGTTCGGGCGGGGGGAGCAGGCGCATCGTGTGGTACTCGCGGATCGTGCGGACCGGCAACTGGACCCGCCGGGCCAGGTCGTCGATGGTCAGCGGTTCACCGGTCTCAGCCGCGGAAGTCATGGCTAGACGATAGCAGAAAACACTGTTACGGTAAATACCGTGACGGTTGACACTGGCATAGCGGAACGGCTGATCGGGGTGCTGCGGAGCGCCGCCGGCACGCCGGGCCTGGAGTACGAGCGTCGGCCCGAGCCGATGCGAGGCGGCTTCTGGGCCGAGCTCTTCTCCTTCTCGCTGGCGAATCCGCCGGCGAGCTGGCCGGCCGAGCTGGTCGCCCGGCTGATGCCGGATCCCGGTTCGGCGCGCAAGGAGACGATTGTGCAGCGTGCGGTGGCCGCCGCGGGTTTCCCGACTCCGCTCGTGCGAGCGGCGGGCGGCCCGGACAGCGGCCTCGGGCGGGCGTTCATGGTCATGGACCGGGCGCCGGGCGGTCCGGCACTGGCCGGTCTTGACGGGCTGTCCCCGGCCGCCGTGCCGCGGCTGCTGCGCCAGATTCCGGATCTGCTGGCCACCTCGATGGTGCGGCTGCACGCGCTCGATCCGGGCCTGGTGCGCGGTGAGCTCAAGCAGCTCCGCGAGGTGCCGGTGACGGTGCCGGACCTGCTCGGGGCGCTGGGGCGGTTCGCCGGTGAGTTCGGCCGAACGGACCTGGTCGATGCCGCCCGCTGGCTGACTGCCCATCCGCCCGGGCCGGCCCCGGACGTCATCTGCCACGGCGACCTGCACCCGTTCAACCTGCTCGCGGACGGCGACCGGGTGACGGTGCTGGACTGGAGCACCGCGCTACTCGCGCCGCGGGCGCACGACGTCGGGTTCACCTCGCTGCAGCTCAGCGAGCCGGCGCTGCGCGTGCCGGGCTGGCAGCGGCCGCTCGTCCGGACGTTCGGCCGGGTGCTGGCCCGCCGGTTCGTCCGCGGCTACCAGCGCCGGGCGGCCGTCACGGTCGGGTCCGGCGAGTTGCGCTGGCACCAGGCCGTCGTCTGCCTGCGCGCGCTGACCGAGGTGGCGAGCTGGGTGCACCAGGGTACGGATGATGCGCAGGCCGGCCATCCGTGGCTGGTGTCCGGGCCGGCTTTCGCCCGGCGGCTCACGAGCCTCACCGGGATTCCGGTCCGGGCCCGTTAGGCGGCGGGCGCGGGCTGGTCGAGTTCGGCGGCGATCTCCGCGATGCGGGCGCGGAGCCAGGCGTGCGCCGGGTCCATGGTGCGGCGCGGGTTCCACCACAACATCTCGGTGATCGGGGGCAGGTCCATGGGCGGCTCGAGGAACCGGACGTCGGCGGTGCGGCGCAGGTGGCCGGCCGCGCGCTCGGGCACCACGGCCACCAGGTCGGTGCCCTGCAGCAGGAACGGCGCGAGCAGGAAGCTCTCCACGGTGAACTCGATCCGGCGCGACACCCTGGCCTGGGCCAGGTAGGTGTCGACGATCGAGACCGGGTGCCCGCGTACGGCGGAGTAGACCAGGTGCCCGAGCCGCAGGTACGTCTCCATCGTCATCACCTCGCCGACCTCGGTGGTTCCCTCCCAGACGCAGCAGATCCAGCGGTCGGCGAACAGCCGCAGGCTGGGCAGCGTGACGTCCGGCATGATCTCGATCGGCTCGATGACCAGGTCAGCCTCGCCGTCGCGGAGCAGGCGGACCGGGTCGGAGGCGCGGGGCAGCACCTGGATGGTCAGGCCGGGAGCGGCCGCGGCCAGCCGCCGCACCAGCGGGCCGATGAGCATGAGCAGGCTGTAGTCGGAGCAGCTCACCGTGAACGTGGCGTGGTCGGTGGCGGGGTCGAATCCGGGCCGGTTGTCCAGGGCGTGCTGGATCAGGCTGAGCGCCTCCTGGACGGGCTGGCGGAGCGATTCGGCGCGCGGGGTCGGGACCAGCGTCAGGCCCTCGCGCACCAGCAGCGGGTCGCCGAACAGCTTGCGCAGCCGGGCGAGCGTGTTGCTCATCCCGGGCTGGCTCAGCCCGACCCGTTCGGCCGCCCGGGTGACGCTGCGTTCGGCGAGCAGCGCGTCGAGCGCCACCAGAAGGTTGAGGTCGACGCCCGCGAGGCCCATTTACCACTTCTAACAGTATTTATTGCTGGTAGCAATGATTTACATTCACAGGTTCCGATTGCCGAATGTTAGCTGGCTGCCTAGCATCAGACGCACCACACGGCGGGACACGCGAGAGGTTTCCGATGGAACGCGGAGCCAGCGAGGATGTACCCGTACTGATCGTCGGCGGCAGCCTGGTCGGCCTGGCGGCCGCGCTGTTCCTGCGCTGGCACGGAGTCCACGTGCTGGCCGTGGAGCGGCACGCGGGCACGGCCATCAACGCCCGGGCCGGCCACTTTCACCTCCGCACGGTGGAGATCCTGCGCTCGGCCGGGCTCGAGGACGCCGTCCGGCGCAAGTCGGAGGAGCAGTACCCGCCGGACGGCGGGATCAACAACGTCGAGTCGCTGGCCGGCCGTGAGATCGCGAACTACTTCCCGAACCTCAACGCCGGGGTCGACGAGTTCAGCCCGACGGTGCGGCTGTTCATCAACCAGGATGCGCTCGAGCCGATCCTGCGCGTCCGGGCCGCCGAACTCGGCGCGCGGCTGCGGTACCGCACCGAGTGCACGTCGCTGGAGCAGGACGCGGACGGCGTCACGGCGGTCGTCCGCGACCTGGAGAGCGGGACGGAGAGTTCGGTGCGGGCGAAGTACGTCGTCGCGGCCGACGGCAACCGCAGCCCGGTCCGCGAACGGCTCGGCATCGGCATGCGCGGCCACGGCCTGCTGTCGCACAGCATCACCATCTACTTCCGCGCGCTGGCCGATCTCGGGCCGCTGCTGGCGGACCGGAACCAGGGCGTCCACTACGTGACGAACCCGCTGATGCGGGGGTTCTTCCGGCTGGACCGGAGCGGCAACGCCGGCTTCCTGGTGGTCAACCTGGTCGGGGACACCTCGCGCCCAGAGGTCATCGCCGCCTTCCCGTCCGCCCCCTGGGCCAACGTGGCCGAGGGGATCACCGAGGCGCGGGCGCTGGAGCTGCTGCGGGCCGCCATCGGCGTGCCGGACATACCGGTGGTCATCGAGAACATCGCGACCTGGCGGGCCGAGGCGAACTGCGCGGACCGGTTCCGGGACGGGCGCGTGTTCCTGGCTGGCGACGCCGCGCACGTGGTCCCGCCGAACGGCGGCTACGGCGGCAACACAGGCGTGCAGGACGCGCACAACCTTGCCTGGAAGC
>WNGJ01001101.1_pt1 | contig 45815 bp, 47 predicted proteins | sample 5400611 | NCBI WGS metagenome assembly WNGJ01 (sample SAMN13153375, study PRJNA577476) | soil metagenome | isolation source: 40 cm soil or saprolite under Garry oak tree replicate 1 | place: USA:California | collected 2016-06-15
TCATCGGCACCTTCAACGTGCTGCGATTGTTCGCCGAGCGCCTCGTGACCGCGGAGCCGCTCGGGGAAGAGCGCGGCGTCATCATCAACACCGCGAGCGTCGCGGCCTATGAGGGCCAGATCGGCCAGATCGCCTATTCGGCGTCGAAAGGCGGCGTGGTCGGTCTTACGCTGCCGGCGGCGCGCGATCTCGCCAGCCAGAAGATCCGCGTCAACACCATCGCGCCGGGCCTGTTCCTGACGCCGCTGCTGATGGGCCTGAACGAAGAGGCGCGCAAGAGTTTGGGCGCCCAGGTGCCGCATCCGGCACGGCTTGGCGACGCCTCCGAATACGGCAACCTCGCGGTCCATATCGTCGAGAATGCGATGCTGAACGGCGAGACCATCCGTCTCGACGGCGCCATCCGCATGGCGCCAAGGTAACCATACTGTCGTCTCGGCGAACGCCGGGACCCATACCGCGTGATGTCTCTGTTGCCGTTAGGTGGCAGAGACCGTGCGTAACAACAAGGCCCTGGGGTTATGGGTCCCGGGGTTCGCCGGGACGACGGCGAGCAGGAGCGCTTCGTGCCCGAGCCGAACACGACCATGGAGTCGACCAGGTGACGCTCAATTGCAGCAGGTCGGAAGATTTCAACGAAGGCATCAGGGCCTTTCTCGAAAAGCGAAAGCCGGTCTATATCAAACGATGACAAGAGTCCGACAACGGACCGATATTTCGGGAGACGCAATATGAGTAGGAATACAGCCGCAGTGCTGGAAAAACCGGCCTTTCGCAAGATCGAGTGGCTGCAGCGCGACATCGCGGTCCAGCGGCGGGATGACGGCGTCATCATCCTGAAGTCGCGGATTCCGCTCAAGGCCTACGAGAAGCATATCCCTGCCTCGCTCGCGAAATGGGCAAAGGATGCGCCCGTGCGCATTTGGCTCGCGCAGCGTTCGGGTCCCGAGCGGCAGTGGCGGAAGTTGTCTTATGGTGAGGCGAAGCGCATCGTGGATGGGCTGACGCAAGGCCTTCTCGATCTCGGGCTCGAGTCCGGCCGTCCCGTCGCGATCCTCTCCGGCAATTCGATCGAACATGCGCTGATGACGCAGGCCGCGATGCAGGCGCGCTTTCCGGCAGCACCGGTGTCGCCGGCCTATTCACTGATGAGCCACGATCACGTCAAGCTGAAGTACCTGTTCGACCTGATCAAGCCCGCGGTGGTGATGGTGCAAGACGGGCCAACCTTCGCGAAAGCGCTCAACGCGCTCGATCTTACTGGCGTCACCGTCGTGCACGTGGCGCGTCCTTGCGACAACATCAAGAGCATTGCCTTTGCCGATCTCGCGGCGACGTCCGTCACTGGGGATGTCGGGGACTCGATCGCAGGAATCACGCCCGACACCGTCGGAAAGCTCCTGTTCACCTCGGGCTCGACCGGCATGCCGAAGGCCGTCATCAACACGCAGCGGATGATGTGCGCCAATGCGGCGATGATGATGCAGGTGCGCCCGCGCAATTCCAATGGACCGCTGGCGACGTATCTCGACTGGATGCCCTGGAATCACACCATGGGCGGCAACGCGCTGTTCAATCCGGTGCTGACCGAAGGCGGCACGCTCTATATCGACGATGGCCGTCCGGTGCCGGGCCAGTTCGAGGAGACGTTGCGGAATCTGCACGAGATTTCGCCGACCTATTACGCCAACGTTCCGGCGGGATATGCGGCGCTGGCCGCCGCCATGGAAAAGGACGATGCGCTGTGCCGAAGCTTCTTCAAGAATCTCGGCCTGATGGCCTATGGCGGCGCGCGACTGCCCGACGATCTCTATGACCGGATGCAGGCGCTCGCGGTGCGCGCGACCGGCGAGCGCATCGTGTTCTATACCGGCTGGGGCTCGACCGAGACCGCGCCGACCTCGACCGGCACCTATTGGGACACCGAGCGCGTCGGGCTGATCGGCCTGCCATTTCCCGGCGTCGAATTGAAGATGATTCCCTGCGGCGCGAAGTACGAATTGCGGCTGCGCGGCGTCAACGTCACGCCCGGCTATTTCGGAAGGCCGGATCTCACCGAGGCCGCGTTCGACGAGGAAGGCTTTTATCGTATCGGCGATGCTGGCGTGTTCGTCGATCCCGGCGATCCCTTAGCCGGCATCATCTTCGCCGGCCGCGTGGTGGAGGACTTCAAGCTCACGACAGGCACGTTCGTCCATGTCGGCTCGCTGCGCACCGATGCGATCGCAGCCGCAACGCCGGTGATCCAGGACGCGCTGGTCGCGGGGCAGGATCGCCCGTATATCGGCCTGTTGGCCTGGCCCAACTTACATGCCTGCCGTCAGATCGTCGGCAACCCGGATGCGACTTACGACGACGTTGTCAAGCATCCCGCTGTGATCGCCTGCGTGAAAAGCGGGCTGGAGGCGCATAACAAATCGACCGAAGGCGCGAGCAGCCTGCGCATCGCGCGCGCCATGCTGATGGTCGAGCCGGCCTCGATCGACGGCAACGAATTGACCGACAAGGGCTACATCAACCAGCGCGCCGGCCTCGAGCGCCGCGCCGCGCTGGTGGAACGGCTCTATGCCGATCCACCGGGCCAGGACGTGATCGTGCTGCAATGAAGATCGCATCTCTCCCCATCGTCATTCCGGGGCGTGCTCAGCGCGAACCCGGAATCCAGAGGTTACTTACATCGAGATTCCGGGTTCGCGTTTTCAACGCGCCCCGGAATGACAGCAAGTAAAAAGGTCAGCGCCATGAATTTCGATTTCACCGACGAACAAAAACAAATGCGCGACGCGGCGCGAAAATTTCTTAGCGAGAAATGCCCGCCGAAAGCGGTGCGCGTGGTGCTCGACGGCAAGGAGCCGTATGACCGCGAGTTGTGGAAGGGGTTAGCCGAAATGGGATTTCTCGGCGTCGCGATTCCCGAAAAATTCGGTGGCGCCGGCGCCGGCCATCTCGAGCTGTGCGTGATCGCGGAAGAGATGGGGCGGGCGCTGGCGCCGGTGCCGTTTTCCTCGACCGTGTATCTCGCGGCGGAAGCGCTGTTGCTCGCCGGCAGCGAGGCGCAGAAGCAGAAATGGCTGCCGAAGATTGCCACCGGCGAAGCAATCGGCACGCTGGCGCTGTTCGAAGGCAAGGGCAACCCGTCGCCGCAAGGGATCAAGCTCACGGCATCGGGCGGCACGCTGGCCGGCGTGAAGAAGCCGGTGCCGGATGGCGCGATCGCCGATGTCGTCATCGTTGCCGCGCGGACGGCTTCAAGCGGCCGCGACAGTGACATCTCGCTGTTTTTGGTGGACATGAAGGGCGGCGGCGTCGAGGCCGGAGTCTCAGTTGAGCCGTTGACCAATGTCGATCCGACCCGCGGCCAGGCTGAACTGACTTTCAAGGATTGCAAGGCCGAGCCGCTTGGGACTCCCGGTGAGGGCTGGAGCGTCATCTCCCAGGTGCTCGACCGCGCCGCGGTGCTGATCGCCTTCGAGCAGGTCGGCGGCGCTGACCGCGCGCTGGAAATGGGCCGCGACTACGCGCTCGATCGCATCGCCTTCGGCCGGCCGATCGGCTCGTTCCAGGCGGTCAAGCACATGCTCGCCGACATGTATGTCTCGGCGACCTTGGCGCGATCGAACTGCTATTACGGCGCCTGGGCGCTGTCGACCAACGCGTCGGAACTGCCGGAAGCCGCCGCCGCCGCGCGCATCAGCGCCACGCAGGCGTTCCAGCATTGTTCCAAGAACAACATCCAGGTCCACGGCGGCATGGGTTTCACCTGGGAGTTCGACTGCCACATGTATTACCGCCGCGCCAACGCGCTGGCGCTCGGGCTTGGCAGTCTCTCCTATTGGGAAGACGCACTGATCGACCGCATGCGGAAGAGGAACGCGGCTTAACGTCATTCCGGGGCGCGGCGGAACGCTGCGAACCCGGAATCTCGATGTAAATAACCTCTAGATTCCGGATCGATCCGCGAAACGCGATCGTCCGGAATGACGGGCAAGGACGACGGCCATGAACTTTGACGACACCCCACAGGAAGCAGCCTTCCGCGCCGAGGCGAAAGTGTGGATCGCCGCCAACGCGCCGAAGCAATACGAGGAAGAGCTGCGCACGTCCTCGCTCGGCCGCACCCAGCTCAAGGGCGCCAACATTCTCGAAGTGGCAAAAGCCTGGCAGAAGAAGAAGGCCGGTGCGGGGTGGGCCTGTCTGCACTGGCCGAAGGACTATGGCGGCCGCGGCGCCTCGCCGATCGAGCGCGTGATCTGGCAGCAAGAGGAAGGTCCGTTCGGCAAGCTCAGCGCGATGTTCATCATCGGTCACGGCATGTGCGGCCCGACCATGATGGCGTTCGCGCGCGAGGAGCAGAAGCGCAAATATCTGCCGCCGCTCGCCTCCGGCGAAAGGATCTGGTGCCAGTTGTTCTCGGAGCCTGCCGGCGGTTCCGACGTCGCAGGGCTTCGCACGCGCGCCGAGAAGAAGGGCGACAACTGGATCGTCAACGGCCAGAAGATATGGACCTCCGGTGCGCATTATTCCGACTACGGCATCCTTCTGACCCGCACCGATCCCAACGTGCCCAAGCATAAGGGGCTGACCATGTTCTTCCTGGACATGAAGAGCCCTGGCGTCGAGGTGCGGCCGATCAAGCAAGCGAGCGGGCAGTCGGATTTCAACGAGGTCTATTTCACCGATGTGACGATCCCGGATTCGCAGCGCCTTGGCGAAGTCAATGACGGCTGGAACGTCTCGCTGACCACGCTGATGAACGAGCGCATGTCGATCGGTGCTGGCGTTGCGACCGGTTTCCCCGAATTGTTCGAGTTCTGCAGCAACCTGATGCTGGACGATGGCCTTGCTATCGACGACCGCAACGTGCGTTCGAAGCTTGCGAATTGGGCTGTGAAGGCGAGCGGGCTGAAATACACAAGCATGCGCACGATCTCGGCGCTGTCGAAAGGCGAGCGCCCGGGACCGGAAAATTCGATCGGCAAGCTGGTCGCCGGGTCGATGGTCCAGGACGTCGCGACCTTTGCGCTCGATCTGCAAGGCGCCGCCGGCGTCCTGAGCGGGCCGGAGGCGGAATTGGCCGGAAAGTTCCAGGCGATGCTGCTGCGCGCGCCTGGCACCCGCGTCGAAGGCGGCACGGATGAGATCATGCGCAACATCATCGCCGAACGCGTGCTGGGTCTGCCCGGCGACATCCGGGTCGACAAGGACGTGCCGTTCAACAAGATACCGACGAAAGGCCGGGCCTAACACGTCGTCATTCCGGGGCGCGCGAAGCGCGAACCCGTAATCTAGAGGTTATTATCGATCGAGATTCCGGGTTCGTGCGTTTCACGCACGCGCCGGAATGACAGGAAGAGGAAGCCGCCATGAATTTCGACGACACCCCGCAGGAAGCCGAGTTCCGCAGCCAAGCGCGCAAGTGGGTTGACGCCAACGCGCCAAAGGAGTTGGAGGCGGAGCTTTCGAAATCCTCGCTCGGCCGCATCCGCCTGCAGAACCGCGACATGGTCGAAGTCGGCAAGGCCTGGCAGAAGAAAAAGGCGGATGGGGGATGGGCCTGCCTGCAATGGCCCAAGGAATATGGCGGGCGCGGCGCGACTCCGATCGAACGTGTGATCTGGCAGCAGGAAGAAGGCATCTACGGCAAGCTGACGCAGCCGTTCCAGATCGGCGAGGGCATGTGCGGGCCGACCGTGATGGCCTATGGCAGCGAGGAGCATAAGCGCCACTATCTGCCAAAACTCGCGTCCGGTGAGCAGATCTGGTGCCAGTTGTTCTCCGAGCCTGCCGGCGGTTCCGACGTCGCGGGCTTGCGGACGCGCGCGGAGAAGAAGGGCGACAATTGGGTCATCAACGGCCAGAAGATATGGACCTCCGGCGCGCATTATTCCGACTATGGCCTGCTGATCACCCGGACCGATCCCAATGTGCCCAAGCACAAGGGATTGACGATGTTCTTTCTCGACATGAAGAGCCCGGGCGTCGAAGTGCGCCCGATCAAGCAGGCCAACGGCATGCAGGAGTTCAACGAGGTCTATTTCACCGACGTGGTGATTCCAGACAGCCAGCGTCTCGGCCATGTCGGCGATGGCTGGAACGTGTCGCTGACCACGCTGATGAACGAGCGCATGTCGATCGGTGCACGGCTTGCCACCGGCTTTCCCGAAATGTTCGAGTTCTGCTCCAACCTGATGACGGACGATGGCCTCGCGATCGACGATCGCGCCACGCGCGCGAAACTCGCTCATTGGGCGGTGAAGGCGAGCGGGCTGAAATACACCAGCTATCGCGCCATCTCGGCGCTGTCGAAGGGCGACCGTCCGGGCCCGGAAAATTCCATCGGCAAATTGGTCGCTGGCTCGATGCTGCAGGACATCGCGATGTACGCGATGGATCTTCAAGGCGCGGCCGGCGCCTTCACGGGTGCGGCGGAAGAAGAGGCGCGCGGCCAATTCCAGCAGATGCTGTTGAGTTCGCCGTCGATGCGGATTGCCGGCGGCACCGACGAGATCCTGCGCAACATCATCGCCGAGCGCGTGCTTGGGTTACCCGGCGACATCCGGGTCGACAAGAACGTGCCGTTCAACAAGATCCCAACCAAGGGAAGATAGGTTCTCGTGTCCCGGGCGCGGTGCAGCGTGTTCCTGGCGATGCGAAGCATCGTCCAGTACGCTGCTCCACAGAACCGGGACCTAACATCTGATGGACCCCGGCTCTGCAGCGCACCGTTGCACGCTGCGCTGCGTTCGGGGCACGAAAGCGAGTAACCATGGACGCTGCCGTAAATCAAAAACAAGAACGCATCGACATTCTCGAAGACCTGCTCAGCGAGCGCTTTTCCTGCCGGGCGTTCCTGCCAACGCCCGTGCCGCGCGCCACCATCGAGCGTATCCTCGCCGCGGCGCAGAAGACCGCGTCCTGGTGCAACAGCCAGCCGTGGCGGCTGGAAATCACCTCGGGCGAGGCGACCCAGAAGTTTCGCGAGCTGATGTACGGCACAGCCTCCAGCGGCCGGCCGAACAGCGGCGATTTTCCATTCCCGCGCGAATATCGCGGCGTCTATCTGGAGCGGCGCCGCGAGAGCGGCTTTCAGCTCTACAATTCGCTCGGCATTCCACGCGGCGACAAGGCGGGCTACGCCAGGCAGGCGCTGGAAAATTTCAATTTCTTCGGCGCCCCGCATGTCGCCATCGTTCATACCGACGAGGCGCTCGGCGTCTATGGCGCGATCGATTGCGGCGGCTATCTCATGAGCTTCATGCTGGCGGCGCAGGCGCTCGGCGTGGCAACGATCCCGCAGGCGGCATTGGCGTTTCACGCCGAGGTGGTGCGGGCGCATTTCGGCCTCGGCGATGACCGCCGCGTGGTCTGCGGCATTTCGTTCGGATATCCCGACACTGAGCATAAGGCCAACAGCTACCGGACGACTCGCGCCGGCCTGGCGGACACGGTCAGGTTCGTCGGCGAATAGCAGGTCCGTCCGCCCCTCTCACCAGGAGCGAACGTGAGGTGAGTCGGAATTCCGACTAAGTAGAGCGCGATGACGATTCGTCCCGAAGTCGTCGCGCTCTACCCTCTGTTTTGGCGCCTGTTGTCGGACTTGCCCCTGCTTTCATAAGCTTCCAGCAACGCTATTGACAAAATCCGCTCCAACATCTTGAGTTGTAGCGCTCTGGCATCCACAATGCAGAATTGTAGATTTTCAATGATTCTTTCGAGCGAAGGTTCGGTCACAGCTCTGAATCCGGAATGTCAGCAATGGATCTAATCCCGATGCAGCCCAAGCATGCAGCATTGAACGCCGACGAAATGACGGCTTTCGGCCTCCGCTTGATGAGGGGCTTCCTCAGGTTACGCGACAGGCGGCACCGTGAAGAACTCATCGCGCTGGCTGAACGGTTGGCGAATGAAGAAGAGAAATATCTGGCAGAATCTGACGATTGACGCGCGTCAGTCCGTGCCACGTCAAAGTCGGACTGGTCAGGCCGATTTGCCTGCAAAGCGACTTCCATGTCGCCTCGTCGCAATCGACCAGCACAGCCAGCACCGACATGCCGTCGATCATCTGCGGCAGCCCGAGCGGATGGGCTTTCCAGCCGCAACGCTCGAACCGCGGCAACCACCAGGATTCCAGGACGATGGAAAACCCAGTCAGGCCGATGCTGATGCCGTATTCCATGATCGCCGTCAGCAGCAGCATCTCGATCCGCGGCCCAGCATGCTCGCCGCGACGCTCCGGAATGACGAAGACGCGCGACAGTTCGTAGACGTCGTGCCGATGGATCGGCCCGCGGATGCTGAGATAGGGAAAAATATCGCTCATGAGCGTCGGCGACAGCGTCGGCACCGCGCGCATGGCGCCGATCAGTTGGCCGCCGTCGAGGCAGAACAGATAGACCGTGTCCTCGGTGTCGAATTGATCGATTTCTCGCCCGTCCGGCCGGTCGAGCGCCATCCACTTGCGTTGCTTGACGTAAATGTCGTGACGCAGCCGGAAATAGGGATCGAAATAATTTTGATAGAGATGGCGATTGTCTCTTTGAACCACATGAATTTCGGGCATTTGAGCTACCGCTTGATTGAGATTCAATCATGTGGCAACCGTGCCTAGAACAGTAGATTTCCTCTACTGGCAGAACTCCCAGTTCAGATCAGGATTTCACGGTTGACAATTGCCGCCGCAACGGTCGCCGTTTTGTTGTTCGTCATCAGCTTGCGTTGCGCCTCCTCGATATGCCAGCGCACATTCCGCTCCGAGATGCCGAGAATCTGACCGGTCTCCCACGCGGTCTTTCCGCGCGCCGCCCAGCGCAACACCTCAGCCTCGATGCTGGAAAGGCGCCGGCCGCATGTCGCAGCGGTCGGCCGGTATAGCGCGCGGAGCCTGCCATGGGTGAAGACACCCATCAGGTGAAGCGCCCCCTTGGTCTCGGCGTCCAGATATGGCCGCTCTCCGGCGATGCTGACGGCGCCGATGGCATCGTCATAGTGGATCGGAATGCAGAACCCCTCGCAGAGCCCGAAATCGCGTGCACGCATCATGACGCGGTGCGCCGCCGGGTCGCGCTCGCGATCGTAGGACATGTCCTTCCACTCGAACGGGTTTAAGGTATTGAAACAATGCTGTGGCACCGGATCGACCGCGTGCAAATTCTCACGATTGTACAACTCGAACCATTCCACCGGCCAGCCGTTGGCGATGGTCAGTTCCGCGAGCGACTGGCCCGACATCGGAATGCCAGCCATGATGTAGGCATGAAAACCGAGTTCGCCGATGACCTTCTCAAATTGAGAGATGACGTTCGCAGCGGTCGTCGATGCTTCGATTGCTTCGACAAAATCCAACGCACGGCGTCCCCAATATGGTTCTAATTCTTTCATCCTAAAAATCTCCCCCCGTGGCGGCGTCGCAGCCGACTGTCGGTGCAGTGCAATGACGATTTGACTCAATCTAGCAACTGCCAGTGCCGTCGAACGACGGCCGAAGCGTGATCCGGAAAAGCAAGCCCTCGAGTTGCGCCCCGATGGGTGGGGACCGGTTTCCCTTAACTAATAAGCACGAGCCGTTTGAGAGACCATCATGCACAAATAATAAGCTTGAGCGCAATGGCGGCTCATCCGGAAGTCGTAGCGCTTTCAAATTTCGGCGGGCGCTTCTCGGCAAACGCCTTGATGCCTTCCTTGATCTCGGCGCCGCGCATGCTGTCGCGATGGCGCTGGTCGACTGCTGCTTCGTCCAGCTCTCCGCGAGCGTGCTCGTTGATCGCCCGCTTCATGCCGCGCATCGCGACCGGCGCGTTGCCGGCGAGAATGGCTGCCAGCCGGCCGACCTCCTCATCGAGCGCCTCGGCCGGCACCATCGCGGTGAGATAGCCGATCCGCAGCATCTCCGGCGCTTCGATCTTCTGCGCGGTCAGGAACAACTTCTTGGCGTTGTCGACGCCAAGCCGCGACACGTAGCGTTTGATGCCGCCCTTGTAGTAGTGCAGCCCGAGCCGCGCCGCCGGCATGAACATCTCGGCGGTGTCGACGCCGATCCGGAAATCGCAGGCCAATGCCAAATCGGTCGAGCCGCCATAGACGCCGCCATTGAGGCGGCAGATCGTCGGCACGCCGAGGTCTTCCAGCCGGTTGACCACGGCTTCGAAGGCCGAACCCGCGCTTTGCTCTTCCTTTTGCGCTTCCTTTTGCTTTTCCTCGGCGCCCGCCGCGCGCTCGGCAACCGAGTTGAGATCATAGCCGGCGCTGAAGGCGCGCCCGGTGCCGGTCAGCACCAGCACGCGGATCGCCGGATCGGCCTCGATCTGGTCAAGTAGTCTGACCAATGCGGCGAGGTCGTCCGCCTGCAGCCGGTTCAAATGCCTCGGCCGGTTGAGGCGGATGGTGGCGCGCGGACCGTCGATATCGAGCAGCGGCGCGCTCGCCGCTTCAGCCGGCTCGGTGGACTGTTGTTGCATTATTTGTTCTCCAGTTCCCGCCGCTTGGCCTCGACGTCGATGGTTTCGGCGAGATCCGGATGCCGCGCCATCAACAGGCGGAAGTCCACGAGATCGAGCACCAAAAGCTTCGACAGCCCTGTCGTGGTGATGTTGGCGGTGCGCAGATTATTGCCGAGCAGCGCCATTTCGCCGAAGAACGCGCCTTCGCCGAGCCGCACCTTCTTGCCCGGCAGATCGACCTCGACCTCGCCGGAGGCGATGAAATACATGCAGTCGCCGGCCTGGCCCTTGCGGATGATCATGGTGCGCGGGGGCAGGTCGATAGTGCGCAGCATATGCGTCACGTCGGCGATCGCGGCCGGGCCGAGGGTGGCGAAGAATGGCACCTTGCTGACGGACTCCCAGGTCTTGAGGAAGTTGTCGCGGCGGGTCTCCGCGGCAAAGCCTGTGGCAAGAATGCCGGTCCACAGCCCGAACACGCCAAGCCCGGAGATCATCACCATCGCCGCGACAATCCGCCCCGGCAGCGTGATCGGCACCACATCCCCGTAACCGGTCGTGGTCAAGGTCACGACCGCCCACCACAGAGCCGCGGGCACGTTGCCGAACGTTGCCGGCTGCACGTCGCCCTCGAAGAAATGGACCGCGACCGAGCCCAGAAACAGGACCATCAGGAAAATCACCAGCACGCTGAACAGCGGTCCGGACTCCAGCACCAGCACGCGCCGCAATTGCCGCAATCCCGGAATGCCCGGGATCACCTTGACGATCCACAGCACCGAAAGCAGCCATGCGGTCCTGGGAGTGACGCCGGAGAGGAGCGCGAGCGGCACCGCGACTGCGCCGGCCGTGTCGACAAGTCCGCGCCCGGAGGTCAGATAGGCCAGTCCTCGCCCCGCCGTCATGGCGTGCCGCAGCCGAACCACCCATTCGAACGCGAAATAGGCCACGCAGGCCCACAATACCACGTCGATGGAGCGATGCGCGGTCTCATAGGAAGGGTCGATTGTGAGCAGCACCATCGCGCCGACACCGATCACCACGGCGGTGTAGGCCGCCTTGGTCATATTGCGCCCGGCGGTCGCGGCTACAAATTGCGCCAAGCCGAGGAAAACCAGCGGCTTGGACATTTTCGAGGCGTCACCCATTGCTCTGAAAACCCGATTCTGGCCTAGCCTTATCCTATAAAGTGCCCGGCCCGGGAAAGGTCGTCAACGACGGTCGGCAAGCAGGCACTTGTCGCCGGGCATGCCGGCGATTTTCCACGGGAACAGTCGCGACGCGCGGCGCGACGGGGACGTTCCCAAACGAGAATTTGCGCGGGATTGGTTCAAATCCCCGACAAAACGTTGCCTTTTCTGCGTATATCGAGGGTGTTCCATGCGCGTTATGATTGTGCTGGACCTCGCGTGTGCACCATACCCGACATAGCTTGAGAATTGGTTGGCCCCATGGATACCTCACATCTCGCAGAGCATGCAGGCGCCGCCGGCAGCTTTTTTGCCTCGATCTTCGTGGTCGCGACGCTGTCGATGCGAACGATGATCCCGCTTCGGGTGTTTGCCATTCTGACCAACATCCTCCTGATCACGACGGCGATTCCGAGCCATAATTATCCGACGATGCTGCTGCATGCGGTGCTGCTGCCGCTCAACAGCTACCGGCTGCATCAGATGCTGCAGCTGGTGCGGGACGTGAAGCGGTCGGTCAACAGCGACCTGTCGATGGAATGGCTGCGACCGTTCATGACCGAGCGCAAATGCGCCGCCGGCGAGGTCTTGTTCTACAAGGACGAGAAGGCCGAGAGCATGTACTACATCGTCAGCGGCCGGTTTCGTCTGGTCGAATCCGGCATCGAATTGCCAGTCGGCGCCATTGTCGGTGAGCTCGGGATGCTGTCGCCGTCGAACGTGCGGACCCAGACCCTGGAATGCGTCGAAACCGGCGTGATCCTGAGCGTGAGTTACGACCAGGTCGAACAACTTTACGTGCAGAATCCCGCCTTCGGCTTCTACTTTCTGCGTCTTGCCAGCGCCCGGCTGTTCCAGAACATTGACACGCTGGAACAGCGACTGGCGCAGCAGACTGCGACCGCGGCGGCGAACCCCGCCTAGAGCATGATCCGGAAAAGTGGATACCGGTTTTCCGAAAAGATCATGCTCAGACAGAAAGACAGAGCGTGATCCGGAAAAGTGGATACCGGTTTTCCGGGAAGATCACGCTCAAACAGAAAGACAGAGCAGGATGACGATTCGAAGAAAAGTCATTTCGCGCTAGAGGGTAACAGGCACGGTGGCAAGCTTTCTGTCCTCGCTTCGTTATCTGCTCGCCGATTTCATCGGCGAGGATGATGGCGCGCCGCCTTTCCTGCCTGACGGTTTGCCCGACGGCGCGACGGCGATCGTCAGCGACGCCATTCATCTCTTGATGGATTATCAGGGCGCAAGTTACGCCCAGCTTTATGTCGACCGGTTGCGCCGGATCGTCGGCCGGCAGGACGTCGATGCCGCGATGTTCTGCGAGATTGCGCGGCTGATGGCGACCCGCATGAGCTACGAGGATCCGATCCGCATCGCGCAACTGAAACTCGCCGAATTGGAGAGCGGCGCGCGCGCTCCGTCAGCCGATGTCAAGGAATTTCGGCTGGATGAATTGATCAGTTCGCTCCCGGCGCCCGCTGCCGAACCGGTGCTTGAGGCGCTCGAAATGGTCGGGTGGCTGCACAAGCGGCTCGCGATCCCTTTTTCGACCGCAAGCCGCTGGGGTATTCGTCGGCTCAAGTTCGAGGCTGGACTGCGGCGGTGGCGACAGTTTTCGACGCGCTTTGAACAAGAGCGTGTCTGGGTCGAGCGCTGGCTGCATATGATCGCCCGCGGTCTCGCAAAACAGCCGAGTTCCGCGCCCGCGATCGTGGCGACGGCGGCGATGGTTCAGGGGTACGGCGACGATTATCGCCAGGGGCTCGCCGACTGGCATGCGATCATCGACGGCCTCGTCAAGCCGACCTTCGACGGCGCGCTGCCGTTGTCCGATCTTGGCGGTGCGATCGCAGAGGCGCGCGCCGCCGCCAAGCCCGATCCACGGCAGGCCGCGCTCAAGCGCGCCATCGCCCAGATCAGGGCACGCGCGCTCGCAGCAAGCGCCAGGGCGGCAGCGGAATGATGCGCCACCGACGCGGCCACGCGATTTAACATGCAGGACAAAGAGGCCGCCCGGACCAGACAGCCGCTGCGTTAGAGCGTGATGACTTTTCTTCGAATCGTCATCTCGCTCCATCTTTTTGTTTGAGCATGATCTCCGCAGGATGATCTCCGCAGGATCATGCTCAAACAATAAACGAGAACGCGATGACCATCCTGAAATCATCGCGCTCTTGTCTCGCGCCGCGCTCAGGCGCTCTGCGCCGTCTTCACGACCACCACATTGTCGTCTTGATTGTCGCGCTGACCGTCGCCCCGATCATCTTGGACCGAACTTTCCGGCGCGTGACGTTTGAGATGGTCGCGCCGCATCGTGATCTGATCGCGGACGAATTCATAGCCGAGCTTGAAGGTGTCGAGCCCATCGGTGCTGATCGTGCCGTCGCGCAAGCCGATCACCGCGCCACGCAAGACCGCCTCGAGGTCGTCCCGCAACGCTTCCAGCGCGTCCAGCGAATTGGCGTGCTCGATTTTTTCGCCGATCGTGAGGATCGCGGTCGCCAGTTCGCCGGCCCGTTCCGGCGCGGTCCGCGTGATCTTCGTGTAAATCGCCGCGAAGATCGATCCGATGATGCTGAGCGCGCCGGCGGCGAGATACATCACATCGCTGTAGCGGTCCATGAACGACTTGGTGTCATCGTTGATGTATTCGGCCGCACCGGGGTGGGCGATGATGAACGCATCCTTGTCGGTGTCGGCCGGCTCGATCCTCGAGGCGAAGCCATCGTCGAGCGCGAGTTCGGCCTTGTTCTCGTAGATCAGGCGGGCCAGTTCTCCGGCGGTCGAGGCCGACATCCTGGATTGCGCGACCAGCAGCCACTCCAGCCCGATCGTGTCGAGTTCATCATCGGGAATCTGGGGCGAGGACGACAGCATGCCGGCCGCCACTGTCTCTTCACTGATCCCTGGCATCTTCCGCGCCAGCGTTTTCGCCTCGCCGATCGCGTTCAACGTGAATCCGCCGTGCCTGGCGGATTGCTCGTAACTCTTGTCCTTCATTACCTTGGAGGCATGCACCAATGCGACCACCGCGCCGTAGCCGGAGGCGAACAGTTTCTCCAGCGTGGCGCTTGGTGGCGCCATCTGCACCCGCGCAGCGGCGTCCGTTCCGTCGGTGGCATCGACAACATTGCGGACGAAGGATGCGCTGTTGTCGCTATCAGCCCAGACGGCGATCTTCCTTTTCTTCAACTCGGCAAGCGACTTGATCTTCTTTTCGCCCGGGCTGAGCAGCAGCACGACGTCGTGTTCCAGGATAGCCAGCGCGCGCGCCCGTGCGGGAATCTTGACATCGGTGCGCAGCACGGTGAGGTCGGCGGTGTGGCGGTCGAACTGCGCCAGCGCCTTGGCATTGTCGCCATTCTGCAAGATCTTCAGCCGCAGCCGCGAATTGGTATTCTTCAGCGCGGTGGCGAGCTTCGCGGCAAAGCGGGACTCCTCGCTGTCGGGGCCGCCGACGGCAAATGTCAGCGTCTCGGAATTCCTCAACAGCACCCGGCCGCCCCAGACGGTGGCAACCGTCAAGACCACGGTCAGCGCGGCGAAGAGCAGCGCCTGCCGGCGGTTGTTGTTCACAACCTTTGAGTGAGGTGTTGTCCGTTCCGGCGGTGAAGTTGCAGTCATGAATGTCACCCGGCCCGGGTCCTGCCGCGGCGTCACGGGGTCGTCGCAAATCGCCCGGCAAGAAGATAACTGTCTCAAAAAGAAAGAAGATTTTTGAGTGTCGGATGATATCCGCCTTATGGCGGATTGCAAATCGACCCACGCCAGTAACCCTGTCAGCTTCGACGGAATCAGATGGAGCGGGGCTGCCACACCCGGCGTTTTTCGGGTTCCACAGAGGTGCATTCCGCCCCCGGAGATGTCATAAAAGGTCAATACGGGCCGACGGGGTTTGAAAAAGAAGCTGCTGAGCGCCTCGAGTTCCGGTGCGGTCCAAGGTTCGTTCCAGCGAGGGCGTCGGCTTTGTCATTTCCTCCCATGTCGTCGTCGGTTCCGGTCGGTGCGCTGGTGGCATGGATGTTGTTGCTCAGCGTCAAGCACGTCATCGCAGACTTCGTGCTGCAAAATTCCTGGATGGCTCACGGCAAGGATCAGAAGACCGGGTGGGCGCTGCCGCTTCTGGTGCATTGCCTGATCCATCTCGCGGTCGCGATGGCGCTGATCCTGATCATCGCGCCGAAATTCTGGTTCGTCGCCGTGATCGATTTCGCCATCCACATCACGGTCGACCGCGCCAAGGGGCTCTGCTCCTCGACCTTTTGCATGACGCCGGAGCACCCCTGGTTCTGGACGCTGATCGGGATCGATCAGGCGCTGCACCATCTCACCGGCTTTGGGCTTTCGATCTTCATGGCGGCGAACGGCTGAGGGCGTCGGGCGTCACGCTTAGAGCATGATCCGGAAAAAGCCTGCCCCGCACTTGATGCGGGGTGGGTACCGGTTTTCCCTCGCGACAAACGCGGAACGCGTTTGCGCGGAGATCATGCTCAAACAATAAACTGGAGCGCGATGATGTTTCAGCCTGAAAGTCATCGCGCTCTGGCGTCGCGGATGAACACGTCGAGGTGGGAGGCTCCGACGTCGCGTTCGATGCTCGTCCAGCCGAGCCGCTGGTAAAAGCCCGCGCGCTCGGGACGCGCGCAGAGATAGGCGCGGTCGGCGCCGAGCGCGAAACACGCCTGCGCCGCGCGGTCGACCAGCGCGGCGCCAACACCGTGACGCCGCGCCTCTGGCTCGACCCATACCGCCGCGACCCACGGCGTGAATTGCGGACGCTCCGCGAGATCGGAGGCAATCACCGACGTCGTGCCGAGAAAATTCCCGTCCTCATGAGCGACCAGCGCCAATGGAAGCGCCGTGGGCTCCATGTTCTCGCGCAGACGGCCGCGGATATAGTCGAGCGGATGACCATGCGGTTTCCACCAGGCCTGCCAGATGCGGTCGGCGACCGCGTCGAAAAATTCCGGGCATTGCCGCAGGTCGGCGATGGTGAAGGCAAGAGACATTGATTTGCGTCCCGACTGTCGCCGCGGCATGGTGGCTCAAAACCGCAGGGATTGGAAACTTATGACAGAGCAGCCTCTGAGCAAAAAGACCGTCGGTGTCCTGGATAGCCGCATGGCCTATCACGAACGCGGCGAAGGCGCGCCGGTCCTGTTCCTGCACGGCAATCCGACCTCGTCCTATCTCTGGCGCGACGTCATTCCCGAGCTGGAAGGGCGGGGACGGCTGATCGCGCCGGACCTGATCGGCATGGGAGACTCCGGCAAGTTATCCAATCCCGGTCCCTGGACGTATCGGTTCGTTACCCATCGCGACTATCTCGCCGCGTTCATCGATGCGGTGATCGGCCCGGAAGAAAAGATCCTGTTCGTCGTCCATGACTGGGGTTCGGCGCTGGGTTTCGACTGGGCCAACCATCATCGCGACCGGGTGCGCGGCATCGCCTATATGGAGGCCATCGTCCGTCCTTTCGCCAGTTGGGAGGAATGGAGCGAGGCCGCGACCCCGATTTTCCAGGGTTTTCGTTCCGAGAAGGGCGAAGAGATGATTCTCGATCGCAACATGTTCGTCGAGCGCGTGCTGCCGGGATCGGTGCTGCGTAAGCTGACCGAGGCCGAGATGACCGAATATCGCAAGCCGTTCCTCAACCGTGAGGACCGCTGGCCGACACTGACCTGGCCGCGCCAGATACCGATCGCCGGCGAGCCCGCAGACGTGGTGCAGATCGTTGCGGATTACGCGCAATGGATGGCCGATAACGACGTTCCAAAGCTTTTCGTAGAAGCCGTGCCTGGCGCGATCCTGATCGGCGCCGTCGCGGAATTCTGCCGCGGCTGGAAAAACCAGTGGGAGACGACGGAGCGTGGCTCACACTTCATCCAGGAAGACGCCGGTCCCGCGATTGGGCAGGCGATCGCCAGGTGGATGCAGGCAAATTCGATTTAGAGCCTGATGACTTTTCTTCGAATCGTCATCCCGCTCTATCTTTCTGTTTGAGCATGATCTTTTCGGAAAACCGGTACCCACCCATCGGGTCGTTGCCCGAGGGCATGCTTTTCCGGATCATGCTCTCGCGAATCGCGCGGCAGGCCCGGTTCCGATTCGCAGATGGCTGGCAAGCATCCCGTGTCACTACCGCCTCCCGTGGTTAACCCTTCGTTAGACAATTGCGCTGCATCTTCCCTATCCGAGGGAGAACCGCATGTTTTCAAGCCGCGACGCCTACGAAAACGATCTCTGCCCGGTCCGCGACGAACTGCTCGGCGAGATGTACCGCTCCAGCGAAAGCGGTTTGCCCAGGTTGGTCGAGAGCGTCTCTTCCGATGTCCGGGCGAGGCTCGCGCTGTTCTGCTACCGCAAGAGCCATCTGCACTCGCTGGCGCTCGCGATCGCCGCAAGCTGCAGCGAGCGCGACCTGATCCAGTTCGGTGGCCGCGTCGGCTCGACCATCTACGCGCTGTCCCGCGAAGCGCCCGCCGCGCGCGGGGTGCCCTCGTCCTATGGCGGCCGTAAGCCGATCACGCTGTCGACCAAGCCGCTTTCCGCCATCGCGCCGCTCGACGTCGAGCTTGACGACGAAGACCTCGCCGAGGCCGTGACGGCGTAAACTCTCTCCACGTCGCCCCCGCGAAAGCGGGGGCCCATAACCACAGACGTTGATTGTCGCAGACGATGTTCGCTAACTCGCCTAATCGACAGATCGCGCGGTATGGGTCCCGGCCTTCGCCAGGACGACCATCAAAGCACCGGCAGCCCGTGCTTTCGTCGCGCCATCGCACATTCGGCGTCGCCGGGCATGCAGGTCCGGCAGACCTCGGGCCGGATCGCGTAGATGGTGCAGGCGGTCGCGGTTCCGACCTTGCCATGTAGCGCCGCGCACCGCTCGCCCTCGCAACGCATGCCCGACAGCCTGTCGTTGACAAGTTCCGCTGGAATGAGATCGAGCGCGGCGTCGTCTTCGGTGGTGAACCGCGGCCAGTTCGACGAATAGGAACAACAGGCGCCGCAGGCCTGACAGGGATTGTCAGGATCGGCCGCGGCGGCGCGGTCTAAGCGGTCAGACATCCTTTGGCTGCTCCCAAATCAGGCTTCTCCGCCACTTCGCGCGTAGCGCTTCGCGCCGCTCCGGATATTTTTCGTCGAGATAATCGGCTTCGACCACACGATCGGTGCGGAAGCTGCGGAAATCGCGGCGCAGCTCGCACCAGGCCGCGAGGATCCGCACCGCCTCATGATAGCCGATCGCGATCGGCCATATCGTGCGCTCAGAGTCGCGGCCGTGCTCGTCGCGGTAGTGCAGCGCGATCTTCTTGCCCTCGTGAATTTGCGAACGAGTCCGCGCCATGTCGATGCGGTCGGGCTCGCGATCCCGGCCCGGGCGGGCGCGGCTTGCGGGCTCGAGCACGAAGGGCCGCAGCCGCTCCGGGACGGTGTCGGCGATCTTCGCCATCAGGTCCTCGGCGGCACGCGCGAGCACGGGATCGGCATGCCCGATCACCCATTGCGCGCCGAGCATCGCCGCCTCGATCTCATCGGGGGTGAGCATCAAGGGCGGCAGGTCGAAACCCTTTTCGAGAATGTAGCCCATGCCGGCCTCGCCGCGGATCGGCACGCGCTGGCCGATCAACGTCGCGATGTCGCGATAGATCGTGCGTTTCGAGGTTTCGAGCTCAACGGCGATCGAGTCCGCCGTCAGCGGATTGCGGCTGCGCCGCAACACCTGAATGATCTGAAACAGCCGGTCGGCGCGTCTCATGGCAAATCTCTCGGCAAATCTCTCGGCAAGTCTTTTGGCAAATCTCTGGGCAAGTCCTTTGGAAAGTCGCTCTTCGATGCTGACAGGATGTTGGCAGCAGGCATTTCTTATAACGGGACAACACTCCAGTTGAAGGGAATTTGTCCATGATGATCCTTTATGGCGTCGGCCTGTGGTCGACGGTCGTGCCACTGCTGACACCATGGTGGCAGCAGCACTTGGCTAGCGTGAGGCGCGTTTTGAAGAAATTGGGAGCGCTGACATGATCACCCTCTATGGCTTCGGCGCAGGCTTCGGCCTGCCCGAAATCAGCCCGTTCGTGACCAAAACCGAGGTCCAGTTGAAGATGGCGCGCCTTGCCCATCGCAAGGAGCGGGCGATGCCGCCTGCGTCTCCCAAGGGGCAGTTGCCCTACATCGACAACCAGCGTGAGCGTGCGCAGGCCTGGGCATTCGAGCGCATGATCGAACACCATGTTTATTGGGCGCTGGTCGGCGCCCGCTGGGTCGATCCGGACAATTTTGCCAAGGGGCCGGCGCATTTCTTCGACGGCGCGCCAGCGGACCGCCGCGAGAAGCTCCGTGAGGATGCGCAGTTCCGCGTCGCCGAGAACTACCTCCTCAGCGGCCTCGGGCGCCACGCGCCGGACGAGGATATCGAACTCGCGTTGCGCTCTCTCTACGCATTGTCGCTTCAGATCGGCGGCAAGCCGTATCTGATGGGCGACAAACCCTGCGGCGCCGACGCCACCGCGTTCGGCGCGCTGGCCGGAATCCTGACGCCGTTCTTTGACTCCAAGCTGCGGTCGCGGGCGGAAGAGTTCGACAACCTGACCGCCTATGTCGACCGCATGATGGAGCAGTATTATCCGGAGTTCGCCTGGGCGCCGCTGCGACAGGCGGCCTAGAGCATGATCCGGAAAAGCATGCCCTCGGGCGACCACCCGATGGGTGGGTACCGGTTTTCCCTCGCGACAAACGCGGAACGCGTTTGCGCGGAGATCATGCTCAAACAATAAGCTAGTGTGAAGCGGCGGGCTCGCCCTTCAATGCGGCGAGTTCCGCTTCCAATTCGGCGATGCGGGCGTCGCGCTGGGCCAGCGCCGCCGCCACATCGGCAGCGTCGAACTTCTGCGGGATGTGCTGCGGGCAATTGGTGTCCCACGCCGCGATCTTGAACAGGATGACCTGTTCGGGCCGCGCCTTATAGCCCTGCGGCATCAGCGATTTCGTCAGCGCCGGATCGTCATCCACCACGTGCGCCTCGCCCCAGATCTTGACGCGGCGGCGATGCGCATAGTCCATCACGAAGATATGCGCCTTGGGATTTTCCGAGAGATTGCCTTGCGTGATGTATTGCCGGTTGCCGCTGTAGTCGGCGAACGCGATGGTGGTCTTGTCCAGCACTTTGATGAACCCCTTCGGGCCGCCGCGATGCTGGATATAGGGCTGGCCATCGGCGGTCGCGGTTGCGAGATAGAAGCTGTCGGTCGCGGCCAGAAAGCCCGCGAGCTTGTCGTCGATCTCGGTGCGCCAGCCGCCGTTCTCCTCGACATGGGCATAGGCGTCGCGCGATCCCTTGCGGGCCTGGATCGCCTTCACGGCCGGCGTGAACGCGACGTCGCTGGAATAGGTCTGGGTGTCTGACATCCGAGAGTCTCCTCATTCCATGAGCGGCAACGCGCCGTCTCTGGACCGCTAAAATGCATCCTCCCGGAACTTAAACAATCACCGAGGTTGACACTTTATCATTGCTCGATATGAAATAATGTATGGACCGGATCGATGCCATGCAGGCCTTTGTCGCGGTCGCCGACCTGCAGAGCTTCGCGGCGGCGGCGCGCAAGCTTGGGCTGTCGCCGCCGGCGGTGACGCGGTTGATCGCGGCGCTGGAGGAGCGGCTCGGCGCGCGGCTGCTGCAGCGGACCACGCGGTCCGTGACCTTGACCGATGCGGGCGCGCGCTACCTGGAACGGGCCCGGCGCATCCTTGCCGATGTCGAGGAGGCGGAACTCGCAGCCGAAGGCGAACGAACCCGGCCGAGCGGCCGACTCGTGCTCTCGGCGCCGGTCGGCTTCGGCCGGCTGCATGTCAGCCCGGTGATGTCGGCTTACTTAGAGCGTTATCCCGACGTGTCCGGCGAGTTGCGGCTGGAAGATCGCATCATCAATCTGGTCGAAGACGGCATCGATCTCGCGGTCAGGATCGGCCGTCTCGCCGATTCCTCGCTGGTCGCGCGTCATGTCGGCGAGATGCGGCGGATCGTGGTGGCGTCCCCTGCCTATCTCAAGCGGCACGGCGAGCCGAAAACGCCGGAAGCGATCGCTTCGCACCAGACGATCCAGTTCGGCGCGAGTGCCGTGACGGGTGAATGGCGCTTTCTGGTGGACGGCCGCGAGTTTCGCGTCAGCGTCACGCCGCGTTTGTCCACCAACAGCGCCGACGCCGCGATCCAATACGCCGAGCAGGACGGCGGGCTGACGCTGGTGTTGGCCTATCAGGCGGCCGAGGCCGTCAGGCGCGGGCGGCTGAAGATCGTGCTGGCGAAATTCGAGCAGCCGGCGCTGCCGATCCACATCGTCTATCCGACCTCGCGGCTGTTGTCGGCGAAAGTGCGCACCTTCATCGATCTCGTCATCGAGATCAGCGACTGGCATTTTGGTTGATACTGTCATTCCGGGCGCGCACAGCGCGAACCCGGAATCTCGAGGTTCCGGGTTCGATGCTTTGCATCGCCCCGGAACGACGTTCACTCCTTCTTCGGCACCACGCGAAACGTTCCATTGGCGCGCGCGATCACGGCGTCATCCGCCTTGATCAGGCTCTGCGCGAAGCAGATCGTGCTACCGGTCTTGATCACACAGCTCTCGACCGCGAGCCATTGCCCGATCTCGGCGGAGCCCACGTAGTCGACCGCGAGCGAGATCGTCACGAACGAGGTGGTCCAGCCCGTCGCTTGCGCGCAGCTATAGCCCATGGCGTTGTCGGCGAGAGAAGCGATCAGCCCGCCATGGATCAGCCCGCGCGCGTTGGTGTGCGGCTTGGCCAGGCGCAATCCCATGATCACGGCTCTCTCGGTCCGTTTCGAATAAAGCGGTTCCCAGGGGTCGGTGAACGGGCTGCTGCGGAAGTGAGGCTCGAAGCCTGCGGGGATATCGTTCGTCATCGGTGGCTCGCATGCTGGCGTAACAAGCGCCATTGAACGCGAAACGGAGAGGAAACTCACCGCCTACAAAGTTTTAAACGGCATTTGCGTGGGTGTTTGAAAGAGCATGCCCGTAAGTCCCCCGTCATTCCGGGATGGTGCGTCAGCACCAGACCTCAGATACGCAATTGCGCATCGGGGAATCTCGAGATTCCGGGTTCGATGCTTCGCATCGCCCCGGAATGACCAGTTGGCAATATCAGAACCCTCTACAACGGCAGCCCGACGTAATTCTCAGCCAGCGACGTCATCGCCGCCTTGGAGCTTGTGACATAATCGAGCTCGGCCAATTGAATGCGCGCGCCGATGGTGCCTGTGTCCGGAAATTTGTGCAGCATCGATGTCATCCACCAGGAAAAGCGCACCGCTTTCCACACCCGCTTGAGCGCTTTCGCGGAATAGGCATCGATCCCGGCGGAGGATTTCTCGTCGTAATACTCGCGTAGAGCGCAAGCTAGATAATGCGCGTCGCTGGCGGCGAGGTTCAGTCCCTTGGCGCCGGTCGGCGGCACGATGTGCGCGGCGTCGCCGGCCAGGAACATCCGCCCGAACCGCATCGGCTCGGCGACGAAGCTGCGCAAGGGCGCAATGCTCTTTTCGATCGATGGCCCGGTGACGAGATGGTCGGCTGCCCTCTGGTCCAGCCGGCGCTTCAGCTCATCCCAGAACTTATCGTCCGGCCATTGCTCGACGCGGTCGTCGAGCGAACACTGCACGTAATAACGGCTGCGGTGCATCGAGCGCATGGTGCAGAGCGCAAAGCCCCGCGCATGATTGGAATAGATCAGTTCGTGGCTGACCGGCGGCGTCTCCGAGAGAATCCCGAGCCAGCCGAACGGGTAGACCCGCTCGAAGGTCTCGATCGCCGGTGGCTTGACGCTGGCGCGGCTGACGCCATGAAAGCCGTCGCAGCCGGCAATGAAATCGCAGGCGATCTCGTGATTGACGCCGTCCTTCACATAGGTGACGCGCGGATGGTCGTTGTCGAAATCAAGCGGGGCAACCTTGTCGGCCTCATAGACGGTGGTAAGCCCGGCCGCCTTGCGCGCATTCATCAGGTCGAGCGTCACCTCGGTCTGGCCGTAGATCATCACGGTCTTTCCGGTTAAGGCCTTCATGTCGATCCGATGACGGCTGCCGGAAAACGCCAGTTCGATGCCGTCATGAACCAGCCCCTCGTGATGGGCGCGCCCGGCCGCACCGACTTCGTCGAGCAGTGCCACCGTACCCTCCTCGAGGAGACCTGCGCGGATACGTCCGAGCACATAGTCGGCGGTGTGCCGCTCCAGGATGACGTTGTCGATGCCGTAAGTCCGCAGCAATTGCCCCAACAGCAATCCCGCCGGTCCCGCGCCGATGATTGCGACTTTTGTCCGCAATACTTGCTCCCCCCGATACTGTAGGCTCTGGCGTTCGCCGGCTTGCGCGTCGCCTGCGTCGCCGCCGTGCTTGCAATGATAATTATATCATATAACAATGTCTGCAAAGGGCCGACGAAGCCCTGAAGAGAGGGAGAGAATGCCGATGAGGAAGACGTTTTTGGCGTTGCTGCTGGCCGCCGCCGTGACGCCCGCATTCGGGCAGGAAAAGAATTTCGAGCTGAAGATCTCGCACTGGGTGCCGGCCTCGCACCCGCTGCAGAAGGCGCTGGAAGACTGGGGCGCCGCGGTCGAGAAGGCCTCAGGCGGCACCATCACGTACAAGGTGTTTCCGGCGCAACAACTCGGTAAGGCAAAAGACCATTACAGCATGGCGCGCGATGGCATCGCCGACGTCACCTATGTCAATCCCGGCTACGATCCTGGCGTCTTCCCGATCATCGGCGCCGGCGAGCTGCCATTCTTGATGTCGGACGCCAAGGGCGGCTCCGAGGGGCTCGACGCCTGGTACCGCAAATATGCCGAGAAGGAGATGAAGGACGTCAAGTTCTGCCTCGCCTTCATCCATTCGCCATCATCGTTCCACTCGCGTACCAAGAAGATCGTAGTGCCCGAGGACATCAAGGGCATGAGGATCCGGCCTGCGCATGCCACGATGGGGAATTTCGTGACACTGCTCGGCGGCACCAATGTGCAGTCGTCGGCGCCGGAAGTGCGCGACATCATCGAGCGCGGCGTCGCCGACGGCGTCACCTTCCCCTGGGGTTCGCTGGTGCTGTTTGGTGTCGACAAGGTGACCAAGTATCACATGGACGCGCCGCTCTATGTCACGACCTTCGTCTTCGTGATGAACAAGGACAAGTACAATGAGATGTCGGACCGCCAGAAGAAGGCGATCGACGACAACTGCAATACCGAGGCGGCCGGCCGCGTCGGCGAACCCTGGGGCAAGTTCGAGGACGCCGGCGTCGACAAGGTGAAGGCCGAGTCCGGCCAGGAAGTCTATACGCTGACACCGGACCAGCTTGCACAGTGGAAGAAGGCCGCCGAGCCACTGGTCAAGACCTGGGCCGACGGCGTCAAGGCGAAAGGCGTCGATCCGGACGCGGCGATGACGGAGCTGAAGGCCTCGCTCGCCAAGTATAACGCCTTGACGCAGTAATCACGCGTCACTGACGCCTCAAGAGCGGCGGCGGGAAAATCTCCCGCCGCCGTTTTCACCGCGCAAGCGCTTTCAAGGGGGAGAAATGCAGCGCGCTTCGATGGATCGCTTCATAAATACGATCGAATGGATCGCGGCCGGCTTCGTCGGCGTCGTCGCGCTCGATGTTTTCATCTCGGTCCTGCTGCGCAATACGCTGAACTATGCGGTCCCGGATTCCTTCGACATCGGGCGTATGCTGCTCGGCATTTTGATCTTCTGGGGCATCGCCGCCACCAGCTATCGCGGCACGCACATCACAGTCGATCTGATTTGGGCCAATGTCGGCCCGAAGTACCAGCGCCTCATCGACGTGTTCGCGACCCTGGTGTTGCTGTTCGTGGTGACGGTGCAGACCTGGACCCTGTTCGACAAGGTGCGCGTCACCTATAACGACAACGTGCTTACCTTCGACATGCACATGCCGACCTGGCCGTTTTTCGCCGTCGCCTGGGCCGGTGATGTTTCCGCGGTGCTCCTGATCGCGATCCGCACCTATCGGCTGATCTTCTATCCCGAAGAGATGCACGATCCCAAGATCAAGGCCACGGAGTAGCGCATCGTGAGCACCAACGCGGTTGCCATTCTCGGCTTCGTCTCGCTGTTCGCGCTGATGCTGCTGCGCGTGCCGGTCGGCATGGCGATGGGCCTCGTCGGCGTGTCCGGCTTCAGCTATCTGGTCGGCGGCACGGCGGCGCTGAAGCTGGTCGGCCAGACCTCGATGCGCACGGTGACGGATTATACGTTCGGCGTGATCCCGATGTTCCTGCTGATGGGCACATTCGTCTCGAATTCCGGCATGAGCCGCGAATTGTTTCGCGCCGCCAACGGCTTTGTCGGCCATTTGCGCGGCGGCCTCGGCATCGCAACGGTCGCGGCCTGCGGCGGCTTTGCCGCGATCTGCGGCTCTTCCGTCGCAACGGCTGCGACCTTTTCTGCCGTGGCCTATCCGGAGATGCGGCGGTTCGGCTATCCGCAATCCTTTGCCACCGGCGTGATCGCGGCCGGCGGCACCTTGGGCGCGATGCTGCCGCCATCGACCGTGCTCGCGGTCTACGGCATCATCACCGAGCAGGACATCGGCAAGCTCTTCATGGCCGGCATCGTCCCCGGCCTGCTCGCGATGATCATGTACATGATCACCATCGCGCTGATCGGCTTGATCCGGCCGGGCTTCCTGCCCAAGGGGCCGGTCATCCCCTGGCGCGAGCGCTTCGCGGGCCTCAAGGATATCTGGGCGCCAGTGATCCTGTTCATCTTCGTGATCGGCGGGCTCTATGGCTTGCCTTATCTGCCGCGCTTCACGCCGACTGAAGCCGGCGGCGTCGGCGCGACCGGCGCGTTCGTGATCGGCGTCGCCACCGGCCGGCTCGACAGGGAAAAGATCCTCACCTCGCTATTGCAAGCCACCCGCACGGCCGCGGCCGTCTTCACGGTGCTGATCGGCGCCTTGATCTTCGGCTATTTCCTCACGGTGACGCAGACGCCGCAGAAGGTGACCGAGTTTCTCACCGGGCTTGGGCTCGGCAGCTACGGCGTGCTCGCCATCATCATGGTGATGTATCTCGTGCTCGGCTGCCTGATGGACGCGATGGCGATGATCATCCTGACCGTGCCGATCATCTTCCCGGTAGTGACCCACCTGGGATTTGATCCGATCTGGTTCGGTGTCATCATCGTGATGACGGTGGAGCTCGGCCTCATTCATCCGCCGGTCGGCATGAATGTCTTTGTGATAAAAAGCGTGGTCAAGGACGTCTCCTTCGCGACCATCTTCAAGGGCGTGATCCCGTTCGTCGCGACCGATCTGGTCCGGCTCGTGATTCTGATCGCGTTTCCGCTGCTCGCGACCTGGTTGCCGCAACAGATGATGGCCCGTTAGAGGTGGAGCATGATCTTTTTCGAAAACCGGTACCCACCCATCGGGTCGGGGCGCGAAGGTATGCTTTTCGGGATCATGCGCTGATGACACCGGTGCTTGAGACGAAATATGTCTTCACCATCACCGCCCATGTCGGCGAGGTGACGACCGCCGGCGAGATCGGCCACGGCGTGCGCCGTATCATTCCGATCACCGGTGGCGAGGTGAGGGGCAAGAACGTCAACGGCAAGGTCTGCGCCTTCGGTGCCGACTTCCAGATCATCCGGCCCAACGAATTGATCGAGCTGGAGGCGAAATACGCCTTCGAGACCGACGACGGCGCGACTGTCTATGTCGAGAACAGGGGCATCCGGTTTGGACCGGTCGACCTATTGCAGAAACTAAAGCGCGGCGAGCCAGTCGACCCCCAACTGATCTATTGCCGCACCGTGCCGCGGTTCGAGACCGGCCACGCAAACTATCGCTGGCTGATGGAAAACCTGTTCGTCGCCTCCGTCGCCCGCCACGCCGACCGCGTCGTCATCGACGTGCATCAGGTGCTGTGAGCTCAACCGCGAGGCCTTTCCGCCGTCGTCCCGGCCTTGAGCCGGGATCCATACGCCGCGGCTCCGCAGTTTGGCACCGTGGCAGACGCCCTTCCGCAACAATCGGCTCCCGTGGTTATGGGTCCCCGGCCGTCGCCAGGACGACGAGGAGTGGTTGACTCCCATCAGAATAGTTATAAAACATAACTATTCTGTCCAGGACACAAATAGAGCATGGGAAACGCCGTTGATGCCGCGCCTGCGGCTCCGTCCGAATTGCTGAAGGTCGAACAGACCGGCAGGGTGCTGACGGTCGGCCTCAACCGGCCGGCCAAGCGCAACGCGCTCAACGACGGCATCATCCTTGCGATCGGCGACCGTTTTTCGAACCTGCCCGACGACATCGGCGCCGTCATCATCCATGGTATCGGCGACCACTTCTCCTCCGGCCTCGATCTCTCCGAACTGACCGAGCACGACGCGACCGGCGGACTGCTTCACTCTCAAATGTGGCACCGGGTGTTCGACCGCATTCAATATAGCCGCGTGCCGGTGATTGCCGCGCTCAAGGGCGCCGTCATCGGCGGCGGGCTGGAACTGGCCTGCGCGGCGCATATCCGCGTCGCCGAGCCGTCGGCGTATTTCGCGCTGCCGGAGGGCCAGCGCGGTATTTTCGTCGGCGGCGGCGGTTCGGTGCGGCTGCCGCGGCTGATCGGCGTTGCCCGAATGACGGATATGATGCTGACGGGCCGGGTGTATTCTGCGACCGAAGGCTCGGCCTATGGCTTTGCGCAATACCTCACCGAGCCGGATGGCGGGCTTTCGAAGGCGATGGAATTGGCCGAACGCATCGCGGCCAACGCGCCGTTGACGAATTTCGCCGTGCTGCAGGCGCTGCCGATGATCGCGGAGGCCAACCCGCAGACCGGGCTGTTGATGGAATCGCTGATGGCGACCGTGGCGCAAAGCGACAAGGAGGCCAAGCGGCGGATCCGCGCCTTTCTCGACCGCAAGACCGCAAAGGTGAAACCGTCCTAAGATGAGCGCGCAAGCCCACATCGCGTCTCCCGAAAACAGCGACGCCACCTCGCGCGCCGCCGGCGCGTCGCCCTTGCGCGCGATCTCGTTTGGCGACCCTGCCGTGTCGATCGAGCGCAACAGCGACGGCACCATCTATCTCCGCCCGAAAAAGCCGCTCGACGACTATCCCGCGCGGATCACCGATCGTCTGCATCATTGGGCGACTGTTGCGCCGGATCGCATCTTCATGGCCGAGCGCGACGGCCGCCGCTTCTGGCGTCAGGTGACTTACGGCGAACTCCTCACCGCGAGCCAGCATATCGCCTCCGCGCTGCTCGAGCGCGGGCTGTCCCCCGAAAGGCCGGTCGTCATTCTCTCCGGCAATTCGATCGATCACGCGCTCATCGGGTTCGGTGCGCTCTATGCCGGGATTCCCTTTTGTCCGGTGTCGCCGGCCTATTCGCTCGTCTCGCGCGACTACAGCAAGCTCGCTTACCTGATGAAGCTCCTGACGCCGGGTCTGGTCTTCGCCGACGACGCCGATAAATTTTCCGAGGCGCTTGCCGCCAACGTGCCCGAGGGCACCGAGATCGCCGCCGCCTACGGCGCGGTGCCCGGCCGCAACCTCACGAAGCTCGCCGATCTGATGGCGACGCCACTGTATCCCGGTCTCGTTGCCGTGCATGACGCCATCGGCCCCGACACCATCGCGAAATTCCTGCTCACATCAGGATCGACCGGCAATCCCAAGGCGGTCATCAACACGCAACGGATGCTCTGCGCCAATCAGGTGATGATCCGCGAAACCATGGCGTTCCTAAAGGACGAGCCGCCCGTCATCGTCGACTGGCTGCCGTGGAACCACACCTTCGGCGGCAATCACAATATCGGGCTGACGCTCTTTAACGGCGGCGCGATGTATCTCGACCAGGGCAAGCCGATGCCCGGCGGCATCGAGGAAACCGTACGAAACCTGCGCGAGGTTTCGCCGACGATCTATTTCAATGTGCCGAAGGGCTATGAATCGCTATTGCCCTATCTGCGCGACGACGCCACGTTGCGCGGAAGATTCTTCAGCCGGCTGCATGCGATGTTCTTCTCAGGCGCCGCGCTATCGCCCCATATCTGGAACAGCCTTGACGAATTGTCGGTTCGGGAGACGGGCAGCCGCGTCCCCATGCTGACAGGCCTTGGCGCAACGGAAACCGCGCCGTTCTTCATGTCGGTCAACCCGCGCACCAGCCGTTCCGGCCATGTCGGGCTTCCGGTGCCCGGTAACGACGCCAAGCTGGTGCCGAACAACGGCAAGCTCGAGGTTCGCGCCAAGGGGCCGAATGTGACGCCCGGTTATTGGCGCCAGCCGGACCTGACCAGGGCCGCCTTCGACGAGGAAGGTTTTTACAAATTCGGCGACGCGCTCAAGCCCGCGGATGCGAACGATCTCGACGCCGGTTTCGATTTCGACGGCCGCATCGCCGAAGACTTCAAGCTCGCGAGCGGAACCTGGGTCAGCGTCGGCCCGCTGCGAGCGCGGTTCATCGCTGCTTGCGCGCCGCTGGTGCGCGACGTCGTCATTGCGGGCCTCAATCGCGACGAAATCTCCGCGCTGGTCGTGCTCGATCTCGACGGCTGCCGCCTGATCAATGCGACATTGCCGTTCGACGACATTGCCGCGACCGCAGCCGACCCGCTGGTGCGCGACGCCTTCCGCGATCGGTTCGCGGCATTTCTTGCGACATCGACCGGCTCGTCGACGCGGATCACCCGCGCGATCCTGCTCGACGCGCCGCTGTCGATCGATCGCGGCGAGGTCACCGACAAGGGCTCGATCAACCAGCGCGCGGTGCTGGAGCATCGCAGTCAACTGATCGATGTGCTCTATTCACAGACGCCCCCGGCGCATGTGATCACGCTGAGCTGAAAATTGATTTCGCTTTGAGGAGGAAACCATGCAGTTGAAGGATCAAGCCGCGATCGTCACCGGCGGTGCATCGGGATTGGGAGCTGCGACCGCGCGGGCGCTTGCCTCCAAGGGCGCCAAAGTGGCGGTCTGCGACCTCAATGCCAAGCTCGCCGAGACGGTCGCGGCCGAGATCAAGGGCGTCGCGGTGGTCGCCGACGTATCCGATGCTGCGTCCGCGGAAGCGGCCGTCGCGCAAGCGGCCAAGGCGCACGGTCCGGCGCGGATTTTGGTCAACTGCGCCGGCATCGGGGTTGCGAAGCGTGTGATCGGCCGCGACGGTCCGATGCCGCTCAACGATTTCGACAGGGTGATCAAGGTCAATCTGATCGGTTCATTCAACATGCTGCGTTTGGCGACCACGGAGATGTCGAAGCTGGAGCCGGTCGCAACTGGCGAGCGCGGCGTGGTGATCAGCACGGCGTCTGTCGCGGCCTATGACGGCCAGATCGGGCAGGCGGCCTATTCGGCCTCGAAGGGCGGCATCGTCGCCATGACGTTACCGATCGCGCGCGAGCTCGCGCAGTTCGGCATTCGCGTGCTCACCATCGCGCCCGGGCTGTTCCTGACCCCGCTGCTCGCCAATCTGCCGCAGGAGGCGCAGGACAGTCTCGCGGCCGCGATCCCGTTTCCGCGAAGGCTCGGCCATGCCGAGGAGTTCGCCTCGCTCGCGCTGCACATGATCGACAACCCGTATCTGAACGGCGAAGTGGTGCGGCTTGATGCCGCGCTGCGCATGGCGCCGCGCTAGTGATCACTGATATGAGCTTGATGCGTGCCGCGAACTCGGCCCCACCTCTCCCATGGGGAGAGGTCGGATTGCGAAGCAATCCGGGTGAGGGGTTACGGTCTATCGATGGACCGTACCCCCTCACCCCAACCCTTTCCCCATCGAAGTCAGATATATCCGACTTCGACAATTTAAAATTTAAGATGCCTAACTCGGGTAAACCCGAGTTGGTGGGAGAGGGAGTTCACCTCCGTTGAGGCGCCATAGGGGGGAAGTCAAGCTATGTTTGTGCACCGGCGCGATGTCCAGATCCAGTGGGGCGATTGCGACCCCGCCAACATCGTCTACTACCCGCGCTATTTCGCGATGTTCGACGACTCGACCTCGATCATGTTCGAGGCGGCCGGCTTCTCCAAGCAGGACATCGTCAAGACATACGGCCTGGTCGGCATTCCCATGGTCGATACGCGGGCGAAATTCTACATCGCCTCCACCCATGGCGACTGGATCACGATCGAAAGCCGGATCGAGAGCTTCAAGCGTTCCAGCTTCGAGGTCACCCACAAGGTGTTCAAGGGCGAGGCACTGGCGATCGAGGCGTTCGAGACCCGCGTGCTGGTCGGGCGCCATCCGGACGATCCCGACAAGTTGAAATCGGCGCCAGTGCCCGAAGAGATCATCGCGAAATTCATGGGCGGCTGACCCAAGCTGTTATCGCCGAGAGCAAGCGCCGCGGCCAAAAATCAAAAATAAAGGGTTGAACCATCGAGCGAATTTTGATCTGCACTGGATCATCATCTGAGGGAGGAATGGATGAAAAAGGCTCTTCTATCGGCCGCTGCGCTTCTGTTGACCGTGGCTTTGCCGGGCGCGCCGGCGCTGGCGGAGACCAGTGAAATCACCATCGGCATCACGCTGACGACGACCGGGCCCGCGGCGGCACTCGGCATTCCCGAACGCAACGCGCTCGACTTTGTGGCGAAGGAGATCGGCGGCGTGCCGCTGAAGGTGATCGTGCTCGACGACGGCGGCGATCCCACCAACGCCACCACCAATGCGCGGCGCTTCGTCACGGAATCGAAGGCCGACATCATCATGGGCTCGTCGACGACGCCGCCGACGATCGCGGTGTCCAATGTGGCCAACGAGGCCGGCATCCCCCACATCGGCCTGGCGCCGTTCCCGATCACGCCGGAGCGCGCGAAATGGTCGGTGTCGATGCCGCAGCCGATCCCGATCATGGGCAAGGTGCTGTACCAGCACATGAAGGCGCATAACATCAAAACCGTCGGCTATATCGGCTATTCCGATTCCTACGGCGATCTCTGGTTCAACGACTTCAAGGCGCAGGGCGTGCCGATCGGGATGTCGCTGGTCGACGAAGAACGCTTCGCGCGTCCCGATACGTCGGTGACCGGGCAAGTGCTGAAGCTCGTTGCCGCCAATCCCGATGCGATCCTGGTCGGCGCTTCCGGCACCGCCGCGGCGTTGCCGCAGACCGAGTTGCGCGAGCGCGGCTACAAGGGCCTGATCTATCAGACCCACGGCGCCGCCAGCATGGATTTCATCCGCATCGCAGGGAAGGCGGCCGAAGGCGTGATCATGGCGTCGGGGCCGGTGATGGATCCCGAGGATCAGCCCGACAGCGCGCTGACCAAGAAGCCGGGACTGGCGCTGGACAAGGCCTATGAGACGAAATACGGCGCCAACAGCCGCAGCCAGTTCGCAGGCCACTCCTACGACGCGTTTCTGGTGCTCGAACGGGTGGTCCCGGCGGCATTGAAGAAGGCCAAGCCCGGCACGCCGGAATTCCGCGAGGCGATCCGCGAAGGCCTGCTTACCGAGCGCGACATCGCCGCGAGCCAGGGCGTCTATAACTTCACCGAAAAGGATCGCTACGGCCTCGATGACCGCTCGCGCATCATTTTGACCGTGAAGGACGGCAAGTACGTTCTGGCGCAGTGAGGTTCTGGCTATTCACAAGGATCACCCGTAAAACCGGGTGATCCCTTGGATCACCCAAGGCGCCCGCGATCTATTCGAACCCGTAGTGGCGGTGGCAGGCGGCGCAAATTCCGTCGAGCTGATCGCTGACTTCAGAGACGGATTTCAGATCATGCGCCTCCGCGGCGCGATAGGCCTTGTCCGCGGCATCCGCGAGCTTCTTGACGTAGATATTCCAATCCGGATCCAGCGCCCGCTGCGGAATCATCAGCGCATTGGTTGCTTCCGCCAGCGTGGCTGCGCCACTTACGACCTTCTCCCAATCGTCGTCCGATTGGGGGGACAGGTCATGCTCGCCCTTTTCGTCGATGATCACGCCGTTGACGCGCCAGATGATCGTCGCGGCGGGACTGAGCACGTGCTCCATGAAGGTTTTCATGTCGACATGAGGCTGGAACGGCGGCATCGGCGCCACGTTGTCGGACATCGAGGGCGATGCGGCAAGGCCTGACATGACGCCCGACATCACAATCGCAGCCACGACGCTGGCAGGAAAGCGGATGCTGCTCATTGCTCGAGCTCCCGCATGGTAAATCCGATCCAGCGCCCGCATGCGACGACCGCGATCCAAAGCAGAATGGACAGAACGCCGGCAAGCCGAGCGCGCAGCGGCGGCATTGGCTCCTTCTCCCATTGCGGCAAGTCCTTTGCACTGATGCCGTGGAAGATGATCATGTTCACCCCGGCTGCACAGATCAGAAGAATCTTGGCGACGAAGTAGCCATTCTCCAGGTATTTGGTGGCGTTGGAAATGAAGAGCAGGAAGCCGGTGGTCGCGGCAACGGCGAACGCGCCCCATGTCACCGGCAAGACCGCCGCGGTCAGCCGGCTCACGGGCCGATGGATCGAGGCGAGCCCGAGCAGTCTCAGGTCCAGGACAAGGATCGAGCCAACCACGAGGCAAATCGCGACCACATGCGCGGATTCGATGAGCGGGAACAGCACGTCGTTTTCGCGAATGCTTTCCGCCAGTCCACTGTCCTCGAAATACGCAATCAAATCCTGGAACTGAGACATCATCCGGCCTGCGTGTAAGCAATCCAGCGCCCGGCGAACAGGATTCCGCACCAGACCAGGATCGATGCCGTTGCCAGGATCTTGGCCAGGATCTTGGCCGGGACCTTGCCCGCTGTCCGCCGGCTCCGATCCCTTTCCCAAAAGGCCGGCGATGACGCGATCGACGCCTGCAAAGCAGCGGTCAACAGGATCGCGACAACCAGCAGGGCCATCTTGAGGTAGAAGGTGGCATTGAGCAACGAGCGGCGCGGTTCGCCGATGATCAGGAGGCTTCCGGTCAAGAGCAGGATGAGCAGGACCGGCCAGATCGTCGGCAGGAAGCGCCGCGTCACCTGGGGCAGCGGCACATCGCGCTCGAACAGCCGCCAAATCCGGAAATCCACCAGCACCGCGGAGGAAAACACCACGGCTACGCTCAGAATGTGAATGGTCTGGAGGGCCGGAATGATCCATCCGACCGTCTGGATCGTATGGCTGAGCGACGTCGCCGCCAGCCATTTTGAAAATTCGCTCAGCGCCGCGTCCATTGCCGGATCATTGACCGTCGGCCGGAGTCAGGGTGTAGCTCAACTCCTGACCGTTCGGCAGCGTCACTCTTTGCAGGAAGCCGCCCGGCTTGCCGTCACGAAGCGGCGCGTAGTGGAACGCGGCGTGGTCCCCGGGCTGCAGCGAGCGCTTGGTCCAGCCGGAGCGCGTCAAAACTCCGGGGCTCGACACTTCGAACACCCAGGTGCCGGCTTGCGCGCCATCCTTGGCGTCGGTCTCGACGACAAAGGTGATGTGAGGGTTGGTCCAATTGACCTGCTTGACGGTGCCTTCCACCGTCTGCGGGTGGTCGAGATCGTAGGCGGCATTCGAATGGTGCGCCGTTGCGATGCTGCCGAAACCCAGCATCAGACAAGCAGCAAGAACAACGGACTTCGGCGACATCGCGATCATTCCTATTTCGCATTCCTATTTCGTTGTGTGAACCGTTCCGTACGCGCCCTGTGCGTTCGAGACGAATATGTCGTTGCCGAACTGATCCTTGCCCGGGACCAGGTCCTCCTGCTCGCACTCGCCCTCGGTGATTTCATAATGCCGATCGGGGTAGCGGCGAAAAATACGCGTCGTTTTCCAGGTCGTAGTGAGAACTTTCGGCGCCGTTATCTCGAGATCATCGTGAAGAACATTCGGCTCGGCCAAATGCATGCGTTCGACGACATGCATGTCGCCGTTATTGGGGATGCCGACCGCCTCGCTAATCGCGATATAGGCCTGCGGCATGATCGCTGTGGTGTCGACCACCAGCGTATCCTCCTCCCAATGACCGATCGAATAGCCGTGAAGGGTCAAATCGGGATCTTCCGGGTGTTGACGACCATCCAAGTAGATTCGCCGCGTCCGGTTGCCATCGACTTCGCCTAGCATGGTGATGCGACCTGGCGTCGTGAGCAGCTCGAATGCGTTATGCGTGATCAGCATCCAGCTTGGCATGCCGTGCGGCAGGCAATGGCTCAGGACGAGAAACGGCCGCCCCGCTTTTTCTTCGGCGATCAGATGCTCGACCTGCGGCAGAATTTCCGGCTTCCAGGGCGGCATATTCGCCGTCTCCTGGCGCTTCTGGTCTTTCACGTCCGGAAGCCACACACCGCTGAAATCAGCCGGCTCAGCGAGCGCTCCGAACACAATGGTCGTCTCGACCAAAGCCGCGATACAACCAGCGATGGCGAGCCTCTTCGCAACCCTGTTCATGATACGACATCCAGCTGCTTTCCTCGCAGGATAAATTTCGCGGCTGCCAAAGAAAAGCCCGTCAAGCTGCGCCCGCGCTTCACTATTGCGGGAGGTCGCACGCAGGCTGAATCTTCAGATCGCACTCGCCGGGTTCCATCGCAGGCGCGGTCGGCGATCTTACCGAGGTGAAGATTGTGATCGCCGTTCCCAACGTGTCGGCGATAAACATGCTGATCCCGATGACCGGTGCGCCGCGCTGGACGTCAATGCGTGACCACGATGAAATCCGTATCGTTTCCGGTCTCGCCGCTAAATCCATAGTCGGATATGACAAGTGAAGAGGCCGGCGTCAGCAATCCGGAGATCCGCTCAACTACGTCCTGCGGTATTTCGATTCGGTCGAGCGCGGCGTTGGCTTTATCGGGCAGCGGCAGCGGTGGAGGAGTCTCGATCATTTGCTTCGCGTGCGGTGCTTCGCGCTCTTTGGTGGAGCCCTTGGACATGCGAGGAGGCTCCCCGCGCATCGACACGACGGTCCAGCGAACGGCCGTACTCTCGTCCTGGAATTGCATTGCGGTAAACACGTGCGTTCCCAGTGGCTCCTCCGGATTTTGTATCTTGATCGGTGCATCGAACAATGGCCTGAAGCCCTGACGCACGAAGAGCTTGCTCAACTTGCGACTCACGAAGATCGAAATCGGGATGACCTTTTGGGGTGCTGATCCGGCGCGAGCCGGACTTTGAATCTGGACGTGAGGGGCTTCCTGCGTCTCGGCATTGGATTCTAGCGGCTCATGCGTTGCCGTGGCCGTATCGGTGCGGTCGCCCGTGACTGTGGCAGCTCGAACTTCCGGCGAACCGGGCGCGGCCTTCGGCTTGAAAAGGTGCGGATTGGCTATTGCGACCGGTTGGACGTCGTCATGCGCGATGATCACGCGCGTGCCGGGCTTCGTGAGATGCCAGAGTTGAATGGCAAAGCCATTTCTCAAACGGATGCAGCCGTGCGACGCGGGATGTCCCGGCACGACGCCCGCATGCAGCGCTATCCCCGACCAGGTGATGCGCTGCATGTAGGGCATGGGGGCAGCGCTATAAAGATTTGAGCGGTGCCATCGTTGTTTGCCGATCACACTGAATACGCCGAGGGGCGTGGGGTGATGCAGAGTTCCCGTGGACACCGAAGAGCGTGCGATCAGTGCTCCGTCGTCATAAAGCGAGACCCGTTGGTCTGCGATCGAGATGATGATCTGGAGCGGTCCTTTCGGAGCGTCCTTCTGAGCATCCTTGGACTGAGCGTCCTTCGCCAATTCAGGCTTTGTGTGCCCGCTGTGCCTGTGTTGATGCCTGTGCCTGGACGGATCGTCCCACCAGGCCCCGTGCTGGGGCCAAAACGGAAACTGCGCGTGGGCGATCCCGACAGGAAGCATGAAAACGGCAAATGCGGCCACGATTGTCGCGCGGATGGATCCCATATTGATGCGTCCGGAGATGGGTGCAGACATGGTGTGCTCTCGGCACTCTTCAGCCGTATGGTCGTCCTCGCTCTCAAGAGGCCCTCATACAACATGGCCACCTTGTCCAAGTTGAGACGGACCGCGAGCGCTGATTTGAGACGAATTCGCGGCCGACACAAGCTGGCCTAAACCGCGCTCGCGCCCTCGTGCTGAAAGCCGAGATAGCTCGCGACGACGCGTTGGTCGGCGGCGATCTCGCTCGCCGCACCATTCAGGACAAATTCGCCGAGCTCCATCACATAGGCGCGGTCGGCGATCGCTAGCGCCGCCTGCGCGTTCTGCTCGACCAGCAGCACCGAGACGCCTGCGGCGCGCAATTCGCCGATGGTCTTGAAGATATCGGCGACGATGATCGGCGCCAGCCCAAGGCTCGGCTCGTCCAGCATCAACAATTTCGGCGCGCCCATCAGGGCGCGGCCCATCGCCAGCATCTGCTGCTCGCCGCCCGACAGCGTGCCGGCGAGCTGCTTGCGCCGCTCCTTCAGCCGCGGGAACAGCGCGTAGACCCGCTCGAACGAATTGGCTGCCTGCGCCTTCGCGACACGAAAGGCGCCGAGCTGCAGATTGTCCTCGACATTCATGCTGGCGAACAATTCGCGATGCTCGGGCACGAGGCTCAATCCCGCCGCGACCCGATCCTCGATCTCGAGCCGCGCCACGTCCTCGCCGGCGAAGGCGACGCGGCCCTTCAGCGGCAGGATACCCATGACGGCATTGAGCAGCGTGGTCTTGCCGGCGCCGTTGGCGCCGATGATGGTGACGATCTCGTTGTCGGCGACCTCGAGCGACACCGAACGCACGGCCTCGACCTTGCCATAGGCGACATGCACGTCGGCGACGGACAGCAGCGCGCTCATGCGGCCGCTCCGAGATAGGCCTTGATGACCTCGGGATTGATCTTGATCGCCGCGGGCGCGCCTTCGGCGATCTTGGTGCCGAAATCGAGCACCACCACGCGGTCGGCGAGGTCCATGACGAATCCCATGTCGTGCTCGACCAGGAGCACCGACATGCCGCCGTCGCGCAATTGCCGCAGCAGCATCGCGAGCCGCTGCTTCTCCATGTGACGCAACCCTGCCGCTGGCTCGTCGAGCAACAGGAGCATCGGGTCGACGCAGAGCGCGCGCGCGATTTCGACGATGCGCTGCTGGCCGAGCGAGAGGCTGCCTGCCGGCTGATCGATCTGCTCGGCAAGGCCGACGCGATCGATCTGGCGCGCGGCCTCTGCGAGCAGCCTTGCCTCATCGGCGCGGTCGAGGCGGAACATGCTGGACAGCGCGCCGGCAGCCCCGCGCAGATGCGCGCCGATCGCGACGTTTTCCAGCACGGTCATATCAGGCACCAATTTGACGTGTTGGAACGTCCTGGAAATGCCGAGCTTGACGATCTCCTGCGGCGGTGCGCGGTGGATCGGCCTGCCGAGCACGGAAATATTGCCGCCGGTTGGGGGCAGCACGCCGGTAATGAGGTTGAACGTCGTGCTCTTGCCGGCGCCGTTCGGGCCGATCAGCGCGACGATCTCACTGGCATGGACATCGAAAGAGACATCGTTGACGGCAATGACGCCGCCAAATTGCTTGCGCGCCTTGTTGATCTCCAGAAGCACGTTCGACGTGCCCGGCGCGCGCATGCGCGCAGGCAGGGTGAGCGACGTATCGGGTGGCTTGCGCCGCGGCTCGAACGGCCACAGCGACATCAGCCAGGGCCAGACGCCGGCCGGCGCGAGCTGCAGCAGCGCTACCAGCACGATGCCGAACACGATGGTTTCGAGCTGGCCCTCGCCGTGCAGCAGCAGCGGCAGATAGCTCTGCAACACCTCTTTCAGAATCACCACGATGGCGGCACCGAGCACGCCGCCCCAGACATAGCCGGCGCCGCCGACCACGGCGATGAAGAGATATTCGATGCCGGCCTGGGCGCCGAACGGGGTCGGATTGGCGGCACGCTGGAAATGTGCATAGAGCCAGCCGGACAATCCCGCCAGCACCGCGGCATAGATGAAGACCAGCAGTTTCATGCGCGGCGTCTGCACACCGAAGGCCTCCGCCGCGACATGCCCGCGCCGCAGCGCGCGGATGGCGCGGCCGGTACGGGAATCCAGCAGGTTCATCGTCAACAGCGCGGAGATCAAAACCGCGATCCAGATCGCATAATAGATCGTGCCGGGATCGATCATCCGAAACGATCCGATCGCAAGCGGCGGGATGGCGGAAATGCCATCATTGCGGCCGAGGAATTCGAGCTTGCTGAACAGATAGAACAGGCCGAGCCCCCAGGCGATGGTGCCAAGCGGCAGATAGTGGCCGGAGAGCCGCACGGTGACGAGGCCAAGCAGCACGGCGGCGAGGCCGCTCACAAGAAGCGACAGCGGCAGCGTCAGCCATGGCGAGAGGCCATAGGCGGTGGTCAGCACCGCGGTGGTATAGGCGCCGAAGCCGCAAAACGCGGCTTGCCCAAACGAGGTGAGGCCGCCGACCCCGGTCAGGATCACGAGCCCCATCGCGACCAGCGCGGCAAGGCCGATATTGTCGAGCAAGACGATCCAGAACGGCGGCATGCCCGGGATGAACGGGATCGCGGCCATCGCCACCGCAAACAGCAGGACCGGCAAGCGTTCCGTCATCGCCGCCTAATCCTTTTCTTCCTCGACCGCGGGCGCCGCCAGCGATCGCAACAGAAGCACGGGAACGAGCAGCATGAAAACGATGACCTCCTTGAAGTTGGAGGCATAGAACGAGGAGAAGGCCTCGACGATGCCGACCACGAGCGCTGCGATCGCGGTCAAGGGATAGCTCACCAACCCGCCGATGATCGCGGCAATAAAACCTTTCAGGCCGATCAGGAACCCGGTGTCGTAATAGAGCGTGGTGATCGGTACGATCAGGATTCCCGACAGCGCGCCGATCACGGAGGCGAGCAGGAACGCGATTTGTCCGGAGAGCGTGGTCCTGACGCCGACCAGCCGCGCGCCGAGGCGATTGACGGCGGTGGCGCGCAGCGCCTTGCCGTAAAGGGTGAAGCCGAAGAACAGCGACAGCGCGCCGATGAAGGCTGCGGTGATGGCGTAGACGGCGATGCTCTGGCCGGTGAAGCGCAACGGGCCGGCGGTCAAGCCTACGTCCGCGATCGCAGGTCCCCGCTGGCCCTCGGCGCCGAAGAACAACAGCCCGAGCCCCTGCAGCGCCAGATGGCAACCGACCGACGCGATCAGGAGCACCAGCACCGAGGTGTGCGCCAGCGGCTGAAACGCCAGGCGATAGAGAAACAGGCCGATCGAGGCCACGATGACCAGCGACAGCGCGATGTTGACCGCGACCGGGGGATGACGGGCAGCGAGCCACGAGGTCAGCGCCAGCACGAGGCAAGGCAGCACGATATTGACGATAAAGGCGCGCACGATCAGCCGCGCGTGCAGCGCGCGTCGCGCGGCAAACAGGTCAAACGCGAAGGCGGCGATGCCCATCGCGACCGCGAGCTTCGCGGTCCCCGGCAAGTGCCCCGCCGACAGCGAGGCATAGGTCAAAGCGCCATAGGTGACGAATTCGCCCTGCGGTATCAGGATCACGCGCGTCACGGCGAACACCAGCACGAGCGCCAGCCCGAGCAACGCATAGACCGCGCCGTTGGTGATGCCATCCTGGAGCAGGAACAGCATGATCGTGGTGTTCAAGCGTGGACGCTCCCCCCCTTAGAGCATGATCCGGAAAAGTGGGTAACGATTTTCCGAAAAGATCACGCCCAAACAAAAAGATAGAGAGAGATGACGATTCGAAGAAAGTCATCACGCTCTGGGCCCGAGCCGATCGCGGCGGCATCGAGCGCGCCGGTCGTCCGATCGCGACAGTTGAAATCGGCCGCCGGTATTTGATATGATGTATAACAATTATCGAATATAACCTCAAGCCCAGCTTCTGGCGGGATTTGCGAGCCCAGGCGATGACAGTTTCCAAGACGGCTATGGCCGATAGCGCGAAGGCCCGCAAGGAGGCTGTCAAGGAGCCTGGCAAGGAGCCTGTCAGGGGGCCCGCTGACGGAGCGACCGCCGACGGCGCCGCGCTGGAGATGGGCGAACTCTCCGAATTGCTCGGTTATTTGATCAAGCGCGCGCAGTTGAGGGTTTTTGAGGACTTTTTACGCTGCGTCGCGCCGTTGCAGCTCACGCCGGCGCAGTTCTCCGTCCTGCTTCTGCTCGACAAGAATCCCGGCCGCAACCAGACCGAAATCGCCAATACGCTCGGCATTCTCCGGCCGAATTTCGTGGCGATGCTCGATGGCCTTGAGACCCACGATCTCTGCGCGCGGATCCGCTCGACCAACGATCGGCGCTCGCACATCGTTGTTCTGACCGACAAGGGCCGGGCGGTGCTGGCGCGGGCAAAGAAGCTCGTCGCCACCAAGCACGAGGCTCGCCTCAACGAACTCTTAGGCCCAGACAACCGCGCCGCGCTGTTGTCGATGCTGACCAAGATCGCGCAGGAGTTTTGAGACGTTCCGTCATTCCGGGATGGTCCGAAGGACCAGACCTCAGATGCGCAATTGCGCATCGAGGAATCTCGAGATTCCGGGCTCGTCGCGTCGCTCCGCCCCGGAATGACGTCGGGGACGATCACGCCGCGATGATGCGGCCGGTCGCCTTTCGCGCCTCGCGTCCCGACAGGAACAGCCGCTCGATCTCGTGGGCGGGGAGCGGCCGGCTGAACAGGAAACCCTGCATCTCGTTACAGCCTTCCGACGTAATGCTGTCGAGTTGTTCGCGCGTTTCCACGCCTTCGGCCGTGGCCGTCATGCCCATTCCCCTCGCCAGCGCCGCGACGGCGCGGACGATATTGAGCGAGCCGGCGTTTTCGGTGATGTCCTTGACGAAGGACCGATCGATCTTGATCTTGTCGAACGGAAAGCACTGAAGATAGGTCAGTGAGGAATATCCGGTGCCGAAATCGTCCATCGCGATCCGGATGCCAAGCTCGCGCAATTGACGGAGGACGGCGAGCGTCGTCTCCCTATTCTGCAGCAGGACAGTCTCGGTGATCTCGATCTCCAGCCGCGAGGGGTGCAAGCCGGACGTCGCGAGCGCACCGACGATGACTTGCATCAGGCCGCAACTGCGGAACTGAGCCGCCGAGATGTTGACGGCGACGGAGAGATCGCCCGGCCATTTCGCCGCGGTGGCGCACGCTTCCCTGATGACCCACTCTCCCATCGGGACAATGAAGCCGGTCTCCTCGGCCAGCGGAATGAAGGCCGCGGGAGAGATCATTCCCTTGTCCGGATGATTCCAGCGAATCAGGGCCTCGAATCCGCTGATGTCGCCGCTCGCCAGATTGACCACCGGCTGGTAGTGGAGCTCGAACTCGCCGGCTGGCAGCGCCTTGCGCAGGTCCCGTTCCATGATTCGGCGGGTTTGCATCTGCAGGTCCATCGCCGACTCGAAAAAGCGGAACGTGCCGCGGCCGTCGCCCTTCGCCCGGTAAAGCGCGAGGTCCGCGTTGCGCAACAGATGGTCCGGTCTCAGTCCGTCGGACGGCCCGACCGCAATGCCGACGCTGGCACCGATCGTGGCCTGATGGCCGTCGAGGTCAAAGGGCTCGCTGATCAAGGCGATGATCCGCTGCGCCAGCGAGGTCGCTTCGGCGGGATCGTCGATGGGGGCGTGCACGACCACGAATTCATCCCCACCCATTCGCGCGATGGTATCGGTCTCGCGGACCAGCCCGCGCAGCCGGTCGGCGACCATCTTCAGGAGCTTGTCGCCGGCGGGATGGCCAAACGTGTCGTTGACGGCCTTGAACTGGTCGAGATCGAGGTGGTGAACCGCCAGCATTTCCTGGCGATGAACGCTTTGGCCCAGCGCCTGCTCCAGCCGCTCGTTCAACAACACGCGATTGGGGAGATCGGTAAGCGCGTCGTGGTGGGCCATGTATTCGATCTTGACCTCGGATCGCCGCTGCTCGGTGATATCTTCATGGGTGGCAACCCAGCCGCCGTCGGCCATCGGGCGGTGACGAATCTTGAAGGTTTTTCCGTTGCGCAGCTCGACAATGCTGTCGGTCGGCTCGTTGGAGACGGCAACGTTGGTGCGCCATCGCAGGTATTCTTCCGCGGTCATCTCGGGAAAGCTGCCTGCCTCAAAGCGCAAGTCGACGATTTCGGACAGCGGCGTGCCGGGATGGACGCGGCCGCGCGGAAGGTCATACATGTCGACATAGCGGTCGTTGCAGACGATCAGCCGATGAGCCGCGTCGAAGAAACATAGCCCCTGCGACATGTTGTTGATCGCGGTGTCGAATTGCAGGTTTCGAATCCTTAAGCTCTCTTCGTGCTGTTTGCCGAGCTCGTTCTGAACTTTCAGACGGACGCTCATTTCCTGCGGGCCGGTGATGTCCTCATGAGTGGCCATCCCGCCGCCGCCCGGCATCGGATAGACCGAATAGGCAATGATCCGGCCATCGGCGAATTCGTGGATGGCGGTGCCGGCAACGACGCTGTTTGCAACGCGCTGGCGGATGTATTCGTCGGGCTTCGAAAGCACCTTGAGCCCCAGATTGAGCCGGTGCCGGATGAGTTCGCTGATGGGGGTCCCGGGCTTCACCTGTTCGGCTGAGAGCCCGTATATGTCCATGTACCGCTTGTTGCAGAACACGACGTCGCGCTTGCCGTCGAAGATGACGACGCCGAGCGGCAGATGGCTAACGGCTTCCTTCAGAATCCGGGTCGGATCAAAAGGCTCCGGATCAATGGCAGTCCCGGTCGATTCCGTCATTTGGCGTTTCCGTGGCGCGAATCTGCGGCTCCGACAATGAGCAGCCGGCCATCAGAACCCGAAGCTGGTGAATTGCCCCCTTGAGCCTCTGGGATTTTCAGGTGGTTCTTGAAAACTCGCTGAACACGACGTTAATGCCGGTTGCGGCGCGGGACAACGCGGCGGGCCCGGAATGACGGCGTGTTGTTCAGCACCTTACACTCCGTCGACCAGGATCACGCGGATGTCGTTGACATTGGTGAGCGTCGGGCCGGTCAGGAGCAGATCGCCGGTCGCAAGGAAGAATGCGGTGGCGTCGTTGTTGGCGAGATAGGCGTTCGGGTCGAGGTTTTGCGATGTCATCTTCGCAAACGTCGCCTGGTCGATCATCGCGCCCGCGGGATCGTTTGCCGAGCCGGCGCCGCCGTCGGCGCCGTCGGTATCGCCGGCCAGTGCCGAAATACCGGCTGTATCCTTCAGGAGATCGGCCAGCGCCAGCGCATATTCCTGGTTGGGGCCGCCGCGTCCGTTGCCGCGCATGGTCACCGTGAGCTCGCCGCCGGAGAGGATCGCAACGCGCCTGCCCTCGGCGCGGGCTTTCAGCGCCAGCCGCGCATGATCGGCCGCGACCTCGCGTGCTTCGCCTTCGAGATCGGCGCCGAGGTCGATAGTCTCGAAGCCGGCATCCCCAGCGAGTTGCACCGCGGCGTCGAGCGAGGCCCTCGGCCGCGCGATCAGTTCGAATCGCGCGCGGGCAAAGGCGCCATCGCCCGGCTTGCAGCTTTCGTTGCTGGGATTGTCGAGCGCGCGGCCGATCGCGTCGTCGACCTCCAGGCCATATTTGGCGACGATGGCGCGGGCGTCCGCGAGCGTAGTCGGGTCGGGCACCGTCGGGCCCGAGGCGATCGCGGACGGATCGTCATGCGGCACGTCGGAGATCGCGAGCGTCACGATGTCCGCCTTCTGGCCGGCGCGCGCGAGGCGTCCGCCCTTGATCCGCGACAGGTGCTTGCGGACGGTATTAACCTCGCCGATCGGCGCGCCGGAGCGGAGCAGGGCGCGTGTCACCTGCCGCTTCTGGGCGAAAGTAATGCCCTCCGCCGGCAGGGTCCAGTTCGCCGAGCCGCCGCCCGACAACAGCAGCAGCAACAGATCGTCGGCGGTCGCGCCCTGCGCCAGCTTCAAGCTGTCGTCGGCGCCTTTCATGCCGGCCTCATCGGGCACCGGGTGTCCGGCCTCGACCACCTTGATCCGCCGGGTCGGCACGCCATGGCCGTGGCGGGTGGTGGCAATGCCGATCAGCCGCGATGGATCCATCCCGGACGCGTCGAGATAATGCCGCTCCGCGGCGGCGGCCATGGCGGCGGCGGCCTTGCCGGCGGCAAGGCAGATCACCCTGCCTTTGGGGATGGGGCGCAGATGCGCCGCCAGCACCATGTCGGGATGCGCGGCGGCGACCGCGGCGTCGAAGATGCTGCGCAGCAGCGGACGTCGGTCGGTCATCATTGCGGATTTCGGGACTGAACCA
>WNGJ01000575.1_pt1 | contig 45807 bp, 36 predicted proteins | sample 5400611 | NCBI WGS metagenome assembly WNGJ01 (sample SAMN13153375, study PRJNA577476) | soil metagenome | isolation source: 40 cm soil or saprolite under Garry oak tree replicate 1 | place: USA:California | collected 2016-06-15
GCAGATCGAGGTCACCTTCGACATCGACGCCAACGGCATCGTGAACGTGTCCGCCAAGGACCTGGGCACGGGCAAGCAGCAGTCGGTGCAGATCACCGGCGGGTCCGCGCTGCCCAAGGACGACATCGAGAAGATGGTCAGGGACGCGGAGCAGTACGCCGAGGAGGACCGCAGGCGCCGCGAGGAGGCCGAGGTCCGCAACCAGGCCGATTCGCTGGTCTACAGCACCGAGAAGTTCCTCGCCGAGAACGAGGACAAGGTGTCCGAGGACATCAAGTCCGAGGTGCGCGAGGCGCTCGCTGAGGTGAAGAAGGCGCTGGAGAGCAACGACACCGACGCCATCAAGTCGGCCAGCGAGCGGGCCGCGCAGGTCAGCCAGAAGATGGGTACCGCCATCTACCAGCAGGCCCAGGCGCAGCAGGCCAGCGAGCAGTCCGGCTCGGCCGACGGCAGCACCGGCACTTCCGCGGACGACGAGGTCGTCGAGGCTGAGATCGTGGACGAGGGCGAGACCGGCGGCGAGGGCGGAGCGCGCTGATGCCACCATCCGAGGAAACGGGCTCCGGTCCGGTCATCCATGACCACCGGCGCATCGACCCGGTAACCGGTCAGGTCCGGGGGAAGCACGCGGCGTCCAAGCCGGCCGGCACCAGAGGTACCGGCCGGCCTGGCCCGCCAAACCCCGCGGCCGAACCCGCCGAGTCCCCCGAGTCGTCCGCGCCGTCTGCGTCGTCCGAACCCACCGGATCCGGTGAAGAACAGGACTCCGCGGAAACGCCGGAGTCCCCCGAAGAGGCCCCAGAAATGGTTACAGCGCAAGCAGTCAAGGGCGGCAAGCCGGCCGCGGACCTCGCAGCGCAGCTCGCGGAGCGAACCGCCGACCTGCAGCGACTGCAGGCCGAATACGCCAACTACCGCAAGCGCGTCGACCGGGACCGGGCCGCCGTCCACGAGCAGGCCATCGTCAAAACGCTGACCGGGCTGCTCCCTGTGCTCGACGCCATCAACCAGGCCCGGGAGCACGGCGAGCTGTCCGGCGGCTTCGAAAAGGTCGCCGACTCACTGCTGGCGGCGCTCGGTCGGCTCGGCCTGGTGACCTACGGCGAGAAGGGCGACCCGTTCGACCCGAAGATCCACGAGGCGCTGGCCTATACCTATTCACCAGACGTCGCCGAGGACACGTGCGTTGAGATCATGTTTCCCGGATACAAGGTCGGGGACAGGATCCTGCGGCCCGCCAAGGTCGCCGTCGCGGCACCCGCGACCGGACCGGACGGCAGCAGCAACGAGCCCGAGTGGGACGCCGACGAGGAAGAAACCTGATCCCCAGCGGGGAGCCGGACGAGCCGCCGAGACCGGAGCGAGCCAAAGGGCCGCGGCGCTGCCTGGACTGAGGAGCGAGGGACGAGCGACGAGGGAAGGCAGCGCCTTAAAAGCGGCCCGGAGGCGAGCGGAGAAAAAGATGAGCACAAAGGACTTCCTCGAGAAGGATTACTACAAGGCGCTGGGGGTCGCCAAGACCGCCAAGCCCGCCGAGATCAAGACGGCGTACCGCAAGCTGGCGCGCAAGTACCACCCGGACGCGAACAAGGGCGACGCCTCGGCCGAAGAGCGCTTCAAGGAGATCTCCGAGGCCTATTCGGTGCTGTCCGACGAGAAGCGGCGCAAGGAGTACGACGAGGCGCACTCGCTGTTCGGCGGCGGGTTCCGGGTGCCGACCGGGCAGCGGCCCGGCCAGGGCGGCTTCGGCGGCTTCGACCTCGGCGACATCTTCAATAACTCCGGGGACGGCGGCGGTCTGGGCGACCTGTTCGGCGGGGTGTTCAACCGCGGCCGCACCAACACCGCGCAGAACCGGGCGCGCCGCGGCGCCGACGTGGAAACCGAGACCACGCTGACCTTCAGCGACGCGATCGACGGGACCACGGTGGCGCTCCGGCTGACCGGCGAGGGACCCTGCCCGACCTGCCACGGCACCGGCGCCAAGGCAGGCACCGTGCCGAGGATGTGCCCGTCCTGCCAGGGAACCGGACAGTCGAGCAGGAACCTCGGCTCGTTCGGGATCTCCGAGCCGTGCAAGGAGTGCCGCGGCCGCGGCCTGGTGGTGGACGACCCCTGCCCGGAATGTTCGGGCAGCGGCCGGGCGATGAGCTCGCGCACCATCCAGACCCGCATCCCGGCCGGGGTGGCGGACGGCCAGCGGATCAAGATCCCGGCCAAGGGCGCTCCCGGCGAGCGCGGCGGGCCGAACGGCGACCTGTACGTCCGGGTGCACGTGAAGGCGCACCCGGTGTTCGGGCGGTCGGGGGCCAACCTGACGGTCACCGTGCCGGTGACGTTCGCCGAGCTGAGCCTCGGCGCGGAGGTCAAGGTGCCCTCGCACCGCGGCGCCCCGGTCACCGTCCGGATCCCGCCGGGCACCCCGAACGGGCGGACCTTCATGGTCCGCGGCAAGGGCGTGCGGCGCAAGGACGGGACCACCGGCAACATGCTCGTCACCGTCGAGGTGATGGTGCCGCAGGACCTGACCAGCAAGGCCCGCAGTGCCATCGAGGATCTGCGCGAGGCCACGGCGGGCCAGGACCCGCGCGAGGAGCTCCTCGCGCGGGCCAGGGAGGCGTAAAGGAGGGGAGATGACATGAGCACCTCATATGAACTATCGGATGACCTGCCGGTGTACGTCATCTCCGTGGCCGCTCAGCTGTCCGGGATGCACCCGCAGACGCTCCGCGCCTACGACCGGCTCGGCCTGGTGTCACCAGGCCGCAGCCAGGGCCGGGGGCGGCGCTACTCGATGCGGGACATCCTGGCGCTGCGCGAGATCCAGCGGCTCTCGCAGGAAGAGGGCGTGAACCTCTCTGGCATCAAGCTGATCCTGGACCAGCACCGGGAGCTCGATCAGGCCCGCAGGCTCATCGCCGAGCTGCACGCCGAGCTGGCCCAGCTGCGGATGGAGCTGGAATCCACCCGCGCCGTGGCGGCCCGGCTGGCCGAGCTGCGCCGCAGCGGCAGTGATACCCCGCCCGGGCTCGTACCAGTACGGAGCGCCCGGGTCGCGGTCTGGGAACCAATGACTGGGCCGTCCAGCGGAACTGGACCGCCCAGAGGAGATAAGTAATGGACGACAAGCTAACCCACAAGAGCCAGGACGCGCTTTCCACCGCCGTTCGGCGCGCCGCGGCGGACGGCAGCCCGCAGGTTGACCCGCTGCACCTGCTCCTGGCGCTCGTCGAGCAGGCGGACGGCACCACCGCCCCGCTGCTCCGCGCCGTCGGCGCCGACCCGGCGCTGGTCGCCAAGCAGGCGGAGGAGCGCCTGGCCCGGATGCCGCGCGCCCGCGGCGCCACGCTCAGCGCGCCGGAGATGGCCCGCCCGCTGCTCTCCGCGATCGCCACCGCGTCGGCCCGGGCCAAGCAGCTCGGCGACGAGTACATCTCGACCGAGCACCTGCTCGTCGGCCTGGCCGCCGACGGGGGCGAGGCCAAGGCCGTCCTGGCGGCGGCCGGCGCCACTCCCGACGCGCTGCTCGAGGCGTTCAGCCAGATCCGTGGCAGCGCCCGGGTCACCAGTCAGGACCCGGAGGATACCTACAAGGCGCTGGAGAAGTACGGCGTCGACCTGACCAAGCAGGCCCGCGACGGCGGGCTCGACCCGGTCGTCGGCCGGGACGCCGAGATCAGGCGCGTCATCCAGGTGCTCTCCCGCCGGACCAAGAACAACCCGGTGCTCATCGGCGAGCCCGGCGTGGGCAAGACCGCGGTCGTCGAGGGCCTGGCCCAGCGGATCGTGGCCGGCGACGTGCCCGAGTCGCTGCGCGGCAAGCGCCTGATCGCGCTCGACCTCGGCGCCATGGTGGCCGGGGCCAAGTACCGCGGCGAGTTCGAGGAGCGGCTCAAGGCCGTGCTGAACGAGATCAGGCAGAGCGAAGGCCAGGTCATCACGTTCATCGACGAGCTGCACACCGTGGTCGGCGCGGGCGCCGCCGAGGGCGCGATGGACGCGGGCAACATGCTCAAGCCGATGCTGGCCCGCGGCGAGCTGCGCATGGTCGGCGCCACCACGCTGGACGAGTACCGGCAGCGGATCGAAAAGGACCCGGCCCTGGAGCGCCGGTTCCAGCAGGTGCTCGTCGGGGAGCCCTCGGTCGAGGACACGATCGCGATCCTGCGCGGGCTCAAGGGCCGCTACGAGGCCCACCACCAGGTGCAGATCTCGGACGCGGCGCTGGTCGCCGCGGCCGCGCTGTCCGACAGGTATATCACCGCGCGGTTCCTCCCGGACAAGGCGATCGACCTGGTCGACGAGGCCGCCTCCCGGCTGCGGATGGAAATCGACTCCCAGCCGGTCGAGATCGACGAGCTGCGGCGCGCCGTGGACCGGCTGAAGATGGAAGAGCTCGCGCTGGCCAACCAGGCCGACGCGGCCAGCAAGGACCGGCTGGAGCGACTGCGCGCCAACATGGCCGACCGGCAGGAGCAGCTGAACGCGCTGGTAGGGCGCTGGGAGCAGGAGAAGTCGGGGCTGAACAAGGTCGGCGAGCTGAAGAAGCGGCTCGATGACCTGAACGGCCAGCTGGAGCGCGCGGAACGCGACCACGACCTGGACACCGCGGCGCGGCTGAGGCACGGCGAAATCCCCGCGGTCACAGAGCAGCTGGCCGAGGCGAGCACCGCGGCTCGTTCGGCCGCATCGGACGGAGCTGGAACGGCCGGAATCCCGACGGCGGCGCCCATGGTGAAGGACGAGGTCGGCCCGGACGACGTGGCCGACGTCGTGTCCTCCTGGACCGGCATCCCCACCGGGCGGCTGCTCGAGGGGGAAACCGCCAAGCTACTACGGATGGAGGCCGAGCTCGGCCGGCGCGTGATCGGCCAGACCCAGGCCGTGCAGGCCGTCTCCGACGCCGTCCGGCGCGCCCGCGCGGGCGTGTCCGACCCGGACCGGCCGACCGGCTCGTTCCTGTTCCTCGGGCCGACCGGCGTCGGCAAGACCGAGCTGGCCAAGGCGCTCGCCGAGTTCCTGTTCGACGACGAGCGGGCCATGATCCGGATCGACATGAGCGAGTACGGGGAGAAGCACTCGGTCGCCAGGCTGATCGGCGCCCCGCCGGGCTACGTGGGCTACGAGGAGGGCGGCCAGCTCACCGAGACGGTCCGCCGCCGGCCGTACTGCGTGGTGCTGCTCGACGAGGTGGAGAAGGCGCACCCGGAGGTCTTCGACGTGCTGCTCCAGGTGCTCGACGACGGGCGGCTCACCGACGGCCAGGGCCGCACGGTGGACTTCAGGAACACCATCTTGGTGCTGACCTCGAACCTGGGCTCGCAGTTCATCGCCGACCCGGCGTTCGGCGACGAGACGGCCAAGCGGGACGCGGTGCTGGCCGCGGTCAGGAACGCGTTCAAGCCCGAGTTCCTCAACCGGCTCGACGACGTGATCGTCTTCGACGCGCTGTCCACCAACGAGCTCACCCAGATCGTCGACCTACAGGTCGACCGGCTGGCCGCGCGGCTGGCCGGCCGGAGGCTGACGCTGACCGTGACGCCCGCGGCGAGGGAATGGCTGGCGCTGACCGGTTTCGACCCGGTGTACGGGGCGAGGCCGCTGCGCCGCCTCGTCCAGTCGGCGGTGGGCGACCAGCTCGCCCGGGCGCTGCTGGCCGGCGAGATCATCGACGGCGATGAGATCACGGTCGACGTGGACCAGGCCAGGGACGCGCTCAGCGTTACCAGGGCCGAACGGGCCGAGAAGATCGCTCGCTAACGCCCAGCGAGGGGCGGTTCAGCGAAGGCCGGTTCCGCGGGCGGGAGTCACACTCCCGCGGCGGGGCCGGCCTTTCTGTTGTCGAGCATCTTGTCGTAGTCGTCCTCGGGCATGCCCAGGTCGACCCGGAGCCGGTACCGCAGCCGGAGCAGCAGCCGCAGTTCGTCGCGGTCGTCGCCGCGCAGGCAGGCCTCCACCCCGGCGGTGGCCCAGTCGAGCGCGCCCTCCAGGTCGCCCTGTTCGGCGAGGATTTCGGCCACCAGGTCGCAGGTGCGCGGCATGGTGCGGCCCCCGGACTCGCGCAGTTCGAGGAGGAGGGCGTCGGCGTCGGCGGTGCGGCCGAGGGTGAACATCGCCCGGGCCAGCGGCACCCGCGGGTCGTCGGAGGTCGGCCCGGTGTCGGCGATCGCCTGGCGGAACTCCGCCACCGCCGCCTCGGGGTCGTCGGCGAGCAGCCACTGCTCGCCCGTCCGCATGTGCGCCTCGGCCCGGGACATTTCGCCCGGGCTGGCCTGGGTCGCCAGACGGCCCATCCGGACCGCGGCCCGCTTGTGGTTGCCCGTGCGAGCCGCGTTGACCTCGATAGCATCAAACAACTCGCCGGAAAGCACCACCACGTTGAAGACCCTACCCACCGATGCCGTGGACAATCCGGGCGTCCTTCTTTTTACCGGCGGGTGCGCTCGAGCGCGTCCCAGAAACCCCGGCGCAGCGCGTGCCTTACCTCGTCGTGCAACAGGAAGTCGATCGGCAGCGCCGAACCCTGCAGCAGCCGGGCCTCGAGGTCGGATGGCATGCGCGGCTTGCGCGCCAGCACCGCCTCCAGCCACAGCGCCGGGGCGTCCCTGGCCACCGAACCGCCGAACTCCTGGCCCTCCTCGTGGGCCGCCTGCACGGCCTCCGACAGCGAGACGCCGCCGCCGTTCTGGTAGCCGCCGGACGTGGCCGGGCTGCTCACCACCGGCTGCGGGCCGCTGTAGGGGGCGCTGCGGGCCGAACCCTGGCCGACCTGGCCCAGACCGCCGCCGTGGCCCTGCCCGCCCTGGCCCAAGCCGCTCTGGCCTAGGCCGCTCTGGCCCAAGCCGCTCTGGCCTAGGCCGCCGTGCTGGCCGGACGACACCGAGCCGGATCCGGCGACGCCCATCGGCCCGGGCTGCCCCTGGTTCGCCGCATTGCGCGAGGACGGCAGGCGCCGCAGCTGGCCGGGCGGAGCCTGGGTGGCCTCGGGGCCCGGCGCCACCGCTCCGGCCTCCAGCCCAGCGCTTTGCGGTCCCGCACCCTGCAGCCCCGTGCCTTGCAGCCCCGTGCCTTGCAGCCCCGTGCCTTGCAGCCCCGTGCCTTGCAGCCCCGTGCCTTGCAGCCCCGTGCCCGTGGCCGGGGCGTAGCCGACGGCCTCTTCGGCGGCGCGGACGCGCGCCGCCGGGCTCTGCGGCGCCTGCTCCTGCCGGTTCCGCGTGCTGGACGCCGGCGCGGCGTAGATGTCAGGCCGGGCCGGGATGTCCTGGCGGGCCGGGATGTCCTGGCGTGAAGCGATGTCCTGGCGGGCGGAGATGTCCTGGCGGGCCGGGGACGGCACCTCGCCGTTGACGGCCGCCGGGGCGGCCCGGTCCTCGCGCGCCCGGTCCTCGCGCGCCCGGTCCTCGCGCGCCCGGTCCTCACGCGCATCCCGGCCGTCGCGGGCCCGGTCGTCTCGTGCTCTGTCTTCCCGCGCGTCCCTGCCGTCGCGCGGCTCCCGCGACGCCACCCTCGGCAGCTGCAGCGCGGGCCGCTGGTACTCCGCCACGGCCGGCGCGGTGTAGATGGCGGGCGGCGCGTGGTTGGCCGACACCGCGGGCACCTGCTGGTAGGACGCCGCGGCCGCGGCCGAGTGGCCGTTGGCCAGCGGCCGGGCCGCCGCGAGGTCGCTGTCCTCGTCCGGGTGAACGGGCTCGGCCCCGGCGATCAGCTCCACGTACGGCCGCAGGTGCTCACCGCTCATCTCGATGATGTCGTCGGACTCCTGGCGGAGTGCCCGCGAGATGGTCCAGTTCCCGTCCACCGCGATATGCACCAGCGTGACCCGCATGCCGAGGTCCTGGACGTCGGCGATGACCTGGGCCAGGTCCTCTTCCGCGCTGACCACGAGCGCGTCGCTGATCGCGTTGTTGCGCGCCAGCGTGGTCAGGTCGCGGTGAATCTCGGTTTCCACGCCCTCACGCCTGCCAGGGCGGATCTTGGCCACCCGGAGCTTGATGCCGGGCACGTCGGCCAGCGCGTCCTGCTCGGCGGTGCGGCGGCCGTCCACCGTGGCCTCGTACCAGTAGCAGCGGAGCACCGGCAGGCCGGATCGTTCCCTGGCCAGGCCGGACAGCAGCTGCAGGAGGCCCTCGTAATCCCAGGAGACCGATTCGCCACGGCGCGTCCCGTGCACAGCCATAGCACCATCCGCGAGCACGTAACCAGCGTCAACGAACAGCGCACAGCGATCCACGGCCCCACCGTCCTTCCCTCGACGCAGCGGCCAGCCATCGGCACCGATATAGACCCGACGGCTCTAAGACTAGTGAAGTAACCTTCCCCCGGATGCCTTTCCGAGCATTCCCGCTGCCTAGAGCACGTTGGTCACGTCCCAAACACCTGCCACTCGGGCCTCAGGACTCACGGACTGAGCGGCGGGGATCAGCGCGCATCGGCCGCGGTGATCACGCCGACCAGGTACGGCGCGGCTGCGGCGGCGAAGCCCACCGCCGGCCGACCCGAAAGCTGACCCCGCCGGCGTCGGCACTCTAGTTTGAGGGGACTGGAGACCCGGCGCCAGCGGACTACCCCTTAAGATCACGTCCCGTGAGCGACCGGGCCGAACTCCTCGCCGCGATCAAGGCCAAGGCCGTGATCCGGGGGGACTTCGTGCTCTCCTCCGGGCAGCGGGCCGACTGGTACGTCGACCTGCGCCGGATCCTGCTCGACGGGCGGCTGGCGCCGCTGGCCGGCCGGGTCATGCTCGACCTGACCGCGGACCTGGGCTACGACGCGGTCGGCGGGCTCACCATGGGCGCCGACCCGGTGGCCACCGCGATGATGCACGCCGCGGCCAGCCGCGGCACGCCAGTCGACGCGTTCGTGGTGCGGAAGAGGGAAAAGGAGCACGGCATGCAGCGCCGGATCGAAGGCCCCGAGGTGGCCGGACGGCGGGTGCTCGCGGTCGAGGACACGTCCACGACCGGCGCGTCCCCGCTGACGGCGGTGGAGGCGCTGCGCGAGGCCGGCGCCGAGGTCGTCGGCGTGGCCGTGCTGGTCGACCGGGGCGCCCGGCCGAACGTCACCGGGCGCGGGCTGACCTACCGCGCCGCCTACGAGCTAGCCGACCTCGGCGTCTTACTTGCCGGCCCGGTGCGACCGCGGCTTGGGGCGCGCTTCCGCGGCAACGTCGGCGCCGGGGCCGACGCCAGCGCCAGGCCCCACGCCAGGGGCAGGGGCAGGGGCAGCGACGGCGGACTCGCGCCGGAGCTGGTCCTCACGCCGGAACTGGCGCAAGCGGTAGGCGACGAAGCCGACGATGGCGATGACCAGGATCGCGAACAGGACGTAGCCGACGATCGACAACCCGTGGCTGACACGCTGCCATTCGCTGCCGAGCGCGTACCCCAGCGAGGAGAGCACGGTCGCGTAGATGACCGTGCCGATCAGGCTAAGGATTCCGAAGCGGATCGCGGGGACGCGCACCAGGCCCGCGACGATCGAGGTGAAGGCGCGGACGAAGGGCAGCATGCGCGCCACCGGAATCGCCCACGCTCCCCGGCCCTCCAGGAAGCGCTCGGCCCGGCTCACGTCGGACTCGGTCACCAGCACGTAGCGCCCGAGCTTGTGCACGAGCGGCCGGCCGCCGACCCGCCCGATCGCGTACGAGGCGTACGAGCCGCCCAGCTCGGCCAGCGAGCCGATGATGATGACCAGGGCGAGGTTAAGGTGTCCCTGGTAGGCGAGGACCCCGGCGAAGCCGAACGTGATCTCGGACGAGATCGGGATGCACGCCGCCTCCAGGAAGCCGAATAGGATAAGCGCGGCGTACCCCGCCGAGGTAAGGAAGCTCTCCATAGGCTTCCTGTTGTACCTCATGCCCGGCCATGCCCGGTGCATCTTCACGCCCGCTTCATGTCTAGAGTGAGTCTCAGGTTTCCAGCCCAAGGGAGTCATCGCCATGCCTATCGCGACCCCAGAGGTCTACGCGCAGATGCTGGACACGGCGAAACAGCGAGGTTTCGCGTTCCCCGCGATCAACTGCACCTCGAGCCAGACGCTGAACGCCGCGCTGCGCGGATTCGCCGAGGCCGGCAGCGACGGGATCGTCCAGATATCGACCGGCGGCGCGGAGTACCTGTCGGGCTCGGTCAAGGACATGGTGACGGGCGCGGTGGCGCTGGCGGAGTTCGCGTACGTCGCCGCGGCCAAGTACCCCATCCACATCGCGCTGCACACCGATCACTGCCCGAAGGACAAGCTGGACGGCTACATGCGCCCGCTGGTGGCGATCTCCAGGGAGCGAGTCGGCCGGGGCGAGGAGCCGCTGTTCCAGTCGCACATGTGGGACGGCTCCGCGGTCCCGCTGCCGGAGAACCTCCAGATCGCCGCCGAACTGCTGGCCGAGTGCGCGGCCGCCCGCATCGTCATGGAGATGGAGATCGGGGTGGTCGGCGGCGAGGAGGACGGGGTCGTCGGCGAGATCAACGAGAAGCTGTACACCACGCCGGAAGACGCCCTGGCCACCGCTGAGGCGGTCGGGCTCGGCGAGCGCGGCCGGTATCTCCTGGCCGCCACGTTCGGCAACGTGCACGGCGTCTACAAGCCGGGGCACGTGAAGCTGCGCCCATCGGTGCTGAAGGAGATCCAGGACGCCGTGGGCCAGAAGTACGGCCAGGAGAAGCCCTTCGACCTGGTCTTCCACGGCGGCTCCGGTTCGGCGCTCGAGGAGATCAGGGAGGCCATCTCCTACGGCGTGGTCAAGATGAACGTCGACACCGACACCCAGTACGCGTTCACCAGGCCGATCGCGGACCACATGTTCAAGAACTACGACGGCGTGCTGAAGGTGGACGGCGAGGTCGGCAGCAAGAAGGCGTACGACCCGCGCAGCTACGGCAAGGCGGGCGAGGCGGGCATGGCGGCGCGGGTCACCCACGCCTGCGAGGACCTGCTGTCGGCCGGCCACCGGCTCAGCTAAGCCAGCACAGCTAAGCCAGCACAGCTAAGCCAAGGGACACAGATGGAACATCAGAACCTGCTGGGCGGGCCGCCGGCCACCTACCTGCCCGCCCAAGAGGAAGCGGACGCCGCGCTGCGGGCGGGCGAGGCGCCGGAGAAGGTCGCGGCGCGGTTCCCGGCGTACTCGGCGGCGTGGGCCGCCCTGGCCGCCCGCTCGTTCGGTCAGGGCGACGCGGTCACCGCCTACGCGTACGCGCGGACGGGGTACCACCGCGGCCTGGACCAGCTGCGCCGCGCGGGCTGGCACGGACACGGCCCGGTCCCGTGGGAGCACGAGCCGAACCGCGGCTTCCTGCGCTCGCTGTACATGCTGGGCGCCTCGGCCGCGGCGATCGGCGAGGACGACGAGGCGGAGCGCTGCGATCAGTTCCTACGGGACAGCAGCGCCGCCGCCGCCGCCGAACTCGACGCCGAACTCGACGGCCAAGGCCCGGCCGCCAAGCCGTAGCCGGCCGCCGCGCATCCCCGCAGGATCTTTCCGGCCATAGCGGGACCATCCCGGCTGGGTTACCTGCGACTTTTGCGGGTAATCTCAGAACGCAAGAGCCCCTGCCGCGACTTGCGCCCGAGCGGGGGCTTCATCATGCGCGGCCAGGCCGGGGTCCCGCCGGGAACCCAGCCGGAGCCTGCGCCAGCCGAAGGGATGCGCATGCCCGCCATCGTGCTTGTCGGCGCCCAGTGGGGCGACGAGGGCAAGGGCAAGGCCACCGACCTGCTCGGCGACCGCGTCGACTACGTGGTCAGGTACCAGGGCGGCAACAACGCCGGCCACACGGTCGTCATCGGCGACGAGAGCTACGCCCTGCACATGCTGCCGTCCGGGGTGCTGTCACCGCACGTCGTCCCGGTCATCGGCAACGGCGTGGTGATCGACCCGCCGGTGCTGCTCGACGAGATCGACGGCCTGGCGGCCCGCGGCGTGGACTGCTCCAAGCTGCTCGTCTCGGCCGACGCGCACCTGATCATGCCCTACCACCGGGCGCTGGACAAGGTCACCGAGCGGTACCTGGGCAGCTCGCGGATCGGCACCACCGGCCGCGGCATCGGCCCGGCCTACGGCGACAAGATCGCCCGGACCGGGATCCGCGTCCAGGACCTGTTCGACCCGGGCATCCTGCGGCAGAAGCTCGATCTGGTGCTGCGCGAGAAGAACCAGATACTGACCAAGGTCTAGGTGGTGCTGCTCGAAGGCGCCCAGGCCACCATGCTCGACGTTGACCACGGCACCTACCCGTTCGTGACCTCGTCCTCGCCCACGGCGGGCGGCGCCTGCGTCGGGTCCGGCATCGGCCCGACCCGGATCTCCGACGTCATCGGCATCGTCAAGGCTTACACGACCCGCGTCGGCGAGGGGCCCTTCCCCACCGAACTCCGCGACGAGCAGGGCGAGTGGCTGCGCAAGACCGGCGCGGAGTACGGGGTGACCACCGGCCGGCCGCGCCGCACCGGGTGGTTCGACGCGGTCATCGCCAGGTACGCGACCCGGGTGAACGGCATCACCGGCTACTTCCTGACCAAGCTCGACGTGCTGTCCGGCCTGGACAAGGTGCCGGTCTGCGTGGCCTACGAGGTGGACGGGAAGCGGTGCGACGAGATCCCGATGACGCAGACCGAATTCCACCACGCGGTGCCGGTCTACGAGTACTTCGACGGCTGGTGGGAGGACCTCTCCAAGGCCCGCACGTTCGACGAGCTGCCGCCGAACGCGCGAACCTACATCACGGCCGTGGAGAAGATGATCGGCGCCCCGGTGTCCGCGGTCGGCGTCGGCCCGCGCCGCGACCAGACCCTGCAGCTCCGCCCCCTGCTCCGGTAACCCCGCGGGCCGCAGGTAGGCTCACGGCGTGCGCATTCTCGTCATCGGGTCGGGCGGCCGTGAGCATGCCATCGTCCGCGCCCTCAGCCGGCAAACAGAGAGCGCCGGGACGGGCAGCCTGCACGCGGCCCCGGGCAACCCGGGCATCGCCGCGCTCGCGGAGACCCATCCGGACACCGCGCCGGTGCCGGACCAGATCGTCGGGCTGGCCCGCAAGCTCAGCCCGGACCTGGTGGTGATCGGCCCGGAGGCGCCGCTGGTCGCGGGCGCGGCCGACGCGCTGCGGGAGGCCGGCTTCGGCTGCTTCGGGCCGGATGCGGACGCCGCCATGATCGAGGGCTCGAAGTCCTTCGCCAAGCAGGTCATGACCGAGGCGGGCATCCCCACCGCGGCCTTTTTCACCTGCGCCACCCCGGCCGAGGCGGACGCCGCGCTGGCCGCGTTCGGGCCGCCCTACGTGGTGAAGGACGACGCCCTGGCCGCGGGCAAGGGGGTGGTCGTCACCGCGGACCTCGAGGCCGCCCGGGCGCACGCGCGGGCCTGCGGCACGGTGGTGATCGAGGAGTTCCTCGATGGCCCGGAGGTGTCGCTGTTCGCCGTCTGCGACGGCGTCACGGCGGTGCCGCTGCTGCCCGCCCAGGACTTCAAGCGCGCCCGCGACGGCGACCAGGGCCCGAACACCGGCGGCATGGGCGCCTACGCCCCGCTCCCCTGGACCCCGCCCGACCTGGCCGAACAGACCATGGCCACCGTCATCCAGCCGGCCGTCGAGGAGATGCGCCGCCGCGGCACGCCGTACCGCGGCCTGCTCTACGCCGGGCTCTGCCTGACCCCGGCCGGCCTGCGGGTGGTCGAGTTCAACGCCCGCTTCGGCGACCCGGAGACGCAGGTGGTGCTGGACCGGCTCGGCACCCCGCTGGCGCCGCTGCTGCAGGCCGCCGCCACCGGCGACCTGGCCGGCGCGGAACCACCCCGCTGGCGGCCCGGCGCCGCGGTCGTCGTGGTGATCGCCGCCGAGGGCTACCCGGAGCACCCGGTCAAGGGCGACAAGATCAAGATCAATGATCCCGAACGGACCGGGTTCACGCCCCCGGCCGCCCCTGATCCGCCTGCCGGGGAGGCGTACCTGCTGCACGCGGGCACCACCGCCGGTGGGGGCGCGGGCCGGGCGGGCGACGTGGGGCGGGCGGGCGAGCTGGTGTCGGCAGGCGGGCTGGTGTCGGCGGGCGGCCGGGTGCTGAACGCGGTCGGCTCGGGCCCGGACATCGCGGCCGCCCGGGACGCGGCCTACCGCCTCGCGGCCACGATCGAGCTGCGTGGCGGCTGGTACCGCCGCGACATCGCCGCCCGCCTGTGACGCTGCCTACTCCCGGGCCAATTTCCGGGCCTACTCCCGAGGCTATTTCCGGGCCTGCTCCCGGGGCTGACCAGCCTTCCGCCGGTGACCAGCCGCTGCGGGTCAGCACGCTGGAGCTCTTCTTCGACCTGGTCTTCGTCTTCGCGATCACCCAGCTCACCGGGATCCTGGCCGAGGAGATGACGGTGACGGGCGCGCTGCGGGTACTGCTCGTCTTCGGCGTGCTGTGGTGGATGTACGGCGGCTACGTCTGGCTGTCCAACGCGCGGACCCCCGCGCGGACCCCCGAGCGCCTGCTGATGCTCGTCGGCATGGCCGGCTTCCTCATCATGGGGCTGGCCATCCCGCACGCGTTCGGCCGGGACGGCGTCGCGCTCGGCCTCGGCTACCTGATCGTCGTCGTCATCCACGCCTGGCTCTACCAGCGGGTCAACAGGAACATCGCGCGGGTCGCCCCGTTCAACCTGGCCGCGGCGCTCCTGGTCATCGGGGCCGGGCTGGTGCAGGGGGATGGGGAGGCGGGTGGGCCGGCGGCGTACGGCCTGTGGGCGGCGGCGCTCGCGGTCCAGGTGCTCTCGCCGCTGGTGCTTCCGGTGCGCGGACGGTTCGCCATCCAGCCCTCCCACTTCACCGAACGGCACGGCGCGCTGGTCATCATCGTGTTCGGCGAGTCGGTCGTCGACATCGGCATCGGGGCCGGCGGGCACGCCGTGACCTTCTCCCTCGCGCTGTCGGCGGCACTGGGGCTGGCGCTGACCGCCGCGCTCTGGTGGACCTACTTCGGCGCGGGCGACGACGAGCGGGCCGAGCGGGCCATGACCCTGGCCGACCCCGCCGCCCGGCCCGCGCTGGCGCTCGCCGCCTACTTCTACGCCTACATTCCCATGCTGGTCGGGGTCGTCGCGCTCGCCGCCGGGCTCAAGCAGGCCATCGTGCACACCGGGGCTACCCTGCCGGCCGGGCCGTGCGTGGCCCTGGCGTGCGGCGTGGCGCTGTTCCTGGCCGGCAACGCGGCGTTCAGGCACGCGCTGCGGATCGGCACCCAGCGCAGCCGGGCGGTGGCGGCGGCCGCGGCCCTGGCCGCCTCGGCGGTCGGCGTGACCTGGAGCGTGGCCGCCGAGATCGCCCTGCTGACCGCGATCGTGGCGGTCGCGCTCGTCGCGGACCGGCCCAGCGTCCCCCCGGGCCGTGCCCTCGCGGGGGGGTCTGGGGGGGTCGTCCCCCCGGGCCGTGCCCTCGCGGGGGGGTCTGGGGGGGTCGTCCCCCCGGGCCGTGCCCTCGCGGGGGGGTCTGGGGGGGTCGTCCCCCCGGGCCAGCACAGTACCGTGGAGCCATGATCGAGCGGTACACGCTGCCCGAGATGGGGCGGGTCTGGAGCGAGGCGCACAAGTACGAGCTGTGGTGCCGGGTGGAGGTGCTGGTCCTGGAGGCGCACGCCCGGGCGGGCACGGTGCCCGCGGAGAGCGTGGAGCCAGTCCGTTCGGCGTCACCACCGAGCCCAGAAGCGGTAGCCGCGGTGGAGGCGGTCACCGACCACGATGTGATTGCCTTCCTGACCGCCTGGGCCGACAACACCACGCCCCGTTCGGCCGCCGCCTACGTGCACTACGGCATGACCTCCTCCGACCTGCTCGACACCGCGCTCGCGGTCCAGCTCGCCGAGGCCACCGACCTGCTGGCGGCCAAGGCCACCCGGCTGGTCGCGGTGCTGCGCGATCATGCGCTGGCGCACCGGGACACGCTGCGGGCCGGCCGGACGCACGGCATCCACGCCGAACCCGACACCTGGGGGCACCGGGTGGCCGACTTCGCCTTCGCCATGGCGCGCTGCCGGGACCGGATCGTCCGGGCCAGGGACGCGGTGGCGGTCGGCACGCTGTCCGGCCCGGTCGGCAGCTACTCCAACATCGACCCGGCCATCGAGGCCGAGGTCATGCCCGCCCTCGGCCTGCGGGCCGCGGACGTGGCGACCCAGGTCGTGATGCGGGACGGGATCGCCGAGTGGGTCGGCGCGCTGGCCCTGGCCGCCACCGTCTGCGAGGCGGTCGCGCTGGAGGTCCGGCACGGGCAGCGGACCGAGGTAGGGGAGCTGGCCGAGCCGTTCCGTTCGGGCCAGAAGGGCTCCTCGGCCATGCCGCACAAGAAGAACCCCATCCGTTCGGAACGGATCGCGGGGCTGGCCCGGGTGATTCGCGGCTACGTGACCCCGGTGACCGAGGGCATCCCGCTGTGGCACGAGCGGGATATCTCACACTCCAGCGTGGAGCGGATCGCGCTGCCCGACGCCGCCATCGCCACCGACTACCAGCTGCACCTGACCATCGGGCTGGTCGAGGGGCTGACCGTAGACGCCGCGCGGATGCGCGCCAACCTGGACGCCACCGGCGGCCTGATCTACTCCTCCGCGGTCCTGCTCGACCTGGTCAGCGCCGGGATGGCCCGCGAGGACGCCTACGCCCTGGTGCAGGCGGCGGCGATGGAGACGTGGGATTCCGGGGTGGCGTTCCGTGACACGCTGCGCAAGCAGGCGGCGACACGCGGGCAGGCACTTCCCGAAGAGGCCCTGGACTCCACATTCAGGCCAGAACGGTACACACAGCGGCTTGCTCCGGTATTCGAGCGCCTCGCCCGGCTAAGCTAGCGCCCATGACTCTGGGACCCGAGACGAGTTACCGCGTGCGCGGAGGCGCTCCGCTGCACGGCACGGTTTTCGTGCAGGGCGCGAAGAACGCGGCGCTGAAGATGATCGCCGCGTCACTGCTCACCGGCAACGGCCACACGGTGCTGCGGAACGTCCCGCCGATCGAGGACGTCCGCCGGGCCGTCGAGCTGGCCGAGGCGGTCGGCGCGGTCGTCGAGTTCCACGAGGCCGAGCGGACGCTGGTCGTCGACGCGTCCAACCTGACCAGCCCGGTGCTCCCGGCCGAGATCGCGCGCCGGTTCCGCAGCTCGGTGCTGTTCGTGCCGGCCCTGCTGCACCGGTTCGGCGAGGCCGTCATCGAGGGCGTCGGCGGGTGCAACCTCGGCAACAGGAACCTGGACTTCCACTACCGCGGCTTCGCCCGGCTCGGCGCCGTCGTCGACGAGGGCGAGACGGTCATCCGCGTCAAGGCCAGCAAACTGCAGGGCTCGCACCTGTACCTGGACACCCCGTCGCACACCGGCACCGAGAACCTGATCATGGCGGCGTGCCTGGCCCCGGGCCGCACCATCATCGACAACACCGCGCAAGAGCCCGAGGTGCTCGACGTCATCGCGTTCCTGACCAAGATGGGCGCGCGGATCACCGGCGGCGGCACCGGCTTCATCACCGTGCACGGGGTCGACGAGCTGACCGCAGTCGAGCACACCGTGATGGCGGACCGGATCGACGCCGGCGTGTTCGCGATGGCGGCGGCGATCACCGGCGGCGAGCTGAACCTGGTCGGCGCCTCGCTGGACCACTTCGGGGTGGTTCGGTGGAAGCTGGAGCAGATGGGGGTGGAGTTCGCCACCAACGGCGCGGTGGTCTCGGTCCGGATGGACCGCCCAATCCGCCCCATCAACGTCATCACCAGCCCGTACCCGGGGTTCGCCACCGACCTGCAGTCGCCGATCATGGCGCTGGCCTGCCTGGCCGAGGGCGCTTCCTACATCCGCGAGACGATCTTCGACGGGCGCTACCTCCTGGTCGGCGAGCTGAACAAGATGGGCGCCAAGGTCGAGCTCGACGGCAGCGCGGTCGTGGTGCACGGTCCTTGCTCGTTCCGCGGGGCCGAGGTGGTCGCGCACGACCTGCGGACCGGAATCGCGCTGGTCCTGGCCGGGCTGGCCGCCGAGGGCGAAACCCTGGTCACGCCCGGCTACCCGATCGACCGCGGGCACGCCGCCATCGCGCAGCGCTTCAACTCCCTCGGCGCGGACATCACCGCCGTTACCGTCTGAGGCTTACTGGCGTTTCTGCCGGCTTCTGCGGCGTGACACAATGCCCACGTTGCCCCGCGACGAAGAGGAAGCACGATGGAGCAGCTGACGACGCGCATCGGTATCGAGCCAGGCCCTGGTCTAGTCGGCCGGTTCGGTGACACGGTCATCCTGATCCCTCGTGGCGAGGCAGCCACCGGCCCGGACGAGGCCGCCCAGGAACTGCTCAGCCTGGCCGCCGAGGTCGCCTCAGACCGCCAGGTGCCGGCCAGCGCGATCGCAAGCCGTCTGGCCGCCTGGGTTATCGGCCACATGTCGGGGGACGCTCCTGCGTTCGGGATCGTGGCCCCGATGCGCGATGGCGTGGTCATGTTCCTGCGTGGGGCGGTGTGGTGCACGATCACCGAGGGCGGCTCGACCCGCGAGGTATCCGGAGAGCAGGCTCTTACCTGGGTCGACCAGATCGTGCCCGGCGCGTTCGAGCGGCTGGCGATCGGCGGCGGGGCCGGCCGACCGGTACAGGCGGACCCGCTGTCCGACCTCAGGGGCGGGGTGGTCCCCGGCCAGGGCTTCGTGCTGAGCCGGACTGCGGGCTCCTCCGGGGCCGACGCCGTGAGCGCGTCCGGGCCGGAACCGGCGGCGGCCGAGTCCGGTGCTAGCCTGGCTGACGCTCCGACCGCCAGCTCCGGCAGCTTCGCGTGGCCACCGTCCGAGGAGATACCGAGGCAGGCGGCGGACCCGCCGCAGGAGCCGCGGGCGCTCCGGGCCGACGCCCAGAACCACCAGCCGACGATGGTCGTGCGGAGCGGTGAATACGAAGAGGCGCCCAGCCGAGCTGAGTCAGGCCTGGCCGAGGCGGACCGCCCGGCCGTCGGGCGCGCCGGGGCACCGCTGCCCCCGGCAGTCCAGCCCACGACCATGGCGCCGGTGCCATCCCGGCCGACAGCGACGCAGCCGCCGCTGGGCGTGCTGACATCGCAGGACGGACCGCCGATCGTCCTGGACCGCGGCTACGTCTTCGGCCGGGAACCGCACCAAGATCCCGCGGTGGAGAGCGGGGAGGCTACGCCGGTTCAGCTGCAGGATCCGGACCATGTGATCTCGCGGGTGCACGCGTATGTCGCCGTGGAGAATGGCATCGTGCTGGTCCGCGACGTCGGCTCGATGCACGGGACCTACCTCAGCCCGCCCGGAGGTGAGGAGTGGACGCGGATCGGCCTCGAGCCCAGCCCGCTCCCGCCCGGCTGGAGCTTGCGGATCGGTCCGCAGGTTTTCACCTTCAAGCTGACCGAGCCCGACGATGAACAGTGACGCCATCGGAGGTGGCACCGGATGGCCGCCCACGGCTGCGCAGGTCCGGTAGCGGCATGCGAGTCCTCATCCTCGGCGGCACTGTGTTCATCGGCCGGCGGATCGCGTTGGAGTTGCTGGCCCGGGGCGACGATGTGATGGTCGTGCACCGGGGCCAGACTGAGCCGGCCGAGCTTTCCGGCTGCGCGCATGTGCACGCCTCGCGGGACGCCCTGGCCGGGGTCGCTGATCAACTGCGGGCCTTCCGGCCCGACGCGGTGATCGACACCAGGGCGATGACGCGTTCTAATGCTGAGGCGGTGCTGCCGCACCTGCCGGACGTGCACCTGATGCTGCTGTCCAGCATCGACGTGTACCGGGCCTACGAACTGCTGCTGGCCGGCCAGGGCGGCGAACCGGTGCCGCTGACCGAGGAGTCGCCTGTGCGCGTGGGCCGGTACCCGCTGCGCGACCTGCTACCGGGGCTGGGCGAGCACTACGACAAGCTCGACGTGGAGCCGTTGTACCTGGCCCGCGGCGGGTGTGCGCTGCGGCTGTCGATGATCTACGGCGAGCACGACGGGCAGCGGCGGGAGGAGTTCGTGCTGCGGAGGGTTCGGGCCGGGCGGCGGCAGATACCGTTCGGTGCTGGCACCTCGCTGGACACTCGCTGCTATGTGGGCGACGTGGCCACGGCCGTGCTGGCCGCACTGGACCGCCCTACGGCCGCTTCGGGCCAGGTGTTCAACGTCGGCGACCTGACCACCGGCACGGTGCGGGACTACGCGCTTGCCATTGTGGCGGCGGCCGGTTCTGAGGCCTCGCTGGTCACGGTGCCCGAGCAGCTCGTGCCGGAGGACATGGAATCGACCAGGAGCATGGCCCAGCACTTCCTGGTCGACAGCCGCAAGGCGGTGACCGTGCTGGGCTGGCGGCCGAGCGAGGTGGCCGAGACCATCGGAGTATCGGTGCGCTGGCACCTGGCCCACCCGCCCGCCGACTCCGGCCAGGACTTCTCCCCCGACGACCGCGCCCTAGCCGCCGCCACGCCCTAGGGGGAAGGCGCGGGCCACGGCCAGGAAGGCGTCGTTGGCCTCGGCGTCGCCAATGCTGATCCGGGCGCCTTCTCCGGCGAACGGCCTGACCGCGATGCCCCGCGCCTCGCAGGCCGCGGCGAAGCCCATGGTGTGCTCACCCAGCCGCAACCAGACGAAGTTGGCCTCGGTGGGGGGAACGGCCCAGCCGTCAGCGACCAGTGCCTCGCGCACCCTGGTCCGCTCCTTGACCGTGAGCTCGACGCGCTCGAACAGCTCGTCCTCCGCGGCCAGCGACGCCACCGCGGCGGCCTGCGCGATGCTGTTCACGCTGAACGGCAGCATGGTCATCCGGACCGCGGCCGCGACGGGCTCGTGCGCAATCAGGAACCCGGTCCGCAGCCCGGCCAGGCCGTACGCCTTGGAGAAGGTGCGCAGGACCGCGACGTTCGGCCGGTTCCGGTAGAGGTCCGTGCCGTCGGGCACGGCCTCGTCGCGGATGTACTCCCGGTAGGCCTCGTCGAGCACGACCAGGCAGTCGGCGGGCACCTGGTCGAGGAACGCCTCGAGGCCGGCGGCGTGCACCACGGTGCCGGTCGGGTTGTTCGGGTTGCAGACGAAGATCAGCCTGGTGTGCGGGGTGATCGCGGCCGCCATCGCGGCCAGGTCGTGGGTTTCCCCGCGCAGCGGAACCCGGACCGATTCCGCCGCGGCCAGATCGGATAGCGTGGGGTACGCCTCGAAGGAACGCCACGCGTAGATCACCTCGGCGCCGGGCTCACCGACCGCCTCGAGGAGCTGCTGGGCGACTCCGACCGAACCGCACCCGACCGCGACGTGCTGCGGCGGGACCCCGAACTTGGCCGCGATGGCCTGGATCAGGACCTCCGCGCCGTTGTCCGGGTACCGGTTGACCGATCGCGCCGCCTCGGCGATGACGTCCACTACCGAGGGCAGCGGCGGATGAGGAGATTCGTTCGATGAGAGCTTGTGCGTCTTGCCGGCCGAGCTGACCGGAGTCCGGCCCGGCTTATACGCGGGAAAGCCGTCAAGTACCGAACGGAAACGTGGTGACGCGTCAGTCATGCCACCAGTCTGCACCAGCGGTCAAACTAGGACAGCGACTGGGCGGCGTATGCGTAAGCCTGCCTGGCCAGGTTCTTTGCGCCCGCCGCCGAAGCGTCAGGGCCGACAATGGTGACCGCCCCGACGAACCCGTCGCCCCGGTAGACCACTGACCAGACGTCGACCACGGCGTAGCCCGCGGCCTTGACGTTCAGCGCCCGGGCCTGGTTGGCGAGGCCGGAGAACGCGGTCTCCTTCACCGAATAGCGGAAGGTCTTGCCGTCCACCGTCGCGGTGTAGTGCGCGCAGCCGGCCGGCAGCTTGTTGCCGAGCGCCGTCGTCGCGACGTGCGGCGTCGCCGCGACGAGCACCTCGGACACGCCATCGCGGCCGACCCGGAAGGTCACCACCGACGCGGGGGCGTGGGCGAACGCAGCCGAGTTGAAACCGGTCACCGTGGCCTGGGCGCACTTGGGCGGGGTGACCTTGACGCCATGCATGGTCTGCTTGCTCGTCCGCACGTCCGGCAGGGTCCCGTAGGCACCGGCTTCGGCGGGCGCGGCCGGGCGCGCCCCGCCCACCTTGATCAGCAGCGCGCGCTTCAGCTGGGCGGCGGTGAAGCTCTTAGGCCCGGTGGTGGCGGCCACCCCAGCCGTCTGTGTCGCGGTGGCCGCGCTGGTGCTGGCCGAGTTACCGCAGCCGACGGTGGCGGCGCCCAGCAAGGCCAGTGCGGTGGTGGCCAGCGCGGGTCGCTGCCAGTAACGTTCGGACATGAATGGACCCTTCTAACGCTACGAATTTTTCTAGACTCGAAGCGTGAGATTAGCCTACGTTGAGTGATCAGAGCGGTGCTTTGAGTAAACAGCCCGCCGCACCCCTGGCACAAGCGAGCGGGTGAACACGCGGTATGCGGGTAGTTCTCTCCCAGGCAGGCCGCGACGGCCCGGACCCCGCTATCCGCGGGCCGCTGGTTACGACCACACTGGTTGTGGTGGTATGAAGTCTCTGGCGCGCCAAAAGCGTATAGACCGGATGAAAGGCGCAGATCAGGTGGCCACGCGGAAGGCAGCAGGCTTGCTCGAGAGAAGCGACGGCCTGCCCGACACATTCTGGTACCAGACCAAACGCCGACTGCTCGGACCGCCACTGGTCAACCAGGACCTTGGAGAGCAGCGGCTGTCCAAGCCGCTCGCGCTTGGCGTGCTGTCACCGGACGGCATCTCCTCGTCGGCCTACGGCACCGAGGAGATCCTCATCGTGCTGGTGCCCGCGATGGGCGTGGCCGCGTTCAGCCTGATCCTGCCCATGACCCTGGTCATCTTGTTCGTCATGGTGCTCGTGCTGCTGTCCTACCGCGAGATCGTCATGGTCTACATCAGGCCCGGCGGATCGTACGTGGTGGCGCGGGAGAACTTCGGGCCGCGCATCGCCCAGGTGTGCGCGGTCGCGCTGCTCATCGACTACGTGGTGACCGTCGCGGTCCAGGTCGCGGCGGGTACGGCCGCCGTGGCGTCCGCCTTCCCTGGGATCGGCCCGTACAAGCTCGAGATCTGCGTCGGCGTGGTCCTGCTCATGTGCCTGGGGAACCTGCGGGGCCTCAAGGAGGCGGGCCGGGCCTTCGCGGTGCCGACCTACCTGTTCGCGGGCTCGGTCATCTTGATGATCATCGTCGGGCTGATCCGCGAGGCGTTCGGAAACCTGCCGCAGTACCCACACGCGCTGCCCGGCACCTACGGTCTCGGCTCCGGCTCGGCCGGGCTGATCACGGGCGTGATGATCTTCACCCTGCTCCGCGCGTTCGCCAACGGCGGCGCGTCGCTGACCGGCATCGAGGCGGTCTCGGACGCCGTGGGCGCGTTCCGGCCGCCCGAGGGCCGGAACGCGCGCCAGGTGCTCATGGCCGAGGGTGCGATCCTCGGCGCCCTAGTGGCGGGCATCTCCTGGCTGGCGCACGCCACGCACGCCACGCCGTACAGGCTTGGCTATCCGACCGTGCTGGCCCAGGAGGCCAAGCTCGTCTTCGGGCATACCTTCGTGGGGCAGGCTCTTTTCTATCTGGTCCAGGCTGCGACCATGCTCATCCTGTACACCGGCGGCAACACCAGCTTCAACGGCTTCCCGTTCCTGACCAGTTACGTGGCGGGCGATTCGTACCTGCCCAGGTGGCTGCTCAAGCGCGGGCACCGGCTCGTGTTCTCCAACGCCATCATCCTGCTGACCATCACGTCCGCGGCGCTGCTGATCATCAAGGACGCGGACGTCAACAACCTGGTCCCGCTCTACGCCATCGGCGTGTTCACCGCCTTCTCGATGGCCGGCTTCGGCATGGCCAGGTACCACAGCAGGCACCGGACGCCGGGCTGGCGGCGGCGGATGATCATCAACTTCTCGGCCGGCGTGATGACCGCGATCGTGGTGGGCATCTTCGCGGTGGTGAAGTTCACCGAGGGCGCGTGGGTGGTCGTCGTCCTGTTCGCCGTCCTGGTTCCGGCGCTGATCAGGATGAACCGCGAGTACACGGCCGAGTCCGAGGTGCTCGAGACGATCAGCGAGAACCAGCCGCCGCCTCCCCCGCACTACAGCCGCCGCACCACCTTCGTCTTCGTGGACGGCTTCGACCTGGCCACCCTGGCCGCGCTACGATACGCGCGGAGCATGCGGCCCACCAGCATCCGCGCGGTGCACTTCGTCATCGACAGCGTCCGGGCCGACAAGCTGAGGGAGAAATGGACCCGCGCCGACCGCGGCGTCCCCCTGGACTTCGTCGACGTCTCCGACCGCAGGCTGACCCGGGCGGCGGCCGAACTGGTCGAGCGGGAGGTCAGCGACCCCGGGACGCACGTGACCGTCGTGCTGCCCCGGCGCAGCTACTCCGCGCTGCTCGGGCGGCTGCTGCACGACCGCACCGCGGACAAGATCGCCGCGGTGGTGAACCGCATCCCGCGGTCCGCGGCCACCATCATTCCCTACGATGTCGAGAGCCGGGTCCGGGTGCTCCAGGAACGCCACGCCGCGAAGGCCGCCGGCCAGGACGCCGCGCCGCCGGACAGAGCACAGCCGGACGGAGCACAGCCGGACGGAGCACAGCCGGACGGGAAGACGCCGGATGCCCAGGCACCGCTGTCGGAGTCGGCGGCGAAGGCCCGCGGCCTGCTCAGGAAGAAGGGGCCGGGCGACGCCAACGGCAAGCGCGCGGCGCAGGCCGGCCAGGCGGGCGACGCGCCGTCGGCGGCGCCCGGCGTCACGACGATCGGCTCGCTGACCAAACCGGGCCGGGTCACCGTCGAGGGCCGCATCCGGGTGGTGGAGATCAGGCCGGTCGAGCGAAATTCGGTGCTGGCCTCCGAGATATCCGACGGGACCGGCTCGCTCACCGCCCTGTTCTACGGCCGCTCGCACATCCCCGGCATCGTGTGCGGCGCCCGGGTCCGCTTCAAGGGCTCGGTCGGCATCAAGGACGGTCACCCGGTCATGATCAATCCCGCCTACGAGCTGATCTTCCCCGCGGTGTAGCCCCGGGTGCTGGCCGGCGCACGAACCCGCTCGTTCGGCCCGTTTATTCACCCCCCGCCGGGCTGACCCGTCGACGGCGGGACGATGAGCTCGTACGCGGGGTTAGCCATGACCGGGTGGCCGTCCTTGATGCCGACCGGACCGCGGAACCGGACCCTGGCTCCGCACATCAGCCCCGGAATGCGGGAACGGCCGTAGAACAGGGCGGTGAGGTCCCCGGTGGAATCAGAGATCTCGCAGGCCAGCACGGAGTTCCGTTCCACGGACCGGATCTCGACGACGCGGACGCGGCCCTCGACGGTGACCCGGCCCGGCTGATGAATGGAGCCGATGGGGGTAACGCCCGGGGGCGGCACGGGCCGGTCGTATCCGCCGGCGCCGGGCAGCGGCTCGGGCATCCCTTCTCCCGGCGTGGCGGCCGTGGCCGCCGCCGGCGGGCCCTTTTGTCCGGCCGTCACGCCACCGGCGGCCCGTCCCGGCACCGGTGTCAGGCCGGCCGGCGAGGTTCCTTCGCGCACGGCCTGGCGTTCCTCCAGCACACGCAGCCGGTTTTGCACGTCGAACGGGATGATGGTGGCCGCGGCGTTCGGCACCCGGCTCACCACGCCGGCGATCTTGTCCGCCGTGCGGTCGTGCAGGAGCCTGCCGAGCAGCGGCGAGAAGCTGCGCCTGGGCAGGATCGCGGTCACCTGCGTGCCCGGCACCTCCGCCTCGTGGCTGACCAGATCGGCGGCGCACCGGGTCAGCCTGCGGTCCGGGCAGTCCACGAACTCGAGCGACACGCTGCGATCCGGCAGCCACGCCGCGCGCAGCCGCTCGGCCTGCTCGCTGTCGATGGCGAAGTGCACGGCACGCACCGTGGTGGGCCGCAGGCTCTTCGCGTACCGCAGCGCGGCGATGGTGGACAGGTCGAAGTCGTCCACGAACACGATGACCACCCGGCGGGTGTAGTTCGGCGGGTTCTGCGGCACCCCGGACGCCCGGCGCTCGCCGATGCTCTCCAGCACCCGGGCCTCGGTGCGGTACTCCCGGTTGAGCCGGATGAACGCGAACACCCCGATCGGGAAGACCACGACCACCAGCCAGGCACCCTCGGTGAACTTCACGATCGCGAAGATCAGCACCACCAGCGCGGTGTAGATCCCGCCGGTGAGGTTGATGATCAGCCTGCGCCGCCAGCCCTGCTCCCGCTGCCGCAGGTGGTAGCGCACCATGCCGAAGCCGGCCATGGAAAAGCCGGTGAACACGCCGATCGCGTAGAACGGGACCAGGTTGTTGGTGTTGGCGCCCACGGCGAGCAGCAGGGACAGCGCCAGCACGGTGAGCACCACGATGCCGTTGGAGAACACCAGCCGGTGCCCCCGCTTGCTCAGCCAGCGGGGCAGGAACGAGTCCTCGGCGACGAAGCTGGCCAGGAACGGGAACCCGCTGAAGCTGGTGTTGCCGCCGGTGAACAGGATGGAAGCCGCGCCGATCTGCAGAACGTAGAAGAGGACCTGGCCTCCGAGCGTGTTGCCGAAGATGAGCTTGGCTTCCTGGGACAGCACGGTCGGGACGCCGCTCACGTACGGAACCGCGTGGGTGAGGTAGGCAAGCCAGGAGATCCCGGCGATCAGCGCGCCCACGATCGTGCCCTGGATTACCAGCAGATGCCGGGCGTTGCGGCCCTCCGGCGGGCGCAGCGCGCTGACCGCGTTCGAGACGGCCTCGATCCCGGTGAGCGAGGAACCGCCGTTCGCGTACGCTTTCGCCAGCGTGTAGACGGCGGCGAAGGTGAGCAGCCCGCTCGCATGGTGCTGGACCGACACGGTCCCGGATTGCCACGTGACGTGCGACAGCCCGCCGCCGAACGCCTCCCGGGCCAGGCCGACCACGATCATCAGGGCGACCGATCCGGAGAACAGGTAGGTCGGCAGGGCGAACGTCCGGCCGCTCTCCCGCACGCCGCGCAGGTTGACGTAGCACATGATCAGGGTCGAGCCGACCGCGATGATCAGCAGGGTGGTCTTGTCGCCGAGAGGACGGCCGAGGACGGGAAAGGTGGACAGCACCGCCTGGCTGCCTGCCGCCGTCTGCACGGCCACGGTCACGATGTAGTCGACCATCAGCGCGACCGCGGCCACCTGGGCGACCCGGGGGCCGAAGTTCTCCCTGGCGACCACGTACGAGCCGCCGGCCCGGGTGTAGACGCTCACCACCTCGCGGTAGGAGAGCACGACCAGCGCGACGCCGAGCAGGATCACCCCGGTCATCGGCAGCAGCAGGGTGAACGCGGTCAGGCCGAAGAACGGCAGCAGCTCGTGCAGGATCAGCTCCGAGCCGTAGTTGGCCGACGAGATTCCGTCACAGGACAGCACGCCAAGCGCGAGCGGATTAGACAGCCGTTCGGTTCGGAGCTGCTCGTTGACCATCGGCGGGCCGAGCATGCGGCGCTTGACCGAGTACCAGTAGGTCTCCGGGAGCGCGGCCCCCTGGCCGCGCTCGAGCAGGCTGGCCGCCCTGCGCACAGCCACTAGGCTCCTAGCTCCGTCACTGGGTTTCCCGCTCCATTCCATGCGCTCGTTCGCTGGTTCGCTGATCAAGTCACGACGCTATGCGCGCCGCCCGGCCGCCGCCGTATGCGGCCCGTCAAGCTTTCTGAGCTGGGCGTTAAGGATCCGTCAAGACCGCTGATATCGCCCGGAACCGGGACTGGAATAGCAAGAGATGAGACACGGTCCTGCACAGCTCGCGATACCGGCGCCCTACGCGCTGCCGGTCGGCTTCGCCATGTTCCTGGCCGTCGGCACGGTGGCCGCCGCACTGCACGGCCGCCTGCCCGCGAGCGGGGTGCTGATCGCCTGCGCGGCGGTCGCCGGGGGGATGTCGTTCGCGGCCGAGCCGGTCGCGTCGGTGCTGCTGGCCGGCATCGGCTGGCTCACCACCGCGGGCTTCTCCCGCCCGCCGTACGCGCAGCTGCGGCCGACCGGGCCGGCCGCCGCGCACGCCGCCGTTGTTCTTGGCGTGTGCGCGCTGGCCGGCGCCGGGTTCGGCCTGGTGTTCCGCTGGTACTGGCGACGACGCACACTGGTAAGCATGGGTACGCGCATGCGCGCCGGACGCCCGGCCCCGAAGAGGGCCGCCCAGCCTGATGGGGAGCCGGCTCCTGCGGCCGGGACGGCGGCCGGGGCCATCGGCGCCCGCCGGCGGCTGGCGGGCGTGCTGCTGGCCGCGACCTTGCTGCCGCTGCTCACCGCGGTGCTCGCGGCCTGGCGGCCGCACCTGGACCTGGCCGACGACCTGCTCATCTACCTCGTCGCGGTGGTCACGATCACGGTGCTCGGCGGCTTCTGGCCGGCCGTGCTCGCCGCGGTGGCGGCCAGCCTCCTGCTCAACTGGTACTTCACCGCGCCGATCCACACGTTCACCATCCAGGAGCCGAAGAACCTGCTGGCGCTGCTGCTCTTCGTGACGGTCGCGGTCGCCGTCAGCAGCATGGTCCACCTCGCCGCCCGGCGCGCCGTCCAGGCCGCGGCGGCCAGGGAAGAGGCGGCCGCGCTGCTCGAGCTGGCGCAGACCGTTCTCGGCGGCGCCGACTCGCCCGCGGCCGTGCTCGATCACCTCACCCGGACCCATGGTGGCCAGGCCGAACTGCAGGAACGAGCCGGCGGCCGGTGGGTGCGGGCCGCCTCGAGCGGCGTCGAGGGCAGCCTGGCGGCGGCCTCCCGCATCGACATCCGCAGCGACCTGACCCTGCTGGTCACCGGGCAGGCTTCCTCGGCTACGCCGGCGCTGCTGGCGGGCTATGCGGCCCAGGCGGCGGCCGCGCTCGACCGGGAACGGCTCCGCACCCAGGCCGCCCAGGCCGAGGCGCTGGCCGAAGGCAACCGGATGCGGACCGCCCTGCTCGCTGCGGTCAGCCATGACCTGCGTACCCCGCTGGCCTCGATCAAGGCTTCGGTCAGCAGCTTGCGGCAGACCGACGTGGAATGGTCAGAAGCCGACGAGGCCGACCTGCTGGCCACGATCGAGCAGAACGCGGACCGGCTCGACGCCCTCATCGGCAACCTGCTCGACATGAGCCGCCTGCACACCGGATCGCTGCAGCCGTTCCTGCGCCCGACGGCGATCGACGAGGTGGCGCCGGTGGCCCTGCTCGGGCTGGACGACAGCCTGCGGCTGGAGATGGCGGTACCGGACGGCTTCCCGCTGGTGCTGGCCGACCCCGGCCTGCTCGAGCGGATCCTGGCCAACCTGTTCTCCAACGCGCTGCGGCACTCGCCGACCGCCCGGCCGCCCGAACTGCAGGCCCAGCTGATCGAGGACACGGTGCTGCTCGAGGTGGTGGACCACGGCCCGGGCGTGCCCGATGAGCAGAAGGAACGCATCTTCGAGCCGTTCACCCGGATCGGCGACCGCTACCCGGGTGGCGTGGGCCTCGGGCTCGCGGTGGCCAAGGGCTTCGCCGAGGCCATGGGCGGGCGGATCACCGCCGCGGACACGCCGGGCGGCGGCCTCACGGTGCGGATCACGCTCCCGGCGGCGAGCGAGGACAAGTCCGTGCTCGGCGCGGAGTCATGACGCGGGTGCTCGTCGTCGACGACGAGCCGTCCATCCTGCGCGCGCTGCGGATCAACCTCAGCGCGCGCGAATACGACGTCAGCACCGCCGTCGACGGCACCACCGGGCTCGCCGCCGTGGCCCGCGACCGGCCAGACGTGATCATCCTGGACCTCGGGCTGCCTGACATGGACGGCACCGAGGTGATCCACGGCGTCCGCGGCTGGACGTCGATCCCGATCATCGTGCTGTCCGCGTGGGGGCAGGAAAGCCAGAAGGTGGCCGCGCTCGACGCGGGCGCCGACGACTACGTGACCAAGCCGTTCGGCATGGACGAGCTGCTGGCCCGGCTGCGGGCCGCGGTCCGCCGCGCGTCGCCCGCGCCGGACGAGCCGGTGGTGGCGACGGCGGACTTCACCGTCGACCTGGCGGCGAAGCAGGTCATCCGCAGCGACGGCAGCGCGGTCCGGCTGACCCCCACCGAATGGCAGCTGCTCGAGATCCTGGTGCGCAACAGCGGCCGCCTGGTCACCCAGCGGCAGCTGCTGCGGGAAGTCTGGGGTCCCTCGTACGAGACGGAGAGCAACTACCTGCGGGTTTACCTGGCCCAGCTGCGCCGCAAGCTCGAACCCGAGCCGTCCCGGCCCAGGTACCTGCTCACCGAGTCGGGCATGGGCTACCGGTTCAAGCCGTAGATTTTGCTCCCCCGGCATTGCGCTCGCTGTAGTTACTCGGTAGTAAGGAGGCAGGGACTGCCGCTGTCCCGTGCCGCCCAAGGAGGCCGCCGTGAGCACTTATGACCTGTACACGACGCCGGTGGACAAGGGCACCTGGGACGTCCCCTCGACCGGGGCCGCGCGGTTCTCCTGGGAGTACGACGACGGGCGGCAGCGACTGCTCGACCTGTACCAGCGGGGCAAGGACAAGCAGTGGGACGCCACCAAGCGGATCGACTGGGAGCTGCCCGTCGACCCGGCCAACGTGATGGCGACCTCGGAGGAACTGGTCCCCATCTACGGGTCACGGCAGTGGGAAAAGCTGTCGCAGGCCGAACGTGACGAGCTCGGCAAGCACATGGGATCCTGGCTGTTCAGCCAGTTCCTGCACGGCGAGCAGGGCGCGCTCACGGTGGCCGCGCGGATCGTGGAGTCGGTGCCCGACATGGACGCCAAGTTCTACGCCGCCACCCAGGCCATGGACGAGGCCCGGCACGTCGAGCTGTACCAGCGGTTCATCCGCGACAAGATCGGCCTGTACTACCCGATCAACACCGACCTGGCCAGGCTGCTCGCGGACGCGCTCAGCGATTCCCGCTGGGACATGCCCTACCTCGGCATGCAGGTGCTGATCGAAGGGCTCGCGCTGGCGGCGTTCGGGGTCCACCGCGACATCACCGGCAACGCCCTGGTGAAGCAGGTGCTCGCGTACGTGATGCAGGACGAGGCCCGGCATGTCGCGTTCGGGCGGCTGGCGCTGCGGGATTACTACGCCTCGCTGACCTCGGCTGAGCGGGCCGACCGCGAGGAGTTCGTGGTCGAGGGGTGCTACCTGATGCGGAACCGGTTCCGGGCCCAGGAGGTCTGGGAGCGGATGGGCTTCGACGTCGAGGAGTGCCTGGAGTTCACCGAGCACTCGCCGGTGCAGCAGGCCTTCCGCGCCCTGCTGTTCAGCCGCATCGTCCCGTGCGTGAAGGACATCGGGCTGTGGGGCGAGAAGGTCCAGCGCGCCTACGCCGACCTCGGCGTGCTCGACGCCGCCGACAGCGACCTGGAGGCGCTGATGCGCGACGACGAGGACATCGCCGAGCGCATCGAGCAGGAGCACGCCGCCGAGTTCGCCGCCCGCAAGGCCGAGGTCGACGCCGCCATCGGCGCGGCCGAGGGCTAGCCTCGACCGCGCTCCGCCCCCGGCCTCACCTGCCCCGCCAGGCACGGCCAGCACACCCGTACCAGCCTCGCACCCGGTCATACCACGCCGATGTGACATCGAGGTGGCCATAGTACGCGCCGGCGAATAACCCGTCGACCCACAGAGGGGCGGCGCTGCTGAGGCAGCTCGGAGCATACGGCTTGTTTCGCTGCGACTACTAGCAACGGCGATGTCACATCGGCGTGGGGCCAGTCGCTGGCCATACGTTACTGATGGTGCGCGTGAGCGCGGTGCGCGGCGCCGCGGCAGGTCCCGGCAGCACCGCATGCTCACGAGCCCGGGCGAAGCGATTAAGGGGCCGACATGCCTTACCAGCGCTGGGTTTTCTCGAAGCGGGGCTTCCAAACGGCCCGGTAGAGCAGGCGCAGGGGCGGCGGGAGCTGCCCCAGGGTGGTGGCGGCCTCGTCGCGGCCGGCGCCGTCCAGGATCCAGGCGAACATCTCGGCCCCGCTGGCCAGGCCGTTCTGGCGCGCGATCCTGCGGCCCGCGCCGCGCCATTCGGCGGCGGTCAGGGCCACGCCGATCAGCGGCAGGCCGTCCCGCTCCTCGTGCGCGAGGTGGCTGGTCAGCGTGCTGGCCAGCACGTCGATGACGTCAGTCAGGCGATCCTCCCCCGGCCAGTCGTCAGCTCCGGCCGGCTGGCCGTCCGCGCCGTCCGGGCCGGCCGCCTGGCCGTCCGCGCCGGCCGGGCCGGGCGTCCCCGTCCCGGCGCGCTGGGCGAACGCGGCGTCCACGGCGGCCAGCAGCGGGTCGATGCGCTCGTGCTCCTCCTCCATCGCGTCCAGCACCGACAGGGCGTGCTCGCTATGTGACAGCCGCGGCCGCAGCACCGGCCAGACGATCTCGTCCTCGGCGGTGTGGTGCAGGTGCAGCTCGCGCTTGAACAGCTCCCAGCCGGCCGCGACCGACTGGCGTTTCGCCGGGTCGGACAGGTCGGCCGCGGCCGCCGTCCGGGCCAGCCTGGTCAGGTCGCGGCGGAACGCGTCGTGCGCCGCCAGCATGATGGTCAGGTCGGCGTCGCCGGTGCCGTGCCGGGCGGCGTCGGTACCGGGCAGGTTCTGCGTGGTCATCGGTTTCCCTCCGTGGTGTTCGGGCCGGCCGGTATCCCCCGGGCCCGCGGCGACTGCTGGGTGCTTGTCATGGTGATGATCCCCTCGTAGTGGTGATGAATGGCCCCGCCCTCTAGACGGAAGCCGGGCCTGTGCTGTGACCGCGTCGGGGCGGCAACGCGAACATGAGCAGGAAGGCCAGCACGAACGCGCCCACCTGGTACCACAGCGCGTGGGTGACCGCGGCGGTGAAGATCCCGGGCACCGACTGGCCCGGCCGGATGGCGAGCCGGTCGATGAAGATCACGCCCATCAGCGCGAGCCCGATCGAGTTGCCGAGCTGGAAGCCGGTGTTCAGCACGCCGGAGGCCGAACCCGCGTCCTGTTCCCGCACCCCGGCCAGCACCACGTTGGCCAGCGGCGCCAGCACCGTGCCCAGGCCGAGGCCGGCCGCGGCCAGGCCGGGAGCCAGGTCCCAGCTGGAGACGGCCGCGCCGAAGTGATGCACGACGCCGATCAGGGCGGCCATCGCGGCCGCCATGATCAGCGCCCCCGTCATCGTGACCCCGCGGCCGAACCTCGGCTCGAGCCGGGCCGCCGCGCCCGAGGCGGCGAACACGCCGAGCGAGAACGGGATGAACGTCGCGCCCGCGTGCAGCGGGGTGAAGCCCAGGCCCTCCTGCAGGAACAGCGTCAGCACCAGCCCGAACGAGGCGACGCCGAGGAAGAACACCAGCGCGATGGCCATCCCGGCGGCGAACCCGCGCTGGCCGAACATCCGCAGCTCCACCAGCGGCGAGCCGTCCCGGCGCGTCTTGCGGCGCTCGTAGCCGACGAAGACGGCCAGCGCCGGCCCGGACAGCGCCAGCATCAGGTAGGACCAGGCGGGCCAGCCCGCCTGCTGTCCTTCCACCAGCGGGTAGAGCAGTAGCAGCAGGGCGCCGGACAGCAGCAGCACGCCCGCCGGGTCCAGTCGCGGCGGGCGCGGCGCGCGGGACTCGCGCACCAGCCGGGCCGCCGCCGCCACCGCGATCACGCCCACCGGAACGTTGATCATGAAGATCGAACGCCAGCCCAGCCCGAACAGGTCATGGCTGGTCAGCAGGCCGCCCAGGAGCGGCCCGCTCACCGTGCCGAGCCCGGCCGTGACGCCGAACGCGGCCAGCGCCTTGATCCGTTCGGCCGCCGGGAAGCTGACCTGGATGACCGAGAGCAGCTGCGGGATCATCAGCGCGCCCAAGGCGCCCTGCCCGACCCGCGACGCGATCAGCATCCCGGCGCTCTGCGCCGCGCCGCACAGCACGGACATGACCGTGAAGCCGGCCACCCCGATGAGGAAGAGCCGCTTGCGGCCGAAGGTGTCGCCGAGCCTGCCGCCGGTGATGAGCACCAGCGCGTAGGACAGCGCGTACCCGGCCAGCGTCCACTGCACGTCGGCGTAGCTAGCGTGCAGCCCGCGCTGGATCGACGGGATCGCGATGTTCACGATCGACACGTCGAGCAGGTTCATGAAGGCGGCCAGCAGCATGACCACCAGCGCCGCCCACCGCCGGGGATCTGGTCCCGCGGTGCCAAGGCGCTCTCGCGGTGCCAGGATTTCTGCATCGGAACTCATCGGATCACCTTCCGCCGGGTCTACACTTAGGGAAGTTATCATCTTGGAAAGCTATTGTCTAGAAATTCTAAATATAAGGATACCTAATGAACCTGGGTGGCGGCAGACGCGACGGGCCGGAGCACGCCCGGGGCAGGAGGCGCGGCATGCCGGAGCACGGTGGCGGGAGGCGCGGCATGCCAGGTGACGAGACGCTGGACTTGCCAGAGCACGGGGAATCGGAGGAGACCACGCCGGGTGACGAGGCGCTGGGCTCCCCGGAGCACGGGGAATGGGCGCCCACGACGGGCGGCAGCGCTGAGCGGCAGCGGCTGGAGGGCGATTTCCTGCTGGCCATGCGGCGGGCCGGCTCGATCATGCAGCTGCTCGGCCAGGTGTCGGCCGAACGCATCGGCATCAACGCCACCGACCTGAACTGCCTGAACATCGTGGCGCTGACCGGTCCCATGACCGCGGGCGACCTGGCCAGACAGACCGGGCTGACCACGGCGTCGATCACCGGGGTGCTCGACCGGCTCGAGGAGGGCGACTTCGTCCGGCGGGAACGCGACCCGAAGGACCGGCGCCGGGTGATCGTCAACCTGAACGCCGGCCCCGGGCTGCGGGAGGTCGCCTCCACCTTCGGGCCGCTGGTCAAGGCGTGGCGCGCCGCCGCGGCCAGCTACTCAGAAGAGGAGCTGCGGCTGCTGCTTGAGTTCCAGCGGCGGTTCGAGGAGATCGTCCGCGGCCAGCTGGACCGGCTGCGCGACGAAGCTGCCGAAGCCCGCCGAGGGTAGCCGGCGCGGGTGGCGGGTACGCACTACACGTGCGGCCATCCCCCCTTCCCACCGCGCGGCGCACGCGCAAGACCCGCAAGGCCTCCGTGCTGTCCCGGCCGGCGGCCCTGGCCGAGCGCATCGAGCGTGCGCACGCCCTCGACCCGGTCGTCCACGGTCTGTCCGACACCGTGGTGCGCGCGCTGCCGGCCGGCGCGCGCACCGACGCCCTGCACGGCGTCCCGTTCGGCCAGCCCGCGCATCCCGCGGTGGTCCGGCTGCCGCTCGGCTGCTGGACCTCCGCGGTCCTGCTCGACCTGTTCCGCGGCACCGAGCGCGCGTCCGGGGTGCTGATCGCGGCCGGCGTCGCGGCCACCGCGCCCGCGGCGGCCACCGGCCTGGCCGACTGGTCCGCGCTGCACGAGAACCAGCAGCGGGTCGGCCTGGTGCACGCCGCCTGCCAGGCCGGGGCGGCCACCTTGTTCCTCAGCTCGCTGGCCGCGCGGGCCGGCGGCCGGACCGGCTACGGCCGGGCGCTGTCGACGGCCGGACTCGCCGTGGCCACCATGGGCGCCTACCTCGGCGGGCACCTGGCGCTGCGGCTCGGCGCGGGGACCAGCCACGCCGAACAGGTCAGCCACCTGTCCGCGCTCGGCTGGCACGACCTGTGCGGGTTGGCCGAACTGCCCGATCGGCGTCCGCTCCGGCGCCAGCTCGGCTACCTGTCCCTGCTCGTGTACCGGCAGGGAACCGACGTCAGCGTGCTGTCAGACCGGTGCTCCCATCTCGGAGGGCCCCTGCATCAGGGACGGATCGTCGTGGAGCGGGGCGCTGCCTGCGTCGCCTGTCCCTGGCACGGATCCACCTTCGTGATCGCCGACGGCACCGTCGTGCACGGGCCCGCTACCGCCCGCCAGCCATCCTTCGAGACCCGCGTGACGACCGGCGGGCGCGTCGAGCTCCGTCCCCGCCCCTGACTGGGCTAGCTCTGACTGGGCTAGCTCTGACTGGCCGTCGGCCCGGCTCGCGGTGGCGGCGTTGAAGAAACCGCCCAGGCCCTCCAGGGCCTTGCCGATCTCGCTCGGCACGATCCAGACCTTGTTCGCGTCGCCCTGGGCGATCTGCGGCAGCATCTGCATGTACTGGTAGGCCAGCAGGCGCTGGTCCGGGTTGCCCTCGTGGATGGCCTTGAACACGGTGCTGATCGCCTCGGCCTGCCCGCGCGCCCGCGCCGCCTGGGCCTTGGCATCCGCCTCCGCCCTGAGCACGACCGCCTCGGAGTCGCCGCGGGCCTTGAGCACGGCTGCCTGGCGCTCGCCCTCCGCGGTCAGTATGGCCGACTGCTTGGACCCCTCGGCGGACAAGATGGCGGCGCGCTTGTCCCGGTCGGCGCGCATCTGCTTCTCCATGGAGTCCTGGATGGAGCCGGGCGGCTCGATGGCCTTGAGCTCCACCCGGCCGACCCGGATCCCCCACTTGCCCGTCGCCTCGTCGAGCTCCTTGCGCAGCTCGCTGTTGATCTGGTCGCGCGAGGTGAGCGCGGTCTCCAGGTCCATGCCGCCCACCACGTTGCGCAGCGTGGTCACGGTCAGCTGCTCCACGGCGGTGATGAAGTTGGCGACCTCGTAGGTGGCGGCCCGGGCGTCGGTCACCTGGAAGTAGATGACCGTGTCGATGCTGACGACGAGGTTGTCCTGGGTGATGACGGGCTGCGGCGGGAAGCTGACCACCTGCTCGCGCAGGTCGATGAGCGGGAGCAGCCGGTCGACGAACGGCGTCACCATGTTCAGGCCCGCGTGCAGGGTCCGGTGGTACCGGCCGAACCGCTCGACGATTCCCGCCCTCGCCTGTGGCACGATGCGGACCGACCTGCTGACCACCACGACCACGAGAATGACGAAGACGACCAGCAGGATGGTCGCGACCAGAGAGCTCATGACAGCCTCACTCCTGCGCCCGGTGCGGGTTCCCGGTGTGTCCGGGCTTATCTGCTACGTTACCGACCGCGAGCGAGTTGAGCCAGCAGTCGGCCACTCAGTGTTAGCCACGGGGGGACGACCCCCCTGGCACCCCCCGCTGTGTTAGCCACGGGGGGACGACCCCCCTGGCACCCCCCGCTCAGCGTGCGCGCGCGGTCCAGCGCGACTGGCGGTGCTCGATCTCCAGCTGGACGCCGAAGCACCGGGACAGGTTCCGCGCGGTGAAGACCTCCTCGATCGGGCCGGCCGCGAGCACCGAGCCCCGGCGCAGCAGCATCGCGTGGGTGAAGCCGTCGGGCACCTCTTCGACATGGTGGGTGACCAGCACCATCATCGGCGCCTTGGGATTGCGGGCCAGCTTGCTGAGCCGCCGCAGCAGGTCCTCGCGGCCGCCCAGGTCGAGCCCGGCGGCCGGCTCGTCGAGCAGCAGCAGCTCCGGGTCGGGCATCAGCGCCCGGGCGATCTGCACCCGCTTGCGCTCACCCTCGGAGAGGGTGGAGAACTTGCGCCTGATCAGGTGCGCGCAGCCGAGCGCGTCGAGTATCTCTACCGCGCGGGTGACGTCGGCGGAGTCGTACTCCTCTTTCCACCGGCCTAGGATGGCGTAGGAGGCGGTGAGGACCAGGTCGATGACCTTCTCCCCGGGCGGGACCTGCTCGGCGATCGCGGCGCTGGTCAGCCCGATCCGCGGCCGCAGGTCGAAGATGTCGACCTCGCCGAGACGCTCGCCGAGGACCTCGACGGTGCCCTCGGTGGCGAACATCAAGGTGGCTGCCACCTGAAGCAGGGTGGTCTTGCCCGCCCCGTTCGGTCCGATCAGGATCCACCGCTCGTCCCCGTGCGCCGTCCAGTCCACGTTGCGCAGCAGGACCGCCGCGTCCCGCCGGACCTCGACGCCCCGCAGCCGCAGCACCTCGTCGGACATCAGGCCCCCTTTCTCCGTACGCGCGCAATGGATCCGGTAGCTCGAATGGCCGCCGAGACCGAACCTATGCCACCGCACCCCCGCAAGCCCAGCCAGACAGACCGGTAAATGCGGCCCGCGAGTGGCCCGTCCGGGAATCTCGCCTGGTGAGAGACAGATTTGTTGGATTGTGTAACACATGGCGCCGTATATCCGCTTCACATGTTAGATATCGCCGAACTTCGTAACTCACCGGGCGGAACGGCGCTACGATGCCTGCTTGCCTGGCGACCCGATACGACCGCAACGAGTGATCTAGCGAGAAGGAGCGGGACATGCCCATGCGCATCCGGATCCTGGCAGGCTGCTTCGCCGTGGGCGTGGCCATGCTGCTGCTGGCCGGAACGGCCGCGCACGCCACGCCACGATCAGGCGCTCACGTCAGTGCTGGCGTTTCCGCAGTCAGCCTGAGCGAACACGCCGGCGGAGGCTACAGCCCGTCGCCGTCGCCTACGCCGACGTGTAAATGCCACACGCCGACACCATCCCCCACCCCGACCTGCACCTGCCACACACCGACACCCACGCCGACACCGACGTGCACCTGCCACACACCGACGCCGACCCCAACCCCGCCGACGCCGACCCCGACTCCGTCGAGCCCAGTCCCGTCGAGCCCGGCCCCGACGCCGACCACGGCTAGTGCGTCCGCTTCCGCTTCTTCCCCGCCGACGCCGCTGGCGTCGGTCAGCGCCAGCCTCACTGCGTCGGCGGCCCCGTCCGGCGGCGCCAACACCGGTGGCGGCGGCAGCATCGGCGGTGGCGGCACTAACCTTCCGCTGGCCGCGGGCGGCGCCGCGGTGGCGCTCGGCTCGGCCGGTCTTGGCCTGTTCGCCTACCGCCGCTGGCGCAAGACGGTCGCCTAGACGTGGCTCGCCACCGGCGCACGCCCGTGGGCCGGTGGGCCCTCGGCACCGCCCTCGCCGCCGCCGTGGTGTGCGCGGGCGGTGCCAGCGTGGCCGCGTTCGGGCTGTTCGGCGGCACGGCCGCGCAGGCCGGGGGGACGTATATCCCGGCCTCCGTGACGACCGCCGCGCCCCGGTTGGCCCATGATCCCCGGGCTCAGCCGCTGGCCCGTTCGGTCCCGGTCAGCATCCGTATCCCCGGCATCGGCGTGAACGCGCCGGTGATGAAGGTCGGCCTGGCCGCGGACGGCACCGTACAGGTGCCGCCGCTGGAGGAGCACAACCTGACCGGCTGGTACCAGTATGGCCCGGCGCCGGGCCAGCGCGGCCCGGCGGTCATCCTCGGCCACGTGGACTCGCTTACCGGCATCTCGGTCTTCTACGACCTCAGGAACCTGCACGCCGGTGACAAGGTGTACGTGACGCTGGCCGACGGGAAGGTCGCCGCCTTCGCCGTGGACGGGCTGCAGAAGGTGGCCAAGGACGCCTTCCCGACCGCCGCCGTCTACCGCAAGGACGGCTATCCCAGCCTGCGGCTGATCACCTGCGGCGGCGCTTTCGACAAGGCGGCAGGCCACTACGTGGACAACATCATCGTCTACGCGCACCTGATAGGCGGCTGACCGCGCCTCACGCTCCCTGCTCGTGCCGGACCGCGAGCAGCGCGGCCTGCGTGCGGTCCTGCACGCCGAGCTTGGCCAGCACCGAACTCACGTGCGCCTTCACCGTCTTCTCCGCGACGCCCAGCGCCCGGGCGATCTCCCGGTTGGACCGGCCCTTGGCGATCTCGGCGAGCACCTCGCGCTCCCGGCTGGTGAGCGCGTCCAGGCCGGCCACCGCACTCCAGGCGCCGGCGAGGCGAACCAGCGAGCCCGCCGCTTCCGGCGCGAGCAGCAGGTGCCCGTCGTGCACCGAACGGATCGCCCGCACCAGCGCGTCCGGGTCGACGTCCTTGTACAGGACCCCGGCCGCGCCCGAGCGGACCGCCAGGCTCGCCGACAATGGTTCGGTGGCGCTGGTGAGCACGAGCACGCGGGCAGTCCTGCCCGGGACGGCACTGCCCTGGCCAGCACTGCCCTGGCCAGCACTGCCCTGGGCGGCACTGCCCTGGGCGGCATCGGCCCTGGCTCTCAGCTCGCCCAGGACGGCGATGCCGTCCATGCCGGGCAGCTTGAGGTCGAGCAGGATCACGTCCGGGGTGAGTTCGGCGGCCAGCGCGAGCGCGGTGGCGCCGTCGCCGGCCTCGCCGGCCACCTCGATCCCGTCCTGCACCTCGAGCAGCACCCGGAGCCCGCGCCTGACCACCGGGTGGTCGTCCACGATCAGCACCGCGATGGGCCGCGTCATGGCTCGCCACCCGCCCGTTCGGTTCCCATCCTGGCCGGACCCGCCTTGACCGGTACCGTCTTGAGCGGGACGGTCATCCGGACAATGGTCCCCTTCGCGCCAGACCTGATCGTCAGCGCGCCGCCCGCCGCCGCCGCGCGCTCCCGCATCGAGGCCAGCCCCAGCCCGCGGGACGGCGCCTCGGGCCCGAACCCGCGGCCGTCGTCGGACACCTCCAGGACGACCTGGCGCGCGGCCTTGGACCCAGTTGCCTTGGACCCTGCTGTCTTGGACAGGGCGACCCGGACGCCGGACGCCCCGGCGTGCCGCAGCGCGTTGTGCAGCGCCTCCTGCGCGACCCGGTAGAGCGCCGCCTCCGCCCGCGGCCCGAGCGCGGGCAGCGTGCCCGCCGTGAACGCGACCGGGACGCCGTGCGCCCGGCCGGCCAGCACCGCGTACCGGCGCAGGGATTCGGCCAGCCCTGCCGCCTCCAGGTCGGGCGGGGCCAGGCCGTCGATCACCGCGCGCAGCTCGGCGTGGGCTTCGGCGCCGAGCTCGCCGACGACCTCGATCTCGGCCCGGACCCGCGCCGCGTCCGCCGGCTCCCGGGCGGCCAGGACCGCGGCGGCCCGGGCGTGCGCCCGGATGCTGAACAGCTTCTGGGTGACCGCGTCGTGCAGGTCCCGGGCCAGCCGGGAGCGTTCCTGCAGCACAGAAAGCTCCTGGCTGCGCTCGTACAGCCGGGCGTTGGTCAGCGCGATCGCGGCGTGCGCGGCGAACAGGGACAGGATCTCCTCGTCGCGTTCGGTGAACCCGCGCCCGGCCGCGGCGGCGGAGGTCTTGTTGGCCGCGAAGATGATGCCCAGGACCCGGTCCCCGTCGCGCACCGGCATCCCGAGGAAGTGCGACATCTGCGGGTGGGCGGACGGCCAGCCCTCGAACCTGGGATCTTTGCGTATATCGCCGAGCCGCTCCGGCTTGCCCTCGTTGAGCAGCACGGCGAGCATCCCGTGGCGGCGCGGCAGCGGGCCGATCGCCTGCCACTCGGCGCCGCTTATTCCATCCACCACGAACTCGGCGAACGAGTCGCCCTCGTCGGGCACGCCGAGCGCGGCGTAGCGCGCGCCGACCAGCGACCGCGCCGACCGCACGATCACCTGCAGCACGTCACGGACCGACATCTGCCGGGTGACGGACAGCACCGCCTGGCTCACCTGGTACAGCTCATCCAGTCCGTCGCTCACGTGTCTGACGTTAGCCCGGTCGGGCGGGCATCGCATCGGGCGGCGGTCTTAGGACCATCGGCCGAGGGCGCCCCGGCCGTGGGACCGATGCGCACGGGGCCGACGCTGCCTAGTGTGCTGAACATGAGTCCGACAGCCATGATCACGGGGGCCTCCCGCGGGCTGGGCCGCGCCCTGGCGGCAGGCCTGGCCCGCGAGGGCTTTGACCTCATCATCGACGCGCGGGACGCCGCCGCGCTGGACGCCGCGGCGGATGCGCTGCGGGCGGCCGGTGCGCTGCGGGCGGCGGGCGGCACCGTCACCGCGGTCCCCGGCGACGTCACCGACCCGGCGCACCGCACCGCCCTGCGGCAGGCCGCCGACGCCGCGGGCCGGCTGGACCTGCTGGTGAACAACGCCGGGACGCTGGGGGCCAGCCCGCTGCCCGCGCTGGCCGACTACCCGCTGGACGAGCTGCGCGCCGCGTTCGACGTGAACGTGTTCGCGCCCCTAGCGCTGACCCAGCTGCTGCTGCCGCTGCTGCGCGGCAGCGGCGCGGTGCTGAACATCACCTCGGACGCGGCCGTGGAGGCCTACGCGGGCTGGGGCGGCTACGGCGCGGCCAAGGCCGCCCTGGAGCAGGCCTCGAACGTGCTGGCCGCCGAGGAGCCGACGCTCCGCGTCTGGTGGGCCGACCCCGGCGACCTGCGCACCGACATGCACCAGCTGGCCTTCCCCGGCGAGGACATCTCGGACCGGCCGGAGCCCGAGTCGGTTGTCCCGGCGTTGGTCCGGCTCGTCTCGCAGCGGCTGCCGAGCGGCCGGTACCGCGCGGCGCACCTGATGCCGGCCACGCCATGATCACCGACGTCGCCCGGTCCCATTCCACGCTGGCCGATTTCACGCAGCCCGATTTCACGCAGCCCGATTTCACGCAGCCCGATTTCACGCAGCCCGATTTCACGCTGGCCGATTTCGCCCGGCCCGATTTCACGCTGCCCGCCGAGCTGGAGGCGCACGATCCGCCCGAGGCGCGCGGCCTGCCCCGGGACGGGGTCCGGATGCTGGTCAGCCGCCGGTCGTCCGGCGAGATCAGCCACCACAGCTTCCGCGACCTGCCCGGCCTGCTGCTCCCCGGCGACCTGCTGGTCGTCAACACCACCGCGACGCTGCCGGCCCAGGTGCGCGCCCGTGACGGGCTGGCCGTGCACTTCTCCAGCCCGCGGCCGGACGGATCGTGGCTGGTGGAACTCCGGCTGATCGAGGACAAGATCTCAGTACCGAACGGTCGCGGGTATCCCGGCCAGCTCCTCAGCCTGCCCGGAGGGGCGGTCCTGACCCTGGAGGGAAAGGCCACCACCCGGCTCTGGCGGGCCCGGCTCTCCGTCGCCGTGGTGCCCTACCTGCTCAAGCACGGCATCCCGATCAGGTACTCGTACGTGCCGCGCGACTGGGCGCTGCCGTTCTACCAGACGGTGTTCGCGCGGGAACCGGGCAGCGCGGAGATGCCGAGCGCCAGCCGCCCGTTCACGCCGTCCGTGGTCACCCGGCTGGTGGCCGGCGGCGTGCTGATCACCCCGCTGACCCTGCACGCCGGGGTGTCCTCGCTAGAGGCCGACGAGGACCCGTACCCCGAGCCGTACGACGTGCCGCCGGCGACGGCCCGGCTGGTCAACCACGTGCGGGCGCACGGCGGCCGGGTCATCGCCGCGGGCACCACCGTGGTCCGCGCGCTGGAGACGGCCGCGCTGCTGGCGGGCGCGCAGCCGGGCGCTGGCCGCTCCGGCGGGCCGGTGACGGCCTCGGCGGGCTGGACGTCACACGTGGTCACGCCGGAGAGCGGGGTCAGGGCGGTGGACGGGCTGCTCACCGGGCTGCACGAGCCGCGTTCGTCGCACCTGCGGATGCTGGCCGCGTTCGCCGGTCCTGAGCTGCTCGGCCGCTGCTACCAGGCCGCGATCGGCTCCGGGTACCTGTGGCACGAGTTCGGCGACGTGCACCTGCTGTTGCCGTAACCCTGGTCGGGTAGCCTGGCGCCCGCGATGAATACTCCGCGGACTTCCCTGCTCATCACCCTGACCGGCCGGGACCGGCCGGGCGTGACCTCCAGGCTGTTCGGCGTCCTGGCCAGGCACCCGCTCATCGTCCTGGACGTCGAGCAGGTGGTGATCCGGGGCCGGCTCGTGCTCGGGGTGCTGCTCGGCTGCGACTCACCGCCCGACCTGACCGGCATCCACGCCGCGGTCAGCGCGCTGGCCGCCGACCTCGGCCTGGAGGCCGAGATCACCACCGGTTCGGGGTCGGGCGATCCGGCCAGCCGGGGCGGGCGGCTGCACGTCACCCTGCTGGGCAGCCCGCTGGTGCCCGCCGCCATCACCGCCATCGCCGGCCGGATCGCGGCCAGCGGGGCCAACATCGACCGGATCGGCAGGCTGGCCCAGCAGCCGGTCACCTGCATCGAGATGGACGTCTCCGGCGGCGACCCGGCGATGCTCCGGGAGGACCTGGCCCTGGCCGCGGTGGAGCACGGGATCGACGTGGCGGTCCAGCGCGGCGGGCTGCACCGGCGCGCGCTGCGGCTGATCGTCATGGACGTGGATTCCACCCTCATCCAGGACGAGGTGATCGACCTGCTGGCCGAGCGGGCCGGCTGCGCCGCCGAGGTGGCCAAGGTCACCGCGGCCGCCATGCGCGGCGAACTCGACTTCACCGCGTCGCTGCGCGAGCGGGTATCGCTGCTGGCCGGACTCGAGGCCGGGGTCCTGGACGAGGTCCGGGCCGGGCTGCGGCTGACCGCGGGGGCGCGCACGCTGATCGGGACGCTGGCCGGCCTCGGCTACAAGTCGGGGATCGTCAGCGGCGGATTCGTCCAGGTGATCGGGCCGCTGGCCGCCGAGCTCGGCATCGGCTACGTGGCCGCCAACGAGCTGGAGATCTCCGCGGGGAAGCTGACCGGGCGGCTGTCCGGCCCGGTGATCGACCGGGCCGGGAAGGCGGAGGCGCTGCGCCGGTTCGCCGCCGACGCCGGGGTCCCGCTGTCCCAGACGGTGGCGGTCGGCGACGGGGCCAACGACCTGGACATGATCGCCGCCGCCGGGCTCGGCGTCGCGTTCAACGCCAAGCCCGTGGTGCGCGACGCGGCCGACACCTCGCTGAGCGTCCCCTACCTGGACGCCATCTTGTACCTGCTCGGCATCTCCAGCGACGACGTGGCCGCCGCGTCCCCCTGACGCTGCGCCGCCGTGACCGGCCATAGCCCCGTGTCCATGACCATGTGACGAAGAGCGTCAGTTCCGGAGCCTTCCGGCCCATGATCATGGGGAAACACAAAGCCGGGCGTCACGGCGCGGGAACGATGTGAAGCCCGGCTTCGCGGCCTGGCGGCTACTCCGTGCGTTTGACGGCGGCCGCGCGATCCGCGGCGCCGTCCCCGGCGGTGGCGCCGGTGACATCGGGGGCCGGGCTGGCGCCCTCCACCGCATTCACCGCGCTGGCGCCCTCGACCGCGGGCGAGACGGCGCCGGTCACCTCGGTGCCCGCCGGGGTCTGTTCGTCCATGCCCGCGGACCGCCGCTTAGAGATCACGATCGCCGCGACGATGACGATCACCGCGCCGAGCGCCACCCCGACCCGCAGCCCGGTGTTGCCGCTGTACTTCACCACGCTGGTCGCGATGAGCAGCGAGACCAGGTTCATCACCTTGATGAGCGGGTTGATGGCCGGGCCTGCGGTGTCCTTGAACGGGTCGCCCACGGTGTCCCCGATGACGGTGGCGGCGTGCGCATCGGAACCCTTGCCGCCGTGGTTCCCGTCCTCGACCAGCTTCTTGGCGTTGTCCCAGGCGCCGCCCGAATTGGCCAGGAAGACCGCCATCAGCACGCCGACCGCGATCGCGCCGGCCAGGTAGGAGCCGAGCGGCCCGTAGCCGAACGCGAAGCCGACCGCGATCGGGGCCATCACCGCGAGCAGGCCGGGTGTCACCAGCTCGCGCAGCGAGTCCTTGGTGACGATGTCCACCACCCGGCTGTAGTCGGGCTTCTCGGTGTAGTCCATGATGCCCGGGTGGGTGCGGAACTGGTTCCGCACCTCCAGCACCACCCGCTGCGCGGCCCGGCCCACCGCCATGATCAGCAGGCTGGCGAACAGGAACACCACCGACGCGCCGATGATCACGCCGACCAGGATGTTGGGCTTGGCCACGTCCAGGCTGAACGTGCCGGCCGCCTTGCCGGTCAGCGCCGATTCGACCGAGGTGCGGAACGAGCCGAACAGCGCGGTCGCGGCCAGCACAGCGGTGGCGATCGCGATGCCCTTGGTGATCGCCTTGGTGGTGTTGCCGATCGCGTCCAGCGTGGTCAGCGCCTGCGCGGCCTCGCCCTCGACGTCGCCGGACATCTCCGCGATGCCTTGAGCGTTGTCGGTGACCGGGCCGAAGGAGTCCATGGACACGATCACGCCGACCGTGGTCAGCAGGCCGGTGCCGGCCAGCGCCACCGCGAACAGCGCGACGGTGGCGTTCCCCGTCGCGAGCAGGTACGCGCCGAACA
>WNGJ01000844.1_pt1 | contig 45792 bp, 34 predicted proteins | sample 5400611 | NCBI WGS metagenome assembly WNGJ01 (sample SAMN13153375, study PRJNA577476) | soil metagenome | isolation source: 40 cm soil or saprolite under Garry oak tree replicate 1 | place: USA:California | collected 2016-06-15
GAAAAACCGCGTTCGCTATGGTTTCGAAGCAGGCGGCTGAGAGGTCGTCGGAGCCGGTTTTGGCGCAGCCGGCTTCGCCGGCGTCGATGTTCCGGCCTTGACCGGGTAAGCCTGATCGTAGAGACGGACGATGTCCTGCGTGACGTCAATCTGCGTGGAAGCAAAGAGAATCGGAGTGTTCTGCGCCGAGGAATCGAGCACGACGACGTAGCCGTTTTCGCGTGAATAGCGATCAAGCACGTCGACCATCTTGCGGCCAATGCGGTCAATGACGTCAGCCTGCGCGGCGTTGACGTCTTCCTGATATTCCGTGTTCATGCGATCCAGCCGTTGCGCGAGCCGCTGGCCCTGCTGCCGAAGGCGGGCTTCCTCTTCCTGGCTGAGCTTGTTCTGGCTTGCCTGAAGACGCTGCTGCAAATCACTGATCTGCTTATTCAGATTCTCGATTTCGTTCTGGCGTGAAGCGAACTGCGACTGCAACTCGGCGGAAGCAAGCTTGCCCTCCGCCGTTGTAACGATGGCCTGGCGAATGCTGATGACGCCGACTTTGCCCGAGGCGGCCGAACCAGCCGCAGCGGGTGATTGCGTCCTGGCGGCTCCCGTGATTAGAAGGCACCCCGCAGCCAGGACGGCTGTAAGAACTACAAATCTAGAATTCACTTTTCTCTCCTTGTTGTGGCCCGCCCACGGAAAACCGGGGCGAACCCATGCCAAGTCAGCTTGGCTAGAAACTGATTCCACACCCTGCGGACTTTACGAGTCTATTGCAAACCTGAAAGTATAGCCGACGCCGTTTACTTCCCGCAATCATAAAGCACCTTTGCGCCGACAGCCCAGACGATAAGACGGCTCCCGCACCAAGAGATCCCCGGGCTTTCATTTATTTCGGCAACGGGAACAAGAGCACCCGGTTGTTGGCCTGATCGGCGATGACCGCCAGGTTCGTAAAGGTCTGGATGGCTGCTGCAAATTTCGATGTAGCGCCAATACCGAGAGTTGCCTTGGTCCCGAAGGTCTGCGAGTCCACAATCGAAATGGTATTACTCAACGAATTCACCGTGAGGATCGTGCCGGTCTGGAAACTGTAGGCAATGGCGTTGGGATTGACGCCGACTTTGATCGTTCGCGTCTGGCCGGTGTCTGGATTGAATGCGGTGATCACGTTGCCCTGTGTGGAGACCGCATAAAAGAGGCCAGGGTTCGTACTGCCAGTAACCACGCTTGGATCGAAGACGATGCCCGTCGGCGTAGAAGACAGGAAAGAGGCCGATGCGGATAGCGATCTAGCGGGGGTGGTCGCGCCAATATCCACGCCATCCAGAGCGCCGAGCGGACTGGAGGCCCCACTGACCTGGAGGCAGGTCACGACGGCGAGGCCGCGCCCGTTGGTGCCGCGATCAGGGTCAATGGCGACGGCAATGGGATTTTGGTCGACGGCCACGAGGCCCGGTGCAAGTGTGCCTATGGGACTGGCCGTCAGCGGCGTGAGATCAATGGTGGAAACCGTATTCGAACCGGTGTTGGCGATGACCGCGAGGTTAGTTTCCTGGTCGATAGCCACGCCGCTAGGACCAGTGCCGACACTTACAGTGATGGCTTTTCCGGAGGCGTCTGCCACCGGAACGCCGTTTACGAGGTCAAGAATGGAGACGGAGTTTGAACCACTGTTGGTAACCACAGCGACGCCTGCGGTTCCTGCAGCCTGGCCGGTATACGCGAGCCTGGTAAGAACAGCGATCCCAGTGGGCGTGTCGCCGGTGGCGATGGTCCTTACGGTCTGGCTGAAAATGTTGGCGGGGTTCAGGCTGAAAACGGAGACTTGACTGCAGCCCGAGCCGGTGTTGGTGACGACCGCGAGATTATTGACTTCGTCGATGGCGACACCTCCCGGCGCGGCGGGCGTGCCGTTCGGCGAGGCAGTGGACACGTTGCAGGGAGCCAAAGGAATTTCCTCGAGGACGGTGAAATCGATGACGTTCGAAGCGACACCTGAGCTGCTGGTAACGCTGAGCGCGTAGTGACGGGGACCGGCATTGAGAACGGACACGGGAATGGTTACGTCAATTTCATTGCCGCTCACGAGCGAAAAATTGCCCAAAGCACTGGAGGCAAAGGCAACGCCTTCCAGAAGGACTTGTGAGCCGGAATCGAAACCCGTACCGAGAATCTTCACACCGCTGACGGCCGACGGGGCCGTGCCCAGAGTGATTTTCACGGCAGGGCTGAGGCTTGCGGGGATTGTGACGTTGGCGCTGCCAGCGTCAATCCCAGGAGTTTGCACGCTTTCAACGTGAACGGTCTTAATGGTGCCAAGCTGGAAGACAGAAATGTTGTCGCTGCCAGAATTGAGGGCTAGAGCCAGATTGTTGACAGAATCCACCGCGAGGGCCCCGGGAATGGACACATTCGTCGGTGTGGTGGAAGTGCAATTCGCCGCGCAGACCGTAGCCAGCCCGTTTTGGCCAGTGCCAACAATGGCAGCGCGCTGCAAGAGAGATGGATCAAGGAGAGAGACTTGGTTCAGCTTTGGATTGAAAGAAACTGCCGTATTGGAGAAGGGCTGGAAGGCAACATCGGCGGCACCAAGCTCCGGTGAACCCGTGCCCACCTGGCCCGTGGCGCCCGCAAAAAGCGTCATCGAAGTAACAGACTGGCTCTGCGGATCGATAAAGGAAATCTGGCTAGATGTGACATTGGAGTCGGCAAGAACGGCCTGCCGCGTGACGGGATTGAACGCAATGCCGGTGATTGACGGAGATATCGTGTACGTGAGGAACGGAGTTCCGGAACTGGCGAGACAGGAGCCGGAGCAGGTGGTGGTGTCGTCTTTGTCCGCCTGGAAATACTGAAAGTGCGTGGCATCAAGGACAGCGCCTACGGAAAAAGAACCGTCGAAATTCGTGCCGTTCGTGGTTCCCTTCGGCAGCCCGCTAACGAGCACGGTCCCGGGATCGCCGGGATTGAGATTGTGAGGAGAGGACGTCGTAATGGTGACAACGTTGGAAGCGCGGGTGGCACTGGCGATGGGTACACCGAGTGAACCCTTGGAAGTATTGGAGAGGTCCACCGCCGAGAGAAGCCCCGCCCCGCCGGGAGTGGCGTAAGCCAGGCGCGCGCCGGCCTCGAAAGCAACCTGAGGATTTGGTCCACTGTTCAACGTGACGTAGCCGATGGGGCAATAGTTTGGAGCTGAAGCCGGTCCTGGAAGTATGCACTGCGGAGGAACCTTGGGATCGGAATTGAACGTGAAATTGGGATCCAAATTGATGATGAGTCCTACGTTTGTGGAAGCGAAGGCCACCAAGGCACGATCTGTAAATGGATCAATGCCCACGGAGTATGGAAACGGCTCGACGAACGATGGGTTAGCGGGGATAGGCTGCGGAATCACGGCGCTTAGATCCACAGTAGCCAGCAACGTGCCTGCTGGAATGGAGAGAACAGAGAGGGAGCGACTCGCATAGTTCACGACCGCAGCAACATGCTTGTGATCATCCACGGCGACTCCAGTCGCGACGTTGCCACCGGAAGAAACTGCTGTCGCTAAGACGGGAGTTCCGCTAGCGAGATTGAGGAATTGCACGTTGTTTTGCGTATTGGTGTTGCTGCCGGGCGTATTCATGCCCGCAAGCGTCACAACGGCGTAACCGAGGGCGGAGTCCACGGCAATCGCGCTGGGAGCTGAAGAAACGGGAAGCGTGAGCAGTGAAGGAGTGCCAGGTTTGTTCGAATTTCCATAGTCTGGGATCACGGCAACGTTGGTAAAGGCAGTTGCCGGCGTGGGAGCAGTGAACGGCCCCGGTGACGTTGTGTACTGGACGCCGAATGAATATAAACCTGCAGTGTGGCCGGTGCCGCTGGGAGCGGGCAAGAAGCCCGCGATGCGCCGCGCGCTTGAAGCGAACACTGTCGAAGAGTTAGTAAGTAAGGCCTGTCCATTGAAATTGGTGGCTACGGTAGGAGAATCCGAAGGGCCAAAGAAACCCCCGTCGATCGTGAATGGCACGCCACCGGTCTGACCCAGACCGGCTTCCTGAAAACTGCCGGGGGAGGAACCGACGATGGTGGGGCGAACCGGGACAATGTCCAGCGGGAAAGGCCCGCCCGTCACGTTGACGGAAGAATTGCTACTGGTCACTTGCACGGTATAGTGGCCGGGGGTCTTCAGATTTTCCGAGTTCAGGCGAACGCGTGCACCTATGGACGTAGCAGTGGAGGTCGCGGCAAAAACGACTTTAATCTGCGTTTGGGGATTGATGGTAGTGACATTCCCAGAGGAGTCTATGAGGTTAACCCCCATCTGCGAGTCGGCATTGGCGGCCGCGAGAAAGATGTCCTGCTGGAGACCGCCCTGGGGAGCAATAGAAGGAGAGATGCCGCTGAAGGTAATGTCGCCCGCCTTGACAAGGGTGACGGCGGCCTGCGCGATGCGGGCGTTGTCGACTTTGGAGAACGCGAAGACAGTGACGATGCCGGCAGCATTAACGGGAGTTGTAGTGGAAGATGCCGCCGCGGCAGGCACGGCCGCCGGAGCCTTGTAAAGCCCGGTGCTATCGATGGAGCCGCAAGTGTTGGTCCCGGTGCTGCAGTCCGCACTGTCGATCTTCGCGGTAACTTCGAACGTCACGCCCCAAGTAAGTTGTGTGGGATCAATTACCGTGTTGTTTAAATCCTCGGCGAGAAACAGCTGCGTTGCATTGGTCGCAAGGGTTGCGGTTGCGGGGATGATATGAATGCGAATGCCAGAATCAAAGGTGATGTTGAATTTGCCGGTCTTCATCTTGTCGCCGTTGGAGGTTGCGGTGATGGTGACGATGACGTTGGGGAGCTTGGTCTGATCGGGAAAGACCGACGGCGCCGTGAAGGTGGCGGTGGAGGCGACCGTCGTACTGGTATTCTGCACGTTGGAGAGCGAACCGACTGCACCGTTCTGGGTCGAGCATTCCGCAGAGGCAGAAGGCTTCGGGCTTGGCACGGCAGTGGTGGGATTCGGTGTGGTGGTATAGGAGCAGTCGAAGGTGGATGACACGTCGGTGGCGCCGGTGACGGTGGATGTCATTGTCTGTGTTTGCGTCGGGACCATGATGGACGCCGTGCCGGTGACTGTGACAACCACCTGATTGGCCGTACCGCTGCTGCCACACCCGCCGATCCAAAGGCCGACAAAAACCATCGCCAACAGGCTATCTCTGACACTCTTATGCCACATCATACCCACTGTCTCCCCCAAATTTGCGCACGTTGCAAGCGTTTTGTCTCTGCTCGGCTGGTGAACTCCCAGGTTTTATCGAAAACCATATAAGTCCTCACGCCCTAAAAGGTCCGGCTGACCGTAAAGCGGAATGTCCGCGCCGGCTCGAAATAGTTTAGGCTCCCCGGATTTTTCAGGAGTTGCTCGATCGTCGGGCGGACCTGGAACCTCCAGACGTCTGGCGGTAGCGTGGAGGGGAGCCTGCCCAAGGGGCTGCACTTGTCGCCCAAAGCTGGGTCGCAAATCTCGCTAGTCTCGATGAAATCCGGTGGAGCCAAAATCTGCGAATGCAAACGATGGATGTTGTAGGCGTAGTAGACGCGGAAGGGCGCCTGAATGATCGGCAACTGCACGACGAACTCGATGCCCGTGGAACCGCGCAAGCGAAAATTCGTTCCCGGAGCGATGTTCAGCTGGCGGTTGGCATCGAGTGCGCCGGAGCTAACCGCACCTGGAAAGTTCGTGTTGAGATTGTCGAACCCCGTAGGATCAAGACGCAAAGCACCTTTGCGAAGGATGCCGTTGGTGCCGCCGTCAAAAAACAACACGGTCTGGAAGGTGTTGCCGATGATGGGGATGCGGTACTCGACGTTCCCGTAACCCTGAGTGTCACCGCCTGGAAACGTGATGGTGTAGCCGAGGACCGGAACACTGACGGTCCGCTGGGTGGGTTGGCCGAAACCATTCAGACAAGTTCCGCAAGTGTAGGTGAACTGCTGCGCCGTGGCAACGGGGATAAAGGTGACCGGCGTAATGGAGCGAATGTCAAAGCCACGAATGTCCGACTCGCCGCCCATATAGAAGCGGCTGTACGGAGGCGGTTCCCCACCGCCGTACCCGGTGATGAACGCGCCAGAAGCATGAAACCCCAAAACGTTGCGGCGTTTATTGACCGCATGGTAGTACTTCCAATCAACAACATTGGTGATGCTCTTGACGTTGCCGCCGAGCCCAGAAAATCCAAGCGAATAAAAGTAGCTCTTTCCGCCGGTGGGATTCATCGGATTGTTGACGGTGTTATAGGTGATCGTTGGAGTGATCGTGCTAGAGATGATTCCGTTCAACGCGCTAGGACCGGCGATGCTGCGGAACTGTACCTGAGTGAACAGCAGTTTGGAGGCGTCGTTAAATGCCGTGATGTTGGTGCGCGTTAGTCCGTATTGCAAGCCAATTCGGGTGAAGGAGAGCTTGCGGACGGGATAGCTCGCGAAAAGAGTGAAGCCGGTGCTGTCCTGATTGTAATTCTGAATGAATTGCGGATTGATGCTGACGGACTGGCCGGTCAGGAGGGCGGCCTGGCGGGCCTGGTCAAACTTGTAGCGGCTGGAAAAAATCGTGAAACCTGAGGAGATGGGCCGGTCAAAGAGATAAGGCTCGGTAAATCCGAAGAGGAAACTGCGCGAAAGATCGCCAAACTGCGCGGAAAAGGTAAGAGTCTCGCCAAGCCCCAGGAAGTTGTTGGTCTGATAGGTGAGGCCGATGAAGCTGCCGGCCAGGCCGCTGACGCCACCCTGCAAGCCAATGGACTGTTTGCCCTTTTCCTTCAGCTTGAGGTTGATGTCTACGGTGCCTTCTTTGCTGTTGCGCTTGATCTCGGCGGCCTTGTCAGCCTCGATCTTGTCGAAGTAGTCCAGCTGATTGAGGCGGAGGATACTGAGCTCCCAGAGGCGCTTGTTGAAGAGCTGGCCTTCATCGATCATCAATTCTCGGCGAATTACCTTGTCGCGCGTGGTGGTGTTGCCGCTGAAGTCGATGCGCCTGACAAAATACTGCTTCTGCTCGTCAAACTTCATGGTGATGTTGATGATTTTCTTTTCTTCGTCGATTTCCGTTTCCGGCTCGGGAGTGAAGTCGATGAATCCGTATTCTCCGTAAATTTTGCCGTAGGTCTCGAGAGCCTTGCGGACTTTTTCAGTGGAGAAGATGTCGCCCGGCTTGAGGGGGAAAGCGGCCTTGAGCGCATCGACTTTGAGAGAAAGTGCTTTGTCCGGATCGGCGCTGACGATCTTCAGCGTGCCCATGCGGTAGCGTTCGCCCTCTTCGATGGGGATGGTGATGTTGACGGCCTTGCCGTGGCCTTTTCCAGTGACGAGGGGAACGCCGAGGCGTGAATGCGTGGTATCAATATTCTCTAGAATGGGTTCACCGACGGAGACCTTGAAGTAACCGTTGTCACGATAGAGGCCGCGAACGCCGACTTCCAGGTCCTCGCTCAACTTTTCGCGGTCGTAGGTCTTGCTGAGCACCGGGATATACCAGAAGTAAAGCGGAATCGAGTACGGCCGGTCGTGACGCATGGCGCGAATCAGCTTGCGGTCGCTGAAAGCGTGGTTTCCCTTGAATTTGATTTTACCGACCTTGACTTTCGGGCCTTCCTCGATTTTGAAAACGAGAATGACAGCGTTGCTGGAAGCGATGCGCTCGTATTGTGGAATCACTTTCGCGAACTGCCGGCCGTGCTCGGCCAGCAATTCCTTTAACACGACTTCGGCTTTCTTGATCTTGGTGGGATCAAACTGGCTTTCGACGCTCAGACCGACTTTGCGTTCCTTGAATCGGTCGAGAATGTCGGATTCAGAAATGGAGTGAATGCCGTCGTAACGGATACGGCGGATTTGCGGCCGCTCCTTGACCTCAAAGATGATAATTTTGCCGTTCGCGCGATTGGGGGAGTCTTCCACGCGGAGCTTAACGTCCTCAAAGAATTGCGTGTTCCATAGCGCCTGAAAATCGCGGCGCAGCGTTTCTTCATTATAGACATCGCCGGGACGGCTGAAGATTCGCGCAGTCAGCGTGTCGCTGCGTACGCGGCGGTTGCCGATGAACTCGATACGGTCAATGACAAGCTGCTGCTGGCCGGCGGCCTGCGGGAGCGCTGCGGAATGATCCTCTGTAACCTCTTTGCCGGTTGCGTAATCAAAGGTAGTAGAGAAAAGATAGGAATGGGCCGATGGGGACGCACCCGCGTGGGAGTTTTCTCGTGGGAGTGCGACTGGCGCGATCGCGAAATACACAAGGGCGACCAACCACGTCACTCGAGCCGCAAAAAATCCAAACGGCAAACAGACTCTTCTTTGAGCGGCCGATGAGGTGGTCAAGGCCGCGCCCCCAAACTCAAGTTGTCATTCTCCCGCCGGACCCGGTGTGGGCCGGCCGTGCGCTGGTTCAGATTCGCTAATGGACGACCGGGGTTGCCTCACCGACGGGACGGAACGAGAGGCCTTCCCCTGCGACGTAAATCTGCAATGTCGCCGGCCTTTGAATTCCACCCTGGATGAGGGCCTCGGAGAGCGGGTCCTCTACATACTTCTGCAAAGCCCGGCGAAGCGGACGCGCGCCGTAACTGCGGTCCGCACACGTTTTCTCGAGTATCCACTGACGTGCTTCCGGCGAGACGACAATCTGCACCTGCCGGTGAATCAGTGTGTCGTTCAACTGGCCCACCAGCAAATCGATGATGCGGAGCAGATCTTCGTCGCCGAGCGGATTGAAAATAATGACTTCGTCCAGCCGGTTCAAGAACTCCGGATTGAACGCCCGCTTTACTTCGTTCATGACCATATCTTCCATGCTCTTTTGCCCGACTTCATCGGCGCCGGACTGGAAACCCAACGCGGTGCGTTTTTGCAAATGACGCGCGCCGAGATTGGAGGTCATGATGATGATGGTATTCCGGAAATCCACGGTGTTGCCGAGCCCGTCCGTCAACTGACCGTCTTCAAAGACCTGCAGTAATATATTGAAGACGTCCGGATGGGCCTTCTCGATTTCATCGAGCAGGATGACCGAGTAAGGCGTCCGGCGGACACGCTCCGTTAATTGCCCACCTTCTTCGTAGCCTACGTACCCTGGAGGGGCGCCAATCAGCTTCGAGACAGAGTGTTTTTCCATGAACTCCGACATGTCGAAGCGAACCAGCGACTTCTCCGAGCCGAACAAAAACTCGGCCAGGCGCCGGGCGACTTCCGTCTTGCCGACGCCGGTGGGCCCGAGGAAGAAAAAGCAGCCAACAGGACGCAAAGGCGATTTGAGACCAGCGCGGCTGCGGCGAATGGCGCGGGCCAGCGCGGTGATGGCTTTGTCCTGGCTGATGACGCGCTTGTGGAGTTCCGGCTCGATGCGCAACAGTTTTTGCTGCTCGTCTTCCTTGATGGAAGTGACGCCGATGCCGGTCCAGCGCGAAACGACTTCTTCAATGTCTTCGCGGGTGACGATGCCGGTCGAGGCGTCGTCCAACTTGAAACGTTCGCGCAGTCCGCGCAGATTCTCCTTTTCCTTACGTTCTTCCTCGGAATAAAAGCGCGCCTTTTCAAATTCGTGATTGGCGATGGCAGTTTCCATGCGGTGCGTGATGAATTTCACGCGCTTTTGTACTTCGCCGACTTCTTCGGGAACCGTGGCCTGGCGCAGCTTCACGCGCGCGCCGGCTTCGTCGATCAGGTCGATGGCTTTGTCCGGGAGGAAACGATCGGGAATGTAGCGGTTGGAAAGATAAACGGAGTAGCGCAGCGCTTCGTCCGTGTAGCTGACGGCGTGGAATTTTTCGTAGCGCTCGCGAACTCCTTGAATCACTTGCACGGCTTGGTCTTCGTCGGGCGCGGGAACCTTGACGGACTGGAAGCGGCGCTCCAATGAGCGGTCTTTCTCCACCGACTTACGGTATTCGCCCGGCGTTGTCGCGCCAATGCACTGAATTTCTCCACGAGAGAGAGCGGGCTTCAGAATATTGGCGGCGTCGAGAGAACCTTCCGCAGAACCAGCGCCCACGAGGGTATGCAGCTCATCAATGAAGACGATGGAGTTCTGGCTCTCCATTAGTTCCTTCATGATGGTCTTGAGCCGCTCCTCAAACTGACCGCGGTACTTGGTGCCCGCGACGATCAAGGAAAGATCGAGGGAAAGGATACGCTTGTCCGCGAGGAACGGCGGGACGTCACCATCGGAAATGCGCTGCGCGAGGCCCTCGACAATGGCGGTCTTGCCCACGCCGGGTTCACCGATCAAAACAGGATTGTTCTTGGTGCGGCGGCACAAAATTTGAATGACGCGCTCGACTTCATTTTCACGCCCTACGAGAGGATCGAGTGAGCCTTCCGAGGCCGCCTGCGTGAGGTCGCGGCTGAATTCCGCGAGCAGGGAAGTTTCCTTAGGCCGCGCCGCGGCTGTTTTTTCGCCGGAGGTGCGCGCCAGCTCTTCCCGCAACGTGGAGAGGCGCAGGCCGCGCTCCATCAAGATTTCCGCGCCGAAGCACTTTTCTTCGCGCAGGATGCCGAGGAGCAGATGCTCGGTGCCAACGTGCTTGTGGCCGAGGCGCTCCGCTTCTTCCGCCGCCATATTAAGGATGCGCTTGCACTCCGCGCTGAGGGGCACTTCGACGGAAGTCGAGATGCGCTCGCGGATGGTGATGCGGGCTTCGATCTCCTTGCGTATCGATTCGATCGAGCCCTGCTGCCGCAGGAAACGGTTGGCCAAGGCTTTGTCCTCGCGCATCAAGCCGAGCAGAAGATGTTCGGTCTCGATATACGGGCTGCCATACTGGCTGGCTTCGTATCTTGCAAAGAATATGACGCGTCGCGCTTTCTCGGTATAACGTTCGAACACGTTAGCTCGCTTCTCCCCCTGGGACCCCGCCCGCTGAAGCCGCAGCCTCGCGAGTTTGCAGAACGCCATGTTCCAGCGCCAGTATGCGGTCGCACCGCGCGGCGAGCGTCAAGTTGTGCGTCGCGATCAGCGACGTCAACTTGTGCGTGCGATGCAGCCGTTGCAGCAACTCGAACACAGCCCAAGCATTCTGCTCGTCCAAATTCCCGGTAGGTTCATCTGCCAGCAGCACCGACGGTCCAGTGACGAGCGCCCGGGCAATCGCGACGCGCTGCTGTTCCCCCCCCGAGAGTTCCCCCGCACGGTGATCGGCCCGGTTTTCCAAGCCAACCTCCGCGAGCCACTTCCGCGCTGTCTCCAGCGCAGTCGTGAAATCGTCGCCGCGCACCAACAGCGGCATGGCTACGTTTTCCGCAGCCGTAAAATCCGGCAGCAACTGGTGGCGTTGCCACAAAAAACCGATGGCACGATTCCGAAATTCAGCCAGCGCCGCGTCATGAATCGATTCAATGGCTTTCGTTGCGAAGTATACTGTACCGCTCGTTGGCGTGTCTAGCGCGGCCAGCAGGTGCAGCAAAGTACTCTTGCCGGCGCCCGACGGCGCGACGACCGCAACCATCTCTCCTTGCCGCAAACTCAGATTTGCATCCGTCAGGACGGAGATGACTTTCTCGCCGCTGCCGTAAGTTTTCCTCAGGCCTCTCGATTCCAGAACAATTGCCGCGTTGCGCGGATCCTCCGCCGCCACTCCGTCCGCGAATTGTGTGCTCTGGCTCATTCCTGTGCGGCGCCCTTCGGTCTCCCTAGGCCCCGTTACTGCTACCTACTTAGATGCTATTTCGGCAATCTTCGTGCCGCGCGAGCTGCCGAACTATTGAGCTTCTGGAGTCCCAAAGTGTTTCCTCTTTTCGCCAGTCGATTGCCTGCCGAAAAGAGGGCATTTCTGTGCCGAACTGATGCACTTATAATCATTCTATTTTCAACAGCTTGCGGCGGGCTTCTACTGCAACCGAGGGTTAAGGGACGTACCCCGGTCGTACCCACCGGCTTCTTCCCCTGATAGAGCAAATCTCGCGCCAAATGGACCGAAGAATATGGTTATTCCCAACCGAAGCCCTGCGCGTCATTCGTACCGTAAGATTTCCACCGGCAGGAGACGTACCGCGGCGCGCGCGGGCAAAATTGTGGCGGCGATCGAAATTCCCATGGCCACAGTAGTGATCCACACACCGTCGAAAACATTCGGATGGAAAGGCACGTAGGAAACGGCGTACACCTGGGGATCGAGAGGAATCAGATGGTAATTCCCCGCCACAAACGAAAACATGTAGCCGGTGAAGAGCCCGATCAACGTGCCCGTCGCGCCAATGCTGATTCCCTGCCACAGGAAAATCGTCCGAATCTGCTCGCGGCGCGCACCCAATGACCGAAGCACGGCGATGTCGCGCGCTTTGTCGGTGACCGTCATGGAAAGAACGACCAGAATATTGAGACCGGCGACAAATGTAATCAATCCGATGAAGATCGCTGTGACGAGTTTCTCCAGCCGCAGCGCGCGAAACAGTGCGCGATTCTCTTCCATCCAGGTTGGGGTTGAAAAACCCTGCCCGGCGGCTTGCCGGATCTGTTCCGCAATTTCGCCCGCACGCTCCGGCTGATTCAAACGAAATTCGAGAACGTTGGCGACATCGCCCGCGCCGGAAAGACCTTGCGCAGCAGCCAGCGTCATGAAGCACCAGTTTTCGTCGTAATCATAAAAGCCGGAATCGAAGACTCCTGCAACACGAAAGCGCCGTGTCCGTAGCATCAAGCCGAAGGGCGTTAATCGCCCCTGCGGACTTGTGAGCGTCACGTAGTCGCCTGGAGAGACCTTCCACTCTTCGGCAAGCTGTTTTCCAATCAACAGCGCGTCGATGCCATCGGCATCGGGAGAAAAGTCAAGCTGCCCAGCAACAATGCGCTGCAGCGCTTCGTGACTCTTTCGCTCGCGCTCGGGATCGATACCTTTCGTGACCACGCCTCGCGCTTGTCCAGCGAAAGAAAGCAGCACGGTCTGATAGACCGCCGGCGTGACCGAGCGCACGCCGGTTGTCTCGGCGAGTTTCGTGGCCAATTCCTCATAGTTCTTGATTCCGGCAGTGCCGGGTCGCGTGAGAGAAACGTGAGCAGTCACACCGAGCAAACGGTCTTGCAGCGTTTCGCGGAATCCGGTGTTCATGGAAAGCGCGATCACCAAGGTGGCCACGCCCGCAGCCACGCCGATCATGGAAAACAACGTGACCAGCCGCAGGACGGCTGGCCGATAGGGCGACCGCAGGTAGCGCTGGGCCACAAACCATTCAAATCGCATCGTGGTTGGAAGAATACGTTAAGCGCCGTGCGCTTCGGAAGTGGAAGATGATTCGCCGCTTTCCGGGCGCAGCAAGGGAAAGAGAATGACGTCGCGAATCGAAAGGGAATCCGTAAGCACCATCGTCAGGCGGTCGATGCCGATGCCTTCGCCGGCGGTCGGGGGCATGCCGTGGCAAAGGGCGCGGATGTAATCCACGTCGAGCTGCTTCGGCACTTCTTCGCCGCCCTGGGCGATCTGCGCAAGAAAGCGGTGTTCCTGCTCGGCAGGGTCGTTCAATTCGGAGAAACCGTTGGCCACTTCCATTCCGGCTACGTAGATTTCAAAGCGCTCGGTGAGAGAAGGATCCTGCGGCTTTTGTTTCGAAAGTGGAGAGATATCCGTCGGAAAATCGTAAAGGATGGTCGGCTGAATCAATTTGTCTTCCGCCATGGCTTCAAAAAGCAGCCCGGTCCATTCCCCGTCGGTGAGCGTACCTTTGGCCGCGGCATAGGGCGCGCCGGTGCGCTTGGCCCATTCGTTATAGCGCGCTGTGGCCTCACGCGGCCCGCCGCGAGAAGCCAACTTCTCCAGAGCCGGAGCTTCACCCGCTGCCTTTGGCCAATACTTCACGATCGCTTCGCGCATCGAGAGCCGCTGCATTTTCGAGAAATCAAGTTCGACGCCGCCATACTTCACCGTGGTCGAGCCAGTGATGTTTTTGGCCAGGAGTGCGAAAAGCTGCTCGTTCAGATCCATCAAATCGCGATAATTACTGTAAGCTTCGTAGAACTCCAGCATCGTGAATTCGGGATTGTGCTGCGTGGAAATGCCTTCGTTCCGAAAATTGCGGTTGATCTCGTATACGCGGTCGAATCCTCCGACCGTCAGCCTTTTCAGGTAAAGCTCCGGCGCAATCCGCAGATAGAGATCAATGTCCAGCGTGTTGTGGTGGGTCACAAAAGGCCGTGCGGCCGCACCCCCGGGAATGGGATGCATCATCGGCGTTTCGACTTCGATATAGCCGCGGGCGTCAAAAAACCGGCGCATTTCCTGAATGATTCTCGCGCGCGTCACGAATACCTGACGCGACTTTTCATTGGCGATCAGGTCAAGATACCGCTGCCGATAGCGCAACTCGACATCTGTAAGGCCATGCCATTTCTCTGGCAACGGCAGCAGGGCTTTCGAAAGGAAGAAGATCTCCTCGACCCAGATGGACAGTTCATTGGTCTTGGTCCGAAAAAGGCGCCCGCGCACACCTATCGAATCACCCAAATCCAGCAGATGAAATAGTTGGAATCCTTTTTCGCCGACAACATCTTTCTTTACGTAGATCTGGATGCGCTTTCCAGCACCTTGCAGGTGCGCAAAGCCCGCCTTCCCCATCAACCGGAGAGATACGATGCGGCCGGCGACACGCACTTCGCGCTTGGCGGACTCCAATTCTGCGGCAGGGGATTGGGCGTGCTTCTCCACCAGGGCAGCCGGTGTATCTGTCCAGCGAAATTCCCGGGGATACGGATCATGCCCCAGAGCTTGGATCTGCTCGAGTTTCTTCTGGCGTTGCTCAAACTGGTCGCGCGGCTCAAATTGCAAGGGGAAAATCCTTTCGGAAGCGACGGAGTTTGAGTATAACGGCGCGCGTTATCATGGAGCAAGGTATACGGCCGCATTCCTTTCGTGCGGCTACATGCGCAACGCGTGAGGCCCACTCTCAAATCGTCTGGCGCGTTGTTCCCCATTGACCTTTTGAGAAAGTCCACCCCAACCAGGGCGGTGTTTGAAGAATACTATGGCTAGACCAGAGCTTTTTGCTATACTCACGAACCTGTCCCTACGGAGAGTCCCGTGAACGACTGTGTCCGCCCCCCCTCAGCCCGCGGCAAGTCTGTCAAAGATGACTGGCGCGCCTGGCTTCCAGAAGCAAAAGCCCTGGTATTCAATAAGCAGGTCCACGAACTCGAGTCCAATTACGTAATGTTGAGCGTGTCCCTAGATGAGGCTATCGAACTGCGGCAATTGGGACAGCCCGGTAAATCTCTTCAGGCTGTGGGAATCACTTCGGGCCTTTGCGGGTTGCTGACGCATACGCTCGCGGGCTTGCTTCGTGCGTTGTCGGAGCACGCCAAGCACTACGGAACCATTCCCAACGCCGCGCTTCTCGATCCTGCGAATTTTCAGGGCCCAAAGGGCCAGCGTTCTGCCCGCATGAGCAACCTCCTCAATCACGTCTTGCTCTCCCAACGGCTCCAGTTCCTCCACAAAGTGAGCACGCTGATGGAGATGGTCGAGGATCTGGGCAAGGACTTTCGCCAAGCCGCTGATGAGCTCGCGGAAGGACTCTCTGTAAATCCTAAGGAAATGTGGGACGAGGTAGACAAAGACCACTACGACCTGAATACCTGCTTGAGAGAGGCCATTGTGGTGTTCAAGTCTTTCTTGATTGCCCTGCCCGAGAACCAGCTTGGCACTTTCCAAGATACCGTTCGCGAGCAATCTGAGCCTCAAGAAGCCGGCGTATTCTCCCGCCAGGGTGTGATCCGGCGTAGACGAACGACCGCAATCGCGGGAGAATGATCCCACCTGCTTGCCCGTAGAGATCCGGCGCAATTGGACCGGAACTAGCTCCCCGCAGGGGTGTTTGCTAGAACATGCGGGCTTCTGACAGGACAACTCTTGGAGGCATGAGGCGCATCCGAACTGGTGGATGCGCCGCTAATGGACCGTTGGCCCGAAACCGACCAAGCGATCCCGATGCGTCGACCTCTCGGCAGTCCCCCAAAACGGTGACTGAAGCGGAGGCCATCCGCCTGGCCCAGACAGGAGATGCAGCGGCTTTTGAATTTCTGTACCACTTGCATGGCCGTCGCGTCTACGCTTTGTGCCTGCGGATGGTGAATAACCCGTCCGATGCGGAAGACCTGATGCAGGAAGCTTTTCTGCAGCTCTTCCGTAAGATTGGGACCTTCCGTGGAGAGTCGGCCTTTTCAACTTGGTTGCACCGGATGACGGTCAATGTGGTGCTGATGCGGCTGCGCAAGAAGTCGCTCCCTGTGGCTTCGCTCGAAGAAACGATGGATCCCGACGATGAGACGAGCGGCCCCAGGAAAGACATTGGCGCACCGGATTTGCGCTTGAGCGGCGCCGTCGACCGGGTCAATCTGGAACGTTCGGTTGAAAAGTTGCCCCCGGGCTACCGGACCGTGTTCGTTTTGCACGACGTCCAGGGGTACGAGCACAACGAGATCGCGGACATCATGGGATGTTCGGTGGGAAATTCGAAGTCGCAATTGCACAAAGCGCGCACTCGGCTGCGGGACTTGCTACAGGAAGAGGTACGCCAGCAGGCACGGCAAGAACGGCATGCGGCAAAAACGCAGACGGCGCACGATGATTGAGCTACAATGAGTGCAATTCAAGGGTGTGTGCGACTTCACGGCGAAACACTAGGGACTTGCGCCGAAACAAATTGAGAGAAGTCGAACGGGGCGGGCCTCCAGCGCCAGCTCCGGCGGAGTGAAGGGTCATGCAGTGCAGGGACGTGGAATTCGCAGTAGAGCAGGAAGGTCTGACGCCGCTGCCGGAAGCAGCACAAGCGCACGTGGCTAGCTGCAGCCGTTGCCAGGAATTTGTCGCTGATCTCGAAACCATTGTTTCTGCCGCGAGTGAATTGCCGGCCGAAGTCGAACCTCCCGCCCGCGTGTGGGTTTCCCTCCGGGCTCAACTGGAACTCGAAGGAATTATCAAGGCGCCCGTGGTTGCCGATCGCGGCGAGCGCACTCCCTGGTGGCACGGATTCAACGATCTGTTTCGTAGCCGTGCTTTGGCCACCGCGACGGTGGGCTTGCTGATCGTTGCGGCTGGCTTCCTGCAATTGCGGCAACCGCCGGATAGCTCCCCAGAAACCTCTCTGAGGGTTTGGCAAATTCCTTTCGCGCAAACCGCCAAAGTTCTGAACGAACAGGAAATCGATCTCACCAACATGCAGCTTGCCAGCACTACGGCGGTGGACGCCTCTTTCCGGCAGAACCTGAAGCAAGTCGACGATTTTATTGCTGACTGCGAGCGCCGTGTAAACGCTGAGCCGCAGGATGATCTGGCGCGTGAATATCTATCCAACGCCTATCAGCAAAAAGCTGAATTGCTGTCCGCGATGATGGATCGCGGAGGGAGTGTCGACTAACATGGGAATGATGAATTTGTCCGTTCTGCCCTCGGATATGAAACGAAGCATGCTGCCGGTACTTGGCGCGGCAGCTTTTCTCTGCTCGGGCCTCCCCGCTTCTGGTGCAACTGCAAACCAGCATGTCGAGAGGCATTTTGCGGTCAACACCCGCCCGGTTGTTGTGATCCACAACGTCGCCAACGGCCGCATCGAAGTGAAGTCCTGGAAAAATAAGGAAGTCGACGTGGTCGCCAGCCAGACCTCCGACAAAATTGGCTTTGACATGGAGCAAGCTGGTGATCGCATCGACGTCACCGCCAATGTTCTGGACGCTTCGGCGCAGGCCACGGAGTTGGCAGCCAGTCTGCAGCTCACCGTGCCTGAAGAAACAGAATTGCAGCTCAAGACGGAGACGGGACTTATTTATGTCGAACAGGTCATGGGCGATATGACGCTGGAGAGCGTGGCCGGCGATGTGCACCTGAAAGAAGTCTCCGGCTACATCATTGTCAAGACCACGGAAGGTTCGCTGGTCTGCACGCAGTGCGCCGGCAAACTGGATTTCAAGTCCATTAGCGGTGGCGCACAGGTTCTCCAGCCGGCGCTAACCAATGTCAGCCTTTTCACCACTTCAGGAAATATTCTTTTTGACGGCGATTTCGTCCGCACCGGGCTGTACACCATGAAGAGCGGGCGGGGTCTCGTCGAGGTTCGCTTCTCCGGCAACGATTCCTTTGACCTGAAGGCGCAAACCGCCACGGGCACGGTTGACAACCAAGCGGCGGCATATCTGAAGCCGGATTCCCACGGGATGATGCGACGAGCATCGAAGTTCACCAAGGGACTCTTTGGCACCGTCGGGCAAGGCCTCGCTAAAGTCGAGCTCTCCTCCTACAGTGGTACAATACGCATTCTGAAGCGCGACTAGTTTCTTCGCGCTGCGTGCGCGTGACAACAACACTTCCTTTTCGCGGACCTCAAACCCGCGTGCCGATTCTATGCCTCGCCGGTTTTATGGGCTCCGGGAAAACTACCATTGGCACGCTCTTGGCGCGGCAGCTCGCTTGGCGATTCGTTGATCTCGATGACCGCATTGAGGAATCCGCCGGCCTGGCAATCCCTCAAATTTTCGAACGCCTTGCCGAGCCGGCTTTCCGCCAGATCGAAGCAGATCAATTGCGCGCCGCCCTCGGCCGTGCCACGGAGATGAAGGAGAGCACCGTTCTCGCCCTTGGCGGCGGCACCTACGCACAGCCAGGGTGCCCCGAATTTCTGCGCGCCGCGGGCGCCCCGGTTTTGTGGCTGGATTCGCCCATCGAAGTTCTGCTCTCACGCTGCATGACCATGACCGGCCGCCCGCTTTTCCGGGACGAAGCCAGTTTTCGCGCGCTTTACGCTCAGCGTCTCCCTTCGTATCAACTTGCCGACTATCGTGTGGATAGCTCCGGGGAACCAACCCAGGTGGTCGCGGAAATTCTGCGCCGGGGCATTGTTGCATCCGGTGGAAACGCCACGCATCTGATGGTTGAGAAACCCCTTCCCTGAGAGAGAATGGACACGGGGGGTAAGAGCCACCGTGAAATTCAGAAGCACATCGATTGCACTGACATTGGGAGTCGTGGCATGCGCCGTTCTGTCCATCGCGGCTCAGAAGAAGGCCGCGGCAACATCCGGTCCTGTTGTCTTCGTTCAGGATAAGGGCAAGCTGACCATCAAACTCGGCGGACAGACCGTCGGCCACGAGGAATTTGAAATCGCGCCATCCGGCGGCGGCTGGGTCGCCAAGGGCCTAGTGGAGATTAAGCCGCCCGACGGTGGCTCCAGCAAAGTCTCCGGTTCGCTGACGCTGCAGGGCGATGGCGCGCCAATTAGCTATAACTGGACCTCACAAGCCGAGAAATCCACGGGTGCTCACATCCTTTTCTCTAACGGCGTCGCCAAGATCACTCTCGAGATGCAAGGCGCGCGCCCGTGCACGGCCGACGAAATAGCGGATCCGCACCGCACTCAGCCTTGCTTTTTCGAACAGAATCTTTCGTTCGACACTCCGCTCATCGCCGTTCTGGACAACAATCTCTACCATCAGTACGCAGTCCTGGCGCGCATTTACGATTGGTCCAAGCGTGGCCTGCAGACTTTTCCCGTAATCATTCCGCAGGAACTGACGCCTGGTACGATCACCGTGCAATCCACTGGATCGGCCAGCGCCGACGGCAAGACGTACGAAGGTCTCAAGGTCAACACCTCTGACCTCGAGATTCTGCTTTTGCTCGACGGGAATCATCGGTTGATGCGTCTGGAAGTTCCAGACGCGAAGGTTTCGGTCGTCCGCGAGTAGTCAGTCGTATCTCTAGTCAAGTCTCTAAGGCTAAAAAAAGTGGGACAGACTTTTCAGCCTGTCCCACAATTGTTCTCAGTCTAAAAAAACTTACCGGGCGAGCGGCCGTTGAAAAACGGACTTGCCCTGCGCCCCAAAGGGCGCACCCGGACGCCGCAGCGGATAGCCCTGCGGATTACCATGGGCATGCGAGTGCGCAAGCCCATTCGAATGGCCGATGCCGATGTGACCGTTGCCGTTGCCATTCGCCGACGCGGGCTGCGGCAGCCGCGCCGGATTACCGATAGGGCGGAGATTGCTCGGCGCAGTATGAACATGGTCGCTGATGGCCTGCAGCCTCTTCAATATTGACTGCCACTGTTCCCAATCCAATTGGCGCAGGAACGGACGCAATCCCTGGATAAAGGGATCTTCCAGCAGCGCTTCCCCGTCGGATTCCGGGATGAAGAACCTGTTCAGGCCGACGTTCAGCGCCTCGGAGATCTTCTCCAGTGTGCCGAGGCTCGGCGTCATCTGGCCGCTTTCGATGCGGGAGAGGTAGGAGCGCGAGACCTTGGAGCGAGACTGCAGCTGGCTCTGGGTCATGCTGCGCGATTCGCGCAACTGGCGAATGCGCTGGCCGATATTCTCGACCGTCTCCTGGTTGACGAACTTTTCTGCTGCTGGTTCAGCGGCTGCTTCCTCCGGTGGTGCCGGTGGAGGAATCAGGAACTCCAGACGCTGGGGCAAGGCGCGCACGCAACGACGGCAATTCCCAGTGCGCGTACGGTACTGGACAAGACCACAAGTCTTACAGCGAATGACTTCCCGATCCAACTCTAACGAACTCATCTCTTTTTCTAATTGTGCGGACACCGGCACTCCTTGCTGACTGTTTTTCCGGCGTGCGGATAGGGGAGGAACGCTGGAACGTTCACTGGAAGGCAGTGACTGGCGCAGTGGGAGTATCGTGCGAATCGCCAAATTCTGTCAAGAGTATTTTTGAACTATTTTTACGCTTGCTGCACGCGTTTCGCCGTTCTACGCCCGGTTTTCGCCTGTCCGTCCGGCCAGCCGTGGCTCCTCGTTCCCTGATATCCCACGAATTGTTGTGTACGCCGCCTCCTCCCACCACACCAGTTGTGGTGCATTCCCGCTCTTGAGTTTCCCCCAGCTCCTCGTTTCCCCCAAGAAGCGCTGACCGCCGGGCCGTCAACTGTCAACTCCTTCCTCCTGAGCTACACTGTCTGTTCTTTATTTGGGGGAGTCGCATGCCGACGCGCGAGGACGCCTGGAAACTGCTGTGCGAGTACACCGTTTCGGAGAGCTTGCGTAAACATATGCTGGCGGTTGAAGCGTGTGTCCGCGCCTACGCTCGTAAAGCCGGCGCCGACGAAGAAAGCTGGGGCCTTGCCGCGCTGCTGCATGATTTCGATTACGAACGCTGGCCAAATCACGAGCACTCGCCTGATCAGGGGCATCCTTCCGAGGGGGCAAAAATTCTGCGCGCGCAGGGCTACTCCGAGGAGACCGTGCGCGCCATCATCACCCACGCGGACTATTGCGGCGTGCCGCGCCAAACGGCGCTCGAGCACACACTTTTCGCCTGCGACGAGGTCGCGGGCTTCCTTACCGCCTGCGCTTACGTGCGCCCGTCGAAAAGTATTCTGGATTTGGAAGTGGATTCGGTGAAGCGCCGCATGAAGGACAAGCTCTTCGCCAAAGGAGTCTCGCGAGAGGACGTGCGCAAGGGCGCCGAAGAACTTGGAGTGCCGCTCGAAGAGCACATCGAGTTCTGCATCGCTGCTCTGCGCGAGCACGCCGACGCGCTGGGGCTGCGCGGCTCGCTCTAAGAAGGACGATTACCCGGAAGAATTAACAGCGAACGGGTCCCATTGAATCAGCGATGCGCGTACAACACCAGCGCCGCGCCAAACAACATGCTGGCGATCAAGAGAACGACCACGCCAGCGGTGAACCATTTGGAAAGGAAAGCCGTCCGAAACAATGAAGCCGCGCGCTCGTGGATCGCAGCTGTGGACGAGAGGTGCGGCGGCTTCGCCGAGTGGGGCACAGGCGGCCGGTCGACGAATTCTATTGGGGCGATAAAGCTGTAGCCCTGGCGCGGAATGGTATCCACGAACGCAGCCAGGTCCGCCGAATCGCCAAGAACCTGCCGCAGCTTGTTCACAGTGGTGTTCACGTTGGCGTCGTAATTGACGTGCGTATCCGAAGGCCAGAGCTGCATGCGCAGATCTTCGCGCTTCACGATATCGCCGGGCTTTTGCAGGAGCGCGACTAGCGCCTGATAAACTTTACCCTGGAGCTTTACGCGCGCGCCATCTTTGTATAGTTCTTCTTTTCTTAGGTCCAGATGAAACGCGCCAAAGCGAACGTAACGTTGCTCTTCCGGAGAATGCATGGGAGCCATTTGCGTGCTCATGGAAATCACCCTTGGTCGCTACTTTTGACCAATGCAACATTCGTTTTATTCCACTCGCAAAATGGCGCTCGACCTGGCCATGAGATGCCCTCACTTGACATCACGTTGAGTCCAGTTATATCTTGAGGTGCATATACATGTCAAGAGCGAGACGGCAGAAAATGAAAAAGAATTCCTCCCCCCTGGACCTGACTGGCACGGGATACTGCGCTTCCTTTAATTTTCGAAAAACGGCGCGCGCAGTCACCAGCTTTTACGATGCGGCGCTGCAGAAGTCCGGTATACGCTCGACACAGTTTGCCATTCTTGTGGGCGTGGCCAAGAACCAGCCGGTTTCCATCGGAGCCCTCGCGAACGTGCTGGTCATCGACGGCACTACGCTGACGAGAAGTCTACGGCTTTTGCAGACGGAAGGATTTATGGCCATCTCAAATCGGGGGGCCATGCGACAGCGTTTCTTGACCATTACCGCCAAAGGAGAGCGCGTGTTGGCGCGTAGCCTGCCCGCGTGGCGAAAAGCGCATGAGCGATTCGTCGCGACCGTCGGCTCAAAATATTGGCTGGACCTTCGCAAGGAGTTAGAGAGACTCACCCGTGTAGCCGTCGACCTGGAAAAACCGCAGAAAGAAGTTCTCCCTTTGTAGGCCCCGCACAGCCAACGGTGACGATACTCGGTTTCCCGGAAGGGCCAAATCACGCTAGAATTATAAGGAATGCTTACACAGATTGAAGGATTTGACGCTGCTGCGAGCCGCCACCCGCGCCGGAAAACTCATGGCGTTAAGGTGGGACACGTACGCGTAGGTGGAGGCGCGCCCATCGTCGTGCAGTCCATGACGAACACGGACACGGCCGACATTGAGACGACACTGAAGCAGACTTTGGAGCTGGCTGAGGCGGGCTCGGAAATTGTGCGCTGGACAGTGAACGTGCCGGAAGCGGCGGCGGCGGTGCCGGAGATCAAGCGGCGAATGCTGGATGCGGGATGCACCGCGCCCATCATTGGCGACTTCCACTACAACGGCCACGTGCTACTGACCAAGTTTCCCGAATGCGCAAAGACCCTGGATAAATACCGCATCAATCCGGGCAACGTTGGCGCGGGACAGCGCCGCGACGAGCAGTTCTCCACGATTTGCAAAATCGCACGCGACAATGGCAAGCCCGTTCGAATCGGCGTGAATGGCGGCTCACTGAATCAAGAGCTGGTCATGCGCAAGATGCAGGAGAACACGGACAAGAATCTCGGCAAAGAGTCCGAAGAGATTATCAACGATTGCATGGTGCTTTCGGCGTTGGAGTCCACGGAGCTGGCCCTGGAGTCCGGGCTGCGGCGCGACCAGATCATTATTTCGTGCAAGACTTCGCGGCCGCGCGACCTGATCACCGTGTACCGCGATCTTTCCGCGAAGACCGAGCAGCCTTTGCACCTGGGCCTGACCGAAGCGGGCATGGGGATGAAGGGACAGATCTGGTCAGCGGCTTCGCTGGGTGTACTGCTGTATGAAGGCATTGGCGATACGGTTCGCATTTCACTGACGCCTAAACCGGGCGGCGATCGCCGGGAAGAAGTTTACGCCGCATGCGAACTCTTGCAGGCGCTGGGGCTGCGTTCGTTTGCGCCCAGCGTGACAGCCTGCCCCGGGTGTGGCCGCACCACGAGCACCACCTTCCAGGAATTAGCCGAAGCGATTCAAGGCTACATCCGAGACAGCATGCCCATCTGGAAGACGCAGTACGAAGGCGTAGAGAGCATGACGCTGGCGGTGATGGGCTGCATCGTGAACGGACCTGGAGAATCGAAAGCCGCGAACATCGGTATCAGCCTGCCGGGAACGGGCGAGGCGCCGCGTTGTCCGGTTTACATCGACGGGCAGAAAGATGTAACGCTCGAAGGCACTTACGACGAGCTGGCCGGCGCGTTCCAGGCGCTCGTCGACAACTATATCGCCAAGAAGTACCCGCGCAAGACGGCCGAAGTCGCGCCGACGGCCCAGTGAGGAATCCGCGGTGAAAATCAGCCGGGAAGACGTGTTACGTGTGGCGGAGCTGGCTTATCTCGACCTGAGCGAAGCCGAGCTGGAAATGTACCGCGCGCAAATTGATGAAATTCTCGAGTACATCGGAAAGCTGAACGAGCTTGACACCGCCAACGTCGAGCCCATGGCGCAGGTGTTGAGTGACGACCAGACTGCCGACGCCACGCTGCGAGAGGACCTGATTGTGCCGTGCGCGGTGGCCGAGGACGTCCTGCAGCACGCTCCAGACCCTCAGCCGCCTTATTTCCGCGTGCCGAAAGTCATCGAACGATGACGGCCAATTGGACGATCAATGGAGTCAGAGAGGCGCTGGCGGCGAAGAAGATTTCTGCGCGCGAGCTGGCTGCGGATTTTTACAAGCGGATCGAATCGCAAAATCCGGAGCTGAACGCCTACCTGACGCTATCGCCCGAGCGGGCCCGCCGACAAACGGACAGAATCGACGGTTTGGTGGCGCAAGGAAAGCCCTTGCCGCCTTTGGCGGGCGTGCCGGTAGCCGTCAAGGACGTCATCAGCACGCGCGGAATAAAGACCACGTGCGGCTCGAAGATTTTGGAGAACTATGTTCCGCCGTACGACGCGACGGCAGTGGAGCGACTGGAGGCGGCCGGCGCGGTCATTCTGGGCAAGACCAACTGTGATGAATTCGCAATGGGCAGCTCGAATGAGAACTCCGCCTATGGTCCGGTGAAGAATCCTCTCGCGCACGACCGTGTGCCAGGGGGCTCGAGCGGTGGCTCGGCGGCCGCTGTGGCGGCAGAACTGGCAGTGGCGTCCTTGGGAACGGACACGGGCGGTTCCATCCGGCAACCGGGTTCGTTCTGCGAAGTGCCCGCCATGATGGGGAGCTATGGCCGCGTTTCGCGGTACGGACTGATCGCGTTTGCGTCCTCGCTGGACCGCATCGGCCCCTTTGCCACAAATGTGAAAGATGTTGCGGCCATCCTGCAAGTAATCGCCGGCCGAGACCCACACGATTCTACTTCGACGACGGCGCCGGTCCCCGATTACGGCGCGGAACTTGAGAAGCCGGTCAAGGGGCTGCGGCTGGGGATCCCCAAAGAGTATTTCGGCGAAGGCATGGATGCCGGAGTGCGAAGAAAGATTGAAACAGGAATCGACCTTTTCAAAAAGCTGGGGTGTCAACTGGTGGACATTCGCATGCCACATACGGACTACGCCATCGCGACTTACTACATCATCGCGACGGCGGAGGCGAGTTCCAACCTGGCGCGGTACGACGGCGTTCGTTACGGATTGCGCGTGGATGACGATTCCCTGCTTGCCATGTATAGAAAGACGCGAGGCGCGGGATTCGGGGCGGAGGTAAAACGCCGGATCGTTCTCGGAACCTACGTACTTTCTGCGGGATATTATGACGCCTACTATTTGAAGGGGCAGAAGGTTCGTTCGCTGATTGCTCAGGATTTCCGCGATGCGTTTACGAAGGTGGATGCTATCCTGACGCCAACTTCACCGGTTCCCCCCTTCAAATTTGGCGAGCGTACGGCCGACCCCCTGCAGATGTATCTTGCTGATATATATACAGTTACAGGATCATTGGCGGGGGTCCCCGGGATCTCCGTGCCATGCGGCAAGATCGATAGAAAGCTGCCGGTAGGCTTGCAGATCTTTGGAGCGCCTTTTGGAGAAGCCCGCGTCCTGCAACTGGCCCATGCTTTCGAGCAAGCTGGAGGGGCTACGGTCTGAACTTTTTGCGTTTGGGCAAATGAATCCGTGCCAGCCCTTGGCGACCACCATTGGGAATCTAGCTCACGCGCAAAGGGAACTCTTGCGCACTGCAGATGCTGTTCCGGTTGATCAATGGAAAAAGAGGCCTGCTGAAGGACGCAGGTCGGCTGGTGAACTGGTCGGCCACCTGAGTGCGATCGAGCGGGCCATCCTGCACCGTACCGACAGGCTGCTCCAGAAACCCCCGAAACCGATGCCTTTTTTCAAGCGATTTCACGTTCCGATGATGATTGTCGAAGCGCGCGTGATCCGGCGCAAGGCGCCCACTCCGCTCGAACCACAGATGGTCTGCAAGAAAGAAGAGATGCTGGCGCAACTGCGCCAAGTTCGGGAAAGAACCCTAGCTTCATCGAGGAAACCATGGAGCGCGATCTCAGTAAGTACACCATGGAGCATCCGTTTCAGGGGATACTAAACGCGTATGAATGGCTACAATTCATCGCTTCGCGTGAAATACGCCACATGAAACAGATGAGGGAAATCGCCGGGACTCTACCGAAAACCGTAACAATTTTAGAAAAATAGAATATTTTTTCCGCTCTGCTCGCCATAATTACCACTCGTACTACAACGACCACAACCTGAAAACATGTGGAAAAAGGCCCTTATTGCTGGTTTTAGTGAGAAAGTACTAGACGGTTCGTTTTTGGTTGGCAGAACGGAACGACTATTGCTGAGAAACAGTGCAGCACATACGATGCTTTCAGCATCTAACCAAGTGTGGGCAAGTTAGGTGGGGGAGTAGAGGAGCCGGGCCATGGTTACCGTAAAGTCGAGCCAAAAAATCTTCACCGATTCAGAGGTTGCCAGCTTGACGGGGATTTGCGTCGAGCATGTGCACAATTTCGCCAAGAGCCGTCACCTAGGCTTCATCGCGCGGGCTGCGGAAGCCGCTGGCCTCAGCGCGGATCAATGGCTGTTTACGCTTTCAGACCTGATGGTCTTGGTGACCCTGTTTCCGAAGTGCACACACTAGGATAACGATAGATCAAACGGCCCTCGATTGGCTCCCTGGCTTGGCTAGGGAGCCATTTTTGTTTGGTATTCACGCAAAGTGCAGGTTGCAGGTCCGGAAGGCTCGGAGGTATGCTCGCCTTACGGGCAAACCGGGCCAGTTCGCATGCATCGCACTTCACAGGTAAAACCAATGGGATCACCCAGGATGTTCGTCGTGCTAATTGGTAGCGCACTTTTGGCGTGCTGGGCTGGGGCGACCTACCCCACCCACTCGCCAGGCGGGGCCGCTCCCGGTCAGCCGCAAGTATCCGCAGAGAAGCAAGCGGGCAGTAAAGACGCGCAGGCTGGAGTGCCTGCCTTGCCGAGGGGCAAGAAGCTTGTCCTCAAGGACGGTACCTTTCAGCTGGTGCGGGACTACCGCCGGAACGGTGAGCGAGTCCGCTATTTGAGCGCGGAGCGGGGCGATTGGGAAGAAATCCCCGCCGCAGCGGTGGATTGGGAAGCGACCGCCAAGGCCGCCGCAGCTGAACAGGCAGAGGAAGACGCTCTCGCAAAGAAGATCCACGCGCAAGAGCAAGCCCAGAAGATTGAGACCATGATGGACGTGGACGCGAGCCTGCAAGTGGCACCCGGTGTCTTCCTGCCGCCCGGCGAAGGGATGTTCCTGATTGACGGAAAATCCGTGAAGCCGCTTGAGCAGGTCGGTTCGCAGGTCAAAACGGACAAGAAACAATTTCTAAAGCAGGTACTTTCACCGATTCCGATAATTCCCAGCAAGCGAAACGTGGAAATCCTCGGAAACAAGGCAAGTATCCGGGTGACAAACGGGCAGGCGGAGTTTTATTTGCGTGAGGCGCCGCCGGATCCGGACCGGACGACTCCCATCGTGAAGAGCAGCCGGCCGGGCGAATCCGGGCCTGAGGTAGAGCTCGTGCGGGCGACTGTCAAGGGAAATAAGCGGCAATTGGAGTCAATTAAGAATCTGTTCGGGGAACAAGTGGAGGAAAAGCGCAATTCGATTTCGATCCAGCGATGGGAGATCGCGCCCACTGTTTTTCGCTTCACAATAAGCGAGCCCCTGCCTCCGGGCGAATATGCGCTGGCGGAAATCCTGCCGGATGGGATGAACCTATACGTTTGGGATTTTGGCGTAGACAGCGCGGCCGGCGCGAAGCCTGCGCCCGCAAGCAAGAAAAATTGACCGCGCCGGTCACCCCAGCACATCGCCCGCGTTCCGGATCCCCGTCAGTAACAAACTGCCGCAGGAAGCCGGCAACGGGACGGAAAACTTTCGTCGCCCCGTTCACTTCATCCATCGCCAGCAGCGTGGTCGCGCTGGACCAACTAGGGGCGCAAGCTGTCGCGAATTAATTTCTTAACTTCCGGGTCGGTTTCGTGAGGTAGACGGTTCTGCAAGGCCTTGCGCGCCGCGGGCGAAGCAATGTTTCTAAGGATCAGTGTGGCGCGATACCGCATTGCAGCATCCTCGCTCCTCAGCAGACTCGTGACAGCAGGAATCGCGGAGTCTCCGATTTGGGAAAGCGCCTTTGCGACGATATCATTGTCTAGCCGCATGATTCCCCCAAACGTAAGGTAAGGCTCGGCGGGGAACGGATGGCGTGCCATCGCCTGTTGCAAGGCGGGAATTACTTGCGTTGCTTTTAACTTGCCCGCGAGCCGGATCGCATCCAGCCAAACGTCGGACTCGGGTCGGCCAATCAGATCGGGCAATTTCTGCACGACATATTCCCGCGCGCGGGGATCCTTTCTGGCAATCTTCAAAATTTGATTTACAGTGTCACGGCGGACTGCGCGAACGTCATTCAGTTGCTCCACAAGTCTCTCATGGCAATCTTCCAGTTTTACCAATTGAATGCACGTAGTCCAGGTGACGCCCTGGATTAACTACGAGCTTCTGATAAAAGTATACGGTTTTGCTGTAGTTCTCAGCCTGGTTTGAGAATTTCACCTTGAAGTTTTACCCACCAAATCATGGAATCAATGGGACTGAATCCGACTAAACACCCATTGTTATTGGCCACATGTGTTGATGGTCCCGGGCCATCAACATAGAATATCGTCTTTTGTCCAGCCGGTTGCTGCCGATCGGAACATGTAAAAGCAATCGTGACAGGCGTGGTTGTGTTGACGCCGCTCGCGTTCGGGACGGGCGAAATCGAATAAGAGATTACAGGAGAAGTTTTGTCAATATTTAGGGTCACGGTCGTGCTTGCCGTGTTCCCGGCGTTGTCCGTGGCGACACCCGAAACAAACTGCCCGCCTCCTTCCATTGTGACCACCCGGGCTGAAGGGCAGCTTGCGACGCCTGAGGTTGCATCGCTGCAGGAGAACGTCACGGTGAGATTCGTGCTGTTCCATGCGGCCGCGTTTGGAGCGGGAGAAACTGTGGCCCTAATCGATGGCGGATCGGTGTCCACGCCAACAACCTGTATAGTCAGGATGCCGCCAGGCTGGCCTCGAACTTGCACCGAGAGCGTATCGGACGCTTGCAGTGTTACGGGGACATCCACCTCAGCGACATTCTGATTGAAATTGTTCGCTCCAATAACCTGAACGCCATTTAGCGTGACAATCGTGCTCGAAACTAACTCGCTTTGAGAATTCTGCAGACCACCGTTAAACGCCTTCAGGGTGTATTGGATCACCAGCGCCTTTTTTTTCGAGCGAGGCGTTCAACCTAGAAGGTACGTCTCAATTGTGGCGTGTTTCCGCCGGGGCATCTGAGAGAACTTCTCTCAAAAGGGACAGCACGCCGGAGACCCGGAAGGGTTTTTGGAGACAAACGGGCTCACTTTGGCCTTCAGCTTCCTGACTGCCTTCAACCAGGTCGCCAGTCATGAAGATGAGGGCCGGTTTCTGCGCTCCCGCAGCTTTCAGTATGCGCTCAGCGGCCTGGCGGCCGTTCACGAAGAAGCCTCCGGAAGAAAGATGCAGGTCGCAGAGAAACGCGTCATAGCTGGAACGCTCGAGAAGGGCAAGCGCCTCCTCAGTCGTCGCCGCCGAACCGACTCGCAAGCCGTGAGCCGACAGGCCTTCCTGAAGAAGCATCCGGAGGCTTTCCTCATCGTCGAGCACGAGCACTGCACGACCTCTGAGAAGATCGGCGGCCGGCCGAACTTCGTCGGAGGAGATGGCCCCCGATTCCTTGGGAGCGGAAACTGCCTCGGGGCTCTCCGCAGACGCAATGGGCAAATAGATGGTGAAGGCCGACCCACCGGCAGGAAGAATTTCCGCTTCGATGTTTCCGCCATGTTCGCGAATGATGGACATACAGATGCTAAGCCCGAGGCCGGTGCCTCCGCCGGGACGTTTGGTGGTGTAAAAGGGGTCGAAGATGCGCGGAAGCGCTTCGGGGCGGATGCCCACGCCGTCGTCCTGGACAGTTATCGTAAGCTGCTTGCCGTAGCGGCCGGCGCGAATCTGGATGCGGCCAGCGTCACGGACTTCCCGAATAGCCTGTTCGGCATTGGTAATAAGGTTCAGAAAAACCTGAATCAGCTGGTTGGCGTCCCCAATGACGCCGGGGAGATCGGGCTGCAGATGGAAATCAACCTCGATATTGTTGCGGCGCAAAGAATGTTCGTGCAGCTGGAGCGTGCGCTCGAGAAGGTTGTTGAGGTCAACAGGTTTTTTCTGCGGGGAAGCGGGGCGCGAGAATTCGAGAAGATTCTGTACGATGCGTGCCGCGCGGCGGGCCTGCCGGTGCGTAAGTTCCAATTGGCGCTTGGTGGAGTCATCGGCTCCCTGGCGCTCCCGAAGAAGCTCGGTAACGCCAAGGATGGCCGTCAAAGGATTGTTCAGCTCATGGGCGACGCCAGCGAGCATCTGCCCCATCGCGGCAAGCTTCTCCGCCTGGATGAGCTGCTCTTCCAAACGCTTGAGGTCGGTAACGTCGCGGCCGGAGAGAACCACACCCTCGATATTCCCTTTTTCATCGGCTAAGGGACTGAAATTGAAACGAATCCGCCGCCACTCTCCCAGTTTGTGTCGCACGCGAATTTCCAGGGAGGCAAAACTCTGCTTGCCGGCGATGATGTCCTGGTAAAGCGAATTCGCGGTGGGCAAATCCTCCGGATGGGTGCGGCCACCAAATGCCATTTTCTGCGTTTCCTCGATTTCATACCCCAGCACGTCTTTGCAACGGGGACTGACAAAGGTGTAGTGGGCTTCGGCGTCGAGCACCAGGATGAGATCGGGGAAGCTATCGACGAGGCGGCGGGCAAATTCCTGCTGCTGGTGAAGGCGGCGCTCCATCTCGCGGCGCTCGGTAATGTCCATGAGCGCGCCTTGATAGCGCAGCACGCGGCCGGAATTGTCGCGAACTGCGGCAGCGGTGTTCAAGCACACGATGGAGGTGCCGTCCTTGCGAATCAGCGTGATCTCCCTGCCCTGAATCATCGGCTGACGCTCGATCTCTTCCTTGGTGAGCTTTCGCTCCTCGCGGTCGACGAGGATTTCTGGAACCCGTCTTTTGAGCACTTCTTCCTTGGAATCGTAGCCCAGCATGCGCACCAGGGCAGGGTTGACGTCGACGATGGCGCCGTCCGGCGTGGTGATATAGATACCTTCCTGAAGCGACTCAAAGAGTTCCGTGAAACGAGCTTCGGTTTTGCGAAGCGCGGAAACGTCGCGCGCAAGAACGGTGATACCGCCGACCTTGTCCCCGCGCATCATGGCGTGGGCCACGCAATCAAAAAAGAATGGCGACGACCGGTTTTTCAAGCGGACCTGAATAACGCTCGCCCACTGGCGGCGCTCCATGAAACGCGGCATCGCGCGCTCCACCAGCCTCGCGCCATCTCCGCTGCTTTCCTGGACGAAATCCGCCAACGGCCTGCCGATAATTTGCTGAAAGGGGGTATCCACAAGATCAGAAAAGCTGCGATTGACGGCGCGAATCTGGCCGTCGAGGGAGACGGCAAGAAGGATGTCGTCGAAAGAATCGATCAGATCACGATACCCCTGCTGGGAGCGGGAGATAATCTCGAAGAGCTGGTCGAGCTGTTTTTCGCTGGGAGCGTTCTCATCGCGGTGCTCCATGCCGCGCATGAGACCGCGCAGTTCGGAAATCTCCTGCGTCTTGTTCCACATGTAAACGCCGAAGAGGACGATAAGAACGACAAAGCCGATGGGGAGTGCTTCGTAATGGTGCGCGAGCGATCGAATGGAATCCCAAGATGTCCAGGCATAGGCCACTCCAAGTAGAAAAATGACAAGGATGGCCATCAGCCATAGTTCCCTCTGACGCTTCTCAAACTGCTCGAAGCGGGCAGAGATTACCGCTTGCTTGTCAGCGGGCGGCGTTGAGCGGCCGTCGGCCTGCTGGGCGCGTTGGTTTTCTTCCTGCATTCGAGTAGGCGGGACTCTGCAAAATCAGGAGTTATCCGCCAAGAAGGCTAGGCCCTATTCTAGGAACTCCAGGCGAGTTTCAGCAATGAAAGCTGTGACAGGCAGTTCCTGAGCGACACCCTGTACAGAGTGCCGGAAGTGTTATACACAAAAACGGCGCCCCGAAAGTCGCCGGGACGCCGTCTTAATTCAGGTTGTGGCCGGTTAAGCAGGAACCGGCCAAAGAACAGGTTTAGCCTTCGGTAGCCGCGTCCGCCTCCGTGTCTTTCTGTAGGAAGTCCAGCGCGGCTGCCTCTTCAGCAGTGAGTTCAGCGGCTTCCGGAATCTCCTCGACTGGGGCTGGCGCGGGCATTTCTGTGAGCAACTGGATGCTGCGGTAGTGCTCGAGGCCGGTGCCAGCGGGGATGAGGCGGCCCATGATGACGTTTTCCTTGAGGCCGCGGAGATAGTCCACTTTGCCGGCGACAGCCGCTTCCGTAAGGACGCGAGTGGTCTCCTGGAAGCTCGCGGCGGAAATGAACGAGTCCGTGGAGAGCGACGCCTTGGTGATTCCAAGGAGCAGCGGACGACCCGTTGCGGGGCGGCCTCCATCGGCGATAACGCGGTCGTTTTCCTCTCGGAAGCGGAACTTGTCCACTTGCTCCTCGAGGAGGAACGTCGTATCACCCACGTCCTCAACCTTGACCCAGCGCATCATCTGGCGCGAGATCGTCTCAATGTGCTTGTCGTTGATGTTCACGCCCTGGAGGCGGTAAACCTCTTGAATGGCGTTGACCAGGTACGACTGCGTGAACTTCTCGCCGAGAACGGCGAGCAAGTCGTGCAGGTTGAGCGGGCCATCGATGAGGGCCTCGCCCGCCTTGACGTGGTCGCCTTCCTGAACGTTGATGTGCACGCCGCGGGGGATGGAGTATTCCTTGGTGGTCTTGCCATCCTCGCTCTCGACGTAGACTTTGCGCATGCCCTTGGCGATGTCGCCGTAACGGACACTGCCATCAATTTCGCTGATGACGGCAGGATCCTTGGGCTTGCGGGTCTCGAAGAGTTCGACAACGCGCGGTAAACCGCCGGTGATGTCCTTGGTCTTGGTGGTTTCACGCGGGATCTTCGCGAGCACGTCGCCGGCCTGCACTTCATCGCCATCCTTAACCATTAAGTGGGCGCGGGAGGGCATGAGGTACTTCTTGCGGACCTTGCCTGAAGAATCGCGGACCAGGATTGCGGGCTGATGCTTCTCATCGCCCGGAGGCAATGTGACCACGTCCTGGGACAGGCCGGTCACTTCGTCCACCTGTTCTTCAATCGTCAAGCCGGGGCGCAGGTCGTCGAATTTCACGTTGCCGGCAGTTTCGGTAAGGATCGAGAAGGTGAACGGATCCCATTCGGCAAGGATCTGGCCGTGGGTGACGTGTTCGCCATCCTGGACGCGGAGGCGTGCACCGTAAACTACGTGGTAACGTTCCTTCTCGCGGCTTTTCTCATCGACGATGGCAATCAGGCCTGAACGGTTCATGGCGATGGCTGTGCCGCCGCGACCCTCGACGTGCTTGAGGTCCACGAACTTGATAACGCCGTTGTTGCGGGCCTCTAGCGTGGAGCGTTCAGAGACGCGGGTAGCGGTTCCACCGATGTGGAATGTGCGCATCGTGAGCTGCGTGCCGGGTTCGCCGATGGACTGCGCGGCGATGACGCCAACGGCTTCGCCGAGTTCAACCATGCGGCCGGTAGCAAGGTTGCGCCCATAGCAGAGCGCACAAACGCCGCGGCGGGATTCGCAAGTGAGCACGGAACGAATGCGCACGCGCTCGATACCCGCAGCCTGAACCTGGTTGGCGAGCTCCTCGGTGATTTCCTGGTTCACGTCAACGATGACCGTGCCCTCGAAATCCTTGATCTTGTCGAGCGAAACGCGGCCCACAATGCGGTCGCGGAGGGGCTCGACTTCTACGCCAGCTTCGATAATGGGTTCGACGTAGATGCCGTCGTTCGTGCCGCAATCGCGTTCATTGATGATCACGTCTTGCGCCACATCCACGAGGCGGCGGGTCAGATAGCCGGAATCGGCGGTCTTGAGCGCCGTGTCCGCCAAGCCCTTGCGCGCGCCGTGCGTCGAAATGAAGTATTCGAGCACGGTGAGGCCTTCGCGGAAGTTGGAAGTGATGGGCGTTTCCATGACTTCGCCCGAAGGCTTGGCCATCAGCCCGCGCATGCCTGAGAGCTGGCGAATCTGCTGCTTCGATCCGCGAGCGCCTGAGTCCGCCATGACGTAAACGGGGTTGATGACGCCTTCCTTGTCCTGAGTTTCGAGCGCCTTGAACATCTCGTCCGCGACCTTTTCGGTGATGTCGCCCCAGATGGAAACGATCTTGTTGTAACGCTCGCCGTGCGTGATGGCACCGTCGAGGTACTGCTGCTGAACACGCACGACTTCCTTTTCGCCGCCTTCGACGAGCTTGCTCTTATCGCCAGGGATGAGCATGTCGTCAATGCCGATCGAAATGCCGGACTTGGTGGCGTAGGTGAACCCCAATTCCTTCAAATGATCGAGCAGGACGACGGTGTCTTCGAGGCCGAACCGCAAGTAAGCGTAATAAACGAGCTGCTGAACACCCTTCTTCTTGAGCAGGCCGTTCACATACGGGAACTTTTCCGGCAAGTGCGAATTGAAGATCACGCGCCCGACGGTCGTCTGGATGAACTGGCGCTCCATCTTCACGGGCACGGTGTGCGGCACGTCCTGGTTGTCGTACGCCGTGGTGAGGTCGATGACTTCACCGGTGTAGCGCAGCCGAATGGGCGTGAGCAGTTCGACTTCGCCGGCTTCCAGCGCGAGGACGACTTCGTCCGTGCCGCCAAACACGCGGCCTTCGCCCTTGGCACCCGGCTTATTCTTTGTCAGATAGTAAATGCCAAGGACCATGTCCTGCGACGGCACGGCAAGAGGCAAGCCGTGAGCCGGCGACAGGATGTTGCGCGAGCTGAGCATCAGCACGGATGCTTCGACCTGTGATTCAGGCGAAAGCGGGATGTGCACGGCCATCTGGTCGCCGTCAAAGTCCGCGTTGAACGCGGTGCAGACGAGTGGGTGGATGCGGATAGCTTTGCCTTCGACGAGAACCGGCTCAAACGCCTGAATGCCGAGACGGTGAAGCGTCGGAGCACGATTGAGCATCACGGGATGCTCACGGATGACGTCTTCCAGGATGTCCCAAACGACGGCTTCCTGCTGCTCGACCATCTCCTTGGCCTGCTTGATGGTGGTGCAGTGGCCCTGCGCTTCAAGCTTGTGATAGATGAACGGCTTAAACAGTTCGAGCGCCATTTTCTTGGGCAGACCGCACTGGTGGAGCTTCAGCTCCGGGCCAACCACGATGACGGAGCGGCCGGAGTAGTCTACGCGCTTGCCGAGAAGGTTCTGACGGAAACGTCCCTGCTTACCCTTGAGCGTGTCACTCAGAGACTTGAGCGGGCGGTTATTGGTTCCGCGCAGCACACGGCCGCGGCGTCCGTTGTCAAACAAAGCGTCCACGGCTTCCTGTAGCATGCGCTTTTCGTTGCGAACGATCACGTCCGGCGCGCGCAACTCCATGAGCTTCTTCAACCGGTTGTTGCGGTTGATGACGCGGCGATAGAGGTCGTTCAAGTCGGAGGTTGCAAAGCGGCCGCCGTCCAGAGGCACCAGCGGGCGAAGCTCCGGCGGAAGAACCGGAATCACGTCCAGAATCATCCACTCCGGCTTATTGCCGCTCTTGCGGAAAGCTTCGAGGACTTTGAGGCGCTTGGCGAACTTGATGCGCTTCTGCAACGAAGGATCGGCCTTCATCTTTTCGCGCAGCTCATCGGCAAGCTTGTCAACTTCGACGCGGCGCAGAAGTTCCTTGATGGCTTCCGCGCCCATCTTGGCGGTGAACTGGCCCGGATATTCCTTCTGCAGCTCGCGATATTTATCTTCGAGCAGGACTTCCCGCTCGCGAAGAATGGCGACTTCACCGGGGTCCACGACGACGAAAGCCTCGAAGTAAAGAATGCGCTCGAGATCGCGCATGGAAATGTCCAGCAGGTAGCCGATACGGCTGGGCAGTCCCTTAAAGAACCACACGTGTGAACACGGGGAAGCAAGTTCGATGTGACCGAGGCGCTCGCGGCGGACCTTGCTCAAGGTGACTTCGACGCCGCACTTATCGCAGATAACGCCGCGGTGCTTCATCCGCTTGTACTTGCCGCACAGGCATTCCCAGTCCGTAACGGGGCCAAAAATCTTGGCGCAGAAGAGGCCGTCGCGCTCGGGCTTGAACGTGCGGTAATTGATGGTCTCCGGCTTGGTCACTTCGCCATGAGACCACGAGCGAATCTTTTCAGGGCTCGCCAGGCTGATGCGAATCGAATCAAAATCGGCGATCAAACTGGCGCGATCATAAGGGCTGCTGCGATACAAGGTTGTTTCCTCCCTCCCCAGCTTTCGCCGGGGCCGCGGTCCGCCGTCTTCCAATTGAAGAACAACAGGCCGGCTGAGAACCCAACTACCAAAACTACAACTCCACTCGGTTGCCAAGTAGGGGCGCAGCATGCTGCGCCCTACCAAGGCAATGTCCAACTAATCGGCCGCCTTTTCCGTCGGCGGCTTCTGCCGCTTCATCAACTCAACGTCCAAGCAGAGCGACTGCAACTCGCGGACAAGCACGTTGAACGATTCAGGCACGCCAGGCTCTATGCCCGGTTCACCCTTGACGATGGCCTCGTAAATCTTCGCGCGGCCATAGACGTCGTCCGACTTCGCCGTGAGCAGTTCCTGTAGGATGTGCGCTGCACCGTAGGCTTCCAGCGCCCAAACTTCCATTTCGCCGAAGCGCTGGCCGCCGAACTGCGCTTTGCCGCCAAGCGGCTGCTGCGTGATGAGCGAGTACGGCCCGATGCTGCGCGCGTGAATCTTGTCGTCGACGAGATGGGACAGCTTGAGCATGTAGATGTAGCCGACGGTGACCGGCTGGTCGAATTGGTCGCCGCTCATGCCGTCGAAGAGGTTGATCTTGCCGGCGTGAGGCAAGCCCGCGACTTCCAACAGGTGGCGGATTTCCGGTTCGCGCGCGCCGTCGAATACCGGCGTGGCGAAGGGGATGCCTTCGCGGAAACCTTCGGCGTACTCGAGCAACTCATCGTCACTGAGCTTCGCCAGGGTCTTCCACACCGCGGTATCCGTAAAGACTTCGCGGAACCAGCGGCGCAGTGCTTCGGCTTTCACTTCCTTGCTGAGCAGGCGCTTGAGGCTGTTGCCCAGCTCCTTGGCGGCCCAGCCAAGATGCGTCTCCAGAATCTGTCCGACGTTCATACGAGAAGGAACGCCGAGCGGATTCAGAACGATCTCGACCGGAGTGCCATCCGGCATGTACGGCATGTCTTCCTGCGGCACGATGCGGGCAATCACGCCCTTGTTCCCGTGGCGGCCGGCCATCTTATCGCCGATGGAAAGCTTGCGCTTCATGGCGATGTAAACCTTGACCAGCTTGATGACGCCCGGAGGCAGCTCGTCGCCCTTCTTGAGTTTGTCCTTGCGCTCTTCGGTGATTTTGCGCAGCACATCGATCTGGCGCGAGGTCATCTCCTCGACTTCCTCGATCTTCTCGATGAGCAGCGGATCCTTCTCGTTGAGCTTCAGGCGCTTGAGGTTCCGCGTGGAAATCTTTTCAATGATTTCGCGCGTGAGCTCGACGCCCTTGGTCAGCAGGCGCTTGTTGGTCTTCTCGTCGTGCAGGTCGGCCTGGAGCACCTTGCCACCAAGTAGATCCGTGAGGCGCTTCAGGCGCTCATCCGTGAGGATGCGGATCTCGTCAGCGAGGTTCTTCTCCAGCTTGAAGACCTGCGTCGCTTCGATGGCCTTGTGGCGCTCGTCTTTTTCTCCGCCCTTGCGGGTGAAGATCTTGACGTCCACGATAGTGCCCTCAATGCCCGGCGGGCAATAAAGAGAAGCGTCGCGAACATCGCCGGCCTTTTCGCCGAAAATGGCGCGCAACAGCTTTTCTTCCGGCGTGAGCGTGGTCTCGCCCTTGGGCGTGACCTTGCCGACGAGAATGTCTCCCGGCTTCACCACCGCGCCGATGCGGATAACTCCGCTTTCGTCGAGGTTGCGGAGGAACGACTCGCTGATGTTGGGAATATCGCGGGTGACTTCCTCAGGGCCAAGCTTCGTGTCGCGCGCTTCGATTTCGTACTCCTCGATATGGATCGAAGTGTAGTAGTCGTCCTTGACCAGCTTTTCGCTGACCAGGATGGCGTCTTCGAAGTTGTAACCACGCCAGGGCACGAAGGCCACGAGGACGTTGCGGCCAAGGGCAAGTTCGCCGCGTTCCGTGCAAGGACCATCGGCAAGAACCTGCCCCTTCTTCACTCGGTCGCCGACGCGAACCAGGGGCTTCTGGCTGATGCAAGTGTTCTGGTTCGAACGCTTGAACTTGATGAGCTGATAGATGTCCGCGCCCACCTCGCGGCTGAGCACGCCGGAGTGATCGGACTCCACGCGCACGATGATGCGCTCGGAGTCCACTTGATCGACGATTCCTTCGCGCTTGCAGAGCACGACCGCTCCGGAATCGCGCGCAGTGACCCGCTCCATGCCCGTGCCCACCAGCGGCGCTTCACCCTTGATGAGCGGAACGGCCTGGCGCTGCATGTTGGAACCCATCAGCGCGCGGTTGGCGTCGTCGTTTTCTAGGAACGGAATCAAGCTGGCAGCCACGGAAACGAGCTGCTTCGGCGAAACGTCGACGTAGTCGACTTCTTCGCGGCTCTTCAGGACAAAGTTGCCTGCCTGCCTGCAGTTGACCAACTCCGTGGTGATCTTCAAGCGGTCATCGAGTGAGACGTTGGCCTGCGCGACGACGTACTTGTCCTCTTCCCATGCGGAAAGATAGAAGCAGTATGGCTCGTACACGACCTTGCGGCGTTTCAGCTCTTCGTTGAGGTCTTCAACTTTGTCCTTCTCGACGATTTCACCGGCCTTGAATTCACTGTCGCCGGCATTGACGATCTGAACGTAGTCGATGATGCGCCCGCCTCTGACCTTGCGGTAAGGCGACTCGATGAAGCCGTAGTCATTGATGCGCGCGAAGCAGCTCAGCGAGCTGATCAGGCCGATGTTCGGACCTTCCGGCGTTTCGATCGGGCAAATGCGGCCGTAGTGCGTCGGATGCACGTCGCGCACTTCGAATCCCGCGCGCTCGCGCGAGAGACCGCCCGGTCCGAGAGCCGAGAGACGCCGCTTGTGCGTGATTTCGCTGAGCGGGTTGGTCTGGTCCATGAACTGGCTGAGCTGCGACGAGCCGAAGAACTCACGGATCGCGGCCATCACGGGCTTGGCGTTCACCAGATCGTGCGGCATGGCCGTCGACATTTCCTGGTACACGCTCATCTTTTCCTTAATGGCGCGCTCCATACGGACGAGGCCAATGCGGAACTGGTTTTCGAGCAACTCACCCACGGCGCGAACGCGGCGGTTGCCTAGGTGGTCGATGTCGTCTACCACGCCGATGTTTTTCCGCAGCTTGAACAGATACTTGATGGCCGAAACGAAGTCCGGCGCATCCAGCGTGCGGTTATCCAGAGGCGTGTCCAGGCCCATCTTGATGTTGAACTTCAAGCGGCCAACGCGACTGAAATCGTACTTGCGCGGGTCAAAGAACATGCCGCGGAAAAGGTTCGTGGCCGTTTCCAGGGTCGGCGGATCGCCGGGGCGCAGCTTGCGGTAGATCTCGATGAGCGCTTCCTTCGAAGATCGGATGGCGTCCTTATCCAGCGTGCGCGAGAGCACCACGCCGATGTCGTCGCGCTCTGGGAAGAACACATCCACTTCCGTGATGCCGCTTTCGGCAAACGCCTGCCACAGCTCAGCGGTCAGCGGCTTGTTGGCTTCCAGCAGCACTTCGCCGGTCTGGCGATTGACGACGTCGGCGACGCTGTAAGCGCCCTCAAGGTCTGCGAGCGCGGCGCGAATCTGAGTAATCTTCGCCTTGATCAGTTCCTTGAATAGATTTTCGGTGATGCGCTTGTGCGCGCCGACAATCACTTCATCCGATTTCGGATTGCGGATTTCGTGGGCCAGCTTGCGGTCCACGATTCCCGGCGAAACGTTCCAGAAAAGGTCCTTGTCGCGCAGCGAGATCCGCTCGACCTGGTAGAACGTGCGCAGGATGTCTTCGTTGGACTTCATTCCCAGCGCGCGCAAAAAGATCGAACCCAGGAACTTGCGCTTGCGGTCGATTCGAACGTAGAGAATGTTCTTGGTGTCGTACTCGAACTCCACCCACGACCCGCGGTACGGAATGATTTTTCCGAGGAAGTAGCTGCGGTTGTTCGCGCTCTCGAAGAACACGCCCGGCGAGCGGTGCAACTGAGAAACGATGACGCGCTCCGTCCCGTTGATGATGAACGTGCCGTTCTCCGTCATCAGTGGAATGTCGCCGTAGAAAACTTCCTGTTCCTTGATATCGCGAATGGTCTTCGCGCCGCTATCGGGATCTTTGTCGTAAATGGTCAGACGGATAGTGACCTTAAGAGGCGCGGAGTACGTCATGCCGCGCTCCTGGCACTCGTTCACGTCATACTTCAACTGCATAGCCACCGGGTCGCCGCATTTGTTGCAGAATGTCGGCGTGTTTTTGTTGAACGTGCCGCACTTGTGGCAAATGACGTCGCCGGTCTGATACGGATTGGTGACTACAGACGCGCCGCAGTTGCGGCAAGTCGCGCGAAGGTGGTGCAAGCCCTTCAGGTTGCCGCACTTGCACTCCCAGTTGCCGATCGAGTAGTCCACGAATTCCAGTTGCGACATCTCGCGGAAATCCCGGATCGGAAACACGGACGTGAACACTGACTGAAGCCCGCCGTCATCGCGCTCGCTCGGCAGAAGGTCCATCTGCAGGAAGCGCTGATACGATTTCATCTGGACTTCAATCAGGTTGGGAATCTGGATCGAGCCCTGGATTTTCGCGAAATCCAGACGCTGGCGTTCCCGGACGTGCTGATTGCTATTCGGCATGCTTGATCCTCTTTATTCTGTGCGGCCGCAAAGCGGCCGACATCCCTCTAGGGCAAAAAAAACGGAGAAACAAAGAAAGGACACATCACCGTTGTGCGGAACGACCTGCCCGGGATCGCTGCGCACACGGCTGCGGAGGGCCCGAAAAGGGCCCAGGATTTTGTAATAAGTACCGGCCTCGAATTGCGTAAGCGAATTCCTTTGGCGCGGTTCGCCCGCTCTTGCGCCGCGCCGCCGCTCAAAAAAAACCGTTCTGCGAAACTTTCCCGGTGACGCCGGACAAACCGGCGCCGGCAAGCTACTTGATTTCCACCTTGGCGCCGGCCTCTTCGAACTTCTTCTTGATCGCGGCCGCTTCGTCCTTGTTGACGCCTTCCTTGACGGTCTTCGGAGCGCCATCCACCAGATCCTTGGCTTCTTTCAAGCCCAGGCTCGTGACTTCGCGCACCGCCTTAATGACGTTGATCTTGTTGCCGCCAACGTCCGTCAGTACAACGGAGAATTCCGTCTTCTCTTCCGCCGGTGCCGCGCCGCCCGCTGCCGCCCCGCCGCCGCCCGCCGCCACCACGGTTGCTGCCGCTGCGGAGACGCCGAAGGTTTCTTCCATCTTCTTCACGAGATCTGACGCTTCCAGCAACGTCAGCCCCTTGATTTCTTCCAGGATCGTATCGACTTTCGCCATGACTCTTTCTTCTCCTCTCAATTCTAGAAATTGAACTTACTGGGCCGCTTCGGGAGCCGGTGCTGCACTGCCTCCGCCGGACCCAAACTTGTTCGCCTTGATAGCCTCGCTTACCGTCACTGCCACGTTGCGCGGCAACGCGTTCAGTGCCATGGCGATGCGCTGCGCCGGAGCGTTCAGCAGGAACATGATCTTGCTGATCAGCTCGTCCCTCGACGGAAGACTCGCCAGTTGCTGAATCTCCGCGATGGAAATGACGCGGCCTTCGACCACGCCGGACTTGAACTGAAACGCCGGAACGTCTTTGGCAACCTTTGTAAGGGCTTTGGCCAGCGCGACCGGGTCAGCCGCAGTGTAGGCGATTGAATTCGTTCCGCTCAGGTTCTTGAGCAGGTTCTCGGCGGGCGTTCCCGCGCCGGCTCGCTCCGCGAGCGTGTTCTTCACAACTTTGTACTTGCCGCCCGCAGCCTGCACGGCGCGGCGGAGTTTGGTGTCGTCCTCGACTGTGATGCCTTGAAACGTCGAGAGAATGACCGTCGATACTTTGGCAAGCTCGGTCTTGAGCTTGTCCAGATCCTGCTGTTTTTCGTTGCGATTCTTCATAATTTCGCTCCGGTGGCTTCGTCCGCTGCACTACGCGGCGGCAGCCATCGCTTCCACTTCGGCCAGGTCGATGGTGATGCCCGGACCCATGGTCGAGGTCAGTGTGATTTTCTTCACGTACTTGCCCTTGGCTGCGGCGGGCTTGGCTTTCACCACCGCCTCGATCACCGCGTGGGCGTTCTCGGCGAGCTTTGCGCCGTCAAACTGAATCTTGCCGATCGGGCAATGAACGATGCCGGCCTTGTCGACACGGAATTCCACTTTTCCGGCTTTCACTTCCTTGATCGCCTTGGCGACCTCGAAAGTCACCGTGCCGGTCTTCGGGTTGGGCATCAGGCCGCGCGGGCCGAGCACCTTGCCCAGCTTGCCGGCGGAGCGCATCATATCCGGCGTGGCGATCACCGCGTCGTAATCCGTCCACCCTTCCATGATCTTCTGCACGATTTCATCGCCGCCGACGAAATCTGCCCCAGCTTCCTGCGCTTCGCGAACTTTTTCGCCGCCTGCAATCACCAGCACGCGCACTGTCTTGCCAAGGCCATTGGGCAAACCCACGGTGCCGCGGACGACTTGATCGGAATGCTTGGGGTCCACGCCCAAATTAATCGCCAGTTCCACGGTTTCGTTGAACTTCGTGTGATGCGCCTTCTTTAGCACCTCAGCCGCTTCGCCGAGCTTGTACGGACGTGCCTCCACTAGCTGGCGCGCCTTCTCCACGTTTTTTCCCGACTTCTTCATCGCCTCTACCTCTGTGACCTCGTAGCGCCTGAACTTCTAGGCTTCCACGACTTCCAGGCCCATGTTGCGCGCCGTACCCATCACCGTGCGCATGGCGGACTCCAGATTGGTGGTGTTGAGGTCGACAAGCTTGATCTTCGCAATCTCTTCCACTTGCTTCTTCGTGACCTTCCCGACTTTGTTGCGGTTGGGCTCCGCGGAACCCTTGGCAATATTCGCAGCGCGCTTCAGCAGCACGGATGCCGGCGGCGTTTTCAGGATGAAGGTGAAAGTTCGGTCGGTATAGACTGTCACAAGCACCGGGAAAATCATTCCATCCGGCTCTTTCGCCGTCTTAGCATTGAACTGCTTGCAAAAATCCATGATGTTCAAGCCATGCGGGCCGAGCGCCGTGCCCACCGGGGGCGCCGGAGTGGCCTTGCCCGCGGGCAACTGCAGCTTAATTGTTGTCTGAATCTTCTTTGCCATGTTCCTGCCTCAATCTCTCGTTTGTTCGCGCGATGCGCGTTCTATCCCAGCTTCTCGACGCTTGCGAAATCCAGCTCCACTGGCGTCGAACGCCCGAAAATCGTCACCGAAACCTTCAGCCGGCTGTGATCGTTGTCAATCTCTTCGACGTTGCCGTTGAAATTTGCGAACGGCCCATCCACAATGCGCACCTGCTCGTTGCGCTCGAAGACCACCTTCGGCTTCGGCCGATCCTGCGGCGTGTGCACGCGGTTGATAATCCCGTCCACTTCTGCCTCGGTCAGCGGCGAAGGCGACGTAGCCGATCCGACGAAACCCGTCACGCGCGGCGTCGACCGCACGATGTGCCATGTGTTTTCGTCCAGATCCATTTCCACCAGCACGTAGCCGGGATAGGACATACGGTTCGAAATCACTTTCTTGCCGCCGCGCACTTCGACCACTTCCTCCGTGGGGATCAGCACGCGGCCGATCTTGTCCTGCAGGCTGAACGCGGCCACACGGCTCTCCAGGCTTTCTTTGACTTTCTTCTCAAAACCCGAGTACGTATGAATGATGTACCACTGCATGCCCATCAATTTGCAGTCCCCTCTAAACGCCAAACCTCTTGAAAACGTAGGCCACGCCGAGCTGTACCAGCTTGTCCACCACGGCGAGAAACGCGCCAAAGAATGCCACCGTCGCGATGACCACCCAGGTTGTCGAAACCACATCTTCGCGGCTCGGCCAGGTGACCTGTTTCATCTCCACGCGAACGTCATGCAAGAACTCACGCGCGTTGGCTACCGTGCCGGTAACCCTTTTCGTCAGCTCAGAGCCTGTTCCGCCCTGAGATTCATCGCTACTCATTTTCACCGCCCGCGTGGCCATAAATCCTCATTCCAGTGCGCTCTCTGGGCGCTTCTCAAAACTCTGGCAGGGGAGGAGGGATTCGAACCCCCATACCCGGTTTTGGAGACCGGAGTCCTAACCGTTGGACGACTCCCCTAAATTCAATCCCGGCCTGTTCCCTCGCCCCCTGCGAAATGAATCTACTTCACTTCCTTGTGCGCCGTGTGCTTGCGGCACGAATTACAGAACTTCTTCGTTTCCAGCCGTTCAGTATGCTTCTTCTTGTTTTTCGTCGTTGTGTAGTTGCGGTTTTTGCAATCGCCGCACTGCAACGTAATGATCTCGCGCATCGCTCACTCCTTTCGCGCTCTGCGCGCTATTCGATGATTTCCGTGACGGCGCCGGCGCCAACGGTGTGGCCGCCTTCGCGAATCGCGAATCGCAAGCCCTTTTCCAGCGCCACCGGCGTGATCAGCGATACTTCGCAGCTCACGTTATCGCCCGGCATTACCATCTCCACGCCCTGCGCTAGTTTCACGTCACCGGTCACGTCGGTCGTGCGGAAGTAAAACTGCGGCCGGTAGCCTGTGAAAAAGGGCGTGTGCCGCCCGCCCTCTTCCTTGGTCAACACGTACGCTTCCGCCTTGAACTTCGTGTGCGGGGTAATCGAACCCGGCTTACACACCACCTGCCCGCGCTCCACGTCTTCCTTTTCCGTGCCGCGCAGCAGCAAGCCAACGTTGTCGCCCGCGAGTCCTTCATCCAACAATTTGCGGAACATCTCCACACCCGTCACAACTTTCTTCTGTGTCGGACGGAACCCTACGATTTCGATTTCTTCGCCAACCTTTACTTTGCCGCGCTCCACGCGCCCTGTAACCACGGTACCGCGGCCGGAAATCGAGAAAATGTCTTCGATCGGCATCGCGAACGGCTTGTCAATGTCTCGCACTGGCAGCGGCACGTTCTTGTCCACCGCTTCCATCAAGTCGTCAATCGTCTTTTCCCACTTCGCGTCGCCGTTCAACGCTTGCAGTGCTGAACCCTTCACGACGGCAATCGAATCGCCGGGAAACTGATAGCTCTTCAGCAACTCGCGAACTTCCAGCTCCACCAGTTCGAGCAACTCCGCGTCTTCCACCATGTCGCACTTGTTCAAAAACACGACGATCGCAGGAACGCCGACCTGCCGCGCCAGCAGAATGTGCTCCCGCG
>WNGJ01000506.1_pt1 | contig 45730 bp, 44 predicted proteins | sample 5400611 | NCBI WGS metagenome assembly WNGJ01 (sample SAMN13153375, study PRJNA577476) | soil metagenome | isolation source: 40 cm soil or saprolite under Garry oak tree replicate 1 | place: USA:California | collected 2016-06-15
TCACCCGCAGTTCTTTTTGCAGGTCTGATTTTCGGCGTGATCGGAATCGCCGCTTTTACCTATGGACGGAAGAATGCCTTGTGGCGGCCAATGGGCATCGGGCTCGCGCTGATCGCGTTCCCGTATTTTGTTTCACAGACCTGGCTGCTCTATTCGATCGGCCTGGCTCTGTGTGGCGCACTGTACATCTGGCGCGACTAAGAAACGATCGGATGGCTGCATAATTCCACGCCCGCAGAAGTTCGAAGGTCCGACCCCGTCGGCCTTTTTTATGCGTTTAAAGGTCAGGGAGGAATTCCCGTGGACCGGATCGCTATGGCAGACGCCCGCCAGATATTGCTGTCTCAAGCCGATCCGGGTGGCCAACCGCGACGCTGGTTCGCGGCCGTGTTGGTCGGCGCCGCGCTGTGGATGGGCGCTATGCCCCTGCCCCAACTTCGCGCGGCCGAGCTGCGCGAGTCCGAAGTGCCGCAACCGTTGCGCAGCTGGGTGCCGTGGGTGCTGCAGGACCACGAGACGATCGCCTGCCCGGCGGCGTACAACGACGGCGACCGCCACGAATGCGTCTGGCCTGCGCGGCTGACGCTCGCGGTCGGGGCGCAGGGAGGGCGGTTCTCGCTCGACGTCGAGATCTTCAGGAGCGACGAGCTCGTCGTGCTGCCGGGACAGCCCGAGGCGTGGCCGCGCGGTGTCCGCGCCAATGGCAGGGCGGTGCCGATGACTGAAAGCGGCGGCCGGCCCGCGCTGCGCCTGCCGGCCGGCCACTTTGTGATCGAAGGCGAGTTCGCCTGGCGCGAGCTGCCGCAAGGTATCGCACTGCCACCCAACACCGGGCTGGTCGATGCGCGACGCGACGGCAAGCCGCTTGGCTGGCCGGATGCGGGCGGCCAGCTCTGGCTGCGCGAAGCGGCCGGCACCGCTGCGGAAGCCGACACGCTTTCCGTCCGGGCGTACCGCCGCATCGACGATGAGATCCCGGTCCGCCTGACCACGCGCCTAGAGCTCACGGCGAGCGGAAGGCCGCGCGAGGCGCGACTGTCCGCCGCGCTGTTGCCCGGCTTTGTCGCGCTCGGGGTTGTGAGCCCCTTGCCGGCGAGACTGCAACCGGACGGCACGCTGCGCGTGCAACTGCGCGCCGGCACCTGGACCATCGACGTCGCGGGACGGTCGCGCGGCCCCGTTGCTGCGCTGGCGGCGCCGGCTGCCGACGAAGTCTGGTCGTTTGCCGCGCGCAACGACCTGCGGATCGTCACGGTGGACGCCGCGGGCGGCGCGATCGGCCTGGACCCTCGACAGGCCGGGGTGCCGAAAGACTGGCAGGGCCTGCCCGCCTTCCGGATGCCCTCCGGCTCGTCGCTGAAATTCATCGAGCGGCGGCGCGGCGATCCGGAGCCGGAAGCCGACAAGCTCTCGCTTGACCGCACACTGTGGCTCGACTTCGACGGCGGCGGGTTCACGGCCCGCGACGTCATCCGCGGCACGATCTCGCGCTCCTGGCGTCTGGATGCGGTGCCGGCCTTAGCGGTCGGACGCGTTGCCGTGGGCGGCCAGGAGCAGTTCATCACGCGGCTGCCAGAGGCGGGCGCGGCAACGGGCGCCGGCATCGAGGTACGACAGGGCAACGCGCTGATCGACGCCGACAGCCGGATCGCCTTCGGGCACGCGCTGCCCGTGACCGGCTGGCAGGCCGACTTCGACCGAGCATCGATCGACCTGCGGCTGCCGCCCGGCTGGCGCCTGCTGCACGCGGGCGGCGCCGATGTGGTCGCGGGTTCGTGGGTGGCGCAGTGGACCTTGTGGGACTTCTTCTTCGTGCTGTTGATCGTCGCCGCGAGCCTGCGCCTGTGCGGCCGCGCCGCAGCGCTGGTGCTGGGCGCGTCGCTGGCGCTGACGTGGCACCTGCCCGGCGCACCGACCTGGCTGTGGCTCGTGCTGCTCACATTCGGCGCACTGCGCGCCGCGCTGGACGCACGCGCCGGCGAACGCGGTCGGCGCTTTGCGGCCTGGGTCCGGTTCGGCTGGCGTGCAACACTCGCGGCCATCGTAATCGCACTGCTCGCATTTGCGGTTGGCGAGCTGCGTGCAGCGATCTACCCGGCCCTTGAAGCCACGCAGGGGCAACAGCGGGGGATTGCTCAGACCGGTTTTCCGTTGGCTGCTCAAGTTGCCAACGCTCCTGCTCCCATGCCTTCGGCCGGGCGCATCCGCGAGTTCCAAGGCGCCGACGAACTCAAGAAGGAGGCCGCAGCCGCCATCCAGGAGCGCACCAGAGGCGAAGAGCGTTCAGCGGCCATCTCGTCGACGGGACCGTCCAGCAGCGCAGTGGGCCTGCCGCTGCGTGATCTGGCGCGCCAGGACCCCAACGCCAAAATCCAGACCGGGCCCGGGTTGCCGGACTGGAGCTGGCACTCCTACGCGCTCGGCTGGTCCGGCCCGGTCGAGCGGGTGCAGCACGTTTCCCTGTGGTTGGAGCCCCCGTGGCTGACGCGCGCGATGACGCTGCTGGCCCTTGTGCTCGCCGCCGCCGCGATCTGGCTGCACGCGCGGCCGCGACCCGCAACCACGGGTGGCGATGGCCCCGCGTCGTCGGCACCGGGTCCGTCGGTACCTGCCCCAGCGGGCGTGTCCGGCATCGTCGCCGGGCTTGCCGCACTCGTGGCGCTGGGCGCCGCGATCTCGTGCGTGCCGGGCAACGCGCGCGCGGCGACGACCGCATCGACTCCGGAGGCGCCCTCCCTGTCGGACTGGCCGTCGGATGCCAGGCTCGAAGAGCTGCGGCAGCGACTGCGCCGCCCCGCCGCATGCCAGCCCGAATGCGCGCAGCTTGCACAGCTCGGGGTGGGCGCGCACGCCGGCTCGCTGCAACTGCAGCTGGAGCTTCACACGGGCACCGACGCGTTCCTGCCGCTGCCCGGTGGAGCGAACTGGCACGCGGGCGAGGTCCGGGTCGACGGTCGTCCGGCGAATCTGCGCCGCGACGACTTCACCCAGGGCCTGTTATGGGTGCGCCTGCCGCCGGGCGTTCACCAGGTCACGATGACGGCCGAGGTGGGCGACGCCGAATTCATGCAGATCGCCTTGCCGTTGCTCCCCAAGCTCGTTCGCACCGATCTGGCGGGTTGGAGCCTGGAGGGGGTCGATGCGCGCGGCCTGGCCACCGGCGCGCTGACGCTGACCCGCACGCGCGCGGCGCCGCACACCGGACAGCGCCAGGACCTTCCCGAGGCCGCTCCCGCGTTCGTGCGCGTAGTGCGCACACTGCAACTCGACCTGCAGTGGACCATCGACACCGCGATCACCCGTGCGGGCCCCGCGCCGACGCCCCTTTCCGTCCGTGTCCCGCTGCTGGCCGGCGAGGCCGTCACCGACACCTCGGTGCGCGTGGACGGCAACGTGGCCATCGTCACGCTGGGCGCCGGGCAGAACGGCCGGTTCTCGAGCAGCCTGAAAGTGCAGCCGCGGCTGACCTTGCGCGCGGCCGATGAACCCAACCAGGCCGAGACCTGGCGCCTCGACGTGGCCCCGCTGTGGCACGCGCGCTTCACCGGCATCGCGCCCACGCAACGCCAGCAGGCCGATCGCTGGCTGCCGCAGTGGCAGCCCTGGCCGGGCGAGAGCCTGACGATCGACGTGGTCCGCCCCGAGGGCGTGGCGGGAGCAACCTTGACGATCGACCGGGTGGACCTGCTGACGCGGCCCGGCCTGCGCGCCACGGACGTGACCGCAACGGTCGCGCTGCGGTCCAGCCAGGGCGGCAACCACGTGATCGAGCTGCCGCAGGGCGCCGAGCTGCGTGCGGTCCGCATCGACGGCCAGCCGCAGCCGATTCGTGCCGAAGGTCGGCGCGTGACGCTGCCGCTTGCGCCCGGCTCGCGCATGGCGACGCTGGAGTGGCGCGAGATGCGCGGCATCGAGAGCGTGTTTCATGCGGCGCGTGCGAACCTTGGCGCAGCGGCTGTGAATCTGAACAGCGCGATCGCCGTGCCGCCGGATCGCTGGGTGCTGGCCGTCGGGGGCCCCGTGCTGGGGCCGGCCGTTCTTTTCTGGGGACTTGCCTGCGCGATCGCTGCGGCGGCGTGGGCGCTGGGCCGGTTGCGCTGGACGCCGCTCGGGTTTGTCCACTGGCTGCTGCTCGGGATCGGCGTCGCGCAGGCGACGCTGGTCGGCGCGGTCTTCGTGGCGGCCGTATTGCTCGCGCTACAGGTGCGCGCCCGTTTCGGCGCCAGGATCGAGGGCGCCCGGTTCAACCTGATGCAGCTCGCGCTGGCCACGGCTGCGCTGATCGCGGTGCTGATCCTGTTCGACGCAATTCGTACCGGTTTGCTGGGCACACCTCAGATGTGGATCACCGGCAACCTGTCGGGGCCGTACGCCCTGCGCTGGTACGCCGACCGCAGCGACGGCGCTCCGCCCGCGGCCTGGGTCTTCAGCCTGCCGCTGTGGGCCTACCGCGTGCTGATGCTCGGATGGGCGCTGTGGCTCGCGCTGGCTGTCGTGCGTTACGCCCGCTGGGCCTGGATGTGCTTCTCGACCGACCGGCTGTGGGGCCCGTGGCGGCTGCGTACCGCACCCGCCGGGTAGCCATCAGCGAAACAGCAAAGGCTGAATGCCCAGTTGCCGGATCGTGTCCCGAAAGTGCTTGAAGGGGCTCGAGCCCAGGTGGATCACGAAGAACTCGCCCGGGTATTCCTGCACGGCGAGACGGTTCACGACGGCCAAAACCTCCTTGCGGAAGACGAAGCCGTCGGTCTCGATCGCGAGCACATGTTGGACCAGGTTGGGCTCGGACTTCAGGATCCGCCGCAGCACGTACGCCCGCCGCACCTGATCGCCATGCGTGCGCAGGATAGCCGTGACGCTCGCCGTCGCTTCCGGCGTCAGCTCCGCCGCGACGAGCTCGGCGTCTGCGCTCAGGCTCGACCTTTCCGCCTTCACGCGCGCCAGGTGGGCGGAATATCGCTGCCAGCGTTCAGAGTAGCCCTTCGCCTTTTCGGCATCGCGCGCCTGATAGAAGGACCCCGCAGCCTGGCAGCCGTGCGGAATCGCAGCCTCGTCCTTGGCCATCACGAACTCCAGGTCGGCCATGCCCGCTTCGTCGCCACGCTGCAGCAGAAGAGCGCCGCGCTGGAAGCGTCCCTGCAGGTGCTCGGGCGCGAGGCTCAGCAAGGCGTCGATGGCCGGCATCAGGTCGGTTTCGGGTTGCACCTCGCGCAGCGTGTTCACGCGCTCCCAAAGCTCGTCGGCGCTCGGTGCTTGCCGCGCCTCCAGCTCGGCGAGCCGCTGCTGGCGCTGGCGAAGATGCGCGTGCCGGGAGCGCCAGCGCTCGGCAATGCGCGCGCGCCAGCTGCGGTCCAGGTCGGCCACCACGCTCTCGATGCTCGGCCCCAGCCAGGCCGAGGCCGCACTGACCTCCGGCGGCTCGAGGCGGCGTGCGGCCTCGTCGTCAACGCGGGCGCCCATCGCCGACAGACGATCCTTCAAGGCCGGATGCGTGTTCATATGGTCGGTCTCACGCTGGCTCGCCACGTCCAGGAATCGCGCGCGCTGCTGCGGATCGAGGTCGCTGCGCAGCGATTGCTCCCAGAACGCGCTGCGGTTGCCCGGCGGTTCGGCTTCAAGGATGATCCGCCGCTCGATCGAAGGCCAGAATGTCGCATCGGCGAACTGCGAGGTGATGCTGGTCCGGATCAGCGCGTTGGCCGCACTTTGCCGGCCGGCCATCTCGACGGCGGTCTGGTCGGCCACGTATTCGTTCTGCCGGGCCAGCACGAACGTGTACGCGTTGAAATACGGCGCGTACCAGCGGAACAGTCGAGCGATCAGGCGCGATCCCCAGTCGGTCCATTTCCCCGACAGCTCCTGCAGCCGGGCCCAGGCGGCCCGGAAACGATAGATGTAGCCACCCAGCCGGCCGTGGTAGCCGGACAGGTGGCCGTACTCGTGAGCGACCACCGCCAGCGCCTCCTCCTCGCCGAGGCTCTGAAGCAGCGGAAGGCCGAGTATCAGGATGTTCTGCTCCCACCCGAGCAGGCCGTAACGCGGGTGCTGCACGATCGCCGCATTGAGGTCGTCCACGAGCAGCACCTTGTGTACGGCCGGACCGTCCAGGCGCCGGCGCAACTCGCCCAGCCGCTCGAACAGCCGCGGCGCTTCGGCCGGCGCCAGCTCCCGTCCCTGAGGTGGCTGGAAGCGACTGAACAGCAGGGACACCGAACTCTTGATCATCGTCCATGCCGGCAGCGCCAGCAGGATCACCAGCTTGCCGAGTTTGGCCAATAAGAGCAGCGCCAGTGTGCCCTTGGTAGCGAACAGCAGGCCCAGCACGATCAGCGCCGCGGCCGGAAGCAGAGCGAACCCGAATGCCACGCCCAGGATGCAAAGGCCCAGTGCAGCGACTCCGAGCACCGCGAGCGTGTACCGCCCTGGCCGTTCGGCGGCGGATCGCTCAAGGCGCGTGACGAGCGCTTCGAATTCCTCTTTTTCCATCGGGGCATTTCCCGAGACGTCCGACTCACTCTACCCTATTCCCGATAGGGTTTGCCCTCGGTCGAATGTCCATTCAGATGTGAGCAGCATCACCCGTTCAAGGCAGGAACTCTGGCAACATGCGCGCGCCTTGAGCCCGAGGTTGGAGCGGGCCTTGGGCTCGCACGGGGAGCTCAGGTAGAGGGGACTCGAATGAACCTGTTCGTACGCAGCAAGTTTGCCCAGAGAAGATTCGAATATCGCGTGCAATCCGCGCGACGGTGCACTCCAGTGGCCACGATCCTCGCGGCCTCAACCCTGGTCGGGACCGCATCGCTGGCAATACCTGGTGCAGCGTTCGCCGCTCCGTGCACGGGCCCGGGGGCGCCGACCACAACGCAGACGAAATGCCTGACCGCGGTTCAAATCCCGGGCAATCCGCTGCTGTCGTTCGACATCAGCTGGGCCGATGACGATCGCTCCGAATACTATCTGAGCGATCGCTCCAATGCGGGCATCGACGTCATCGACACCCGGAGCAACACCTTCAAGCGGACCATCGGCGGTTTCGTGGGCGTCAAGCGCAACGCGGCCGGTGCCGTGAACAACAATATCTCGGGGCCCGACGGCGTCACGTCGCACGGCAGGTGGCTGTACGCCGGCGACGGAGACAGCACGCTGCATGTGATCGATCTGGAGGCTCCTGCCCAGTCCGCCACGCAGCAGGTCGTCAGCACCGGCGGCGGCACGCGCGTCGATGAGATGGCATTGACGGAGGACGGCACCTTGCTGCTGGCCGCGAACAACGCCGAGGACCCGCCGTTCGGGACACTGTTCGCGGCCAATGGCGACGCAAGCGCCAGTAACGTGCACGCGATCACGAAGATAACGGTTGACCCGGCGATCGTGCCACCAGGCTTCGGCTTGTCGATCGAGCAGCCGGCATGGGGGCGCGCGACCCTGCGCTTCTACGTGTCGATTCCGGTCATCGCCAACAACCCGGCCGGCTGCAACTACGGACAGTTGATCGGCGCCATCACCTGCGACGGCGGGTTGCTGGTGATCGATCCGACGACCCTGACGGCGACGACCGCGGAGATCGGAGCCTTCGATCCCGGCACCAACACCGGGGTCGTCAAGCTCACCCGGTGTGGACCGAACGGCGCCACGTTCGGACCGCGCGGCAATCTGCTGCTGGGCTGCACCCCGCAGAACAACCCGAGCGACACCGGCACGCTGGTGATCAATGCGGCGAGCAGGAATTCTGCCAGCATCAGCGGCATTACGGGCTCGGATGAAGTCTGGTTCAACTGGGGTGACTGGCGCTACTACACGGGCTCCAGCCGGGCGTGCGGACTGGCGGCAGGCTGTCCGGCGCCGCTTGGCGGGGCCGTGCTCGGAGTGATCGACGGGCACAGCAATCTGCTGATCGAGACCATCCCCCAATCGCAGAACTCGCACTCGGTGGCGGCTGACCCGAGGCTCAACCGCATCTACGTCCCGCAGGTGGCGCCTTTTGCCGTGGTCGGTATCGGCGGTGATACCACGCCCGTGGGCGCTGGAATTTGCGGCAGCAACCACGGGTGCGTCGCTGTCTACGTGCATCCCGGCGGCGGTGACTAGGCGCCGATGCGGTGTGCTGAGATCCCGCTCCTCGTAACAAATTCGAGCGGCCTTTGGTGCACCGCATCGCTCCTTGCCGGAGTCGCGCTCGATCACGCGGATATGTCAGGGCCGCGGCGCGCAATCCGGGCTGATCATCTTCATGGCTGGCGTGAAGAGGCGATGAGGATTTCACCGCCAGGCAAGCCACCTCGGGTAGTCTTTCCTCGTTGAAGTGTCGATCGAGTTCACAACCGGAGCGGAAACAGCATGCGGCTGGAGCGAATTCGCTGTACCGACATCAGTCCCGATCCGCGCGGCGGACGCTATCAGTCACAGCAGTCCGACGCGCTCGCCGACAGCATCCGCCTGCACGGCGTGCTGCGGCCGGTGCTGCTGAGGGCATCGTCGGATGGCTACGTCATCGTGCACGGGGAGCGTCGCTGGCGCGCCGCCCAGTCGCTCGGCCTCGAGGCGATTCCTGCATTGATCGTGCAGGACTTCCCTCGCAGCGCGTAGCTCAAAGATCCGGCGGAACGCGACCGGCGATCAGCCGTCCCATGTCGATCCGCGTGCCGACCCGCTCCTCGTCGGAACCCAGGTATTCCGACACCGCCAGGTAGTGGACGACGTCGGTGAAGGTCAACTCCCGCTCGGTCGGCCAGGTCGCGAAGCTTTGCTCGGCTCGCCTGACCACCACGCGGGCATCGTCCTCGTCGCAGCCCATGCGGGCCATCACGACCTTCAGATAGACGTCCCGCCGCGGCAGGCCCGGGTGATTCGCCCTGACGATCCAATGCAGCTTCAGTAGTTCGCGGGCGGTCTCCGCCGCGTAGCGGGCTTCGCGCAGCGATACCAGCGAAGCAACCAGCTCGTTACGAAATGCCATCAGCCGTTGCGTCAGTGGCACCGGCTGCGACGTCGAGGCGGCGGTCGGCCCGAGCCTGGACAGGCACTCCTGGATCGTCTGGGGAGTGCGGCCCAACTGCTTGGCCACGTGCTCCGCACTCTGCCCGTCGCCGACCCGCTGCAGAATCTGCTGCCCGAATTCGGCAGAAAACGACATCTCGTTCTTGGCCACCTGGAATCCCTCCGAATGGTGGCAGGATGAACCCTGGAGCCGCCCTCGGTCAAGATCGGTGGGGTTGGCGCAACGCAGGCGTATGACCAAAGTCACCTCTGAGACGGCGCTGCCTCTTTCGACTACAGCATCACCCGCTTGCACATTCGGTAGTTCACCGGAGGTGATTTCGTACCGGGTTCCGGTACGAGGTCGCAACGCCCAGGAGGACAACGCGGTCGGCGCCGGTGCGTGCATTGTCTGAGAATCGCCTTTGTTCGCCGACCCTACAATCGTCGCTTTCGCGAGCGCGGAGCGCCACCGATGGAAACCTACTACCACCCCAAGGATCTGGCGAAATTCAGCGACATGTCCAAGGGCAGCCCGCAGCTCTGGGACAAGTTCATGGCCTATTACGGCGCCGTCTTCGCCGAGGGTGCGCTGACCGAGCGCGAGAAAGCGCTGATCGCACTGGCGGTCGCGCACGCGGTCCAGTGCCCCTACTGCATCGACGCCTACACGCAATCGTGCCTGGAAAAAGGTTCCAACGCCGAGGAGATGACCGAGGCGGTGCACGTGGCCTGCGCGATACGGGGCGGCGCTTCGCTGGTGCACGGCGTGCAGATGCGCAACGTCGTGAACCAGTTGTCGATGTGAGCAGGCTCTGGCGACGGCGCTCTGCGGGCCGATGGAACTGACGCTCATCGCGCGCGGCAACGAGCTCGCCTCGAGCCGGGAACAACTGCGCAGGCTCGGTTCGACCACCTCGTGCGCTGCATTCGAGACCCGGATGTCGGCGGCCGGGCTGGCGCCGCTGACCGCGACCGGAATCGAAGTGTTTCAGATCAATGTCGGCAAGTTCTGCAACCAGACCTGCCGCCACTGCCATGTGGACGCCGGGCCGGATCGGACCGAGCAGATGAGTCGCGAGATCGCCCAGCTATGCATACGGGCGCTGGCAGGCACCGACATCCCAACCGTCGATATCACGGGCGGTGCGCCGGAGCTCAATGCCAATTTCCGCTGGCTGGTCGAGCAGGCCCGGGGCCTGGGCCGTCACGTGATGGACCGGTGCAACCTGAGCGTGCTGCTGCTCGCGCCTCAGAAGGATCTGGGCCAATTCCTGGCGCGGCACCAGGTCGAGGTCGTGGCCTCGCTCCCGTATTTCCGGCCGGCGCAGACCGATGCGCAGCGGGGCGAAAAGGTCTTCGACAAATCGATCGAGGCGCTGAAGTTGCTGAACGGGCTCGGATACGGTCACGAGGGAAGCGGCCTGGTCCTGAACCTGGTGCACAACCCGGCGGGTGCCTTCCTGCCGGCGCAGCAGCAGGCGCTGCAATCGCAGTTCAAGCGGGAACTCGGGCGCCGGCACGGCATCGTGTTCAATCGCCTCTACACGATCACCAACATGCCGATCAGCCGGTTCCTGAACTTCCTGATCGAAAGCGGCAACTACGAAGGCTACATGCAGCGACTGGCCAACGCGTTCAATCCGGCCGCCGCGGCAGCCGTGATGTGCCGCCACACGATATCGATCGGCTGGAACGGCACGCTGTACGACTGCGATTTCAACCAGATGCTGGATTTACCGGTCCAAGCCCCGTCCCTGCCCCACGTCAAGGACTTCGACCTCGCGCGCCTGAACCACCGCTGTATCGCGACGGCGAACCACTGCTACGGCTGCACGGCGGGAGCCGGATCATCGTGCGGCGGCGCGACCGCCTGATCTCGCAGCGTACACGGATCCGAAAGGACCCGATGCGGCGCGTGAGATGATTCGCTTTTTCTATCAGAACGCGTTGGAGCAGCGCTCGTCGATTCCCCTAAGCGGACGCGATAGCCGTACGTAGCCTCGGAGGTTTGAAGAAGAGCCGACAACACGGCCGATCTAATGCTTTCGGCCCAGGAGCCGACATCCACTAAATTCCCCAATATCGGACATACCTTCCCCGTATCGCGGAATTTTGATGAAACGTGGCTATGAGAATTGGCTTACAGACATGGGGCAGTGAGGGAGACGTCCAGCCGTTCATTGCTTTGGCAGCCGGGCTTGCAAGCGCCGGGCACAAGGTAACGCTGCTGGCCACCGACATCAATCGGCGGGATTACAACGCGCTGGCGCAAAAGCTCGGATTTGCGTGGCTCAGCGTGACAAGCCCAGATCTGCCTTCACCCGAAAAACTCGAGGAAGTCGGGCGTCAGCTCTTTGGGACAAGCAATCCTATAAAGCAGGTCGAACTGATCAGGCAGCACTTGCTCGAACCGGCCAGACACGTCATGTTCGACGCCGCGCAGAGCCTGTGTCGCTCGAACGACTTGATCATCGGCCACGTCCTGATCGATCCTCTCCGCGTTGCGGCCGAAAAGGCAGGAGTTCCGATGGCGACCATCGCTCTTGCTCATAATGCCATCCCCTCGGCACACAATGGGCCTTACGGCTTTCCCAAATTGGGACGATGGGCGACGCCCCTTTGGTGGAAGCTTGCCCAAGCGATGATGAATCGAGCCTTTCTACCGAAGGTCAATGCCTTGCGGGAACGACAAGGGCTGGCGCCGGATCGCGATGTCTTGACTCAGACATGGGCGTCGGGGCGGCTCAATCTCGTTGCGGTGAGCCCAGTCTTGTGTGAGCTCCCCTCGGACTGGGGCGCCAGCCACTGTGTCTGCGGATTCCTGAATCTCCCAGTTGATCAGTCGGTGGAAGAGACACCGCCCGGCTTGGATGAGTTCATTGCGAGGGACGATCCCCCGGTCTACTTCACCTTCGGAAGCATGATGCCTTCCAATCTGGATTACATACGGGGGGTCGCGGACATCTGGTCATCAGCGGTGCGTCTGGCGGGTTGTCGAGCCATCTTTCAGTTTCCCTGGGACGACCTGTCAGCCATCGAAACAGACGGCAGAGTCTTCAAGGTGAAACGGTCGCCGCACAAGACGATATTCCCGAATTGCGCCTTGGTCGTCCACCATGGCGGTGCAGGAACGACTCAGACGAGTCTTCTCGCAGGTCGTCCGTCGGTTGTCGTGGCACACGTGGTCGACCAGTTTTTTTGGGGTTCAGAACTGGAACGACTGGGCGTCGCGGGGCCTTCTCAGAAGCGCAAGGGACTTTCGGCAAGACGCCTGGCGAAATCAATCACTGGGACCTTGAATTCGCGCGAGATGTTAAGGCGCGCTGCCTCGCTTGGACAAGCGATGGCACAGGAGGACGGGGTCAAGGTCGCGGTTTTCGCAATCGAGGCCATGATTGCAGGGAACTGAGCGTGCATCCATTTCGCTCTGCACGGTGCCCGCTTACCCGAGATTCGACTGACCGAACGCGCATTTGAATCTGGCTGGGCTGCAGGCGGATGGCAACGCTTCGTCGAAGTGCGCATTTCCGCGATAAAGGACTGTTACATCTCTGCGATGATTACGGGGAGCACCTACGGCGGTGGCGCGCATCCCTACGAAGACTATGGGACCCTTAACTGGAATCGCCGCGCCAAGCGTCCGATAGCTTTTTCGTCTCTGTTTCAGGCCAATCCTGCCTCACAGAATGGCGCACTCAACCTTTACAAGAAGCGTCTAGGTGAAAGCGCAACCGGAGTCTCGGACGAATCCCTGCAACGTACGATGCAGTCGGGATTCCTGTTGATGGATAGCGGGCTTCGGATCATCGAACAGGAGGGAAGGTCTCGAATCGAGCGGCTTCCGGAAGTTGAGATTCCATGGGGCGAACTTTCTCCGTGGTTGTTGCCGGGTGTGCCGTGCGACTGGGGATCTGCGAAGGCATTGCAGAAGTGAAACTGGGCTCCCCCAATTTGACGAACAGTTTTCAGCGTCATCTTAGAAGCCGGCAACGGGATGGGGGACGTACGGTGCCTCGAGCAATCTGATCTCTTCGTTCGATAGTTTCACGCCCGATGCCGAGAGCGCATCCTCGAGATGATGTGGCTTGGTGACTCCGACGATCGGTGCGGTAACCACCGGTTTCGAGAGCAACCAAGCCAACGCGACTTGGGCCCGTGGCAGGCCGCGTTTATCGGAGAGGTCGCCCAGCGCGTCAACCACCTTCTTGTCCGCGTCCACGGTCCCCGCGTAGACACTGTTGCCCCACTCGTCGAGTTTCGCGCGTTCGGTTCCGGGTTCCGATTGCCACGGCCGGGCCAGGCGCCCACGCGCCAGCGGGCTCCACGGCAACACCGCGATTGCCTCCGCCTTGCACAGGCCAAGCATTTCGCGCTCCTCTTCCCGGTACAGAAGGTTGTAGTGCGGCTGCATGGAGACAAAGCGCGTCCGTCCCTTCAGGTCCGCCACATGCAGCGCCTTGGAAAATTGCCAGGCGAACATGGTTGAGGCGCCGAGGTAGCGTGCCTTTCCCGCCTTGACGACGTCGTGCAACGCGTCAACGGTCTCTTCGATCGGCGTGCTGTCATCCCAGCGGTGGATCTGGTAGAGGTCGATGTAGTCGGTCCCGAGCCTTCGCAGGCTCGCATCGACCTCCATCATGATCGCTTTGCGGGACAGTCCGCGGCTGTTCGGGCCCGGCCCCATGGGGTAATAGACCTTGGTTGCAATCACGACGTCGTCGCGGCGCGCGAATTCCTTCAGCGCGCGCCCCGTCACCTGCTCGCTCTCGCCGGAGCCGTACATATTGGCCGTATCGAAGAAATTGATTCCTGCTTCCAGCGCCCTGCGGATGATCGGCCGGCTTTGCTCCTCATCCAGTATCCATCTTCTCTTCTGCAGCCCGAAGCTCATGCAACCGAGGCAGATGCGGGACACTTTGAGGCCGCTGTTTCCCAGGTTCACGTAATCCATCGAGATGCTCCGTTCAGTTGCGCGTTCGGGCGATGCAGCGCGAAGACGATACGCCGACACCGATTGCGGCGCCGGGCAGTCCGGGACTGGCGAGGGCCGGCGCCGTCTGGCGTGTGCCGATCGCGCCTGAACTGAAGTCCTGCTAGAACGTCCAGGTCGCGATGATCGAGTACAAGTCCGGGCTGCCGCCCGGCGCACTGATCCGCTCGTACTCCACGCGAACGCCCAGTGAGAGGAACTTCGCCTGCGCGCCGGCACCGTAGGCAAAACGGGTGTCGGTCGAATCCTGATGGAAGGACGGGTTCGCGACACACGTTATCGGAGCCACACACCGCCACGAAGCGTTGACCTCGGTGCGCAGCCGGGAAAAGCCGGCCTTGCCATAGACGTCGAAGATGGGAAGGGGCAGCGGCCAATAGACCAGACCGAACAGCGAGGTCGCCTTCTGCGACACATCCAGGTTATAAATCAGCCCGGGAGGTACCGGGCCGACTCCTGAAGCCGAGTGGCCGAGATCGGCGTACTCGAGTTCGGCTCCCAGCAGGGAGATCGGCCGAACGCCGATCAGCGCCTTCCATCCGGTATGGTTCTCGACGAACTCGCCCAGGTTCGAGAAAGCGCCAAGGTCACTTCGCACGTGCGACTGGCCGACGCCGCCGCCGACATACAGTCCGAGCAGATTGTCGGCCCGGGCAGCGTGCGAGAACACGATGGTGGTCGCGCCCAGCAGGAGCCTCGCCAGTGCGCCTGGCAATCGGCCGTTTCGAAGGCAATCGCCCATGTTCATTTCTCCCGGACGTTTTCATGTGTGCGATCGATAATACGGTCACGGTTCAAGCGTCCGGCATGTCCACGGGTAACAAATGGAAAATGTCGTGACCGCCGCTTTACAAAGTGCGCCAGGTCGACGCCACACCCGAAACGTCAGGAGGCTGACGTGACTGCTCGCGATACCGATGAGCCGACTCGGACGACGGAGCTGCTGCGCCGAAGCGAAGCCTATCTGACCGAGGCGCAGGCACTGAGCCGGACCGGCAGCCTTGGCTGGGTCGTCGCAACGGGCGAGCTTTTCTGGTCGCCCGAAACGTATTGCATCCTCGGTTACGAGGCGTCGGTGAAACCGTCTCTGGACGGTGTGCTGAAGCGCGTTCATCCCGAGGACCTGGCCCTGGTGCAGCAGACCCTGGAGCGGGTGTCACGCGATGGAACCAGCCTGGACGTCGAACATCGCCTGCTGATGCCCGACGGCAATGTCAAGCATGTGCACGTGGTGGCCCGCCCCGCCACAGACGCTGCAGGGAAACTGGAGTTCGTGGGGGCGGTGATGGACATCACCGAACGCAAGCGCGCGGCCGAAGCGCTGCGCGCCTCGGAACACCTTGCACGCGGCCAGCTGGAGGCGGTGACCCGCACGCTGGACGCGCTGGCCCGGGAAGCCGATCCAGACAAACTGCTCGAGCACGTGATGCGCACCATCATCGAACAGTCGCACGCGCACAGTGTCAGTGTGTGGGAGCGCAACGACGAGAGCGCCGTGCTCGATCTGGTGGCCGTCATAGAAGACGGCCGCTTTCAGACTCGCAGCGACGCGCTCCATCCGGCGGCGCGACTGCCGATCCTGATGCAGACGAGCCCGGTGTGGAGCGAGGTGCTTCGCACCGGCCGGCACGCGGAACTGGTCGACATCGGAAACGAGTCCGCCCGAATGCGCGTTGGCTCGGATCCGGATGCGACCTGGTATCCGATCGCGGACGACGCCGACGCGGACCCGGCCATCGGGCTTCTGCAAAAGCATCTCGCGGGCCACGGTGTTCACGCCGTCCTCGCGGTCCCCATGCTGCTGGCAGGCCGGGTCGCGGGAATCGTCGCAGTCCGCTTCGAGCTGCAGCGTAACTTCGGACAAGAGGAAATCGATTTGAACCGCGCGCTGGCCCAGCAGGCCATGCTCGCGGTCCACCTGATGCGCCTTTCGCGTCAGAGCCGTCTGGCCGCCGTGATGGCGGAGCGAAACCGCGTGGCGCGCGACATCCACGACACGCTTGCGCAAGGATTGACCGGAGTGGTCGTGCAACTGGAAGCGGCTGCGGACGCGGCCGCCCGCGGCCTTGCAACGGAAGCCGAAGCGCACATCGGTCGCGCGCGGGACCTGGCGCGCGAAAGTCTGAAGGAAGCCCGCCGCTCGGTGTTGGCCCTTCGTCCGCAGGCGCTGGAGCAAAGCAACCTGTGCGATGCTCTGCAGGCGATGATCCGAAAGATGACCTCCGGGACCACGACGCACGCGAGCTTCCGTGTGAGCGGCGAACCGCGTGCGCTTCCGGCCAACTGGGAGGAGAACCTGTTGCGGATGGGGCAGGAGCTTGTGACCAATGCCTTGCGGCATGCGCGGGCCAAGACGATCGATGCGCAGATCGTTTTCGCGGGCGACACGGTCCGATTCGAATTTCGCGATGACGGGCGCGGCTTCGACCCCGCGGCGCGGCACGATGGGCTGGGCCTGCAGGGAATACGGGAACGGGTCGACGACATGGGCGGAAGTTTGACGATCGAAAGCGCACCCGGCGCCGGCACCGCGATTGCGATCGTCGTGCATCAACCGTCGGCGCACCCGGCGTGGTCGGCGTGAACGTCGGCGCCGCGAAGAAGCCGATCGACCCGCGCGCAGGCAAGATACGCGTGCTCATCGCGGACGACCACGTCACGGTGCTGGAGGGCCTGGTCGCGATCATCGGTCGGCAGAAGGACATGGTCGTGGTCGCCCAGGCATCGAACGGGCGCGATGCGGTGCGGCGGTGGGAAAGCTGCCGCCCCGACGTCGCTCTGATCGACCTTCGGATGCCGCAGCTGGACGGCGCGGCCGCAATCGAGGCGATACGCCAGCTCGACCCCGCAGCCCGCGTGATCGTGCTGACGACCTTCGACACCGACACCGACATCGGCAATGCCGTCAAGGCGGGGGCCAAAGGCTACCTGCTGAAGGATGCCCCGCGTGAGGAGCTGCTCGACTCGATCCGCAAGGTGCACGCGGGCCAGACCGCGATCCCCCAGGCGCTGGTGGCCAAGCTGGCCACCAGCATTTCGAGCGAACCGCTGACCGGCCGCGAGCTGGAGGTTCTCGCGCTGCTCGCGCGCGGCAAGAGCAACAAGGAAATCGGCGCGAACCTGTATATCAGCGAGACCACGGTGAAGACGCACCTGCGCAGCGTCTTTGCGAAACTGAACGTCTTGAGCCGTACCGAAGCCGTCGCGGCGGCGACCCGGCGCGGCCTCGTTCAGCGCTAGCGCCGCCTTGCGCCCGATCGCATCCGACCGCCGCGTCTCCTTCCAAAGGAGGAGGTGCGGGCCGTTCGCTCGTTGCGCTCCAGATCCGCCGGTTCGGGCGATGGCGCAAGCCTTCCTCGCCGCGCATCATCCCACACCCAAACTGTGCTCCCACGATGATGAGCGTGACTTCGACCGACAAGGGCTTGCTCACACCCGGCAACGGGGTGTTGATCTTCATCGATCACCAGCCGTGCCTGCTGGCCAGTTTGGCCCTGCGCGAGCGCGCTGCGGTACTTCGGAACGTGCTGGTGCTGGCCAAGGCGGCCACGATATTCAGCGTGCCTGCGATCATCACCACGATCCGCGCGCCCGGTTTCGGCGGGAACGTCGTCGAGCAGCTTGCGGCGGCGCTCCCCGATTGCGCGCCCGTCGAAAGGACCAGCCTGAATGCCTGGGACTGCCAGGCCCTGGTGGCGTCCGTGCGCGCGAGCGGGCGCCGGAATCTGATCCTGGCCGCCCTGTGGAGCGATGTCTGCCTGGCGATGCCGGCGCTGCAGGCGCTGACGGACGGCTACGGCGTGTATGCCGTCGAAAACGCTTCGGCCGGGACGAGCCCGGCAGCGCACGCCGCGGCGGTCCGGCGCATTGAGCAGGCCGGGGCCGTTTCCCTGACCGCGCTGCAGTTGCTGCTCGAGCTGCAGCGCGATTGCGCATGGACGGAGCACTACGACGAGGTGATGGCGGTGGTCGCCCAGATCGGCTCAGGCGAAACGCCCGATCGCGTCGCGGACCAGGCTGCCATTGGCGGCCTGGCCTGATCCATCGACACAGCAGGAGGCCTTCATGAGCACGATCTCGACCAAAGACGGCACGCGGATCTATTACAAGGACTGGGGCAAGGGCCAGCCCGTCGTATTCAGCCACGGGTGGCCGCTCAGTTCCGATGCCTTCGAAGACCAGATGTTCTTTCTGGCTTCGCAGGGCTATCGCTGCATTGCGCACGATCGCCGCGGCCACGGGCGCTCGAGCCAGCCCTGGAGCGGCAACGACATGGACACCTATGCCGATGACCTCGCCGCGCTGGCCGAGACGCTCGACCTGAGAAACGCGGTGCACGTCGGCCATTCCACCGGCGGGGGCGAAGTCGCCCGCTACATCGGCCGCCACGGCTCCCGGCGCGTGGCGAAGGCCGTGCTGATCGGGGCCGTGCCGCCGCTGATGCTCAGGACCGCTGCCAACCCCGGCGGCCTGCCCCTGGAAGTTTTCGACCAGATCCGCGCCGCAGTCCTGGCCGACCGCTCGAAGTTTTTCAAGGACCTGTCGCTGCCGTTCTACGGCTACAACCGGCCGGGCGCCAAGGTGTCCGAAGGCGTGCGCGAGCAATTCTGGCTGCAGGGCGTGATGGCCGGGATGCCGGCGTCCTACTTCTGCGTCAAGGCGTTTTCCGAGACCGATCACACCGAGGATCTGAAGAAATTCGACGTGCCGACGCTGATCCTTCACGGCGACGACGACCAGATCGTGCCGATCGAGGATTCGGCATTGCTGTCGGCCAAGATCGTCAAGGGCGCCACGCTCAAGATCTACAAGGGAGCCTCGCACGGAATGTGCACGACGCATAAGGATCAGGTCAACGCGGATCTGCTTGCTTTCCTCAAGGCCTAGGCGCCGCACGCGCGCATCGGCCATTCCCTCACACTGAAACTCCGGGAGAAACGCCTCATGCCCAATTATCAGAAGCTGTACACGCCCCAAGACAGTGTTGTCGTGTTCATCGACCACCAGCCGCAGATGCTGTTCGGCGTGGCCAGCATCGATCGCTCGCAGCTGATCAACAACGTGACGCTGTTCGCCAAGGTCGCCAGGGAGTTCAAGGTGCCCACCGTGCTGACCGCGGTGGAGACCGAATCGTTCAGCGGCTATGTCTGGCCGCAGCTGCTCGACGTCTTTCCGGGCCAGCCGGTCGTGGAGCGCAGCAGCATGAACGCCTGGGACGACGCCGGCTTCCGCAAGGCGATCGAGGCGACCGGCCGCAAGAACGTCATTCTGACGGGACTGTGGACGGAGGTGTGCGTCACGTGGCCGGCCATCTCGATGCTCGAGGCCGGTTACACCGTCTACGTGGTGGAGGATTGTTGCGGAGCGACGTCGACCGCCGCGCAGGAAGCTGCGCTGTCGCGGATGGTGCAGGCGGGCGCGATCCGCTTGACCACCATACCCGCGCTGCTCGAATGGCAGCGGGACTGGGCGCGGCGTGAGCACTACGACGCGCTGATGGGCCTGTTGAAAGAGCACGCCGGCGCCTACGGCAGCGGCATCGAGTACGCCTACACGATGGTGCACAAGGCGCCCCAGTCGGCCAAGACGCCGCAGGTGATCAAGAAATCCGAGCCGGTCAAGCGCGGCTCCTGATCGGCTCACCGCGATGCTGCAGATTCGCAAGTCCGACCAGCGCGGGACCGCCGACCTCGGTTGGCTGTACAGCCGGCACACGTTCTCGTTCGGCGAGTACTACGACCCGCGCAGCATGGGCTTCGGGCCGCTGCGCGTGATCAACGAGGACCGCGTTCAGCCCGGCGCGGGGTTTCCACCGCACGGCCATCAGGACATGGAAATCCTCTCCTATGTCCTGGAGGGCGCCCTCGAGCACAAGGACAGCATCGGTACCGGCTCGGTCATCCGGCCGGGCGAGGTCCAGATCATGTCGGCCGGCACCGGCGTGCGCCACAGCGAGTTCAATCACTCGAAGAGCGAGCCGGTGCATTTCCTGCAGATCTGGATCGAGCCCGATCGCCAGTCGATCCGCCCGCGCTACGAGCAGAAGCGGTTTGCCGACAGCGAAAAGCGCGGGCACCTGCGCCCGATCGGCTCGCCCGACGGACGCGATGGCTCGCTCGTGATCCATCGGGACGTGCTGCTGTTCGCCGCCCTGCTCGATTCGGGTGAGCAGGTCACTCACGCGCCGGCCAAAGGACGCAAAGCGTGGCTGCAGGTCGCTCGCGGCGCCGTGCGGGTCAACGGCAAGGAGCTGGAGGCCGGCGACGGCGTGGCGGTGGAAGACGAGCCGGAGCTGACGGTGGCGGCGAGGACCGACGGGACGGAAATCCTGCTGTTCGATCTGCCGTGAGGCACTGAGGGTCAGGGGGATGCGATGACGGACACGATCCTGTTCAACGGCCGCATGACGACGCTCGATCCCACGCGCCCTTCGGCGAGCGCGCTTGCCATCGACAACGGGCTGTTCGAAGCCGTCGGCGACGATGCCGAAATCATGAGGCGGCGCGGACCGAAGACGACCGTCGTCGACCTCAACAGACGGACCGCGATCCCCGGGCTCAACGACAGCCACACGCACCTGATCCGCGGCGGCCTGAACTACAACATGGAGCTGCGATGGGACGGCGTCGCCTCGCTCGCCGACGCGCTCAGAATGCTGCGCGAGCAGGCGCGCCGCACCCCGGCACCCCAGTGGGTGCGCGTGGTGGGCGGCTGGAGCGAGTTCCAGTTCGCCGAGCGGCGCATGCCGACCCTGGCCGAGATCAACGCCGCAGCGCCCGATACTCCCGTGTTCGTGCTGCATGTTTACGCGCGCGCGATGTTGAACGCCGCCGCGCTGCGGGCCGTCGGATATGCCAGGGACACGCCCGACCCGGCCGGTGGCGAGATCGAGCGCGACGCGCATGGCAACCCCACCGGAATGCTGATCGCCAGGCCCAGCGCGGCGATTCTGTACGGGACGCTGGCCAGAGGGCCAAAGCTGCCCCTCGACTATCAGCTCAACTCGACCCGGCACTTCATGCGCGAGCTCAACCGGCTCGGCATCACCAGCGTGATCGATGCAGGCGGCGGCGCCCAGAACTACCCACAGGATTACGAGGTGGTCGAGCGCCTGCATCGCGATGGCGAGCTCACGGTGCGCATCGCCTACAACCTCTTCACCCAGAGACCCAAAGCCGAGCTCGCCGACTTCACAGCCTGGACGAGCAGTGTGCAACCCGGCCAGGGCGATGCGATGTACCGGCACAACGGCGGCGGAGAGATGCTGGTCTACTCCGCGTCCGATTTCGAGGATTTCCTGGAGCCGCGCCCGGACGTGCCGGCGACCATGGAGCAGGAGCTGTACGCCGTCGTGCGGCTGCTCGCTGAAAAACGCTGGCCGTTTCGCCTGCACGCGACCTACGGCGAGACGATCGCGCGGGCGCTCTCGGTGTTCGAGCGCGTCAATCGCGAGATTCCGTTCGATGGCCTGCATTGGATCATCGACCACGCCGAAACGATCACGCCGCAAAGCATCGAACGGGTCCGCGCGCTCGGGGGCGGCATCGCGATCCAGCACCGGATGGCGTACCAGGGCGAACACTTCGTCCAGCGCTACGGCGCCCAGGCGGCCGAGGACACGCCGCCGGTGCGACGCATGCTGGAAATGGGGGTGCCGGTCGGCGCGGGCACGGATGCTACGCGCGTGGCGAGCTACAACCCCTGGATCGCCCTGTACTGGCTGGTCACCGGTCGCACGCTGGGGGGCCTGAGCCTGACGCCCGGCGGGGCCCGACTCGACCGCGCGACCGCGTTGCGGCTGTGGACCGAGGGCAGCGCCTGGTTCTCGTCGGAACAGGGCCGCAAGGGTCGCATTGCGCCGGGTCAGTTCGCCGACCTCGCGGTGCTCGATGCGGACTACTTTTCTGTTCCCGATGAACAGATCAAGTCGATCTCCGCGCAGCTCACGCTCGTCGGCGGGCGCATCGTGCACGGCGATCAGGAGTTCAAGGATCTGGCGCCACCACTGCCTGCGGCGATGCCCGAGTGGTCACCGGTCCGCGTCTGGGGCGGATACCAGGGGACGCCCCCGACGCACGCTCACCGTGCGGCGTGCTCCGTCCACCGTCATACTCACTCAGCGCTCGCGCGCGTTGCGATTCGACCCGAAGACGCGCCGAGCTTCTGGGGAGCGCTCGGCTGCACGTGTTTCGCCTTCTAGGGGGCCTGCAATGGCTTCCGCTCTGATCGGGCTGGCGGTGGGTCTGCTGATCGGCGCAGGCTGCCGGTATTTCGACATACCCTCGCCTGCACCGCCGCGCCTGATCGGCGCCTGCCTTCTGGTCGCGATGACGCTGGGCTTCGTCACCGCGGAATACCTGCTGTAGCAGTTACGAACGATCCGCCCATCGGAGATCGCGATGAAAGCGCTGCTTGGCCTGACGCTCGCCTTCGCGATCGGCTTCGCGTGCAAGGCCTTTGGCATTCCCTCGCCCGCGCCACCGGTGACGCTCGGTGCCCTGCTCGTTGTCGCAATGACCACCGGCTATCTGCTGGTCGACCGGTGGATGGCCCGCCCCGCACAGCACGCGGCCGACTGCGGCGGCCCGAGCGGGCTTGCTCCAAGTGTCACACGCGCCGGCGGCGCGGCGCCCAGCGCTTCTTCGGTATGGACCGCCCCGGCGGACCGCCTGGCGCGGGCTTTCGGCCCAGCGGTTGCTGCGCCGGCGATCCGCTTCATCGCGCTGCTGGGGCTGTGTGCCGCGTACCTCCAGGGCGGCCTGGTCAAGCTGCTCGACTTCGGGGGTGCCGTGACCGAGGCGCAGCACTTCGGTCTGCCGCTGGCATCCGCCGTCGCCGGCGCGACCATCGTTACGGAGTTCGCCGGCTCGGCGCTCGTCTTGAGCGGCTGGTATCGCTGGCTGGGTGCCCTGTGGCTGGCCGCATTCACGCTGATTGCCACGTTCGTCGCCAATCGCTTCTGGGACATTCCTCAGCCCGGCCGGTTCATGGTCGAAAATGCTTTCTTCGAGCACCTGGGCCTGGTGGGCGCTTTCCTGCTGGTCGCCTGGTACGACCTTCGCGAACGACATTCGAAAGCCGTTGGAGAGCAGCATGGCAGTGCCGGCGCACGCCGCTGACGCGATCGGGTCCGGCACGGACCGCGATGGCCCGCTTCCGCGTCTGCTGTACGTTCTGACCGTCGTCACCGGACTGGTGGACGCCGTCAGCTACCTCTCGCTCGGGCACGTGTTCGTGGCCAATATGACCGGTAACGTCGTATTTGTGGGTTTCGCCGCTGCCGGGGCACGCGATTTTTCGATTCCTGCGTCGCTCGTTGCGACCGCGGCATTCGTGGCCGGCGCGCTCGCCGGTGGCCGCCTCGGCGCAAGCGCCGGACACCATCGCGGCCGGCTGCTGGCGTTCGCGCTGTTTGCGCAGATCCCGCTGATCGGCACGGGGCTCGTCGTTGCGATCGCAGCGGTCGATCTGGACCGCAGCCTCGCCCAGTACGCGCTGATCGTGCTGCTCGCGCTGGCCATGGGCCTGCAAAACGCCGTGGCTCGACGTCTGGCAGTTGCCGACCTGACGACGACCGTGCTGACGCTGACGCTGACCGGCCTCGCGGCCGACTCGCCGCTGGCCGGAGGCAAGGGCCCTCGTCCCGGCCGTCGATTGTTGGCCATTGCCGCAATGTGCCTGGGCGCAGCGGTTGGCGCGTTTCTCGCTTTTCATGCCGGTGTCGGAGCTGTTCTAGCATTGGCGCTGGCCTTGCTGGTATCGAACGGGATTGCGGCCTATCGGGTGTCATCGTCGGCAGCGCCTTGGACGGTCGGTTCCTAGTTCCCGAACAGCGGTTAACGGGGGAGGTTCAAGATGAGTGGTCGCCAATCCAGGGGCGCGGCGTTGCTGCTCGCGCTCAGCGCGGGCGCTTTTGCGCAGGACTTTGCGCCGCACGAAAACCTACCGCAGGGCGAGAAGCTGTTCGAAGCGCAGTGCGCCACGTGTCACACCGTCAAACCCGGCGTGAACGGGTTCGGGCCGTCGCTTTCCGGCGTGGTGGGCCGACGCGCAGGGCAGGCGCCCGGCTACACCTACTCCGCGGCGATGGCCAACTCCGGGCTCACGTGGGATGAGAGCACGCTGGATGCGTTCCTTACCTCGTCGACGCAAAAGGTACCCGGCACGAGCATGCCGGTTGCGCTGCCCGACGCGCGCATACGTTCGGCGATCATCGCCTACCTGAAAAGCGTGGCCGCGACCACGGCTGTCGCGCCGGCTGCTGCTCCGGCCGAGGTGGCGAAGCCGCGCGGCGGGCCGACCCAGTGGGAGCTGAACAACGCCGCCGCGAGCACGCACGATTGGCTGTACGCGAGCAAGGACTACACGGGTCAGCGGTTCGTCAAGCTGAGCCAGATCAATACGAAGAACGTGCACGATCTGCGCCCGATCTGCATGTACCGATCGGAGACCGCCGCCCCGACGCAGACCAACCCGCTGGTCTACAAGGGCGTGATGTATCTGACGGTCGACAGCTCGATCGTCGCGATAGACGCCGCCACCTGCCGGCAACGCTGGAGCACCAAGTGGGACGCGAAGGGGCGGCGCGTGCTGTCGCCGGCCAATCGGGGCGTGGCGATCAAGGACGGCGTGCTGGTTCGGGGAACGGCCGACGGCTATCTGATCGCACTCGATATGGACAAGGGACGGCTGCTGTGGTCGCGCCAGATCGGCAGCGCGGATACGTCCCAGTACCTCAGCATGCCGCCGCTTCTGTTCATGGACATGGTGATCTACGGTCCGGCAGGCGCCGACTGGGGCGCGAAGAATTGGATCGGTGCCTTTCAGCTGGCGACGGGAGAGCCGGTCTGGCGCTTCAACCTGATCCCGGACGACAACGAGCCCGGCGCCGACAGCTGGAAGGACCCGAAGGCGCGCGAGCACGGCGGCGGCAGCCTGTGGACCCCGCTGGCACTGGACGTGGACCAGGGCATCGTCTACGTGCCGGTCGGAAACCCGTCGCCCGATTTCTACGGTTCCGTGCGCGAGGGCGACAATCTGTATACGAACTCCGCACTGGCGCTCGACGTGCACACCGGCAAACTGCTCTGGTACCGCCAGTTCATCTCGAACGACGTGCACGACGCGGATCTGAGTCAGGTCAGCCCGATCTTCTCGGCAACGGTGCGCGGCAAGGCGCGCAAGCTGATCACCGTCAGCGGCAAGGACGGCCTGCTGCGCATGCTCGATCGTGACACGCACGAGACGCTGTACGAGCTGCCCATCACGACGCGAACGAACATCGACTCGCAACCGACCGTCGAAGGGGTGCACCGCTGCCCGGGTCTGCTCGGTGGAATGGAATGGAACGGTCCGGCCTACAACCCGCTCACCAAGACCCTGTACGTGGCAGCGGTCGACTGGTGCGGCACGTTCACCCGGACGGCCGACAAGCCCGATTTCGCGCAGTACGCCCACTATTACGGCGGCAGCGTGGTCCCGGATCCGAAGGAGCAGGCCAAGGGCTGGTTGACCGCGGTCGACGCCGCGACCGGCAAAGTGCGCTGGAAAAAGCAATGGCCGACCCCGCTGGTTGCAGCGGTGACCGCGACTTCCGGCGGCCTGCTGTTCACGGGCGACCTTGACAACAATTTCCTCGCGCTGGATGCGAGCAACGGCAACATGCTGTACCGCTTCAACACGGGCGGCACCGTCGGTGGCGGCGTGCTGACCTACGAGCTGAACGGCCAGCAATACGTTGCGACGACCTCGGGTCTCGTCTCGGGGTTCTTCGGGGGCTCGGGAACGTCTTCGATCATCATATTTGCGCTCCACTAGCCCGGTCCGACCGGCTCATCGACGCGCTCGCCGCGACAACCAGAGCGCGACGTTACGCACGTAGCGCCGGGTCGAGCGCAGAGCCTCGGGAAACTGCGCCAGGCCATTGCCGGCCGGCTCGGTGACGAAGCTGGGGCAGCCTGTGGCAGTGTCCCAGTTGTAGTCCGCAAAGTGATGGAACGTCGATTGGGCGATCGCGCGACCGCCCGCATTCGAAGCTTCAAATGCGACCGCTATATTGAAATCGGCACCGGTCACACCGAGCTGCCCAGGTCCATATGGTCGCGCGTCACCAACATCCCGCGGCCCTTTTTTCGGAACCGGGAAATGCCCGCACAGTCCTTCGGATCAAGCCCATCACCCGTGTCGACCGCAAACAGCCAGAGCTGGTCATAGTCCGAGCGATCCAGGTCCGATAGGACCGGATCGGGCGCTCCGGTCGCGATCCGGTCCCGCGCGTCGACCTCGAAGCGGACATCGGCGTCCGTAGCGGTCAGCCCCGCAATACATTCGCGCAGCAACGAGAAGCGACCGATGTTCCAGTCGTCCTCGATCGGCGTGATGGTGGTTTGCAGCAGCACCCGGATACGATCGACCATCGCCTTTGCTCCTTCAGGTGCACCGGATTCTAGGCCCGCCTCCACCTGCCAAGGGCTCGAGTGCGGCTAGACTGTCGCGCGCCCCGGATCGATAACTTCCTTACCAGCTGCTCGACCATGGTCATGCAAGCCGTCGACTTCCGAACGGAGGCGACATGAACGCACTGCTGGGCGCGCTCAGCTGGATGTTCGTTCGGCTGCCGCTCGCTTTCTCCCTGCCGTTCGCAGCGCTGTGCCTGTGGTGGGTGTTTTCCGGGTTCAGGCTTCTGAACGAGAACTTGACGGAGCCCGCAGTAGGCGTTTTTGCACGGTTTCTCGAATCGGAGCTGCCGGGAATCACCAGCGGACCGGTCGCCATCAGCCTGGGCGCGTTCGGTCACGCGCTGATCGTCGTTGCACTGTTTCTTTTCGGATTGCTGGTCGCCTACAACGCGGCGGCGTTCCTGAACTGGGTCCTGGTCGCTCTCAGGCTGAAGCCAGACACCTACGCGGACGGTCCACCGCAAATTCCACAACCGGGAACAATGACAAGCGATCCCTTGGCCGGCGTGAGTCGAATCGGCCTCGTTCTTGCCGGCGGCGGGGCCAAAGGCGCCCACCAGGCCGGCGCGATGAAGGCGATTTACCGGTTTCTGGCCGAACACGATGCTCTGAACAAAGTGAAAGTGATTTCGGGAACGTCGATCGGGTCTTGGAACGCCATGTTCTGGCTGGCCAACCTGATCAAGCCGGAGGGAAACTGGGATGGGCGCGGCCTTCACGAGCGGTGGTGGGGCCGCATTAGCGCGAAGTCGCTGGCGGCACCGACGTGGTACGTACCGCTGCGCAGAAACGCCCTGCTTTCGTCGCTTCCGTGGCAACAGGTGTTCGATCGGATCTTCGGCCGGCCGGACGTCAGCCAACAGCTGCTGCAAACCGGCATCCACTTCTATCTGACGCGATCCAACGTACGCTCGGGGGAACTGGAGTGCGCAACCAATAATCCGGCTCCCCCGGTTCTTGCTCACGTCACCTACGAGCAACTCGACGCGAGCGACCCCGCCAGTTATCTGTCGGGGCTGAAGGCGGCCGTCTTCGCGTCGATGGACATGCCGCCGCTGTTTCCTTACGTCGAGCGGCGCAGCAACCTGTACGAGGACGGGGCCGTGATCGACAACCTGCCGATAACGTTCGCCGCCGCCAGCGAGGAGAACTGCGACCTGATTTTCATTCTCCCGCTCAATTCCGACTTTGAAGACGAGCCCGATACGACCTCGATCCTGCTGAGACTCCTCCGGGTCATGGACGTGCGGCAGGGCGTCCTGGAGCGCAGCGGCTTCAAGATGCTGTACCTGTACAACGAGCTGGCGGCACTGCGCAAGCACGTCGGGTCATCGCAGGCCGGGCAAGCCGAGGCGGCGGCCTCCGCGCCTTTGAGCTTCGCCCTGCACAGGAAGCACGAGGTGATCAGTGTGTTCGCCGTCTGCCCGCTGAAGTCGTTCGTACGCGAGACGCTCGATGCGCGGGAGCTTTGGAAGCGAAAGGAGGCGGCGATCGCGTTCGAGGTGATGCATGACGCGACGGCCAGTCTGCTCCCGGGCTTCCGATACAAGTCGCAGGACAAGGTCCGCGTCGCGCTGGTCGGCGGTGATGGCCGGGTCACCTGGGACGAGAAATTCTGACGGAGCCTCGAACGCGAGCCTGCGGGTGTCCTAGTCGTGCCAGTTGACAGTCTCGAGTCCGGCAACTCGGCCGAATTCCTTGATGTTCCTTGTAACGAGCGTCGCACCGCGCGCCAGTGCGGTGCCCGCGATCAGGGTATCGAGCGGACCGATCGACTCACCGCGACGCTCGAGCGCATGGCGAAGTTCAGCCGCTCGCCGCCCGGTCGCCGCATCAAAGGGGATGACTTCGATCGTGGATAGAAACTGTTCGTATTGCGTCTGGCGACGCTTCGCGTTCTGGGAGCCCAAGACGCCTACCCAGACTTCGTACGCCACTACCGCCGGCAGAGCAACTTCCCTGGGAGCCACGGACAACAGCTTCTCGGCAACCTTGCCTCTGCCCTTGAAGTAGTCGATGACCGTGTTCGTGTCGAGTACAAACATTGCTACAGGCGACGGCGTGCAATGTCCTTCCTAGGCGGCTGCCGAACTTCCTCGGCCGACGGAAGATCGGGCCATGCGCCAGCCAGTTCCCGTACAGCGGCCGGCCACTCCGTGCCGACACCCTTGTGAATCCTCTTTGCGACCCATTTGCTCAAAGAAACCCCGTCGGATTCGGCCGCCTCGCGCGCCCTCTTTTCCGTTTCGTCATCCAGATAGATCGTGACTTGACCCACGAAGTTCTCCTCGCTCCGTATATGTCCAATTATATGTTGTTCTGAGGCGGGACGGGCCCCTTTGCGAAAGCGATCGACACCGTGTTCGCGCACGAACGCTATCGCCTCGTCGGCGGTCACGCCCTCCTCCCGAGGGATCAACCAGAAAACGCCTGAATCCCGGTCTGCGCGCGCCCCAGGATCAGCGCGTGGATGTCGTGCGTGCCCTCGTACGTGTTGACGGTCTCCAGGTTGATCATGTGGCGGATCACGTGGAACTCGTCGGAGATGCCGTTGCCGCCGTGCATGTCGCGCGCGGCGCGGGCGATCTCCAGCGCCTTGCCGCACGAATTTCTCTTGATCAGCGACACCATCTCCGGAGCGGCGCGCTCCTCGTCCATCAGGCGCCCCACACGCAGGCAAGCCTGCAGCCCCAGCGCGATCTCGCTCATCATGTTGGCAAGCTTGAGCTGGATCAGCTGGTTGGCGGCCAGCGGCCGGCCGAACTGAATCCGGTCCAGCGTGTATTGCCGCGCCCGGTGCCAGCAATCTTCGGCCGCGCCCAGCGCGCCCCAGGCGATCCCGTAGCGGGCCTTGGTCAGGCAGCCGAAGGGCCCTTTCAGGCCGGCCGCTCCCGGCAACAGCTGTTCGTCGGAAGCAAGCACGTCGTCCATCACGATCTGCCCGGTGGTCGAGGCACGCAGGGACATCTTGCCTTCGATCTTGGGCGCCGACAGCCCCTTCATTCCCTTTTCCAGCACGAAGCCGCGGATCACTGCGTCCTCGGTCTTGGCCCACACCACGAACACGTCGGCGATCGGGGAATTGCTGATCCAGGTCTTGGTACCCGTGAGCCGGTATCCGCCGGCTGTCTTTCTCGCGCGCGTGTTCATACTGCCCGGATCGGAGCCGTGATCGGGCTCGGTCAGGCCGAAGCAGCCGATCCATTCGCCCGTGGCAAGCCTGGGCAGGTACCGGTCGCGCTGCGGCTGGCTGCCGTAAACGAGGATCGGGTACATCACGAGCGAGGACTGCACGCTCATGGCCGAGCGGTATCCGGAGTCGATCCGTTCGATCTCGCGCGCGATCAGCCCGTAGCAGACGTGATTGACGCCGGCGCAGCCGTAGCCGTGGATGGTCGAGCCGAGCAGTCCCAGCTCGCCCATCTCGTTCATGATGCTGCGGTCGAAGCGCTCTTCCCGATTGGCCTGGATCACGCGCGGCAGCAGCTTCTGCTGGCAATACGCACGGGCCGCATCGCGCACCATCCGCTCGTCCTGCGTGAGCTGCTCTTCCAGCAGCAGCGGGTCGCTCCAATCGAAGCCGTTAGCATCTTTGCTCATGGTCAAATTCCTTCAAATCATACGAAGCCGCTCGTCGGATCGCGCCGCATCGACAGTATCATTTGTCGTTTCAGCCGGGCCGGATATGAATCGAACAGAAATGCCGATCTTTGCGCACGGGTTCTCGGTCGCCGACTTGTACCGGCGCGAGGGCCTGATCCGGCTCGATCAGATCTTTCTCTCGCAGCTTGCCGAGGCCGATCCGCAGCTGCACCAGCAGCTGGTGCAAGCCCGCAGCCATCCTGCCGACGTCACCCGCGCCGCCTCCACCGACCTGGCCCTGCGGATCGCGCCACAGCTCGAGGCATTCATAGGCGAGCTCTTTGGCGTGGGCGCCGAGCTCGCCGCGTTGAAAGGGCACCACGCGGAGCTCGAACCGCTGTTCAGGATCAAGCGCGAATTCGTCCAGCGGCAGGCGGCCAAGAAGATCAAGCCTGAAGAGGCGGCCCGGTTCGACGGCGATGCGCTGTTTGCGCGGCTGCAGCAGCTGCTGGGGGCGCCGTTCGAAGAGCTGCTGTTCGCCCGCAAGGTCGGTGAGTGGCTCGTCGACGAGACGGCCCATGCAGAAGAGCTCCGCATTGCGCAGCAGTATTCGGCGTGGTCCGTGCACACCGCCGCCGGGCGGGATCGGCATCATGACGGCCTGCTGTTCAAGATTCCGGCGAGCGTGGATCCGATCCATCTGATCCGCCCGGCGCAATGGCAGCAGGAAGAAGGCGTCTCGCAGCTGCGCATACGCCCCGATCATATCCGGCGCCGCGCGGGCTTTGGTTTGACCGATGGCGGCTTCGACCTGGCCGGCGCGCTCGACCAGGCCCACTATTGCATCCAGTGTCATCCCCAGAAGAAGGACTCGTGCTCGGACGGCCTGAAGGAGCGGCCATCGAAGGACACCCCGCAGGCGATCGTCTACAAGAAGAGCGCGTTCGGCGTCGCGCTGTCCGGCTGTCCGCTCGAGGAACGGATCTCGGAATTCCACATGCTGAAGACGCAGGGCTTGCCGATCGGGGCGCTCGCGATCATCGCTGTAGAGAACCCGATGGTGGCCGGCACCGGGCACAGGATCTGCAACGACTGCATGAAGGCCTGCATCTTTCAGAAGCAGGAGCCCGTCAACATCCCGCAGGCGGAGACGCGCACGCTGAAGGACGTGCTGGAGCTTCCGTTCGGCTTCGAGATCTACAGCCTGCTGACGCGCTGGAACCCGATGGACATCGCCCGCCCCTACCCGCGCGCGGCGACCGGCCGCAAGGTGCTGGTGGTCGGCCTGGGGCCGGCCGGCTACACGCTGGCGCACCACCTGCTGAGCGAGGGCCACACGGTGGTCGGCATCGATGGGCTGAAGATCGAGCCGCTGCCGGAGTCGCTGGCCGGCGTGCGCCTCGATGGCAGCCGCACCGGCTTCGAGCCGCTGCGCGACGTGCAGTCGATCACCGAGCCGCTCGATCAGCGCGTGCTGGCCGGGTTCGGCGGGGTGGCCGAGTACGGCATCACGGTGCGCTGGGACAAGAACAACCTGAAGCTGATCCGGCTGCTGCTGGAGCGGCGCGAGCAATTCGCGATGTATGGCGGCGTGCGGTTCGGCGGCACGCTCGAGGTCGACGACGCGATGGCGCTGGGGTTCGATCACATCGCGCTGTGCATGGGTGCGGGCAAGCCGACCATGCTCGACGTGCCCAACGGACTGGCGCGCGGCGTGCGGTCGGCGTCCGACTTCCTGATGGCGCTGCAGCTCACCGGCGCCGCCAAGGCCGACTCGATCGCCAATCTGCAGCTGCGGCTGCCGGTGGTCGTGATCGGCGGGGGCCTGACCGCGATCGATGCGGCCACCGAGTCGCTGGCCTACTACGCGGTGCAGGTCGAGAAATTCCTGCAGCGTTTCGAGGAGCTCGCCGGCGACATCGGCGAGGGCGCAATCCGAGAGCGCTGGGACGACCTGGACCGCGAGGTTGCCGAGGAGTTCCTGGCCCACGCGCGCGCGCTGCGCGAGGAGCGCGAGCGGGCTCGCCGGCAAGATCGCCCGGCGCGGATCGCGGAGATGCTGCGCGAATGGGGCGGCGCCACCATCGTGTACCGCCGCCGCCTGATCGACAGCCCCTCGTACACGCTGAACCACGAGGAAGTCGAAAAGGCGCTGGAGGAGGGCATCTCGTTCATCGAGGGCCTCGCGCCGGCCGGAGTCGAGGTCGACAACTTCGGCGCCGTCAAGGGGATCCACTTCAATCGGCAGCAGCTCGGCGAGGACGGCAAGTGGAGCACGAGTGGTGAGCACTGGATGTCGGCGCACACGGTGCTGGTGGCGGCCGGCACCTCGCCCAATACCGTGCTGGCGCGCGAGGATGCCGCCCATTTCAAGCTCGACGGCAAATACTTCACGGCCTGCGATGAGGACGGCCGGTCGGTCGAACCGGCGCACGGACTGCCCAAACCACCGAGCGCCGACGTGCTGCTGTCGCGGCTGGATGACGGCCGCTTCATCAGCTTCTTCGGAGACCTGCACCCCTCGTATTTCGGCAACGTCGTCAAGGCGATGGCCTCGGCGCGCCAGGGTTATCCGAAGATCTCGCGGCTACTGCATCAGCGCGCAGCGGCCTCCTCGAAAGGCAGCGAGGATTTCTTCGCCGCTCTGGCGGCCGAGCTGCTCGCCACCGTCCACTCGGTGCAGCGGCTGACGCCGACGATCGTCGAGGTCGTGATCAAGGCGCCGGCGGCGGCCCGCAAGTTCCGCCCGGGCCAGTTCTACCGGCTGCAGAACTTCGAGTCGCTGTCCAGGCTGGTCGCGCGGACCCGGCTGCATACCGAGGGCCTCGCGATGACCGGCGCCTGGGTCGACGCGGAGCGGGGGCTGGTGTCGTGCATCGTGCTGGAGATGGGAGGCTCGTCCAACCTGGTCGCGGCGCTCGCCCCGGGCGAGCCGGTGATCCTGATGGGACCGACCGGCACGCCGACCCACATCGAAAGCGGCGAAACGGTGCTGCTGGCCGGAGGTGGCCTGGGCAATGCGGTGCTGTTTTCGATCGGGCAGGCGTTCCGGGCGTGCGGCTCGCGCGTGCTGTACTTCGCCGGGTACAAGAAGGTCATCGACCGTTACAAGATCGACGAGATCGAAGCCGCCGCCGACGTCGTCGTGTGGTGCTGCGACGAGGCCCCTGGGTTTGCGCCACGCCGCCCGCAGGACCGCGCCTTCGTGGGCAACATCGTGCAGGCGATGGAAGCCTACGCGACCGGCCGCCTGGGCGAAGTCGCGATCCGCACCGAAGAGGCGGACCGCATCATCGCGATCGGCTCGGACCGGATGATGGCGGGCGTGGCCAAGGCGCGCCACGACGTGCTCAAGCGGCACCTGAAGCCGAACCATTGCGCGATCGGATCGATCAACTCGCCGATGCAGTGCATGATGAAGGAGATCTGCGCCCAGTGCCTGCAGGTGCACCGCGACGTGCGCACCGGCAAAAGCTCGGTCGTGTTCTCCTGCTTCAATCAGGACCAGCCGCTGGACGCGGTCGATTTCGGGTCGCTGAACGAGCGCCTGAAGCAGAACGCACTGCAGGAAAAGGTCACCGCGCAGTGGCTCGAGCACTGCGCGCGCGAATCGGCCTAGGACCCGCCCGCTTCGGCGGTCAAACGACCGCCGAAGCTCTTCCATGGGCCCGTCAACTTCTCGCGCCGGCGGCGCTTTCGAGGCGCTAATCCCGACTTTGAGCCACTGCGGTCGAGGGCGCCTTCTCGTCCTTGCGCGCCGTTTCCCAGCGGTCGGCGTCTGCGTCCGTGACGTAGTCGTAGAAGTAGAGTGCGTAGATGCCTCTGGTGCGGTCAATGAATTGACGCAGCGCGTCCGGCGAATCGCGCTGGGCCAGTTCACAGGCTCGCCGATCTTCCTGCAACGCTGACGCTCCGCAGCGGTACTCGGCACGGGCGGTGGCGGAAACGCCGGCGGCCATCGCCAAGACGAGGGCCAGCATCGAGCCCGTGACTGCTCTGGCGCGGTTGACGCGGGGCAACCGGTCGGTGCGCTTGTTCATGATGTTTCTCCCAGTCTGAAATCGAATTCGTCGGTTTTCGGCGGACCGCAATCGGCCGCCTCACCCATTAAGGACGCGATACGCCATCCATTCCCGACATTTGACCCGGCGGGGATTTCAACGCCCGGTCTGCCGGTCCCTAGCGCTGCTCCTTTTCGACGAATGCCCGCAGTCGATCGAGCGCTTCGTCCCACCGGTCCGAGATCCGGTCCAGATATCGGCGCACTTCGGCGAGGCGCCGGGTCTGAAGCTGCCAGATGCGCTCGCGACCGGCGCGCTCGCTGCGGACGAGCCCGGCCCGCGCCAGCGCGTGCAGGTGCTTGGTGATCGCCTGACGCGAAACGCTCGAACCATCCGTCAAGCGGGCGATCGACTGCGGCCCGCCCTCACAGAGCCGGGCCACGATGTGCAGGCGTGTCGGATCGCCGAGGGCCGCGAAAACCGGCGCCGCCCTGGCAGGCTTCGAGGAAACGGAAGCGCGCGATCGCGACAAGCCGGCCGCCTGCGCGTTTCGCTAGGACGTCCGCGCCAGATACTTCTCGAGCAGCTTCGTCTGGGCCAGCCAACCCTGGTCATTCGCCGCGAATGCCTTGGCGCGGCGCGCAAGAGGGATCCGATCGAAGCCGGACTCGGTGATCGTCAACATCGTTCCGCCCGCCGCCGGCTCCAGCTCGAAGGCGACCAGCGTCGCGGGCTCCTTCGAGTAGTCGAGCCCAGGCTCGACCGCAAACGGGTGCCACCGGAAGGACAGCAGTCGCATGGGTTCGATGCGGTCGACCTCGATTTCGAACGCCTTTCCCGAGTATGGCTGCTGGGACTTCGCAACCTCCGGATCGACCTTGGTCGGGGTGATCTTGCCGGTCAGCCGGGCGCCGGCGACAAATTCGCCGTCGAACTCGACGCCGAACCACGTGCCGAACTGCCTGGCGTCGCTGATGGCGCCCCATACGCGCTCGCGCGGAGCGCGCAGCAAGATCTTCTTCTCGATCCGATCGGTGTGCCGGGTCATATGCAACCTCCGAGTTGCGGAAACGCTAGCACGGCCCGGGACGAAACGCAATCGGGTGGTTGCACAATATGCGAGCTTCCGTGGAGCCGTGCTCCGGAACTCGAGGTCCGCGCGCAGGTATTTCGGCTCACCGGGTCATGCGGATGCAAGTCCCGGCAGCTTCGATACTCATCTGGGCCGAGCCCGCACGATCAGATTGCCGACGTAGATCAGCACCGCTTCGCCGTCCTGATTCAGAGCAGTCGTTCTGACCTTGATCAGTCCTTGATCCGGGCGAGACCTGGAAGGCCGCATCTCGAGCGAACCGGTCGCGGCCAGCGGAAATCCTCGATGCCGGCGCCGACGATGCCACCGGCGGGCTTGAAGTCGCTTTCGACCAGCAGTCGCATCGTTACCGCAGCGGTATGCCAGCCGCTCGCTGCCAGTCCTCCAAAGATCGAGCTGCCCGCGGCCTTCTCGTCGAGATGGAACGGTTGTGGATCGAATTCGGCCGCGAAGCGCTTGATGCCCTCCTTGTCGATCCGGATGCGACCGGACCCGCGGTAGGTTTGCCCAGGTGCGAAATCTTCAAGGTACAGTTCCTTCATCGCCTCGGTTTCCTCCCGGAAGGATTCATACCAGCGGGTCGTCCGCTGCCGCGTCGCCCTGCTGATCGGCCAGTTGCTCGATGCAATCGTCGATCAGCGTATGCAGCGCCGCCACGCGCTCGCAGCCCAGGCGCGCATTCAGAGCGAGTTGCGCCTGCTTCCAGGCGCGCTGGGCCTCCAGCCGCTTGGCGCGGCCCGCCGCCGTCGCTTCCACCAGGCGCGAGCGCGCGTCCTCGCCGGCCCCCAGCCGAAGCCAGCCCTGAACGATCAGTGGCCGCAGATTACGGGTCAGCGTGGACGCCTCCACGCGCATGCAGCGCGCCAGATCGGATGGGCGGACCGGCCCCTGCAGTACCACGTGCGACAGCAGCGAGTACTGTGTGTTCTTCAGCCCCGTGACCGCCATGTACGCGTCGTAGTGACGCGTGACGACGCGATTTAACTGGCGCAGCTTCAGGTTGGTGCAGCCCTTCGGCTTGACAGCATCGTTCATCGAGATTATTGTACATGCAAGTGTTGCATTGGCAACTGTTTTTGGAGACCGCTCATGTCCGAACGCGAAATCGTCATCTGCAATCCGGTCCGCACCGCCATCGGCACCTTTGGCGGTTCGCTCAAAGACGTGCCGGCGCCGGACCTCGGCGCCGCAGCGATCCGGGGGGCGCTGAAGCGCTCCGGCCTCGGCGAGGACCTGATCGAGACCGTCGTGATGGGCAACGTGATCCAGGCCGGTACCCGGATGAACCCGGCGCGCCAGGCGGCAATGGCCGGCGGGCTGCCGGTGCGTGTTCCCGCGCTCACGGTGAACCGGGTCTGCGGCTCGGGAGCGCAGGCGATCGCCAGCGCGGCTCTCGAGATCCTTGCGGGCTATACCTCGTGCGCGATCGCGGGCGGAATGGAGAACATGGACCAGGCGCCGTATCTGGTGCCCGGCGGCCGCTGGGGCTACCGGATGGGCGATGCCCAGATTTACGACAGCATGCTGCGCGACGGTCTGAACGACGCCTTCAGCGGTGAGCACTCCGGCTGGCACACCGAGGATCTGGTGGCCCAGTACCGCGTCAGCCGCGACGACCAGGATCGATGGGCGGCGCGCTCTCAGCAGCGCTTCGGTGCCGCCCAGGCAGCCGGGAAGTTCAAGGACGAGATCGTCGCGGTCGAAGTGCCGAGCCGCAAGGGCCCGGTGAGCTTCGACAAGGATGAAGCCAATCGACCCGACACCACGATCGAATCGCTGGCCAAGCTGAAGGCCGCTTTTCGCAAGGACGGCACGATCACCGCCGGCAACGCGCCCGGTTTGAACAGCGGCGCCGCGGCGATGATCGTGGCCGAGCGGGCGTTTGCGCAAAAGCGTGGCCTGCAGCCCGTGGCGCGGCTGGTGGCGCACGCGGTGGTCGCGGTTGAGCCGGGCATGTTCGGCATCGGCCCGGTGCCGGCCGTGCGCCTTGCGCTGGAACGGGCCGGCTGGAAGCGCTCCGACGTGGAGCGGATCGAAATCAATGAGGCGTTCGCCGCCATAACGCTCGCCTGCTTACGCGAACTGGAGTTCGCCGAGGACGTGGTCAACGTCGAGGGCGGCTCGATCGCTCACGGTCACCCGATCGGCGCGACCGGAGCGGTGCTCACCACCCGGTTGCTGCACTCGATGAAGCGCGACGGCCTGAAGCGCGGCATCGTCACGCTGTGCATCGGCGGCGGGCAGGGCATTACTCTGGCGCTCCAGATGTTGTGAAGCGTCGAGCGGCCGAACAAAATCAGCAGAGGCTGCCGGACACCGCTCTCAGGGTAATCGGGAAGCTAAGCGCAGGCCGGCAGCGCAGGCCGGCCTACGCGATTTCCCGTTCGATCTGGGCGAATGTGTGGGCGGTAGCAAGTCCCGGCGACGCGGTACCCAGTAACAACTGGATCCGCGCGCCTGAGAACAATCCCCGCACCTGCCACGCCTCGCCATCCTTCAATCTTTCCACCACCACCAGGTAACGCCGGCCGGCGTCGGACATCACCGCCGCCACATCGCCGATGGTCAGGCGCGCGACGGCCGAGTGCTCGAGCACCTGCCACTCGGCCAACGGCTCCATAATGTTCTCGACCGTCACGTCGCGCCAGGCACAGTCATTGTGCGAGCAGTCCATCGACTGCATGTAGCGAATCGGCTTCTCGCCCTGAATGTCGTAGGAGGTCACCGACCCCACCAGCGTTGCCCGCTCATCGACCACGAAAGCGAACCGGGCCCCGGAAAGCTTCATCTGTTGCAGTGCCAGCTCGATCGAGGTCGACGCCGGCGTCGTGATCATCGGGCCGTTCCTGAAGTCGGTCATCGCCTGGGACGCCGGATCCGTCGGGCTCAGATACGCGTAATCGCTCCGCGAGCCGGGCATCGTGAGCTGGCCCTTCGGACACTCCAGCAACGCGCGCAGATTCATCCTCAGTTCCTCCCGGTACGACTCTCGACCGCGCAAACCATTCTGCCGCAAATTCAAGTGCGAATGAATGCGGCGACCCGGGGATCGATACCCAATTGCGCCATCTGTTCATCCGATGGAATCTGCGGGCGATCCCGTTCCCGGCTTACCAGGCACAGGAAACCCAGCGCCCTGTCTTCGTGCGCCCGGAACTGGTGCCACGTCAGCGCAGGAACACGCACCAGGTCGTGCTCGGCGAGCGAGTAGATCGTGTCGCCGACCAGGCAGCGGCCGCCGCCGTGCAGGATCATCACCGCGTGGGTGTGGTCGTGGCGCTCCAGTGTCGTGTGGCCTCCGGGCGCAACCTCGAAGTAACGCCACTGGGCACCGCCGGCGTCCTCGAACAGCACCTGGCGCGTGACGCCTTCAAACGGTGCCTCGCCCTCCCGCTTGTAGCGCAGCAGTTCCACGCGGTCCCATCGACCGGGCGCGCTGGCCTTTCGCAACACCGGCTCGCTCATTGTTCCCGCCCCGCCGCCGGCGGCCGCAACGAGGCTGCCGCAGCGTGAACCCGCTCGACGAAGGCAGTGGCCCGGGCCAGGATCGAGTCGCCCGCTGCGGTCGCTCCGGCCAGGAGGTGGCCGCCGATCAACAGCATCACGTCGGAACCGAATTCTTCGATCATCTCGTCCACCCGCCCGGTTCCCATTCCCCCGGCGGGCACCGGCAGTATCGCAGCGGCGCCTCCGAGCGGCTCCCGCGCGCGTCGCGCGATCGCCCGGCAGGTCTCACGCGGATACGAGAAGCGGCCGCCGAAGTTCGGGAAGATTGTCGCATCGGCGCCGAATAGCCGGAACATGCGTCCCAGCAACAGGTCGGGCGCGATGCGCGCGTTCCCCGCGAATGCCGGGTGCGCCAGGATGGGAACGCCGGCCTCCTCGCGCACCAGCTCGACCAGCGTCGGCACCCCGCTCAGCATTGGACAGATCAGCACGGCTGCCACTCCCTGATCGTGCACGATTCGCAGCTGCTCGCGCAGTCGCCTGGGTCCCCCCGACAGGGTCGGCGCGTACAGCACGCGACCTGCCGGCATCCGTTCGGCGCCCGCGCGTTCGATCGCGCGCTGCACTGCCGCCACCCGCGGTCCGAATCGCGCATATTCCTGGTCTGCGATTCCATGATCGTCCTTGATCACGTCGATTCCGGCCCGCGCGAACGTGCCCGCCAGCTCGCCCAGCTGCTGCGGCGACTGCCCCTGCGGTTTGAGCGCGGTGCAGGTCAGAGGGCGCGCCCGCGCGCGGTCCAGCCCGAGCGCACGGCGCCATCCGTCCACACCGAACCGCGGGCCCGGCAGCGCAGCCAGCAGATCGGGGCCCGGCTCGAAATCGAGCAGTTCGACATCGGGTTGCAGGGAACAGTTCCCGAACAGCATGTTCAGTAACTGTCCGGCCTCCAGGCCGGTGGTCGCGGTCGCGAACGACAGCTTCACATCGAATCCGGCGCCGCCATCGTCGGCGGCGGCCTCGATCGATTCGACCCGCGCCACCACGTTATCCCGGATGAAATCCTGCGTGACCGCCTCCAGCGGCATCTCGATGCTCTGCTCGAGCGCGAGCGCGCGAGCGCGCGCCTGAACGTCGCGCCCATCGACGCGCAGCCGGTACAGCGCGCTGAATCGCTCGGATGTCCTGCTCGACATTCGCGTATCGTACGAAGCTTTCCGCAATCCGCAAGTCGACTTCAAGCCACGATGGTCCGCGAAACCTGGTGTCTGGGTCTGTGCGCGGCGATGCTGGCGCCGGCGGTCGCGGCGCGCGCGCAGTCGCCGCCGTCGGTCTTCCTGGAGGAGCTCACCTGGACCGAGCTGCGCGGGGCGATCGACGCCGGCCAGACCACCGCGATCGTGCCGATCGGGGGCACAGAGCAAAGCGGACCGGCGATCGTGCTGGGCAAGCACAATGAACGGGTCAGGTTCCTGGCCGGCAGGATCGCCGCATCGCTCGGCAACGCGGTCGTCGCGCCGGTGATCGCCTATGTTCCCGAAGGTCGCATCGACCCGCCCTCTTCCCACATGCGCTTTGCCGGAACGATTTCGATCCCGGACGAGGTGTTCGAACGGACCCTGGAGTACGCGGCGCGCAGCCTGCGGACGCACGGTTTCCGGGACATCGTGCTGCTGGGCGATCACGGTGGCTACCAGAAGGACCTGAAATCCGTCGCCGACCGCTTGAATCGCGAATGGGCGCATTCACCGGCCCGCGTGCACGCGATCGCCGAGTACTACCGCGCCAGCGAAGAAGGCTTCGCTGCCGTGCTGCGCGAACGGGGCTTTCGTGACGACGAGATCGGAACCCACGCCGCGCTGGCTGACACGTCGCTGATGCTCGCCATCGACCCGGGCGCGGTGCGGACCGAATTGCTGAAGCAGCCGACACCGCTGGGACCTGCCCAGGGCGTGTATGGCGGCGATCCTCGGCGCGCCAGCGCACAGCTGGGCGCACTGGGTGTCGAGCAGATCATTTCCCAAACGGTGGCCGCGATCCGCGCCAGCGTGGCGCGCCGCGGCTCCTAGCGACTGGACGTACCCGCATGATCATCCGCATCCTCGCAGCCGGCTTCGCGCTGTGCTTCACCCCGCTCGCAACGCCTCAGCCGCTCGCGGCCGCGCCCGCGGTCGACGTCGCGCCCGGAATGCCGCCCGTCCTCGAACCCGGCAACCTGTACTCCGGGGCGCGGGCCGGCAGCCTGAGCGCGGCGGTGGCCGGCGCGCTGCCGCGCGTCTACGTACCGAACTTGCGCTCCAACGACGTGTACGTGATCGACCCGTCCACCCGCAAAGTGGTCGAGCGCTTCAAGGTCGGCACCAATCCGCAGCACATCGTGCCGTCGTGGGACCTGCAGACGCTCTGGGTCACCAACAACGCGGAAGGGCGCACCGACGGCAGCCTGACGCCGATCGACCCGAAGACCGCGAAGCCCGGCAAGCCGATCAAAGTCGACGACCCGTACAACATGTACTTCACGCCGGACGGTCGCGAAGCCATCGTGGTGGCCGAAGCGCACGAGCGGCTCGATTTCCGCGACCCGCACTCGATGGCGTTGAACTCGTCGCTGAAGGTCGCCGGCTGCAAGGGTATTAACCACGCCGACTTCTCGATCGATGGCCGCTACGCGATTTTCACGTGCGAGTTTTCCGGCGCGCTGGCAAAAATCGACATGGTGCAGCGCCGGGTGATCGGGCTGCTGAAGCTGTCAAAGGGCGGAATGCCGCAGGACATCCGGGTCACGCCGGATGGCCAGCGCTTCCTGGTGGCCGACATGATGGCCGACGGCACCTTCATCGTGGATGGGGCGGGCTTCAAGGAGGTCGGCTTCATCGCAACCGGCATCGGTACGCACGGGCTGTACCCGAGCCGTGATGGGACGCACCTTTATGTGGCCAACCGGGGCTCGAACCGGATTCACGGCAAGCGCCATGGACCTGGCAGCGTGTCCGTGATCGACTTCAGCACGCTGAAGGTGGTTCAGACCTGGCCCATTCCGGGCGGTGGCAGCCCCGACATGGGCAACGTCAGCGCCGACGGGCGCCAGCTGTGGTTGTCGGGCCGTTACGACGATGTCGTGTACGTGTTCGACACCGACTCCGGCGCGGTCAGCCAGGTCGCGGTCGGCATGGAGCCGCACGGGCTGACCGTGTGGCCCCAGCCGGGGCGCTACTCGCTGGGGCACACAGGCAATATGCGTTGACCCCTCGCCCCGGCTTCGCCGGGCGTAGCCCCGCTACGCCGGGCGAGCCCGACCCCGGTCCCGCAGCGAGGGGAGTTTTCGTCAGGTCCTGGCAGCGCTGCGCGCGGCGTCCACGCTCCAGGCCCCGGCACCGGCGACGGCCAGAAACAGGAATACGAAGCAGTACAGCACGGCCGGCTCGCCCTGGTTCATCATCGGCGAGATGATGTCGTGCTTGGCGTGCGCGATGAAATAGGCGAACGCCATTTCACCGGACAGCACGAACGCGGCGGCCCGCGCCCACAGCCCGATCAGCAGCAGCGTGCCGCCGACCAGCTCGATGATGCCCGCGATCCCGATCAGCGACATCAGCTGCAGGCTGTCGAAGAACGCGACGTGCGGGATCCCGAAGAATTTCGCGGTCGCATGCTGCAGAAACAGAAACGAGGCGACCAGCCGCAGCAACCCCTGGGCCCGCGGCGTCCACGTGGCAAAGAACGCTTGATCGATCGGCATGGCAGTCCTCCTCCCATTCGCGCTCCGGCGCTCGAACTCGATAAGGATCGAAGATCACCGAAGCGCGTCCGCACATTACGCCGCCGAAGATGCGGCTCGCTTCGCATCCTGGGCCAGGTCATGGTTATGCCTGAGCAGCTTAAGGACCGCTTACAAACCGATACGTCAACTTCGCGGCGCGCGAAGCGTTGAGGCATATACTCGGATCGGAAGTTAAGAGTTGGAGGCTGCGCGATGACACGGCTTGGCTGGTCGGCCGCAATGCTGACGGGCGCACTGGTAGGCGTTGCGGGCGCGCTTGCACCGTCGCTCGCGGCTGCGGAGATCTACGGCTGGGTTGACCCGTCGGGCGATGTGACCTACAGCAACCTGCCCCCGCCGAAGAATGCGCGGGTGATCGACGTGATCCAGGAGACACCGCCGCCCAGCCCGAAGAGCCAGGCCGCCGCCGAGGCGGCGCACCAGGCCGAAATGCAGAGGTTGAACGACAAACTGCAGCAACTGGAGCGCGAGCTGCAGCAGAGCCGCTGGCAAGCGTCGGCGCCTCCCCCGCCCTACCCGGTCGCGGCAGCGCCCTCGTACTACGGCGCGCCGCCGTCGTACGCTCCGGCACCTTCATACGGCAACGGCTGCGACCCCGAGTTCTTCGGTTGCAATTGGGGCGAAGGTCCCATCAATTACAGTGTCGGCGTGGTGCCTTTCTGGTGGGACTTCCGTCATCATCATCATCACGATCACGATCGCGATCGCGACCGATTCGATCACGGATTCCACCGGTTCCCGGGCCCGGTCGGTGGACCGCACTTCGTGTCCGCGCCGCACTCCGTCTCCATGCCGCACTCCGTCTCCATGCCGCACGTCGGTGGCGGCTCCGGCGGTCGCGCGCCGGGGCGCGGCGCGACGCCGGTTTCAGGCCCGATCGCTCGCGGCCGCTAAAGGTCGCTGCCGAGCGCCCGCCTTCGCCCTAACGGGCTTCGGCGGGTTGCACCCAGAACACGTACATGGCCCGGTACGGGACCTCGAGCACCTCGTCGAGGTGCGCGCAGGTGCCCGGCGGCGCTGAACCGCCCGACGTGAAAAGGCGCTGCACCGCGCGGACCTGATCGAAGCGGCCTGGCGTGCCCGCCGATTCGGTCTTCAGCAGCAGCCAGGCAATCGCCCCTGGCTCCGTCGCGTCGGCGCGCGCGGCCACTTTGCCGGTGACCTTGCTGCCATCCGAGGCCTCCCAGGTCGGGCCGGCGTAGTGGCGGCCGGCCGGCTGTCCCCGTTGGTCGGTCAGCGTGGCGCGCGGCGCCTCGAAATTCCACACGGCCGCGGCTTTCCCCTCGGCGCCCTTCGGCGGGGCGCATCGATAGATCTGAACGCCCACTGCGCTCGCGTCCAGCAGCCGCTTCAGGCCCGCCGGCGGTGCCAGGCTGTCGGGCACCGCCTCGGCCGCGCTCAGCGCCAGCGGCAACAACACAACGACACTTGCAATTGAGGCATTGCGCATTCGCTCCTCCGGTCGGCTCACGCCGTACGATAGCGGGCCCCGATCTGGCGCTGCAAGCAGCGGCGCCCCGGCCGCGGAACCAGCTGCTCATATTGGCGCCACCGGATCGGCCGCTGATAAGATGCCGAGACGGGTCCGTTTGGTCCCCGCTCGAGGTAATTGACATGTCCAAATCGCACGACACCAAGAAGGACAAGAAGAAGCCGGCGCAGAAAAGCGCCAAGGAAAAGCGGCAGGAAAAGCGCGAGAAGAAACGGCAATGAGCGCCCGGGCGGACGACGCGGGCCGCAAGCCCGCGGAGCCGTTTTCCGCCCGTTTCCGCGCTGCCTGCCCTTCGCTGCTCCCCTCCCAGCCCTGCTGGCCGTTCTGCCGCTTCTGTCCCTCGCTGTCCCTCGCACCCCTTATTTGCGGCTTTATGCGGCACGAGTCGCTGGAACACGTCAGGACGGGGCACTGATTGAACCTTTCACGCTCAAAGGGGATTAACGCACGTTGCTCGGAAAAGTCGCGATGCTGATTGGGCGCACCTCCAAGACGGCCGCGGATCCGGGCCGAACGGTTGACGGATCGGCCGACGAGGCCGTTCTGCTGCGGCGAATTGCCGCCGGCGACCGCTTGGCATTCGAGACGCTGTATCGCGGTTATTTCCCGCGGCTCACGCGGTTCCTTGAGCGAGTGGTCCGGCGCCCGCACGTGGTCGAAGAGGTGTTGAACGACGCGATGTTGGTGGTCTGGCGCAAAGCAGGCAGCTTCAACGGCCAGTCGAAGGTGTCCACCTGGATTTTTTCGATCGCGTACCGCAAGGCGCTTAAGGCGATCGGTCGGTTCGACGAACCAGTGGAGTCCGACGATCGGGATTTCGAATCGACGCTACCCGGGCCGGAAGACACGTTGATGCAAAAGCAGCGCTGGGCGCTGCTGCTGCAGCAGATCGGTCGCATGTCCACCGAGCAGCGGACGGTGATCGAATTGACCTACTACCACGGGTGCGCCTACCGGGAGATCGCGCAGATCATGGGATGCCCGGTGGACACGGTGAAGACGCGCATGTTTCACGCGCGCAAGCGGTTGCGGCAGTTTCTGTCGGAACGCGCGGGGGAGTTCTGATGATGGGGCGCGTGTTGAGTTTCGCCAGATCGCCGCATCAGACGACACAGGAGCTGCTGCCCTGGTACCTGAACGGCTCGCTCGGCGGCGGCGAAGCCGAACAGGTCGAGGAGCATCTGCGAGGCTGTGCGGAATGCCGCTCGGAGCTCGAAGCCGTGCGACTGCTGCATTCGGCCTACATCGTCAGCGAGCTGCCGCCCGACGCCGGGGCCGCGCTGGACAAGCTGCGCCCGCGGCTCGTCGAGGCCGCTCCCGCGCGTCGACCCCGCCGGCCGGCGCCCCGGCCAGCCTCGTCCGCGGGCCTGATGCCGGCCTGGATCAAATTCGCACTGGCCGTGCAGTTCGCACTGATCTTCGCGCTCGGGTGGCAGGTGCTGCAACCGGATCGCACTGCGCTCGCGTATCACACGCTGGCCTCGGCCAGCGCGCCCCAGCACGCCGCCGGCAGCCTGGTGGTCGTGTTCGACCCGGCTGCGCCGCAACGGGAAGTCGCGCGGGTACTGCGCCTTGCAGGCGGCCGCATCGTCGACGGACCGACGGCGTCGAACGGCTTCATCGTGGCGGTCTCCCCGGGGAGCCTGCAGGCCGCGTTGACGCGCCTGCACGAAGAGCCGGCAGTGGTGCTGGCCGAGCCGCTCGAGACGGACAAAGCACGGTGATCCGCGCCTGCGTACTGGGGCTGATGATCGCTGCAGCAGCGATCTGCCGCGCCCAGGCACCCGCACCCGCGGGCGCACCCCCAGGTGGCGAGGAACGGCGGATCCTGGTGATGCTGCGGATTCCGCCGGCGCATTTCCGGCCCGACGCGAGCTATGGCGGTGGCTACGACGCGCAGTCCGGCC